>Ga0209066_10000120_pt1 | contig 115345 bp, 68 predicted proteins | sample All_14_2_FD_187198 | JGI IMG/M metagenome (GOLD analysis project Ga0209066, IMG submission 187198) | Freshwater microbial communities in response to fracking from Pennsylvania, USA - Allegheny Zone_MetaG_DW_15 (SPAdes) (version 2) ...
TCCCCTCATAATCGACGAACAGGGTCTTATCCACCTCTCCGCCCATGACGGGACAAAGTGTCTGAGTTTTAACCGCGACCGGGTTAGTCGTGGTTTTTTCGGTATCGTTGGTATGCTTTTCGCTCTGCGAGAGGGCCGTACCGATTCCAGACAGGATCAAGGCGGCCGTGATGCTGAAGTATCGATGATTCATGTTTTTATCCTTTCTATAAGCAAGTTTCTCTAGCCTTGGGGCACTGGTACGCGTACGGACCGAAACCAAACCAAAATCAAAGCCGTTAACTCAGTGGCAACCGCCGCGCGTGCAGCCGGCCGAGATCAGTGACCATACGACAAAGTCATTTGCAGGCCCGGGCAGGCTGTCAAACTGTATCCGCAGGGTTTGAAGGCACGCACATGGCATATAAAATCCCTTGTTTTTGTTTTTAAAACGTATAGCTGACCCATGGCAAAGGCAAGCTAAATAAATAATCAGCAGGGGGCGTGCCATTGTTTAGCCCTGCGAATAAATTACATCTATAGACAAGATATAGAATCTTCTTTTCATAGTCACAAGGCTGGTGCGGTGAGGGAGTGGACAACCAGTCACAGATAGGCGTGACAAAATGGCTCTTTTGAACAGTTGGAAGGCGGAAGAATGTCGGTAAATGCCGTAAATACTCTATAAAGTCTATTGGCGTGATAGTTGCTAAATAAAAAATGACTTTGATTTTTAGTGTCCTCGGAAGGACGGGGACGGGTACAGACGATTTTTAGCTCGCACCTTTTTACAGGTCCGTTGGGTTGCGGGCGGGCGTACGCGGGTGCGTACGCCTTTTTTCTTTTAAGACCGTCGGGGATCAAAGCGGGATATGAGGGGCCGGGCGCAAGGAAAGACCGGCCGGCGCTCAAATGCGCTCACAGCCCGGCGTGGCGGTCGCGGATCGTGTCCGCCAGCGCGTCCAACGACGCGAACGTGTCTGAGCGGGGGGCGCCCTTGCACATCAGCGCGCCCAGGACCTCGACCTTGAGGTTGGGGATCAGCGCGGCAATCTGCTCCACGGCCTTCGTGCCCCACCCGTAGGAGCCGATGACCGCCGCGTACTTGAGCTTGGGACGGAGCGCGTTGGCCAGATGCGTGGCTGAGTACACGCTCGGGTGGGGGCCGACATGCACCGTGGGCGTTCCGATCACGACGGTCGCGGCGTCCACCAGCGCCATGGCCAGCTTGCCGATATCGGCGGTCGAGAGCTCGAACGTCTGCACCTTCACGCCCCGCTCGGCCAACGCCGCAACCAGGTGGCGGACCATCGCCTCCGTGCTGCCGTGCATCGAGATGTAGGGAATGACGACCAGATTGGCGACGCGTTCGGAGATCCAGTCCTCATAGGCCGACAGGATGCATTCGGGCCGGTCGAAGGCGGGGCCGTGGCTGGGCGCGATCAGCCGGGGCTGAAGGGCTCGGACTTTTTTCATGTTCGCCTGGATCACGGCGCGGAAAGGCATCATGATTTCGGCATAATACCGCTTGGCGGCTTCGCAGACCGAGGGGGTGTCGCCGGCGTAAAGGTCCGTCGTGGCGAGGTGCGAGCCGAAGAAGTCGCACGAGAACAGGATGCGGTCCTCGGCGAGCCAGGTGCACATCGTCTCGGGCCAGTGCACCCAGGGCGTGTGGACGAACCTGAGCGTCTTGCCGCCGAGCGCCAGCTCCTCGCCGTCCGCGACCGTCCGGATCCGCGCCTCGGGAATATCCAGGTGGTCCATCAGCAGCGGTTTGGCCTTGGGCGAGCACAGGACCACGGCCTGCGGGTGCATCGCCAGAACCGCGGGGATGGCGCCGGAGTGATCCTGCTCGGCGTGCTGCGCGATCACGAAGTCGACGCGACCCGCGTCCGCCAGCTGGCTCAGCAGCACCTCTGTCACGGCGGGGTCCACCGCGTCAATGAGCGCGGTCTTCTCCGACCCCTCGACCAGGTACGCGTTGTAGCTGGTGCCGTCGGGAAGCGGGATCAGCGAGTCGAAAAGCCTCCGGTTCCAGTCGACGAAGCCCAGCCAGTGCACGCCGTCACAAATCATTCTCGCTTTCATCTTCAGCTCCTTTTTGTCCGCTCTTAAGGGCTCGGTGGCAGCGGCCGTTGCCGGTCGTCAGAGCCGCGGTCGTCCCAAGGTTCCACGGCTCACAGGGGTGTGAACTGGTCTTTGCGCACGCCGCACTGGGGGCACACCCAGTCTTCGGGAATCTGCTCGAAGGGGGTGCCGGGGGCAACGCCGTGAAACGGGTCGCCCTGCTCGCGCTTATAGACCCAGCCGCAAACCACGCACATGTGCCGGTCGCTCATGCGTGCTCTCCTGTTCTGTGAAGGACTCTCGCTTGTGGATGACCAGGTTCAAATCACGTCTTCCCCAATCATCGGGGAGAGTATAGCCGATGCGACCAGCGGTTGGCCACGCAAAATCGCCGTGCGAGATCTCGCCGTGCTGACTCGCATATCAACGATCACGCGCCGTGTCCGGTTGGCGCGGTCTGTCCGCGCTCATCGATGTCGGCTGCGCGAGGCTGCCGCGCGTTGCCCATTCTGGTTTGCCCGCACCTCACACGTGGGTGTACGATGGAACACTGTATGCCGGACGGAGGGTGGATGAACAGACTTTGAGGGCCGGCGGGAAGGAAGAAACGCGCGATGGACGGCTGGCTGTACGACGAATCCAAGCACTGCGGCGTGGACTATTCGAAGGCGGAGCAGGCTCGCGCCTATGAGGAGCGCCACCGCAAGTTCCGCGACTTCCGCAAAGAGTTCGACGACATGATGGCGTTTCTCGAAATGTCGCATCCGGAGCGCCTGTCCTTGGTGGACCTCGGCTGCGGCACGGGGGCGATGGCGGTCTACGCCGCGGAGGTCTTCGGTCAGGTGACCGGCGTGGACATTTCGGAAGCGATGCTTGCGCAGGCCCGCGCGAAGTCCGGGGCGGGGGTGGCCAATCTGACGTTCGTCCAGGGCGGTTTTCTGAGCTACACGCATGCGGGCGGCGCGGCTGACGTGGTGACCACGAAAGCGGCCTTCCACCATTTGCCCGATTTCTGGAAGCAGGTCGCGCTGCTGCGCATCAACCGCATGCTCAAGCCGGGGGGCGTGTTATATCTGCACGACGTGGTGTTCCGCTTTGAACCGCACGTCTATGCGGAGCAGATCCACGCGTGGGTCGAGCGCTTCGGCGCCGTCGCGGGCGAGGCTCTGCGCCGGGACGTCGAGGCCCACATCCGCGACGAGTTCAGCACGTTTGACTGGATTCTCAGAGGATTGCTGGAGCGCGCGGGCTTGGTGGTCGAAAAGGAGCGCTCGGCCGACGGGTTCCTCTGCGAATACGCCTGCCGCAAAGTCCGCGAGATCCCGACGGCCTGACGCGGCGGAACGATTCTTCAGAGGGGGAATTTAGGCGCAGGGAAACGACCTTCTCAGGAGGCGTGTGCGTCCGGTGTCCGGGGGGCAGGGCGTCACGGCAGGCGGGCGCTTCCAGGCGTTTGAGAGGCGGGGCCGCCTCCTGCGGCGGAGGATGCGGGCAGAGGGTGGGCCTCGCCGGCAAACAGGTTGTAGTTGCCCCAGGCGTCGGTTGCGGAGACGGGGTGTTCGCCGGTCTTGTCGATGACTGTCGCGGGGCCGCGCGTCAGCACGAAGCGCTGAGGCCCCGGCGCGAGCGGCAGGGCCACGTGGCTCACGCCGGCGTCGAGGTCGAAGCGCTTGGAGGTGTCGCCGCTGTGGACGGTGAGCGAGGCCGGCGCCGTGAGAAAAAGGGTGGCGTGGACGCGGTCGATGAGGGTTGCGGTGCCCCCGGGGAAGGCGGTTTCCCCGTCCTTGCTTTTGGGGTTGCGGAGTCCAGGGACGCATTTCAGGTGCGTCCGGTAGGCGTAGAAGAGGACGTCTTCGCGGATGGCAGGCGGCGTTCCCTGCTTGAACCAGTCGATGTAGTAGCGCCCGACGCCGAGGAAGGCCGCGTGCGATAGCATCGGGCCCCAATGGCCGCTCCAGTGGAGGGTTGCAGCCGGGGCGCCGAACGGCGCGACGTAAGAGGCCTCGCCAAAGTCGTTCCAGGTGACGATTTCGACCCAGGTGGCGCGGTCGCGGATTGCGCCTTCCCACTGGCGCGCGTAGCCTTCGAAGCCGTCCGTTTCGTAGACGCGGTAGTTGCCGCCGAGGCCTCGGTAGCAGGGGGTGATGCCGGCCATGAACAGCTTGCCCGCGCCCAGCCAGGTCTGGGCGAGCAGACGGTTGCTTTCGGCGATCTGGCGGGGCGTTCCGGCCGCGCCGAAATGGAAGAAGCCGTCGAGCGAGGGGTGGTCGCGGAAAACCTGCTCCGCCTGGGCCTGGTTGGGCATTTCCGCGGCCGGTCGGGGATAGTAGAACGGAACGTAGACGATGGCCCGGTTCCCCGTGAACTCGTTGCGGATGAAGTCTGTCTGCGCCGTTCCGCCGCCGAAGGTGGAGAGCACGGGCTTGCCCTCGTGGCGGAATTGGTTGGGGTGGGTGCGGAAGCTCTCGACCATGTCGCGGGTCTCTTCGGAGGTCAGGCCGGTGGCGTAGTCTGCCGAGAGAAAGAGCTTGAACCCGGTTTCAAGCTCCTGAGCCGCCCGATACATGAGCAGGACGCGCCGCTTGTAGTGGGGTTCCCTCAGGGTCCAGCCGCCGCAGTTCAGCGCGAAGCCGTCGATGCCGGCGGCTTGGGCGTCTCGGATCTCGCGCTGGAAGTCGGAAACGCTGGAGTCGCCTCCATACGTCGGGATACAGACCATATAGTGGGCGAAGACCTGTCTCGGGGTGTCAGCGGCCAAAGACGCGTGACATGCCGCCCAGATCGCGCTTGCCGCCAGCAAAGTCATGGATCGCATGTGATGTTCTCCAAAAAAGGGATCCGGTCGCGTGTCCGGCCCTTGCCGGAGGTCCCTTTGGTTTCGCCTGCCGGACCGGTCTGGCAGGCGAACGATGGGGCCCATTATGCCGGGTGGAGCGCGCTTCTGGCAACGCCGATTTGCGATGAACGAGAATGGACGGTTGACGAGAACGAAACAAACGCCTAAACTTACGTACAGTTTATAATGTGCATGGCGCGTTCAGGTTGCTAAAGAATTAAAAAACGAGGTGGTTATGAGTCCTGTGGCACGTTGCATCAAGGTGTCGGCGGCTATTTGTGTGTACGCGTTTCTCGGCGCGCGCGAAGGGTTTGCCAACAGCGGCGCTTGGGAGGGCGACACCAGCCTCTTTTGGACCAACAGCAACAACTGGGCGAACAATGCCACGTATCCCAGCGCCGGCGAGACGGCCACCTTCAACAGCACCGGCAACAACCGCACGAACATCAACATCGCCGGCCTGTCCCGCATCAAGTACATCACGTTCGACAGCTATAACGTGGGGCCCTACATCATCGGCACCGTTCCGGCCAACAGCCAGACGATCGTCATGGAGAACGATGCGAACTACAGGCTGAACGCGAACGTCGCCAACAGTCAGATTTTCAGCGCGGCCGTCCAGATCGGCACGGACCGGGCTGCAGCGACCTATTATTTCCAGAACGACAGCCCGAGCTATGCGCTGACGATGGCGGGTGATATCCTGACCCCGAGCAGCGGCGGCACCGCCGGCGGCAAGACGATCACCATTAACGGCGTGGGCAACGTGCGCTTCCTCGGCAACATCCTCACCAACGGCCAGTGCCAGATCACCCTGGACAACAACAGCAGCGGCACCCTGACCCTGACGGGCTCCAACCGGGTCAGCCTGCTCAGGATCGACGGCGCGCCCAACAGCGTGATCGACATCGGCGACAACGGCTACCTGTTCCTGGACAACCTCGGCGGCAACACCATCAACGCCACGATGGACGGCGTCATTACGGGCCGGGGCAAGATCCGCCTGAGCACGAACACGGGCCACAACTACGCGGACAACTATGTGGCGCCTGGCAAAACCCTTGTCATCAACCCCGACATCATCGGCGAGACGGGCTTCGAGATGTGGAGCGGCACCGGCACCTTCGTCTTCAACGGGATCAACACCTTCGAGTCAAACGTCATTTTCGGAACCTCCGGCACCATCAGCGTGTCGAAGATCGGCAACAAAGGTTCGACCACCAGCAATTTGGGACAGGGCACCACGCTCCGTTTTGCTTCCGGTCGCCTGCTGTATACGGGCGTCGGCGAGACGAGCGACCGCCTGATCCAGATGGAGAACAGCATGATCCTTGACCACTCGGGCACGGGCGAGCTGGTCTTTTCCTCCGACTTCAATGTATTGGGCAACACCAAGACGCTGACGCTGCAGGGCTCCACCGCCGGCATCGGCGAGCTCAGCGGCATCGTCTCGAACGGCTCCGCCACAACCTCCCTCACCAAGGACGGCACCGGCACGTGGCGCCTCTCGGCCGCGAACTCGTTCGCCGGCAGCACGACCGTGCGTGACGGGGCGCTCGTGCTGACGGGCGCAAACGGCGCGATCACCAACTCCAGCGGCTATACGGTCAACAACGGGGCCACGCTCCGCCTAGCCAATGCGGCTGCCGCCAACAACGGGAACCGGCTCAAAGACTCCAGCGGCGTGACGCTGAACGGCGGCTCACTGCACTTCTCCAACGATGGCGGCGCGGCGAGTTACAGCGAGACCGCGGCCGCGCTGTCGGTCGCTCAGAACGCCTGCACGGTTCGCGCCGACCGCGCGCCGACCGGCCAGACGTCCACGCTGACCTTCTCTTCGCTCAGCCGGACCGTGGGCGCCACCGTCGACTTCGAGGGCGAGGGGCTCGGCGATCCGGACGGCCGCAACAAGATCGTGTTCACCACTGCGCCGACCTTGGTCAACGGCGTGATCGGCCCGTGGGCCACCGTGAACGGCACCAACCTCGCGACCTACAGCGTCGCGCGGGGCGTTTACGCCTCGCCGCTGCCCGCGTATGACGTCGACATCGCCGCACGCGGCCCCGCCTCGGTCATCGCGAGCAACGACACCCAGCATGTGCGCATCAACAGCGACGGTGTCGCGGGGGCGATCCAGCTGGGCTCTCCGGTTACGCGCATCGCCTCGCTCACCCAGAACACCGCCACCGAGGCCACGGTGGATACGGCGGGCAAGAGCTTCCAGACGGCGGCCGTCGCGGTTCCGGCGGGCAAGGCGCCTGTGGTTCTCGGCGCGTCGTCCGGCGACGGGACGCTCAGCGCCCTCGTCAGCGGCGGCGACCTTACGCTCGGCAGCGACGCGGCCGGCGGCATGACCGTAAACGCCGTGATCGCGAACAACGGCTCGGCGTCCACGCTGACGAAACAAGGCTCCGGCCCCGTCACGCTGGCGGCGCCCAACACGTTCTCCGGGGTCACGTCGATCGGCGGCGGCACGCTGCGGCTCACGCACGCCGACGCGCTGCAGAACAGCACGCTGGGCGGCGCGGGTGCGGTTTTCGACAGCTCGGTCGCCAGCCATGCGTTCGCAATCGGCGGCCTGACGGGATCGTTCCCGCTGCCCTTGGAGGACAACGGAGGCAGTCCGGTCAACCTGACGCTCGGACGCGGCAATCCCAGCGCGACCTACAGCGGCATGCTGAGCGGGCTCGGCGGTCTGACCAAGACCGGCACGGCCACGCAGACGCTCTCCGGCTCGAACACTTTCAGCGGCGGGGTGACCCTCAGTCAGGGCGCGCTGTCGATCGGCAACGCCTCTTCCTTGGGCGTGGGCCCCGTCGTCAACAACGGAACGCTCAACCTGACGGCGGGCGGGGTCACCTACTCCGGGCTCTCTTCCAGTCTCAGCGGGACCGGTACGGTCAACGTGACGCTGACGACCGGCTCGGGAACCACCTTCCTCCACGGCGATTACTCCGGCTTCACCGGCATCTGGAACCTCGGCATCGGCGCCTCGGCGAATGCGGCCAAGGCCTATATGAATGGACTGGATAACAGCGCTGCGACGATCAACGTGCTCTCTAACGCGTCGCTTTACTGCAACAACGTGGGCACGCATACGGCCAAGCTGGTGCTGAAGGGCGGCAACACGGGCGAGCCGTACGGCCAGCTGCGGCTCGAAAACAACTGCGTGTGGGCCGGACCGGTCACGCTGGCCGGACCCATCACCTCCGGCGAGGACGGCACCGTGGGCGGGAGTTCGGGAACCGGCTTCATCACCGGCACCATCAGCGACCTCGACAGCACGCCCCGGCCTCTGTACAAGATCGGCGTCAACACGATCGCCCTGAGCGGGGCCAACACGTACAAGGGGCCGACCTGGATCCGCAACGGCACGTTGCGCATCAGCTCCATCGCCAACGTGGGCGCGGCCAGCAGCGCGCTAGGCGCGCCTCAGAACGTGGCCGACGGCACCCTCAAGTTCGGCGAGAACAACACGAACACCGTCCTGGTCTACGTGGGCAACGGCGACGAGTCGGACCGCAAGTTCGAGCTTGCCGGCACGACGGGCGGCGCCACGCTCGACCACTCCGGCACGAACCTGCTGAAGCTCACCGGCAGCCTTTCCTCGACCGCCGCGGGCGTCAAGAAGCTGACCCTGCAGGGATCTTCTGCCGTGGGCGACGGCGAATTCGCGGGCGTGATCTCGGACGGCGTGGCCGGATCCCAGATCTCGGTGATCAAGGCCGGCTCGGGCAAATGGATCCTGTCGAACGCCAACACTTTCAGCGGCGGCGTCACCAACAGCGGCGGGGGTGTCCTCGAGGTCGCTCATCCCAACGCGCTGGGCACGGCGGGGGTTGCGGTCTTCAACGGTGGAGTCGCCACGTATGATCTGGCCCACGACGGGGTGGGGGAGACGGTCAACGACTGGTGGCTTTACAGCGGCGCGAACTGCACGATCCGCTCAAACCGCGGTACGGAGGGCGAGGGCATCAACCACACCCTCGGCACCGTGAAACTGAGCGGAGTGACCCTCACGGTCACCAACGGGTTGAAGGTGACGAGCGGCACCCCGTCGCTGACCCTCAACACGGTCGACCTCTTCTCCGGCGGGGCGGACACGATCGCCACGGTGATTCCGGTCGGCGCGAATCTCATCATCGGACGGGCGGCGATTTATGAAAACAGCTTTGCCAATAAGACCCTGAAGCTCGACGGCACCAGCACCGGCAACGTGGTGTTGGGGGCCATCAGCAACGGCTTGAACACGGTCAAGCTGATCAAATCCAACACCGGCACCTGGACGCTCTATGGGTCCAACACCTTCAGCGGAGCAACCGCGGTTGACAACGGGCTGTTGGCGGTGGAGGGGCCGGATGGCGCGCTCCTCGGCGCGGGCGGCATCACCCTCAGCACCGGCGCGCGACTGCTGCTCAAGAACAATTCGGTCACCAACAACGGCAACCGTCTCAGCGACTCGGCGATCGTCACGATGAAGGGCGGCGTCTTGGAGTATGCCCACGCCGGCGGCGCGGCCAACTACAGTGAGACTGCCGGTCCTTTGTCCGTCCAGTCGGGCAGCAACACCATCGCGACGGCTCGGGCCGACGCGAGCCAGACCTCGACCTTGACCTTCGCCTCGCTGGCGCGGACCGGCGGAACGGTCAACTTCGCGGGCGAGGGGGTGGGCGGCGCGGACGGCCGCAACCGCATCCTGTTCTCATCGGCTCCGACTCTGGCCAACGGCCTGATCGGCCCGTGGGCCGTGATCAACGGTTCCGAACTGGCCACCTACGACGGGACCTTGGGCGTCACGCCGTATACCGGCTACGCCGATTTGGCTGCCCGCGGACCCGATTCCGTGATCACGAACGACGCGACGCTGAACGCGCGCATCAACCTGCCCGGAACCGACGGCCCCATCACTCTCGGCACGTCGCCGATCAGCCAAGTCTACACGCTGCTGCAAAATAGCGACACGCCGGCGACCGTCACGACGACGGGGACCACGTTCCAGGCCTCGGCCATCGTGCTCGGCGCGGGCAAGGCCAGCCTCACCATTGGCGCGGCGCAGGGCGATGGCGCGCTCACCGCTCTCGCCGCGGGCGGCGAGCTGACGCTGGCGAACCACGACGCCACCGCGTTGCTGACGGTCAACGCGCCGGTCACCAACAACGCGTCGGCCTCTTCGCTCGCCAAGTCGGGGGTCGGCACGGTCGTGCTGACGGGCTCGAACACCTATTCCGGCGCGACGGCGATCAACGAGGGCACGCTGGCCTTCGGCGGCACCGGAACGCAGACGGTCTCGAGCGTCATCAGCGGACCCGGCAAACTCGCCAAACGCGGATCGGGGCGGTTGACGCTCTCCGCAGCTAACACGTTCACAGGCGAGACGTATATCGAGCAGGGGATTGTCGTCGCGCAGAACAATGCGGCCTTCGGTTCGTCGGTCTCGGGAACCTTCATCTCGGACGGCGCCACGCTCGACATCGGCAGCTCGCTGTCTACGGATGCGCTGAACCTGGGCGCCGAAGTGTTCACCGTCAGCGGCTCTGGCGTCGACGGGCAGGGGGCGATCGTGAACGGGCTTCCCACGCGCCAGCTCAACTCGTTCGGCCGCATCGTGCTGGCGGGCGACGCCACGGTGGGCGCGGTCGGGCGCTGGGACATCCGCCAGAACTCGCCCTCGCTGACGCTCAACGGCCATACCTTCACCAAGATTGGCACTAACGAGTTCTGCATCGTGAGTGCCCAGGTGTACCCCGGAAGCGGGCATATGGTGACCACGCAGGGCGTCTTCCGTCTTGAGAGCAGCACGCGCCTGAACGGCGACGCCTCGAACACCTTGCGGGTCAAGTCCGGCGCGAAGCTGGACCTTTACAGTCTCGCCTCGGCCTCCAACGCCACGCCCTGGACGTTGATCACTGAGCCGCTGGCCTGGGTGACGGCAGGCAACAGTTTCCACCCCTTGAACACGTGGTGGGGCCCCGTGACGCTGGAGGGGACGACCTTCCTTGACGGCAGCTCCGGCCGCAGTGTGACCTTCTCGAACACCATCAGCGGCGCCGGCTCGCTCGTCAAAAATGGAACGGGTGAGGTCTTTGTTTTCGGCAACGGCAACACCTACGCCGGAACGACCTCGATCAGCAACGGGCTGCTGCATATCATGCAGCCGGGCGGCCTCCCCGGCTATGACGCCGGCAACCGGGTCGCCATCGGTCCCAGCGGCACGCTGGTCACCTATTTTGCGGACGACGGCAGCGGGTGGACGCTCGACCAGATCGAAGCGGTGCGGACGAACGCCGCTTACGGGTCAATTCTGGCCACGCTCGGCATCAACACCTCATGGGGTCATCTGACGTATGCCCAGGACCTGACTCAGGCGATGTCGTTCGCCAAGTTCGGTACCAACACGCTGACCTTCCCGCAAAAGAACCTGTTCGGCGGTTCCCTGAAGGTCTACGGGGGCACCGTGAACCTGCCTGCTTCCAGCACCAACGCCATCGGCGCCGTGACGGTGAACGGCGGCACGCTTGGCGCGACGCTGAACGTCGACGGCTTCACCTCGCTGTCGAGCGGGACCGCGAACATGACGCTCGGCTCGTCCGGCAACGACCGCAGCGTCGTCACCTTCTCGACCAACGCCGTGATGGCCAAGCTCCTGGTGGGCACGACCAAAGGCGGCTCGGGGGCTGTCATCCAGAACGGCGGCAACTTGACCGTCGGCGATTACATTATCAGTACGGATGTTCTGTCGGTCGGCACCGGTGGCGGCTACGGGTATTACCGCATGAACGCGGGGTCGCTCAGGACCGGCCAACTCGGCATCACGGGCGGCGGTGCGGGCAACAACGACGGCGTGTTCGAGGTCTTCAACGGCTCGATCAACGTGTGCACCAACGGCGGCTGGCTGATCTGGGGCTGGGCCGGCGGGAGCGGCGTGCTGAACATGTTCGGCGGCTCGATCTCGTCGCCGATCAACGGCAATGACTTGACGATGGCGTATACCGCGAGCCGCGACTGTTTCGCCATGCTCAACCTGCTGGGGCCGACGGCGCTTGTGGATTCGACTGGGCAGAACACCGGCAAGTCAGTCAACATGGCGCGTAGCGCCGGCAACATCGCCTCGGTGTTCAACCTGAATGCCGGAACGCTCCTCGCCAACCGGGTGTTTGCCTCTGTGACCGGCACGCCGACTCTGTTCAACTTCAACGGCGGAAAATTGAAGGTTAACACCTCGACCACTTATGCCACCACGTTTTTGCAGGGCCTCACCGCCGCCACGGTCTATTCCGGCGGCGCGGTGATCGATACGACCAACGTGAATGTCACGCTCAACCAGCCTCTGCTGGCTCCGGTCGGCTACGGCGTCTCTTCGATCCCGCTCCGCAGTCAGGGCCTCGGTTACATCGGCGCCCCGACGGTCGTGATCTCGGGCGGCAGCGGCACCGGCGCGACCGCCATCGCGAGCGTCGATCTGAACGAGTCGAGCCCGACGTTCCGCCAAGTCACCGGGCTGACCGTCACGAGCCCCGGCTCCGGCTACAAGGCGTCTGATGCGGTGACCGTCACGCTGCGCGGCGGCGGATATACGAACAGCGCGGCGGCTTTGGCTGCCGGGGCCGTGCTGTCCCCCCATGCGGCCATGGGCGGCCTCACCAAACTGGGCACCGGCACGCTCACGCTGGGCGGCGCCAACACCTACGGCGGCGCCACGGTGATCAGCAACGGCACGGTCAAGCTGGGCAGCGCCACGGCGCTGCCTACGGGAACCGAAGTCGTGCTCGCGGGCGGCACGCTTGACCTCAACGGCTTCACCGCGACGAACACGCTCACCGTGTTCAGCGGCACGCTGGCGAACGGCACGCTGCGGACGGTCCTTTCACCGGCGGGCACCAACGTGGTCGGGACGGAGACCGTCACGCTTAGCGGCGCCACGCTCGTGGGCACCTACCTGGCCGATGTGACGGCTGCGGGGGCCTGTGACCTCGTGCAGTTCACGAGCGGCGTCAATCTCTCCGGGCTGACCCTCGAGATCGTTGATCCCGAAGCCCTGAACCGGACCCACGTCTATACGGTCGCGACGATCACAGGCACGCGCACGGGACAGTTTACGGTGGCCAACTTGCCGGACGAGCGCTGGCACGTGCTGTACAGGGCCAACGGCAACGTCGACCTTGTGTTTGTCGAAGGCACGCTGCTGATGCTGCAGTAGCTTTTCTGAGACGTCGCTTGAAGAGGGCGCACGGGGGAACCGTGCGCCCCTTTTTTTTGCCGATGGATCGCGCGACCCCTTGACATTTTAAAACGGTCGCTGTTACGATGTGTCCACAATTAAGGGTTGTCGTGTTCATATTTGAACAAACGTATAGAGTGAGGTGGTTATGCCGTATGTCAGATTGTCCTGTTGGGTTGTGGCGGTTGTAGCGGGCTCTCTCGTGGCGCTGTCTGTGCATGCGGCGAGCGGCTCATGGACGGGGACCGAAAACGCGTTATGGACGAACAGCGCGAATTGGAGCGCGTCGCCCTATCCCGGCAGCGCATCCGGCGAGACCGCGACCTTTGACGGCGCAGGGAACGGCAACACGAGCATAAACCTGACGGGGCTTTCGGGCGTGCGAAATGTCGCGTTCGGCTCGTCGGCCGCCGCCTACACCTTCGGCACGGCGGGCCAGACGCTGATTCTCGGCAGCACCGTGTCGGCCGCATCAGGCCTAGCTGCCCCTCAGACGTTCAACGCCGCGCTCCAGCTCGGCAGCGACCGTGCAGCCGGCACCTATAACCTCACGAACCCGTCGCCCGCTCTCGTGACGTATGCGGGCGGGATCGCGGGCGCCGCATCCGGCGGCACGGCCGGCACGAAAAGCCTCAACATCGGCGGCAATACGCGGGTCGACAGCGTCATCGCCAACGGCGGCGCGTCGAGTGTGACCCTCACCATCCGGCGCGGCACGTCCTATACGAACACCGTGACACTCGCGGCCGCCAATACCTTCAGCGGCAGCATCACCGTTTCCGACGGGGTGCTCGTCCTGAAAAACAGCGCCGCGCTGGGCAGCGGCACGAAGACTGTGACCATCGCGAACAACGCCGACGGCGCCCGTCCCTCCATCCGGCTGGACGGCAGCGACGGCGACCTCGACATCCCGGCTTCGGTGTCTTGGAACACCAGCAACGCCAAAGAGGGCGCGCTCGTGAACGTCGCGGGTACGAACACCGTGCGCGGCAACTTCTCGTTGACCAGCGGCGACGGAGAGACCTGGCTCATTTCGCGCGGCGGCAAGTTGATGCTCAGTGGCAACCTGTCGGCGGCCACCACGTCGCGAGCCCTCCGCCTTCAGGGAAGCGCGGACGGTGAAATCTCGGGCGTCATCGCCAACGGCTTGACCCCGGACATGCCGGTCTACAAAAACGAGGGCGCGGGTACATGGGCTCTCTCAGGAGTCAACACGTACAGCGGGTTCACGGAGATCTCCGCGGGAGCGCTTGAAGTAAACGGTTTGGGCCGCATCGCCTCCTCATCCGAGGTCAGAATTTCCAACGGCGCGACGTTCCGTGTTCGCAACGCCGCCTCCGCCAGCCATGCCGACCGCCTCAAAGATACCGGCGCCGTCAAACTCTCAGGCGGGACCTTCGATTTTGCGGGGGACGGCGGCTCTTACTCTGAAACGGCCGGCGCGCTCACGTTGCTCTCCGGCTCCAACTCTGTTGCCGTCGCGCCGTCCGCCAGCCTCACCTTTGGCGGCTTTTCTGTGGCCTCCGGGGCCACCGTCGACTTCACGCTCGGCGCAGGGGCCCATCTCTTCCTGGACGGTCAACCCGAAGGGCTGATCGGCCTTTTTGCGACCGCCAACGGGACGCTCGCTTACTACAGTCTGACCGAAGGTGTGATTCCCTCGCCAACGGTTGCGATCGCCGCGAAAGGCGATACGGTGCCGAATGCCTCCGGCACAGTCGCCATCACCACGGAGGGCTCTGGCGGCCCCAACGAACTGACCGCTTCCGTCACCACGGTCGGCGCGCTGATGCAGGACTCGCCCTACGCTTCGACGCTGAATACTGCGGGCAAGACCTTGGATGCCCGCGTCGTGAGGGTCGCCGAGAATGGCGCCGATCTGACGCTCGGCGTTGCCGCCCACGACGGCCAGCTGACCGCTTCCACCCATGAGCTGGCTCTGATCAACGATTCAACCTCCGCGCTGACCGTCAACGCGCTGATCGCAGATTCCATGGCGCCGCTCGCCCTGTTCAAAGCCGGGGCCGGCACCGCCGTTCTCGGCGCCAGCAACACGTTCTCGGGCCCCGTTCAAGTCAGCAGCGGCGACCTTCTCCTGCGCCATCCGCTGGCGCTGCAGAACGCGACGCTCGGCACGGGCGGCGTGCGGTTCGATCCCTCGGTCGTGTCGCATGCCTTCACGGTCGGCGCGCTCACCAACACCGTGACGATGGCCCTTGAAGACACCGACGGCAACCCCGTCACGCTCTCGGCTTTCACGAATGTTCCGGCCGCGGTCTTTGCGGGCGGCCTCACCGGGAGCGGCACGCTTGTGAAGGAGGGCGACGGCGTATTGACCCTCGCAGGCGACAACGCCCATACCGGCGCGACCGTGGTCCGCACCGGCGTCGTCAACGTGACAACCAGCAACAATGGGCTGGGGCTCGGCAACGTCGTCAACAACGGGACCGTCAACCTGACGCGCGGCAACGTCACGTACAGCGCCCTGACCAACAGCATTTCGGGGGCGGGAACCTTCAACGTGACATTGGCCAGCGGCACCGGCACAGCCATCGCCAACGGCGAAGCGTCGGGCTTCACCGGCATTTGGAACGTCGGCGTCACCGCTACCGGCGGCAAGCTCAATCTAAGCGGGGCCGACAACGCCACAGCCACCGTTAACGTGCTCTCCAACGGCACGGTGTACGTCACCGGCCCCGTGACCAAACAGGCCACCGCCGTTCTCTACGGCGGCAAGCCCGGCGAACAGAACGGACAGCTGCGAGTCGACGCGGGCGCCGACTGGGCCGGCCCCGTCTTCCTCGCGGGCGACCACACCGATCCCGGTTTCGGACTCGTCGGTTCGGGCTCTTCGACCGGCACGATCAGCGGCCTGATCGCAGACTTCCCCGGCACCGGCCTGCACGCCCTCCACAAGCAGGGCAGCGGGCAACTCAACATCACCCACACGGCCAACACCTACCAAGGGCCCACTTGGCTGCGCAGCGGCGGCACCGGCGTCACCTCTCTCAAAAATATCGGTCAGCCCAGCTCTCTCGGCAACCCCTCCGCAGAAAACGCAGTGATCAAGATCGGCACCTCCACGACACCTTCGCGCCTCGCCTACTTCGGCACCGGCGATACGACCGACCGTCCGCTCGACATGGCCGGTAGTACCGGCAACGCCTATATCGAACAGTCGGGCAGCGGGCTGCTGAAGTTCTCCGCCCCCGCTGTCCTTTCTTCCGGTTCTGGCGCCAAGTCGTTCGTCCTTCAGGGCGACACCGACGGTATCGGCGAAATCGCCGGCGTCATCGGTGACTCCGCCGGTGGGGTCCACACGCTGGTCAAACAGGGAACAGGCACATGGGTGCTTTCGGCCGAGAACACCTTCACCGGGCCCACCGACATCCGCAACGGAACGCTCTCGTTCGCACATCCGCGCGCCGCGGCCGGCTCCAGCCTCATCCAGGCCACAACGGCTCCCGGCGGAAACCTTTCGCTGGACAACGATGCGGTGAACGAGCCGGAAAAGAATTTCACCGTCGGCGTCAACTGTCCGGACGTGAGCGTCTTTTTGGGTGCCGGCCCTTCCGGCACGGCCGTCACGCACGCGTTCAACGATTGGTCCCTCTCGCGCGTCACGGTCACGGTCGCTCGCGCCGCGGGCGTCCTCTCCGGAACACCCTCTGTCTACGTACGGACCCTGAACCTCAGCTCGGGCGGCGTCGGAGAGACGCGCTTGCGCGCCGACGACACGGAAGTCCGCATCGGCAACGCCGGGATCCGCTCCGGCGCCTATGCCAAGACGCTGATCCTCGACGGCGACTCCCATGCCAACACGATCACCGGTGAAGTCGCCAACGGCCTCGCCGCACTCTCTCTGCAGAAGGAAGGGGCCGGGACTTGGACGCTTGCGGGGTCGAACACCTTCAGCGGAGCCACCACTGTCAACGCAGGGACCCTCGTCATCGCCGGCACGGCTGCCTCGTCCTCCACCGTCTCCCTCGCAGGGGGGCGGCTGGTTCTGACGAACACCGTCGCCGCGACCGACCACACCGCAGCCCTTGGCGCGCTCATCGCCGCGGGTTCCGCCACGCTCGTCCCGGTCACGGCCGAGTCCGGTCACACCGCTTCGGCGACTCTGGCCAGCCTCACCGCCGCCGAGGGCGCCGCCCTCGATGTCGCTGGTGAACTCGCGGCCGGCGGCAGTGACCGTAGCCGCGTTTTCGTCGCGAACCAGCCGGAAGGCTACGTCGGGCCCTGGATCACCCTCAACGGCAGCGGGCCGGTCATGTACAGCGCCGCTCTCGGCCTGCACATCGGCGCCGGTTTCGTGGCGACCAATCTGGCCGCGCGCGGCGACACGATCCCCGACGATGCGGCCGCCTCCGCCCGCATCACGGCTCCCGGAACTTCGGGCAACGACACCCTTGCCGGAGCTGTCGAGAACCGCCTCGCGTTCCTGACCCAGACCGCCGCTTCCGGCGAAGCCGCCACCGTCGCCATGCCCGGCAAGACCCTCAAAAGCCACGGCCTCGCCATTGAGGACGGCGGCGCGTCGCTCACGCTCGGCACGGTGCCCGGTGAAGGCACGGTCACGGCGCTCGCGACCGGCGGCAAGCTCGACCTCGCCAACGGCTCGGGCAGCGCCCTCACCGTCAATGCCGCCGTGGCCGACAACGGCTCGCCCGTCGCGCTGGCTTCCAGCGGAGAGGTCACGCTTGCGGGACCCGCCTCGTACAGCGGCCGCACGATCCTGAACGGCGGGACGCTCACCTTCGCCAGCGGCGCGCCGCAGTCGCTCCCCGGCGAGGTCGCCGGTCCCGGAGGCTGGGTCAAGAACGGCACGAACGTCCTTCATGTTTTGGGTGCGAACACCTATACCGGCCCGACGTACATCAACAATGGCACGGTCCGCGTCGATCAGGACTCCGCGTTGGGCACGGCCGACGCCGGCACCTTCGTCAACGGTCAGACCGGCGGCACGCTCGACCTCGGCTGCATGCCGGACGTGGGCGGAACGCGCGCCCGGCTGGCGCTGCGTTTGGGCTCCGAGCGCATCACGATTCAGGGTGCGGGGTACCTGGGACAAGGCGCGATTGTGAACAGCAGCACGGGCGAGCAATACAACGCCGTCAGCCTGCTTGAGCTCGCGGGCGACGCGACCGTCGGCGGCATCGGCCGCTGGGACCTGCGCAACAGCCCCGCCACCTTCACCATGAACGACTACACGCTCACGAAGACCGGCCCGAACATGGTCGGCCTCACGAGCGCCAATGTCTACCCGGGCGCGGGCAACATGGTCGTGCAGCAGGGCGTGTTGCGTCTGGAAGGATCCACGAAACTCAACGGCGGCGACACCAATGTGCTGACCGTCTTGAGCGGGGCCGAGTTCGAGCTGTATAAGACCACCAACCTGCAGTATTGGCGCATGGTCCTGCAGGACGGGGCGACCTTCGATGCGGCGAACGCCAGCGACAACTCCGGGCAGAACAGGTGGGCCGGTCCCGTGCAGCTGAACGGAGCGGTCACGCTCACGGGCGGCAACGGCGCCTATGCGACCCTTCTCGGTCCGATCTCGGGCAGCGGGCCGCTGAACAAGACCGGCAGCGGTTCGACCGTCACGATCGGGGCCACGAACAACACCTTCACCGGCGCGACCCTGATCGGCGCCGGCACGCTGGTGGTCTCCAACCTCGCCAACGTCGGCGAGGCCAGTTCGCTCGGGCAGCCCGGCAACGCGGCCGACGGCACGATCAAACTCGGCAGCACCTCGAACACCGGCACGCTGACCTACTACGGGAACGGGGTCACGACGGACCGCGTCCTCGACATGGCGGGCACCACCGGCGGCGCCACGGTCAACCACTCGACGCAAGGCCTGCTCAAGTTCGTCAACGATGTGACGACCTCTGGCAGCGGCGTCAAGACGCTTTCGCTGGGCGGCTCTTTCGGCGGCAGCGGCGAGCTCTCCGGCTCGATCAACAATTCGGCCGGCGGCAAGACGGCGGTCACCAAGAACGGCACGGGAACCTGGACGCTCTCCGGCAACAATGCCTATACGGGCGACGTGAACGTCGCGGCCGGGACTTTGATCCTCGCGGCCACGAACAACCAAGGCTTGGGCGCCATCAATGTCGGCAGCTCGGCCGGGAACGGACTCCTGAAGCTGGGGGCCGGGACGCTCCTGACCGGTGGCGGCGGCAAAGGCAACGGCAGCATCCGCATCGGCAACAACGGCGGCGCGCGCAGTGCCCTGTACATGACCGGCGGAACGGTCACCCGTACGCCCGCAACCGGCGATGACGGCCTGACGGTCGGCAGGAGCCAGGGTTCCTACGGCTATTTCAACATGAGCGGCGGCGTGCTGAACATCACGCGCATCCAGACGGGTGCCTCCGGTGCCACATTGACCAGCAACACGGTCGGCAACGTGCGCATCACGGGTGGCACGGTCACCCTGCGCGACTACATTCTGCTCGCCCGCGGCCCAGGGTGCGTCGGCGCCTTCACGCTCGAGGGCGGCACGCTCTACCACACCAACACCACCGAGCGGATCTCGCTCGGCTACGAGGGCGGTCGCGCGGAGCTGAACCTCACCGGCGGCACGCTCTTGAGCGGCACCAACGTGATCGTCCGGCAGACCGTCGGCAACACCACGGGAATCGTAAACTTGTGCGCCGGCCGGCTCACGACCAGCTTCTTCCTAAATAATGCGGGGACCGCGTTCCTGAACTTCGCCGGCGGCACGCTGGCGGCGAGCGCGAACTCCTTCACGAACTTCATCCCGGCCGCGATGAGCGGCGTGTCTTGCTATGGCGCGTATGGTCCCTTCGCCGGCGGTGCTACGCTCGACACCGCGGGACGCGATGTGACCGTCGCGGCGCCAATCCTGGCTCCGGCCGGAAACGGCGTTTACGGTGTCGCGCTCTCCGACGGCGGTTCGGGCTTTGTGGGTGAGCCGTACGTCTCGATCGTCGGCGACGGCGTGGGCGCCACGGCGGTCGCCAACATGGAAGACGACGGCACCGGCAGCAACCGCTGGCGCGTGGCCTCAGTCACGATCACTTGCCCGGGCACCGGCTTCTCGAGCACGCCGACGGTCACCTTTGTGGGCGGCGGCGTGGGCGCGGTCGCGCCGACCGTTTCCGGCGTGACGCTGGCGGCGAACGCGAGCGGCGGGCTGACGAAGCTCGGGACTGGCGCCCTGACGCTGTCGGCGGCCAACACATACGGCGGCAGCACGCTGATCAGCAACGGCACGCTCCGTCTGCGGAACGCGCTGGCGCTGCCTACGGCCACCCAGGTGGTGCTGGCGGGCGGCACGCTGGACTTGGGCGGATACACCGTCACCAACACCATCAGCGGCGTGGGGGGACTCACCAACGGCACGCTCGAGACGGTCATCTCGCCCGCGGGTGAGGGGGTTGTGGGGACTGAGACCCTCGCGCTGAGCGGCGTGCAGCTGAGAGGCCGCTACATCGTGGACGTCACCGCGGCCGGCGCGTGCGATCTGTTGCAGGTGCAGGGTGGCGTCGATGTCTCGGGCATGACCGTCGAGCTGGTCGCTCCGGAGCTTCTGGTGACGACTAAAGAGTACACCCTTGCAACGGTCAGCGGAGCGCTGAGCGGTCGTTTTGCCCTCACCAACGCGCCAGAAAACTGGCACCTCGCCTACGTGGGCGGGGAGGTCAAGCTGATCTACTCGCGCGGCACCGTGCTGCTGATGCGCTGAGCCGACGAGGGGCCGCCGCGGCACCCGCGGCGGCCCGCTTCGCAGGCCGGGACTGCATTATTCGACCGTCTTGACGGTGAAGGTGTGCGTGGCCGCGCCGAGCTTGAAGTCGAAGGTGTCGCCCACGCGTTTGCCCAGCAGCGCCTGGCCCAGAGGCGAGCGCGCAGTGACGATCACGATCTCTTCGCCGTCCGAGACGACTTTCTCGCCGCCGGCGGCGGGCCCGAAAAAGAGGGTCCTGCGAGTGCCGTCCGCCGCCTTCAGCCGGATGAGCGTCCCGAGGCGGACGGGGGTCTCTGCGGGCAGATCGCTCAGCGGCAGCGCTTGCATCCGCTGCAGGGCGTGGCGCAGCTCCTCCACCCGCAGCGCCTGCCCGCGGGCCAGATAGGAGTTTTCCAAGCTGAAGGTGTCGTATTTGCTTTCGGCCCGGTGGGCCTCGTCGGTCGCCAGCGAGGCGGAGTTTTTGGCGGCGGAGGTCAGCGAGTCGAGCTCGGCTGAGAGCTGTTCGATGAAGCGGCGGTGAATCTCGTGCTTGGTCATGCTGTCCTTCGGGTGTCCGGTTCGTGGCAAGGTCGCGAAAGCATGCCCGTTCGCGTCCGGCGTGTCAAGCGGCCAAGATTCGTGATTGTCAGCCGCCGTCATTTTTAGCATCATACGCCGCCGTGATTGAATTCCGCAACATAGGCGTGCGCTACGGCACGCAAGAGGTGCTGGCGAACGTCAGCTTCCGCGTCAACAAAGGCGAGCGCGTCGGCATCGTGGGTCCCAACGGGTCCGGCAAGTCAACGCTATTCCGCCTGATCCTCGGCGAGGCCGACGCCGACGCGGGCGAGGTGGTCATCGAGGAGTCGCCGCGCATCGGCCATATCCGCCAGCATCTGAAGGCGGAGACCGAGGACGAGACGCTGCTGGAGTACGCGCTGCGCGGCATTCCCGGCTTGGCCGAGATGGAGCGCGAAATCCACGCTTTGGAACGTGAGCTCCAGTCGGCGGCGGACGAGTCGGAGCGCAACCGCCTGCTGCGCCGGATCGGCGATGTGCAGACCGAGTTCGAGCATTTGGGCGGATACGACATCGAATCGCGCGTCAAAGTCTCGCTGGGCGGCCTCGGCTTTCCGGTCGAAGGCTTTGCGAAGCCCTTCAAAAGTTTCAGCGGCGGCTGGCAGATGCGCGCCGAGCTGTCGCGCGTGCTCGCGTCGCACCCGGACCTGCTGCTGCTCGACGAGCCCTCCAACTACCTCGACCTGCCGGCCATCGAGTGGCTGCAGCGTTTCCTCAAGGTTTACGACGGCACGCTGATCCTGATTTCCCACGACCGCTACCTGCTGCGCACGCTGACCAGCACGACCGTCGAGGTGGATGCGCACACCGCGACGCGCTACAACGGGGACCTGGACTTCTACCTGCGCGAACGCGAGATCCGCTACTCGAACCTGCTCGCCGCGAAGGAGAACCAGGACCGCCGCCGCGAACAGCTCGAGCGTTTCGTCGACCGCTTCAAGGCGACCAGCTCCAAGTCCACGCAGGCGCAGAGCCGCATGAAGATGATCGAGAAGCTCGACGAGGAGGCGATCACGCTGCCCAAGCGCAGCCTGGCCGCCGGCTACCTGCGGCTCGCGCCGGCGCCGCACGCCGGAGCGGAGGTGGTGCGCATCGAAAACCTCGATTTCTCCTACGACGGCGAGCGCAAGGTGCTGCACGATGTGAATCTCAGCATCGCGCGCGGCGACAAGGTGGCGATCGTGGGCTACAACGGCATGGGCAAGACCACGCTGCTGCGCATCATGGCGGGCGTGCGGCAGCCCACGTCGGGCAGCTGCCGCCTCGGTCACAAGGTGATGGCCGGCTATCTGTCGCAGGAGTTCTCCGAGACGATCCCGCCGGAGGTCTCGGTGTTCGAGTGCGCCAAGCGCTGCAAGCCGGAGGCGACGGAGCGGGAGCTGCGCGGCCAGCTGGGCGCGTTCGGCTTCTCGGCGGACGACATCGGCAAATCGGCGGGCGTGCTGAGCGGCGGCGAGAAGATCCGCCTCGCGTTCCTGCGGCTCTTTCTGGCGCCGCCCAACCTCATGCTGCTGGACGAGCCGACCACGCACTTGGACCTCGAAGGCCGCGCGACGCTGGAAAAGGCGCTGCACACGTACGACGGAACCGTCTGTCTGGTGAGCCACGACATCGAGTTCGTGCGCAACACGGTGACCTCGATCATCGAGATTTCGCCGGCGGGCGTGCGCCGCTACCCGGGCGGCTACGACTACTACCGCGAGAAAGTGGCGTCTGACGGCGCAGCGCCGGGCCAGGCCGCGGCTGAGCGTGAGGCGGAGGCAGGCCCCGACGGCGCGGCCAGCGCGCTCACGGCGAAGGAGCTGCGTCGCGCCCGCGCGCAGGAGCGCTCCAAGCGTCAGCCTCTGATCCGCGCGCTGAAGGAAAAGGTGACCAAGGCCGAGGCGCGCATCGGCGAGCTGGAGGCCGAGCTCGAAGAGCTGTCCGGCGTGCTGTTCAACCCCACGCCGGAGACCGATTTCGGCACGGTCAACAAGCGCCTCAAATACGTGCAGGACCAGCTGAGCGCTTTCACGGAAGAGTGGGAGCGCGACGCCACGGAGCTCGACCGTCTGCAGCGCGAGCAGGACGAGGCGCAAGACGCGTTGACCTCGTAGTCGGCCGCCTGCGCTGGAGAACGAAAACGGGGATCGCCGGCTGGGCCGACGATCCCCGTTTGTGTGTGTGGCCGGGTTGCGGGCGCTTAGAGCAGCGAGGCGCCCGAGCTGGCGTTGCCGACCATCAGCGAGTAGCGGCGCAGCCAGCCGCTGATGGCGCGCGGCTTCCATTCGGGAGCGGCGGCGCGGCGGCGGGCGATTTCGGCCTCGTCCAGGACCGCTTCCAGCTTGCGGTTGGGGATGTCGATGCGGATGGTGTCGCCGTCCTGCAGCAGGCCGATCAGGCCGCCCTCGGCCGCCTCGGGCGAGACGTGTCCGATGCAGGCGCCGCGCGTGCCGCCGGAGAAGCGGCCGTCGGTGATGAGCGCCACGGAGTCGCCGAGGCCCGCGCCCATGATGTACGAGGTGGGGGCGAGCATCTCCTGCATGCCGGGGCCGCCGCGCGGGCCCTCGTAGCGGATGACGACCACGTGGCCGGGCTTGACCTTGCCGCCGAGGATGCCGTCGCAGGCCTCCTCCTGGGAGTCGAAGCAGATCGCCTTGCCCTCGAAGCTCAGCATGGAGGCCGACACGCCGGCCTTCTTGACGACCGCGCCCTCGAGGGCGAGGTTGCCGCGCAGGATCGTGAGGCCGCCGTCCTTGGAATAGGCGTTTTCGACGGTGCGGATCACCTGCTCGTCTTTGATCGAGGCGGCGGCGATGTTCTCGCCCAGGCTCTTGCCGCTGACGGTGGGGCAGGAGGTGTCGAGCAGGCCCGGGATGTCCGCGATGCGCTTCATGATGGCGTGGATGCCGCCCGCGGCGTCGACGTCCTCCATGTGGTAGGAACAGGAGGGTGCGACCTTGCAGACGTTGGGGCACTTCCGCGAGATGGCGTTGATGCGGTCGAGGTCGTAGTCGATGCCGGCCTCGTGCGCGATCGCGAGGGTGTGCAGCACGGTGTTGGAGCTGCCGCCCATGGCCATGTCGAGCGCGAAGGCGTTGTCGATCGAGGCGAGGGTGATCAGGTCGCGCGGCTTCGGCCCTTCGGCCTTGGCCATTTCGACGACGCGCACCGCGGCCTGTTTCCAGAGGGCGAGGCGCGCGGGGTCGTCGGCGAGGATTGAGCCGTTGCCCGGCAGGGCCAGGCCGATGGCCTCGCAGAGGCAGTTCATCGAGTTGGCTGTGAACATGCCGGAGCAGGAGCCGCAGCCGGGGCAGGCGGACTCTTCGACGCGAGTGAGCTGCGCTTCGGAGATCTTGCCGTTGTTGTATTGGGCCACGCCCTCGAAGATCGAAATCAGGTCGACCGGCTTGCCGTCGAGCTGGCCGGCGCGCATCGGCCCGCCGCTGGAGAAGATCGTCGGGATGTTGGCGCGGATGGCGCCGAGGATCATGCCGGGGACGATCTTGTCGCAGTTCGGGATGCAGATCATGGCGTCGAAGCAGTGCGCCTTGACCATGGATTCGACCGAGTCGGCGATCAGCTCGCGGCTGGGCAGCGAGTATTTCATGCCGCTGTGGCCCATGGCGATGCCGTCGCAGATGCCGATGGTGTTGAACTCGAACGGCACGCCGCCGGCTTCGCGGATGCACTGCTTGATCCACTCGGCCACCTTGTTGAGGTGGCAGTGGCCGGGGATGATCTCGACGAACGAGTTGCAGACACCGATGAAGGGCTTTTTGAAGTCGTCGCGCTTGACGCCGGTGGCCATGAAGAGTCCGCGGTGGGGGGCGCGCTGGAAGCCGGATTTGACTTGGTCGCTGTTCATGTGGATCCTTTTGTGTGATGAACGAGAACGGGGGCGGGGCTGCCGGGCTAGAATTTCGAGGTGGTGGCGCGTGAGAGGTAAGTTCCCGTGGCGGTGTCGACGAGGATCGTCTCGCCGGCCTCGAGGTACTCGGGCACCTGGACCACCAGGCCGGTGGTGCAGGTCGCGGGCTTGTTGCGGGAGGTGACCGACGCGCCCTTCATCACCGGGTCGCAGGTCTCGATCTTCAGCTCGACCTTTTGCGGCATTTCGATGGTGAGCACTTTGCCGTCGGAGAGGAGCGCGAAGATGCCCTCCATGTCCTCGACCAGATACAGGATCTGCTCTTCGATGGCGTCCCGCGGCAGGGAGAACTGCGAGAAGTCCTCGGCGTCCATGAAGGTGTAGAGGTCTGTGCCCTCTTTGTAGAGGAACTGCACCTGGCGGCGCTCGAAGTCGATGTCCGCAAAGGGCTCGTCGCCCTTGCAGGAGACGTCCTGCTTGGCTTTCGTCACGAGGTTGCGGAAGCGGAAGCGGTAGATTGAGGCCGCGCCGCGCGCGCTGGGGGTAGAGATTTTGAGGTCTTCAACCACGTGGGGCAGTCCGTTGATGCCGACGAGATTGCCTTTTTTCAGGTCACATGCTTTTGCCATGGTGCGGGGTTCTCCGTTTGAAAATTGAGGAGCACAGTTTAGTGGTTTTCGGCGGGCTTTGTCGAGAGCGCGTGCGCTTTCGGGTAAAGCTGCCGGTAGACATCGAGGGTGGCCAGGGCCGCCTTCTGCCACGAGAACTGCGCGGCGCGGGCGAGGCCTTTGGCACGGTACACGTCGTGCCAGTCGAGCGAGACGAGCGCGGCGTGGATGGCGCGCTTCCACTCCTGACGGTCGGTGGGGTGGACGATCTTGGCGGCTCCCGCCGTGATCTCCTTGAGGACGCTGAGGGCGGAGCAGATTACGGGGGTGCCGCAGGCCATGGCTTCTAGCACGGGGAAGCCGAAACCCTCGGCCAGGCTGGGGAACAGGAACGCGTGGGCGGCTGTGTAGAGCGCGGGAAGGTGCTCGTCTGGCACTTCGTTGATCCACAGGACGCGCTGGCCGAGGCCGAGCTGCTCAGCTTCTCGGCGCAGCGGGCTCTGGGCGCTGCTGAAGCCGGCGATGACCAGCGGGATCGAGGCGGTGGGATCCATAAGCTCCAGGGCGCTGAGCAGCGTGGACACGTTCTTGTGCGGCTGGTCGGAGCCCAGGTAGAGCAGGAATTTTTCGGGCAACCCGTAGGTGGCGCGCACTTCGGCGACCGCTTCGGGCGGCTGCGGACTGAAGTTGGCGTCAACCCCGTGGTGGATGACCACGCTGCGGCGCGACGCGTGCGAGCCGAAGTGGCGCTCGCAGGCGTTGAGCGCGTCTTGGGAGACGCCGATGATCTTGCGGCTGTGCCAGAGCGCCCGGCGGCCGGTGACGCGCCAGAAGAGCCGCTTGAAGAGCGAGCTGTACTGCGGGTGCGAAAGGGGAATGACGTCGTGGACGGTCAGGACCATCCGGCCGGGCACCCGGATCGGCGTCAGAATATAAGGCGCGTGAAAGACTTGGGCGTTGATCGTGCGGGCCAGCTTGAAGGCCTGGAAATGGCTCTTGAAGGTGTTGGCCGGCGCGGAGGTGGGGTAGGTGGTGACGTGCGGGTCAGACAGGCAGGGGATGACGGTGTCCGGCGGCAGGATGACATGCAGATGCTCGTCCTCGCGCAGGTGCGGGATGACCGCCGCCAGAAGCGAGCGAATGTAGCGGTTGATGCCGGGAAAGGCGTTGGTGGCCGTGCGGGCATCGAACAGGATGGCGTGTTTTCGGCTCATCTCACTCGGCGTCCCCTTTTTTCGCGCGCTGCGGAGGGGCGTCTCGCAGGAAAGGATTCGCGCTCAGCTCTGCGGCCACCGTGGTCGAAGATCCGTGTCCGGCGAAGATCTCGGTGTCGGTCGGCATGAGCAGAAACGCGCCCAGTGAGCGCATCAGGGCCGTGGGGCTGCTGCGGTGCAGGTCGGTGCGTCCCACGGTGCCGGCGAAGAGGGTGTCGCCGGAGAAGACGACCTTCTCGGCCGGGAACCAGAGGCAGACGCTGCCCGGCGAGTGCCCGGGGGTGTGGATCACCGTGTAGCGGAGTCCGCCGTCCGTGCAGCTCTGCTGGTGGCGCAGCGGCCGCGCGACGGGCACCTCGCGCGTGCGCGGATAAGCCGGCAGCCACGCGTTCTTCTCGCAGAAGGCCCAGTCGTTCTCCTCGGGGTGCAGCGCGACGTCCGCAGGAAGGGCGGCCACGAGCTCGTCGAGTGCGGAGAGGTGGTCGAGGTGGCTGTGCGTCAGCACATAGGCCAAGGGACGCAGCCCCTGCGCGGCGATGTAGCGCTGCAGACTGGAGGGGCAGGCGCCGGGGTCGATCACGAGGGCGTTCTTCTGCGGGTCGGCCACCACGTAGCAGTTGGCCGCGAGCGGGCCCACGGTGAGGCTGTGGACCGTCAGCGCGCCGCGCACCCAGACGTTGGTTTCGCGGATGAAGTCCTCGTAAGGCGCGGAGGGACCCGCCGTGACGCCGCACGCGCACAGGCCCGCGGCTGCGAGGACGGGCCGAAATCCGGACGTGACGAACGCGCGGCGAAACGCTACTTTTATGGTGCTTAGTGCCTGCATAGGCGTCGCTGTCCAGAGCCCCCATGGCGGACAGAGAGCAAACACTATAGCATAGTGGGGCTGTTTATCCAAGTGCGCAGGGTGAATGATGACACGTCGTACGAACAACAGAATCGTGCTGCTGACCGGGGACGGCAAGGGCAAGACCACGGCCGCGCTGGGCATGGTGCTGCGCGCGGTGGGACACGGCAAACGGGTCTGCGTGGTCCAGTTCATCAAGCGCCGCGGCGACACGGGGGAGGCGCGTGCGCTGGCGCTGCTGCCGGGCGTGGAGCAGCACCTGTGCGGCGAGGGCTTCGTCAGAGTGGAGACGGGCGCCGCGTTCGAGTCGCACGCCGAGGCGGCCCGGGCCGGGCTGCGGTTGGCCGCTGCGAAGCTGTGCGATCCCGCTTACGGCATGGTGGTGCTCGACGAGGTGTGCGGGGCTGTGGCCTGCGGGCTGCTCGACGCGGCGGCCGTGCTGGATGCGGTCAGAAGCGCCGCACCCGGAACCACCGTGGTGCTGACCGGACGCGACGCCTGCGCTGAGCTGATCGGGCTGGCCGACACCGTCAGCCGCATCGAGTGCGTGAAGCACGGGTATGACGCGGGGTGGCCCGCCCAGGAGGGCGTCGAGCTCTAGGCGGCGGATCTCAGACTTTGTAGTACTGCTCCCAGCCCTTGCGCGGGGGAGGTCCGGCCAACAGGGCGTGGGCCACTTTGTCGTTGGTGATCTGGCGCGTGGCCGGGTCGAAGTCGAGCCGGGTGTTGAGCCGCTGCGCGATCACGCCGAGCGCCAGCACCTGGCTCAGGGGGCCGGCCACCTCGAACCTTGAGCGGCAGATCTCCTGTCCTTTGCAGGCGAGCAGGAAGTTCTTGAAGTGGTTGGAAGGGCTCTTGGGCACGGCGGGGAGCTTGGCGGCCATGTCCTTGGCCCGCTCTTCGGGGATGATCGACAGCGTGCTGCCGTGCGAGCCGCCTTTGAAAGTCAGCTCGTCGCTGTAGATCTCCTTGCCGGGTGAGAGTTTGTCGGCCGCCGCGGTGGCGCCGCCGCCGGGCGGCGGGACCCCTTCGGTGGCGACCGCTTTGCCGAACCCCTTGGGCAGCTCCGGGAAATTTGCGGTGCCGTCGTACCAGAGAACCTCGCAGGCGGGCAGGCCGTCGCCGCGCGCGGCGAACTGGAACGAGAGGGTCGAGGCCATCGGAAAGACGTAGGGGTTGTGCCCCTCCAACTTCACGGCGCGGATCGAGGTCGGCAGTCCGAGCTTCAGGAACTCGTGCGCGGTATCGAGGATGTGCGCGCCCCAGTCGCCGAGCGCGCCGTTGCCGAAGTCGTACCAGCAGCGCCAGTCCCCGTTCATGTAGTCCTTGTTGTAATCGTGGAAGGGCACCTGCGAGAGCCACGTGTCCCAGTCGAGCGTGGCGGGAAGCGGCTGCGCGGCGGGGAGGCCGGCGACCTTTCCGTTCCACTTGTGCCAGCGCCGCTTGCCGTTCATGTGGGCCACGATCTTGGAGACGTTCTTGATGATGCCCGCCTCGGTCCAGGCTTTGAACTGGAAGTAGTTGCCGTCGGAGTGCCCCTGGTTGCCCATCTGGGCGGCGACGCGGTGCTTCTTTTCGGCCTGCATCATCAGGTCGATCTCCTGGAAGGTGTGCGCCATGGGCTTCTCGACATAGATGTGCTTGCCCAGCCCCATCGCCATCATCGCGATCGGGAAGTGGGAGAAGTCGGGGACGCCTGCGGTCACCGCGTCGATCTGGTTGCCCATCTTGTCCAGCATCTGGCGGAAATCCTGGAAGCGCGGCACGTCCGGATACTTCTTGAGCAGGCTCTGCGTGTGCTTGGCTCCCATGTCCGTGTCGCACAGCGCGACGATGTTGCAGAGCCCGGTGGCGGCAAGGCCGTTGACCACGTCGGCGCCGCGGTTGCCGATGCCGCAGCAGGCCACGTTGACCCTTTCGTTCGCGGCGGACACGCCCGACTGGGCGGAGGTGCGGAGGGAAGGAAACGCGGCAAAGGCCGAAGCGGCGGAGGCGCGCTTCAAGAACGAGCGGCGCGAAACGGAATACGTATGCATGGCGTGTCCCCTTGAAGTGTTGCAAACAGCGGTCAACAATCGATGATGGCGCGAGGTTACCAGAGATCATGAGCCGGTTCAAGCGCCGCGTTTTCGGCTTTTCATCGAGAGGGGAACGCGTATACTTATGACATTTCAAAACGCGATTCCCACTCTTTTGAGGTCAACCATGTCGACACTGAACATCAAGCCGTCCGGCAGTTGCCGGTATGACGAAATCTCGTTGGGCGAGGTGATGCTGCGCCTCGATCCCGGCGACATGCGCATCAAGAACACGCGATCCTTCACAGTCTGGGAAGGCGGCGGCGAATACAATGTGGCGCGCGGGCTGCGCAAGTGCTTCGGCCTCAAGACCGCGGTCGTGACCGCCTTTCCCGAAAACGACATCGGCCGCCTGGTCGAGGACTTCATCCTGCAGGGCGGCGTGGACACGTCGCTGATCAAGTGGGTGCCGTTTGACGGCATCGGCGCGTCGACGCGCGTGGGCCTCAACTTCACGGAGCGCGGCTACGGCGTGCGCGGGGCTCTGGGCGTGAGCGACCGCGGCCACTCGGCGGCGTCGCAGATCAAGCCCGGCGACATCGACTGGGAACACATTTTCGGCACGCTCGGGGCGCGCTGGTTCCATACGGGCGGGATCTACGCGGCGCTCTCGGCGACGGCGCCGCTCGTGCTCGAAGAGGCCATGGCCGCGGCGCGCAAGCACGGCACCGTCATCTCGTACGACCTGAACTATCGGCCCTCGCTCTGGAAGGCGTTTGGCGGACAGAAGGCCTGCCGCGAGGTGAACCGGCGCCTCGCTCAGTACGTGGACGTGATGATCGGCAACGAGGAGGATTTCACGGCCTGCCTCGGACTCGAGGTCGAGGGCGTCGACGAGAATCTGAGCGCGCTGCCGATCGACGGTTTCAAGCGCATGATCGAGCGCGCGGTGAAGGAGTTTCCGAACTTCAAGGTCGCGGCCACTACGCTGCGCGCAGTCAAGTCGGCCTCGGTCAACGACTGGAGCGCCATCTGCTGGTACGACGGAGCGTTCCACCAGGCGATGGAGATGAAGGACCTCTCGATCTACGACCGCGTGGGCGGCGGCGACAGCTTCGCCTCGGGGCTGGTCTACGGATTCCTGACCTTTAACGACGGGCAGAAGGCGGTCAACTACGGGTGCGCGCACGGCGCGCTCGCGATGACGACGCCCGGCGACACCTCGATGGCGTCGAAAGGCGAAGTCGAGAAGCTCGTGGGCGGCGGCAGCGCCCGCGTGGTGAGGTAATCTTTTGGCGGGACACAGAGCGTGTGTCAGGAGAGGCCCGGCGACGTGTCGCCGGGCCTCTTTCGTATCGTCAGCATGTGAAAACGGCTTGCAGGGAAGAGCGCGTTCGACATATTATCCGGACATTAACCCCGAACTCGATTGAAGAGGATGCCATGCGAAAGATCAAGGTTCTGAGTCTGTTGGCAGGTGCCATGTCGCTCTCGTGCGCCGCGATTCCGCTGCGGGCGCCGTCGGTGCCGCTGGTGTCGGTCGACCCCTTCTTCTCTGTCTGGTCGCCCGCGGACAAGCTGAGCGATGCGCCGACGGAGCACTGGAGCGGCCAGGCACAGCCCATGTCCGCCCTGCTGCGGGTGGACGGCCAGACGTTCCGGTTGCTGGGGACGGAGCCGTCCGACGTGCCGTCGATGCCCCAGACGGCGTGTACGGTGTGGCCGCTGAGAACGGTCTGCGCTTTCGCGGATGGCGCGGTGCATGCGGAACTGACGTTCGCGACGCCCGCGCTGCCGGAGAACCTCGACCTCTTTTCGCGTCCGGTCACGTATGTGACGTGCCGGGTGAAGTCGCTGGACGGCAAGCGCCACGCGGTTCAGTTCTATTACGACGTCGGCGGCGAGATCGCGGTGGGCAGCGACGAGCAGACCGTGGTGTGGCAGGAGGAACCGGCCGAGGGGCTCGCGTCGATGCGCCTCGGCCGCGAGCAGCAGCCGGTGCTGGGCCGCTCCGGCGACCGCGTGCGCGTGGACTGGGGCTGGTTCTGGCTGGCGGCGCCGGCTCAGGGCGGCGCGGTGCGCGCCGCGGCCGGCGCCGAGGCGCGCAAGACCTTTGCCGCTTCCGGCACCCTGACGGAGATCGCGCCGCAGATGCCTGCGGCCGTCAGCGCGGCGCGCCCGGTGCTGGCGACGGTGCGCGACTTCGGTGCCGTGGAAGCGGCCGAAACCCATCTGCTGCTGGCCTATGACGATGTCGAGTCGGTGATGTTTTTCAACCGCCCGCTCAAGGCGTGGTGGCGGCGCGGCGGCCTCTCGTTCGCCGCGATGCTGGCCGCTGCCGAGCGCGACTACGAGGCGCTGTCGGCGCGAATGGCGGCGTGCGACGCAGAGCTGATGGCCGATTTCAACCGGGTCGGCGGCGAGTCGTATGCGGCGCTGGCGGCGCTGGCCTACCGCCAGTCGTTCGCGGCGTGCAAGCTGGTCGCCGATCCCAACCGGCAGCCGCTCTATTTCTCGAAGGAGAACGCCAGCAACGGCTGCATGGGCACGGTGGATGTGCTCTATCCGCAGATCCCGCACCTGCTGCTGATGAGTCCGACGCTGGTGCGAGCGACGCTCGCTCCGATCCTGCTCTACGCCTCCGATCCGCGCTGGCGCTTCGACTTCGCGCCGCACGACATCGGCCAATACCCGCTCGGCAACGGCCAGCGCTACGGCGAGGGCGAGCGCGGCGAGAAGAACCAGATGCCGGTCGAAGAGTGCGGCAACATGCTGATCGGCCTGGGCGCGCTGTCTCAGGTCGAGAACAGCGCCGCGTTCGCCGCGCAGTGGTGGCCGACCGTTACCCGTTGGGCGGAATATCTGGCGCAGAAGGGGTTTGATCCCGAGAACCAGCTCTGTACCGATGACTTCGCCGGACACCTTGCGCACAACGCCAACCTGTCGGTCAAGGCGATCATGGGGCTGGCCTGCTATGCGAAAATGGCCGCGCTGAACGGCGATGCCGCGACCGCCGGACGCTTCAACGCGTTGGCCCAGGCGATGGTGCCGAAGTGGATGGAGGCCGCCAAGGGCGGACGGGGCGGCGCGTACCGCCTGGCCTTCGATCAGGCGGACACGTGGTCGATGAAGTACAACCTCGTCTGGGACCGCGCGCTGGGCTTCAATCTTTTTCCTGCGGAGGTGTCCGCGACGGAGATGGCTTTTTACCGCACGGCGCAGCAGAAGTACGGTCTGCCGCTCGACAGCCGCAAGCTCTGGACCAAGTCGGACTGGCTGGTGTGGACGGCGACCTTGACCGGCAAGCGCGAGGATTTCGATGTGCTGATCGCGCCGCTCTACGCGTTTCTGAATGAGACGCCGGACCGCGTTCCCTTCGGCGACTGGTATCAGACAGACAACGGCAAATTCGTTCATTTCCGCGCGCGCTCGGTGGTGGGTGGCGTCTTTATGCCCTGCCTCTACGATGCAACGCTGTGGAAGAAGTACGCCGCACGCGATTCCCTATCGACGGGGCTCTATGCGCCGCTTGCGCCGAAACCCGGAACGGGGCGGACCGTGATTCCCGAAGGCCGGTCATCCAAAGAGATCCTTTGGAAATACACCACTGAGAGGCCGGCGGAGGGGTGGCAGAAGCCCGACTTCAACGATTCGGGCTGGAAGACCGGGCCAGGCGGATTCGGTCAAGGCGCGCCCAATACCGTGCCAGCCACCCCGTGGGAGACCCAGAACCTGTGGGTGCGCCGCGCGTTTCACTTGCAGCAACTGTCGGCGCTGAAGCCCGCGCTGTCGGTCTACCACGACGAAGACGCGGTCGTTTACCTCAACGGCGTCGAGGGAGCCCGGCTCAGCGACTTCACCACCGACTATGTGGCGGTGCCGCTCTCCGAGGCGTCACGTCAGGCGCTGCTGCCCGGACGCAACGTGCTTGCGGCGGAAGTGCGCCAGACGCGCGGCGGCCAATACTTCGATGCCGGTCTGACAGAACTGGCGCAGCCGGTGCCGTTCCGCCTCGCGACCTTCAACATCCGGCTGGCGGGCGCCAGCGTGGCCAAGCCCGCGGACCGGCCGCCGAATTCCTGGACGTGCCGCGTGGACCGCGTGTGCGGGCTCATCGCGGACAAAGGGTTCGACCTGATCGGTTTGCAGGAGGCGCAGGCCGACCAGATCGACGACATGCTGGCACGGCTGGGCGGGAACTGGGCCTCTGTGGGCGTCGGCCGCGATGATGGTGAACGCAAGGGCGAGCACTCCTGCATTTTTTACAAGCGAGACCGCTTTGAGGTCGTAAAGAGCGGAACGTTTTGGCTCTCCGAGACGCCGGAGGTTCCCGGCTCCAAGTCTTGGAATACGGGCTGTACGCGCGTCTGCACCTGGGCCGACCTGAAGGACCTCAAATCCGGCAAGTCGTTTGTCCATTTCAATACGCACCTCGACCACATGAGCCCCGAGGCGCGAAAGAACGGCATGACGCTCATCCTGTCCCGCATGACACAGCTGGCGCAGGGTCGGCCCGTGTTCCTGACGGGCGACATGAACGCGACGCCTGAGCGGCGCCCTGTCGATGCGGCGGCGGTGCTCGCCGATTTCAAGAACGCAGGCCCCAAGGATCCCCAAACGCAGGGAGGACCGTATGCCGTGGCCGTGGCCAACCTGCGCGACAGCTTCGACATCGCGCAGACGCCGCACGCCGGTCCGATCAAGACCTTCTCCGGCTTCAAATTCGTTGAGCATCCCGAGGGACAGCCCATCGACTACATCTTCGTGTCGGCCGGCATCGAGGTGCTCACCCACGCGACGCTCAACGATTCCTCGAACCAGCTCTATCCGTCCGACCATTTCCCGGTCGCGGCGGACGTGGCGGTGGAGTGAGGCCGCGGTCCACCGCTAGGGCAGGCTGACGTCCACGCGGTAGAAGCTGCGTTCTGCGGTGTTCGTGTGGAGCAGCGTGGTGAGCCCGTCCAGGCCGTGGAAAGCGGGCGTCAACGGGGTCCACGAGGCGGGTGGAGTCAGGTTGGTGGCGGCTTGCAGGCTGTAGACGCGCGCGACGTGCGAGGTGAACGAGATTGCCGCCGCCGTGCCTGCGGGCGTGTGCTGGAACGCGGCGTCGGCGATGGCAAAGCGCGACGCGGGGTCTGTCGGCACGGTCAGCGCCACGTACTCGGCGTAGTCGGTGATGCCGTCGCCGTCGCTGTCGGCGTGTCCGGTGGCGTTGGTGGGGCCGCCGAAGTACTGGATTTCCCAATAGGCCGGCAGGTTGTCGCCGTCCTCATCGCTGACGTTGAGCTGCATGGTCGCGGAGGACATCAGCACGGGTGCGGCGCCGGGAAGGTTCTTGTTGTTCAGCCAGAGCGACCAGAGGGTGTTGCCCCAGGCTTTGAGCTTGGCGAACCAGGGGTCGGTCTGAATGAGGTAAGGAGCGTCGCCTCCGGCTCCGGTTCCACTGAGCGTCGCGGCCGTGCCGTTGATCTCGTCGCGCAGAAAAGCGACATACTCGCGGCTGGTGGTCTGGTAGTAGAGCCGCACCTCGACGCGGTCGCACCCCTGCGGCAAGGCGAGTGCGTTATGGTCATAGCCGCCCGCGTACTCTTGCGCGGAGAAAAGAGAGGGCGCGACCGCGCCGTGCCAGACGGGCTCGCAGAGCCGCGCGGCGGCTTCGGCGATGCGGAACCCGCGCGGCGGAATCCGGTTGTCCTTGTAGCGGCCGTCGGCCAAGGCAAAGTGGAAGGTCTCGGACTCGCCGGTGACGGAGCTGGACGGGTGCATCTCGTAGACGAGCTCGTCGACGTGCGTCTCGTGCGGCAGCAGGGCCGGGCTGCCGGCGCCGAGGGGGCCCGTGAGTCCTCGCAGCGTGCCGACCGCGCTGTCGTAGGGGTTGATCTCGTAGACGAGCGTACCGCCGAAATAGGCCTTGATGTTGGCGAACATGCGGCGTCCTTCTGGAAAGCCGGAGATCAGCTTGTGGGGGGTATGGTTATTGATGCGGAACTCGCAGGCGCCGGTGGAGAAGTCGTAGGCGAGGCCGCTGATGGAGGAGGCCCAGAGCAAGTTGGTATGCGCTCGGCCGACGGCCGCGAGCAGGGCTGGCGCGTTGAGGGCGAGGCCTTGAGCGAAGTCGAGCGTGAGGACTGCGGGGCCGGCCTTGAGAAGTGTCGCATTGGTGGCGCTGTAGTTTGCCGAACCTGTCACCGTGCTGGCGAGAAGCGCGGTGATCCACATGTTGCCGCCCGTCATTTCGTGGACCGGCTGTCCGCTGAGCGGGTGCTCGAGGCTGCCGCTCGGTCGCAAGATGCCGTCGCGCTTGTTGCAGCCGACGCCGAGCCGGTCGCGCATGTGGCAGTCTTGGCAGGAGGCGATCGGATTGCCCGCGTGGGAGGTGGCGAAGACGGAGGGCGCATATTGGTTCGTGCCTGCTGCCCCGCCCTGCTGGCCATAGGCGGAAAGCATGAACTCCGAGAAGGTCCGTTCGACGTGGCTGAAGCGGAAAGGCGCGTTGACTTCTGAGGGGAGCCGGTTGCTCGGATTGCTGCCTGCGTTGGCGAAAACGGGGTTGGAGACGTCGTGGCAGGTTTGGCAGAAGAACTTGCTTTTGTGGTAGCGGCTGTAGAGCAGGCTGTGTCGCGCGGCTGCGTCGGTGAACGGGGCCCGTTTGGCGCGGTTGTCGGAGATCGACATGAAGAACTGTCCGGCTCCGTTCTCGGTGTAGAGCACGCCGGCCGGAATGTGGCTCAGTAAAAAGGGCTGGCCGTTGAAACAGGTCATCGGCGCGGCGGTCAGCGCATCGCTATCGTAGGTTCCGAGGGCCGCGCTCGCGGAGGTCGGCACGCCGGCGCCGGACTCGTCCCAGTAGCCCGTCCAGTTGCTTCCCTCGCGCTCGCCTGTGGCGGTCTTCGCATAGAAGGGATCGAACATGCTGTGGCAGGAATCGCACTGCACGCCGTTGTAGTCGGGGCCGGTCATCAGCGAGGCGTTGGGCGGATCGGAGCGTCCTTCGAGCCATCCTTTGGGAAAGTGGCAGCGCATGCAGAGGTCGGCGGCATTGGGGTTTCCCAAGGCCCAGATCGAGTCTTGGGCGGCCACAGTGAAACAGGCGAAGAAGAGCGGGTCGCGCGCGGTCTGCCCCATCATGGAGCCCTGCCAGTTGAAGCCGGGCTCGACCGCACTGTCGTAGCCGGCGTGGCAGTTCATGCAGTTGGCTGGATCTTCGAGCGTCAAGATCCCCGGCTGGGTGCCGGGCATGCGCACGAGCGGGTCTGTGCTGACCGGTTTGGGCGTCCAGGCGAGTGCGGTCAGGGCGACCAGCAGCACACAAGCGGCCGTCAAGGCGGGCCCGTCCGACTGAGGTTCGTTGCGCATGTGAGCCTCCTGTGTTATGGATGTACAACCGGAATGGTGGAATTATAGGCGAGCTTTGTGGCCGGCTCAAGTCTTCTGTGCCAGAACCGTCGCCGCATTGACTTGAAGAGGCGGATGGATTAGGATGGGGCCCAAAAATGGGATTGGACTACGGGAAACGGGGGAAGGATGAATCGCCGGACTTTCTTGAAGACGACTGCTGGTGCGGCAACCGCATTGACAGCCGCCTCTTACCTGCGCGCTCAGGGCGCGAACGACGCCATCCGCGTGGCGTTCATCGGCATGGGGTCGAAGGTCAAAATCGGCGGCATGGGGCGGAACGACATGAAGGGGTGCCGCGGCGTGCCCGGTGTCCGCGTCGCAGCGCTCTGTGACGTCGATTCCGCCAATCTGGGGTACGCCCTGGACGAGTGCGCCAAGCACGGCGAGAAGCCCGAGACGTTCGCCGACTACCGGAAGGTGCTGGAGCGGAATGACATCGATGCCGTCTGGGTGACCACGCCGAACCACTGGCACGCGCTGGTCAGCATCCATGCCGCGCAGGCAGGCAAGCACGTCTTTGTGCAGAAGCCGGTCTGTCACAACCTGATCGAAGGCCGGCGCATGGTCCAGGCTGCCCGGAAATACAACCGGGTCATGTATTCCGCGACGCTCACGCGGGCGATGGCCGGCTTTCGCGAGGCTGCCCGGTTCGCACTCGACGGCCATCTCGGCAAGCCGCTCTATATCCATGCCGTCCGCTACGGCGTCAGGACGGGCATCGGCAAAGTCGCCGCTCCGACGCCGATCCCCAAGACGCTTGACTACAACCTCTGGTGCGGGCCGGCTCCGATGAAGCCGCTCATGCGGCAGAACCTGCACTACGATTGGCACTGGGACTGGGACTACGGGAACGGAGAGCTCGGCAACTGGGGCATCCACCTGCTGGACGGCGCGCGGGAAGTGGCGGGCAAGGGGATGCCGACCAGTGTGCTGAGCGTGGGCGGCCGCTTCGGCTACGTGGACGACGGCGTGACGCCGAACACGCAGATCACGCTGTTCAACTACGAGCCCCTGCCGATCATCTACGAAATGCGGGCGCTGCCGAGAGACAAGAGCCTCTGGAAAGAGGGCGGTTGGGGACAGCCGGACATGGATGTGCTGCACGGCCAGGCGTATACGACGTCTGTGCAGTGCGAGGGCGGCTACACGGTCGGCAACAAGGCTTTCGACAAGGCCGACAAGCTGATCCAAGAGTTCACGCCGTCGCTGAAATCGCCGCGCGCGGCCTTTTTCGACGCCGTCCGCGGAGCGGAGACCATGCCGTATTACGACATCGCCGAGGCCCATGTGTCCACGAGCCTGGTGCATCTGGGGAACATTTCGCATCGGCTGGGGAGCACGGTCTCGCCGGACGAGATCCGTGAGCGGGTCGCCGTCAACGGCGATTTCCAGAAGGCGTGGGAGCGGATGGCCGCCCACCTTGATGCGAACGGCATCGACCTGCGCAAGACGCCTGCGACGCTCGGGCCGTTTCTGCAGTTCGATCCGGAGTCGGAGCGGTTCATCGGTGCGCTGGCCGACGAGGCCAACCGCTGTCTCGGACGGGAATACCGCAAGGGCTTCGAGGTGCCGGACATCGTCTAGTGGCGCGCGCCGGGCGTGCCGCGCGCGGGCACGTTTTCAGAGTGTGTCGGCGGGGTGATGGGAAGTAGACCATATCAGGAGGACGGGAATGACAAGACGGAACTTTTTGATGCGGAGCGCGGCTCTGACCGCCGCGCTGGCGGCCCCTTTCACTTTCGCGCAGGAGGCGAAGAAGAAGGGCTTGCGGCTGGGGCTGACCACCTACCAGATCGGCAGCACATGGACGATCCCGGAACTGCTCGAATTTCTGCCGCGCTTCGGCCTGTTCGGCGTCGAGCTCCGAACCGACATGAAGTTCGCGCACGGCATCGAGCTCGCAAGCAGCCAGGCTGCGCGGAGCGAGGCGGCTAAGCGCTTCGCCGACAGCCCGGTCAAACTGGTCGGTGTCGCCTGCGGGGAGAGGTTCGACTCCCCGGACGCCGGCAAGCTCGGGAAAGCTGTCGAGCGGACGAAAGAGCTGCTGCGGCTGTGCGCCGACCTCGGCGCGCCGGGGCTTCGCGTTTTTCCGAACGATTTCCAAAAGGACGTGCCCGAGGAGAAGACGCTGGAGCAGATTGCCGGCGCGCTCAAGAAAGTCGCTCCGGTGGCCGAGTCGCTCGGCGTGGAGTTGCGGCTCGAAGCGCACGGCAGCGTCGGCCTGCTGCCGCACCTGCAGACCCTCGCGCAGGCGGTCGGCAAGCCGGGCATCCGGGTGATTCTCAACAGCGATTTCCGGGACACGAAAGGCGAAGGGCTGGCCGCGAACCTCGAGAAGGTCGCGCCGGTACTCGCCGGGACGGTCCACATCCACGACTTGACGGCGCCGAACTACACCGAGGCCAAGTTCTACGAGACGCAGTTCGCCTTCCTGAAGCGCATCGGCTGGGACGGCTTCTGCATGCTGGAGATCGGCGACAAGCCGGACAACGCGGCGCGGTTCAAGGAAATCGAGCGGCAGAAAAAACGCTGGAACGAGCTCACCCAAGAGGTCTGACGACCGTATTATGAGGAGGAGAGAACGCGATGATTAATCCACAGGCCCTATCCTGTTTTTGCGCGGCGATGGCTGGACTGGCGGTGGCGGGGGATTTTCCCGCCTTTTCCGCGGCACGTGCGGTCACGTCGGGTCCGAAGGATCACCTGTTCGCAAGCTACTATGCGATCAACGCCTGGAGTGCGGACGGGCGGTACGCGACGGTGCTCGAGACCGACGTCAAGGGACGCTTGCCGACGGAGGCCGATGTCGCGACGTTGGGCGTGGTTGATTTCAAGGACGCCAACCGCTTCATTCCGCTGACGGAGACGCGCTGCTGGAACTTCCAGGAGGCGACGATGGCGCACTGGCTCGGCACCGCACCGCAGACGCAGTTCATCTTCAACGACCTCGTGGACGGCAAGTTCGTGGCGGTGATCTTCGACCTGACCGCCAAGACCAGGCGGGTCGTGCCCTATCCGGTGAGCGCGGTGTCGGCGGACGGTAAATGGGCTGTGAGCATCAACTATGCGCGGCTGCGGCTGACGCGCCCGGATTACGGCTACGGCGGCAACGGGCAGGATGCTCGGGCGGGCACGGTGTGGCCCGCCGACGACGGGCTCTGGCTGGTGAATCTTGAGAGCGGGGCGGCGAAGCTGATTGTGCCGATCGCCTCCGTGCGCGACCGCATGCCGCCGGTCAAAGATGCCCAAGCCTTGGCGTACTTCTGCCACACGGTCTTCAGCCGCGACGGTTCAAAGATTTTTTGGCTGGCGAGGACAGTTGAAAATTTGTCGGGGCAGAAAGTGGTGCGCAAGTGGGAGACCACGTCGTTCGTCTGCAACCGCGACGGCAGCGACGTGCGCCGCTGTTTCCCGGACGGCTGGGGCGGCTCGCACTTCAACTGGCTGGACGGCGACCGCATGGTCGTGACCGCCCAGTATCAGGCCAAGGTCTGGAGCCACGTATTCTTCACGCCAGGGAAGGACGACTACGCGCGCCTCGGAAATGGGCTGTTGGACTTCGACGGGCATGGCGTCTTTTCCGATGACGGGCTCTGGATGGCGACCGACACCTATCCGGACAAGCTGAACGAGCGCAAGCTGATGGTGCTGCGCATGAGCGATCAGGCCGTCTTGCCGCTGGGAACGTTCTTTGTGCCCGAGATCTACCGCGAGCAGTATTCGCGCTGCGACCTGCATCCGCGCTGGCGGCCGGACGGCAAGATGCTGGCGTTCAACTCGGTGCACGAGGGAACGCGTCAGGTTTACGTGGTCGACGTCGGCACGAAGTGACCGATGCAGCCGTGAAGCGTGGAGCAATGATTCAATCAGGGAGATTCAGGATGAGGAAGATCATCGTTTGGGGATGTGTGTCCGCGGCCGGCTTGGCGTTTGCGCAGTCGACATGGACGTTCGAGAAGCCCTACGTGTGGGCGCGCGACAAAGCGTCGATCACGATGGCCCGCGAGGGGGACGCGTTTGCGGTCAAGCATACGGGAAATCAGGACTGGAGCCTGGCCGGCTTTGCGCGCATTCCCGTTCGCCCCGGCGAGATCTATGAGCTCACCTGCCAGGTGAAGACGGCCGACGCGGCCGAATGGGCCAACGCGGAAACGGGGGTGATCCTGCGCGACGAGCAAGGCAAGGAGCTGTCTTGGGCGTACGGCGGCGCGTCGGTGTCGGTGCCTTGCTCCTGGACCGCGCTCACCGCGCGCTTCATCGTTCCGAAAGGGACGGCGAGCATCGAGCCGCGCCTGATCGGCCACGGGACGCAGTCTGTTTGGGTCCAAGGCTATGTTGTGAGGCGCGCCGGCCATATTCAGGACCGCGTGAACCCGCAGATGAAGCCCCAGCAGCGCTACGTGCGGGGACCGCTGTCTCTAAGTGGCGACTTCACGGCCGGCACGTTCGAAGTGACCGATTCGAGGACGGGGCGCGCGTGGCGGCAGGATCTGGCTGGGAACGGCTGGATGGTGCTTGACGCGGTGCCGCTCGCAGACGCGCCTGAGGCTGGGGTCAAGCTGTCGCTGCTGAACCCCGAGACGACCCGCGAGATCCGGGCGACGGTCGCGCTGGCCGAGGGCGGCGAAGTGGCTGTGACGGTCGAGGGCGAGGGCACGTTGACCAAGCCGATCGATTTTCCGCCGCCGTTCGAGACGCGCAAGGGCGACCGCCTGATCGTGCCGGCGAACGAAGGCATGAGCTATCCCGTGGACGAGGAGCACCAGGGGCTGCACCGCCTCATCGCGTACGGCGGGCACGGCATTTGCATGGGCTTCTTCGGCGTGGCCGAGGATGCGACCGGCTCCGGCTGGATGTGCCTGCTCGAGACCGCCGACGACGCGGCCATGAACGCGCGCAAAGGCGCGGGCGGGCTGTGGGTGGCGGGACCGTCGTGGGACGCTCAGTGCGGGCAGTTCGGCTACGCCCGCAAGGCGCGCTATGTGTTTTTCGACAAGGGGGGGCACGTGGCGATGTGCAAGCGTTACCGCGCGCATGCGAAGCAGGTGGGGCTGCTGAAGACCTTCAGCGAGAAAGTCAAGCGTAACCCGAACATCGACCTGCTGATCGGCGCCGCGAACATCTGGAAGATGGGGGGCGGAAAGCATGATCCGGTGGCCCTGGTCAAAGAGATGCAGAGCCTCGGCATGCAGCGCATCCTGTGGAGCGGCGGCGGATCGAGCAATCAGATCGCCGCGTTGCGGACGCTGCCCAACGTGCTGGTGGGTCGCTACGACATCTACCAGGACATTATGGACCCCGCGAACCATGAGAAGGTCGGCTACAAGCACGGCGACTGGGTGACGGAAGCCTTTCCCCACGACATCAACTGGAAGGGGCCGAACGGCGACTGGCGCCGCGGGTGGCAGGTGAAGGCCAAAGACGGCGCGATGATTCCCTGTGCCGTGATCTGCGACTCCAAGGCGTTGCCCTACGCGCGCAAGCGGATCGGCGACGAGCTGAAAGTGAAACCGTACACCGCGCGCTTCATCGACACGACGGTCGCCGCGCCGTGGTTCGAATGCTATCACCCCGATCATCCGATGACGCGCACGCAAAGTCGTATGTACAAGATGGAACTGCTCAAGCTGATCGGCGATTTCGGGCTGGTGTGCGGCAGCGAGACCGGCCATGAGGCCTCGGTGCCTTTCTGCGATTACTACGAGGGCATGCTCAGCGTTGGCCCGTACCGCGTGCCGGACTCGGGGCGCGACATGCTGCGGGTCTGGGACGAGGTGCCAGAGCGTCTGGCTAAATATCAGGTGGGCGCCGCCTACCGTCTGCCGCTCTGGGAGCTGGTGTATCACGACTGCGTGGTGGCCCAGTGGTATTGGGGCGACTACAACAACAAGCTGCCCAAGGTCTGGCGCAAGCGCGACCTGTTCAACGCGCTGTACGGCACACCGCCCATGTACCTGTTCGACGCCGCGCAGTGGGAGGCGAAGAAGGATCAGTTCGCGGCGAGCTATCAGGTGGCCGCGCCCGTTTCGCGGGCGACCGGATATGCCGAAATGACTGACCACCGGGTCCTGAGTCCTGACCGCAACGTGCAGCAGACGGTCTTCGCCAACGGCGTGACGGTCACGGTCAACTTCGGCGATACGCCCTTCCGCACGGCGGACGGCGTCGAGATCCCCGCGCTGGGCCTGCGGACGACCGGCCTGTAAGGACCTTCGGGACAAGGGGGCGGTCTCCGCGAGCCGGACCGTTTCGGTGCGTTCAACGGCTGGAAGGGAGGGGCGTATGCTCAGGGACGGGGTGATGGCTGCGGTGGCTCTGCTGTCGGCTTTCGCGTGGGGGGCGTCGGACGGCACCGTGGTCAAGCGGGTGGCCGCTGGACCGAACCCGGCGCTGAAGCCGCTGGACATGGCGCGCGCAGGCGCTTATGGGAGTGGGTTTTCGCGCGAGGGCGACGTGCTCGTCTGCGACAACGGCGCAGACGCGCGTGCGCAGCGGGGGGCCGTCTGGTCGATTGAGTTGAACCAGCGTGAGCCCGCCCCTGTGGTGGCCTCGGCGTGGGCCAAGCCCGAGGGCGTGGAAGGGGGCGGGGGGAGTGACTTTTCGCTCTATCTGGATCTGGTGTACGCCGACGGCTCATGCCTGTGGGGGCAGGCCGAGGCGTTCGATCCCGCTGCGGATGCCGGGTGGCACCGGCGCGAGGTGCTCGTCATGCCGGATAAGCCGATTCGACGCCTCAGCTGCTATGTGCTGTTTCGGAACCGCGCGGGCCGCGCGCGCTTCCGCGACGTGAGCTTCGGCGAGCTGAAGGCGGACGGGATGCTGCGCTTCGACGGCGTGGCGGCGACGCAGGCGCAGGCGCCTGAACGGGGTTTTCTGCTGCGCGATGTGGCGCAGGAGTCGGGGTTCGTCGCAGTCGGTCGCGAGGCGCTCGGCGTGCGTCTCGTCGCGGAGGAGCGCCGCGGCACAGAGGCGGACATTTACGACGTGACGTTGACCGGCACGACGGGTGCCGATCGCGCGCTGACGCTGGTCTACACGCTGCCGTTGCCGGCGGGCGCGCTGACCTGGTTCCAGCATCCCCGACGCGAGGTGTCGCTGGCGGAGAGCCGTACGGAAGCGCTCTACGCCAGCCGCCACCCGGTGGGCGCGAACGGACTGCTGTCGCGTTATCCCTTCGGCGCGGTGGCGGCGGGGGACGAGGGCTGGGCGATCGGCATCGACCCCGCGACGCCGCTCTATTTCCGGGCGGGGTGCCAACCGCAGACGCGCGAGCTTTATCTGGCCTGCGACGTGGGGCTCACGCCGGAAAAGCCTGCGGCGCACCTGCGCTTCTGCGTCTTCAGGTTCCGCGCGGCGGACGCGTTCCGCGGCGCGCTGGCGCGCTACTATGCGCTCTATCCGGCGGCCTTCGAGACGCGCATCCGGCATCAGGGCGTCTGGATGCCGTTCGCGGCGATCAGCAAGGTGGAGGGGTGGCAGGATTTCGGATTCAGGTTCAAAGAGGGGGACGGCGAGACCGCGTGGGACGACGCTCACGACGTGCTGACCTTCCGCTACACCGAGCCGATGACGTGGTGGATGGCGCTTAAAGGCGAGGGGCCGCGCACCCTGGCGCGCGGAGCGGACGAGGCGCGCCGCCTGGCGTCGGACGGCGACAAAGCCGCGCAGGCGTGGGTCAGCAGCGCGTTCGAGGATGAGCGCGGCCACGCGCCGGGACGCGTGCTCGATACGCCCTGGTGCAACGGCGTGGTCTGGAGCATGAACTCCGCGCCGGGAGTGCCCTGCTCTGTGACCGACTTCAGCAACAAGTGCGGCCAAGCGTATTTGGACAAGCAGTATGGCCCATCGTCCAAGGCGGCCTGCGACGGCGAGTACATCGATTCGGCCGAGGCCTACGTGACGGAAGAGCTGGACTTCCGGCGGTCGCACTTCGCGGGCATGGAGCGCCCGCTCTGCTATGCGCTGAGCACGCGGAAGGTGGGCGTTTACAAGGGACTGATCGGCTACGAGTATGTGCGTGCGATCGAGCGCGAGATGCGCGCGCGGGGGCGCTACATGATGGCCAACAGCACGCCGGTCAACTGGTGCTGGCTGGCGCCGCTGCTGGACGTGATGGGCACGGAGACCGATTGGAACCGAGGCGGCACGTGGCAGCCGATGGGAGATGAGGAGTTGCTTTACCGGCGCGCGCTCTGCAAGGGCAAGCCGTTCTGTTTTCTGATGAACACCGATTTCGCCGCGTTCTCGTTCGAGGCCTCGGAGAAGTTTATGAAGCGCGCCTTGGCCTACGGCATGTTTCCCGGCTATTTCAGCGCGGACGCCTCCACGGGACACTACTTCACGCGGCCCGAGCTGTATAACCGCGACCGTCCGCTGTTCAAGAAGTACGTCCCGCTCTGCAGAAAGGTGGCCGAGGCGGGATGGGAGCCGCTGACCGGGGCGTCCTCCGACTCGCCCGACGTGGTTGTGGAGCGCTTCGGCGCGGCTCCCGGGCCCTGCTATCTGACGGTCTTCAACCCGGGCGCCGCGCGGCGGCAGGCGCGCGTGACGCGCCAGACGGCGGTCCTCGCGGGTGCCGGCCATGAACTCGCCGCGGGCACGGGAGCTGTCTGGGACGGCCCGGCCGTGGACGTGGAGCTCGAGGGGGGAGACGTGCGCGTCTTCGAGTTCAGGGCGCCTTGACTCCGGTTCGGGGGATTCGGCGCCTCTGCGCGGCGGCCGAAAAGCGCGTGTATCCCTCCGGTGAATCGTGGTAAAATATGCATCTTATTGAATGAGGAAGCGGGACCATGAAGCGTACACGGATCAAGGATTTATTGGCGTCGACGTCCTTCGGAGAAACTGTCAGGGCGGCCGGGTGGGTCAGGACCCGGCGCGATTCCAAAGGCGGGTTCTCGTTTGTGGAGGTGAACGACGGTTCCTGCCTGGCGAATCTGCAAGTCATCGCGCCGTCCGATCTGCCCAACTATGCGGACGAGGTGTTGCGGCTCCACCCGGGGGCGTCGGTTTTCGTCGAAGGGACGCTGGAGAAATCGGAGGGCGGCGGCCAGGCGGTGGAGGTCAAAGCCCGCACGGTGCGCGTGCTGGGCTTTTCGCCTCCGGTCGAGTATCCGCTGGGCAAGCAAAAGATCAACTTTGACCGCCTGCGCGAGCTGCCGCACCTGCGGGCGCGCACCAACAGCTTCGGCGCCGTCGCGCGCATCCGCCACTTGCTGGCGCATGAGGTTCACCGCTTCTTCCACGACCGCGGTTTCTTGTACGTGCACACGCCGATCATCACGTCCAACGACTGCGAGGGCGCGGGAGCGATGTTTCAGGTGACGACTTTGGATCCGCATGCGCCGCCGCGGCGTGCGGACGGCACGATCGATTACGATCAGGATTTCTTCGGCCGCCGCGCCTCGCTCACGGTGAGCGGCCAGCTCGAAGGCGAGACCTACGCCTGCGCCATGGGCGACATCTACACCTTCGGGCCGACTTTCCGCGCCGAGAATTCGAACACGCGGCGGCATCTCGCCGAGTTCTGGATGATCGAGCCGGAAATGGCTTTCGCTGATCTCGATGCCGATGCCGAGCTGGCCGAGGCTTTCTTGCAGCACCTGTTTCAGGCGGTGCTGCGCGACGGCCTGGCGGATCTGCGCTTTTTCGATCAGCGCGTGCTGCCGGGCGTGGTGGCGCGGCTGGAACGGCTGGCGGACGCGCCGTTCGGCCGCGTGACCTACACGGAGGCGATCGGCCTGCTTGAGAAGTCGGGCCGGACGTTCGAGTTTGCGCCGTACTGGGGCATGGACATGCAGTCCGAGCACGAGCGGTTTTTGTCGGAGGAGGTCTTCAAGGGCCCCGTGGTGGTGACGGACTATCCGGCTGAGATCAAGGCTTTCTACATGCGCCGCAACGCGGACGGGCGGACCGTGGCCGCGATGGATGTGCTGCTGCCGGAAGTCGGGGAGATCATCGGCGGCAGCCAGCGTGAGGAGCGGCTCGAGATCCTCGAGGCGACGATGCGGGCGTGCGGGCTGAACCCCGAGGAGTATGTGGCGTATCTGGACCTGAGGCGCTATGGCAGCGTGCCGCATGCGGGCTTCGGCCTCGGTTTCGAGCGGCTGGTCCAGTTCTGTACCGGCATGCACAACATCCGGGACGTGATCCCGTATCCGCGGGCGCCCAGGCTTTGTTGAGCGCGGTCACGCAGGGTGCGAATGCCCGGCGCGGGGTCGCGGGTGAGCGATGCTTTAGGGGGAACGCGAGGTGAGGGAAGGGGGATGGCAATGAAGCTGTCAGTTGTGGCGGGAATCGTGGTGGCCGGTGCGGTGTGTGCGTCAGCGCAGGAAGCGGCGGCGCTCGATCCGTATGCCGTCAAGAAAGAGGAGGTCAAGGCGCGGCTGGACGCCATGCCGGCGACGCATCCGCGCCTGTTCGTCAAGCGCGCCGACGCTTTTGAAAAGATCCGCGCGGTGATCGATCAGAAACCGGAGTGGCGGCTGATCCGCGACTGGATCGTGCAGGACGCGGACGGCGTGCTGAAGCTGAAGCCTGTCGAGCGTGTGCAGGAAGGCATGCGCATGAAGGGGCAGCACGAGGTCGAGAAGCGCGTGGGGCTGTTGGCGGCGGCCTATCGCCTGACGGGCAAGCCTGAGTACGTCGAGCGCGCGAAGCGCGAACTGCTGGCCGCGGCGGCGTTTGAGAACTGGAACCCGAGCCATTTCCTCGACACGGCCGAGATGACACTGGGTGTGGCGCTGGGATATGACTGGCTCTACGATGCGCTGGACGAGGCCACGCGCGCGACGCTGCTGGAGGCGATCCGCGAGAAGGGGCTGAAGCAGGCGCTTGCGAAAACGTATTTCTGGAGCAAAGGCAACAACAACTGGTCGCAGGTTTGCTGGGGCGGCATGGTCGCCGGCGCTTTGGCGATCCGCGACCAAGATCCCGAACTGGCGCTGGAGATCATCCACCGGGCGGTCACGTCGGTGCCGTACTCGATTAAACCCTATGCGCCCAACGGCAGCTATCCGGAGGGGCCCGGCTATTGGACGTACGGCACGACCTATTACATCTACATGATGGATCTGCTGACCAAGGCGTTGGGGACGGATTTCGGACTTTATGATCTGCCGGGCTTCGCCAAAACCGGCGATTACATCAACGTCGTGACCGGTCCCAGCGGCCGCTTCTACAATTATGCCGACGGCGGCGACGGCCGCGGGCACCAGCTCGCGCTGTGGTGGCTGGCGCTGCGGAGCAAACGGCCGGACTGGTTGCGGAAAGAGGCCGCCGACATGCGGGAGGCCGTGAGGACCGGCGACCCGCGCAAGACGGCCCTGCGCAGCGTCTCCTTTCCGGTGCTGCTGCTCTTCTGGTTTCAGGAGACTGAGGCGGACGTGCCGTGTCAGATGCCGCTCAACTGGGCGAGCGACGGGCACGTGCCGCTCGTGGTGATGCGCACCTCGTGGCAGGATCCGAACGCCGCGTACTTGGCCACCAAAGGGGGGCCTGCGACGCAGAACCACGGGCACATGGATTCCGGCTCGTTCATCTACGAGGCTGACGGGGTCCGCTGGGCCGTGGATCTGGGCGCGCAGAGCTACTACTCGATTGAAAAGCTGGGCATGAACCTGTGGAACTCCAAACAGGATTCGGACCGCTGGAAAATTTTCCGCCTGAGCAGCGCCAGCCACAACGTCGTCACCATCGACGGGCAGTTGCACGTGGCCAAAGGGTTCGGCCGAGTCGAGACGTTCGAGCGCGACCCCGTGCTGCCCCACGCGGTGGTCAACCTCGACGAGGTGTACGCGGGACAGGCGGAACGCGTGACGCGCGCCTGCGCGCTGATGCCCTCGCGGGTCGGTGTGATCCAGGACCGGTTGGCGGGGGTCAAGCCCGGCGCCAAGGTGCGTTGGGCGATGGTGACTCAGGCGAAATCTTGTCAGGCGCAAGGTGCCGATATGGTGCTCGCGGACGGACCGAAATCGCTGACCGTGCGCGCGCTCTCGCCGGCCGCGGTCTCCTGGCAGGTGACGGACCTCTCGACGCCGCCCAACGCGTGGGATGTGGCGAACAAGGGGGCGAGCATGATCGCTTTTGAAACGGTGGTGCCCGAGGGCGGATCGCTCGATTTGCGCGTGCTCCTGGTGCCGGCGGGCGTGCAGCCCGAGAAGACACTGCCGGATTTTTTGCAGGGTGTGAAATAGGGTTGGCTGGCCAGGGACAGTCAGGAAGACAAAGGGGAATGACATGAAACCGATGGGTGTGCTTGCGGTGTTGGGGCTTGCCGGTCATCTCGGGGCAACCGAAATCGTCGTCAACGCGGGGTTTGAAACGCTGGGCGGGGAGAAGGGGGTAGCCGAATGGAGCTGGTGGACGCGCGAAAAGAACGCGGGCCGCATGGAGGTTTCTTCCGAGCGGCACTCCGGCGAGCGCGCGGTCCGGATCATCCACGAGGGCGGCAAGGATTGGAACTATGCGAACAGCCGGCGCACGGCCGTCAAGCCCGGCGAGTCTTATCGGGTCTCGGCTTGGATGAAGCGCAACGGGACGGCCAAGGCCGGCACGGTCAATGTGGTCGGCTACCAGGGCAAGGAGCTGGTGGACTGGTCCATCGGCCGCACCGCTGCGCCCCGCGGTGAGGGCTGGGTGTTGTGCAAAGGCTTTTTCGTGGTGCCCGACGGCGTGGATACGGTCTACGTTCGTCTTGTGGGCGAAGGCCAAACGGATTTCTGGGTGGATGACGTGCAGGTCGTTGCGGACGCCCTGCCTGTGGCGGTAAAGAAGCCGAAAGTCAGCGGATGGGCTGCCGAGCGTCCGGTGGAGCCGATGGACCGCGGCCTGCTTGCGGTCGAGACGGCGCAGGGCGTGTATGTGAGTTGGCGTCTGCTGAAAGAGGACGCGAAGGGCGTGGCTTTCGACCTCTACCGGATCAAGGACGGGCAGCGTGAGAAGCTCAATCCGGCACCGCTGTCGCAGACGACAGATTTCGTGGATACGAACCGCTACGACGCGGCGGCGGCCTATGCGGTGGAGCCCGCGGCAGGCTTCGGCGGCGCGGCGCAGACAGTCCGGGCCATCGCGCTGGAGGGTCGCAAGACGCCCTATATCCGCATCCCGCTGGCGACGACGAACGCGACCGCCCAGAAGGTGGGTGTCGGCGATCTCGACGGCGACGGCGTTTACGAGTATGTGGTCAAGCAACCCGGGGCGAACATCGACCCTTGGATCAAGTACTGGTACAAGTCTCCGGAGACCTTCAAGCTGGAGGCCCGCCGCCAGGACGGCACGCTGCTGTGGATCAAGGACTTGGGGTGGAACATCGAGCGCGGCATGTGGTACTCGCCGATGGTCGTCTGCGATCTGAACGGCGACGGACGGGCCGAGGTGGCGGCCAAGATCGGGCCCGACGAGGACATGCGCAGCCCCGAGGGCATGGTGGAAAAGGGCCCCGAATGGGTCGGCGTATTCGACGGGCGCACCGGCGCGGAGATCGCGCGTGCGCCGTGGCCGCCCCGCGACGCCTTCGAGTCCTACAATCTGGCTTCGCGCAATCAGCTGGCCGTGGCCTACCTCGACGGCAAGACTCCTTGCCTGCTGGTGCTGCGCGGCACCTATGGTCTGATGCTGGCCGACGCCTGGCAGCTGAAGGGGGGCAAGCTCGAGAAGCTGTGGTCCTATACGAACGAAGACATGCCTGCGGCCTATCAGGGCCAGGGTGCGCACAACTGCCTCTGCGCGGATGTGGACGGAGACGGGCGCGATGAGGTGATCCTCGGCTCGGTGACGCTGGACGACGACGGTTCGGTGCTGTGGACGTCGGGCAAGGGTCATCCCGATGCGCATTATTACGGCGACATCGATCCCGTGCGCCCCGGTCTGGAGCTCGCGTACATCATCGAGCGGGGCCAGCGCAAAGAGGGCGGCATCCACCTGCTGGACCCCGCGACGGGCACGTTCGTCTGGCAGCTTCAGGCGACGACGAAGCACGTGCATAGCTGCGGCATGTGTACGGACATGGATCCTCTTCAGGCGGGGCTGGAGATTTATGGGGCGGACGCGGACGGCCACAAGCTGACCGAAGGCCGCTGGCTCTTCTCGGCCGACGGCCGAGTCCTCAAGTCCGGCAAGGAGGTGGACTTCAGCTTCGGCGTTCCGAGCGCGTGGTGGGACGCGGATTTGCAGCGCGAAATCATGCGAGGCCAGGCCCGCGATTACGACGGCGGCGTGGTCAGCGAAAAGATCGAGGGGTCGGTCGTGCTGGTGGCGGACGTGGTCGGCGACTGGCGCGAGGAGGTGCTGACCACGGTGGCCGGCGAGCTGCGCATCTATGTGACGCCGATTCCCGCGATGGACCGGCGCGTCTGCCTGATGCAGGACGGGCCTTACCGGATGCGCACGACGATGAACGCGATGGGTTACATGCAGGTTCCGCTCCTGTCGTACGTGCCGGAGGCGCTGGCGCCCAATCTGAACCTCACGGTGCTGAGCGAGAACAAACGCGGCGTGTGCCGCGTGGTCGTGACCGCACCGTTGGGGCGGGCGGTGAAGGGCGCGCTGAGCCTGAGCGCGCCGAAGAGCGTGAAGTTGGAGACGCGTGAAGCGGCCGTCGATCTGAAGCCTGGCGCCCGCATCGCGATTCCGTTCCCCTTTGACGGCAAGGCCGACGAGCGCGGCGAGCTGATCCGTGCGGTCCTGTCGCTCGAGGACGGGACCGTGTTGCGCGGCAGCGTGCCGCTCGGACTGTGAAGGGTATGGAAATGAGTGGACAGGGAGTCGACGACCGCGACGTGCTGCGGAGGCTGCTGGTGATGTTTGCGGTTTTTGCCGCGATCTGCCTGCTGGCGGGTGCGAGCCGGATGTGCCCGCCGGCCTGGCAGCTGAGGCCCTTCGGCGATGTGCTGCGCTGGCGCGAGGCGCTCTCGATGTTCGTTTTCGCGCCTTTGATCGCGGCTGTTTTCTGGCTGCTGGTTGGGGCGGTGGCACAGGGTCGGCCGAGCCGGACGGTAGAGCTCCTGATGGTGCTTGCGATCTATGCCGTGGCCTGCGGCATGGGCATGCACGATCCGGTGAATCGACTGCTCAACGTCTACCGCCATGCGCCGGCGCTGACGCCGACGCTGAGGGGGACGCTGGTGTATCTGGACGACCAGCTCGGCCACTGGATCTTCTGGGGCGGCTTTGTGCTGGGAACGTGGGTGATCGGCATCCAGCAGCTTCAGGCGCCGCTGAAAGCGAAGATGCCGGCGCTCTGGCGGCTGGGGTTCGGCGCGGTCGCGGCGGCCCTGCTGTGGGTCATGCTGACCAATCTGTGGGACGAATATCCGAAGACGCGCGTCGATCTCTGCGTGGTTGCGGCCGCGCTGGCCGGGCCGGCTGCGTTTCACGGGGCGGCGCGTCGCGGTGTCTGCCTCTTGCGGCTGCCGGCTCTGTGCGTCATCTATCCGGCCTACTTGGGCAGTTTGGTCGGCACGCTGATCTGTTGGTGGCTGCGGTATGGCAGAATTTGAGGTGCGGTGCGCGGTGCGCCGCGGCCGGTTTAACGAAAAGGATTCGCTATGGCGGTTTTGAGCATGACGGGGTTTGGGCGAGGCGAAGCGTGCGAGGGCGCGGTGAAAGCCGTGGTCGAGTTGAGTACGGTTAACCGCAAGCAGTTCGACTGTAACGTCTCGCTGCCGCGCGAGTTGGCGAGTCTGGACTCCAAGCTGCAGGCGCTGGTGCACACGCGGGTTTCGCGCGGTTATGTGAAGGGGTTGGTGACGGTGTCCGCGGCGAACGCGGAGGCCGCTGGGGCGGGGTTGGATCTGAAAACGGTCGTCGCGCAGGTCAGTGCCGTGAGGGCGATGGCCCAGGCGTTGGGGCTGAAGGACGATCTGACCGCGTCGACGCTGTTGCGTTTGCCGGATGTGCTGCGTCCGCGTGTCTTGCCGGAAGACCCGTTGGAGCTTTGGCCGCTGATCGAACGGGCAGCGCGTGCGGCGCTGGAGAGCTTGGAGTCGATGCGTCTGCAGGAAGGGGCGGCGCTGGAGCGCGATCTCCGTGTGCGCTTTGCCGCGCTGGAGGTCTTGAGCGGGGAAATCGCGAAGCTGGCGCCCGTCGTGCCCGCGGCATACAAGGCGGTGCTGGAGAAACGCCTGGCGGAGCTGCTTGGAGCGGGCTGTGTGGCCGATCCTGCGCTGGTCGCGCGCGAAGTTGCGGTCTTTGCGGACCGCTGCGACGTGAGCGAAGAGCTGACGCGTCTGGCGAGCCACTTCGTTCAAGTCGTGAAGGTGCTGGACGCGGGCGGGGCCTGCGGCCGCACGCTGGATTTTCTGTGCCAAGAGCTGTTCCGGGAGATCAACACCACGGGGTCGAAAGCGAACGACGCCGAGATCTCCCGGCTGGTGATCGAGTTCAAGGCTGGCCTCGAAGCCGCGCGCGAGCAGGTTCAGAACATCGAGTAAGGTCCGGGGTGCCACGTCCCGATTCGCGTTCTCGGAGCCCCGCTTGCCACCCTCTGATACCGTGCGCGCGTCATGCCCCAGTCGTGAAGCGTCCCGAAGTCATTTTTTCGCAGCATGGGCCCGCCGGTTGCGTCACGCCGCGCCGCCCGTCGCACACGGGGTAGCGCCGCCTCTCTGGCGGGCGGCGTGATCGGTTGGTGGCCGGGATCATGGCAGGCGGGTGCGAGGGGAACGGAGGCGTGTGCAGACGGGCAAGGAGATTTCACGCGATGCATCAGACGGCAACTGTTCCCGAACCGGCAAGCCGGATACTCTCGATTGACGTTTTTCGGGGGCTGACGATGCTCCTGATGCTTTTCGTCAACGATATCGGCGACATCGATCTCGGTCACATTCGAAATGCTCCGGCCTGGCTCAAGCACATGCCTGGAAGCGTCGATGGCATGACCCTCGCCGATGTGATCTTTCCCTGCTTTCTGTTCATTGTCGGACTTTCCATTCCGCGCGCGCTGGGGCAACGCTTGGCGGCCGGCAAAACTTTGGCGAGCGTGTGCGCCCACATCCTGTTCCGCGCTCTTGCCCTGGTCTTCATAGGACTTTGTATGGTCAACAGCTGCCACGGCCTTAATGCGGCGGTCCCAGGCATGAGCGGCGCTGGGTGGCGCATGCTCATGTTCGCAGGCGTCATCCTGTGTTGGAGCCATTACCCCGAGCGGCCTTGCGCAGAAAGATGGTTGCCTGTCGGGCTGCGGCTGACAGGAGCGGCACTCTTGATCTACCTGCTGGCGATTTACCGGTTCAATGATGCCGGCACCTCAGTGTGGATGCGTCCGAGATGGTGGGGGATCATCGGGTTGATCGGCTGGGCCTATCTGATTTCCGCCTTGGTATGGTTGTTGTGCCGAAACAATACCACCTCCTTGCTGGGCATGTTCGCGTTGTTCATCGCGTTGAATATCGGTCTTCGCTATGGCGCGCTTGGCGGCTGGGACAACCTCGTCAAGGTTACGCACGGCTGGATGCCAAACCCTCGCCTCGGGGCATACGCCTCGATGGCGATCGCAGGCCTCGCGTTGGCCTCGCGACACCTTGAGAATTCTGTTCGGGCAACGTCCCGCCGCAAGATCTGCGAAACCTTGCTTTTTGCCGGTGGTTTTGCAGTCGCGGGGATGTTTCTGCATCAACCCTGGGGCATACACAAGAACGGCGGAACGCCCGCCTGGATTCTTCTGTCGTTGGCCATCGCGTGCGCGGTTTACGCCCTTTTATACTGGTTGGTGGACGTGAAAAGAATCACCCGCTGGACGGCACCGATCGCGTCGGCAGGCTCCAACACGCTGCTCATGTACATGCTGCCTTACATTTTTTACTCCACGCTTTCCGTCTTGGGGATCGACGCGCTTCAGACCCATTTGAGCGAAGGCTGGTGCGGAGTCGCGCGTTCGGGGACGGTTGCCGTATTTCTGATGGGTGTAACGGTGATGCTGACGCGCATGGGGCTGCGGCTGAAGGTGTAGCCTTTGCTTCATGCCTGTAAAGGACCGTCCATAAAAGGCGCCATAAAAGGCGCGCTCGACACGGTTTTCGAAATAGCGCATCCTATTAAAAGTTGGTTGTTGTCTGATTTCACAGAAAGGGTTGCCGCATGAATGGACCGTTTCCGCTTTCGCTGTTTCTCCTCTCCTTTTTCGCCGTTTGTCCGCTCCGCGCCAGACTCGCCGACTATGTGCCCATGGTGGTCCGGTCGGACGGCGAGGCGACCGTCACACTGACCTTCGAGAACGAACCGCTGCTCGCGAGGCCTGATGACGTTCAGGTCGACTATGTCTGCGCCGACGGTCTCAACGCCAAAGGCGTCCCGCTCGGCTACGGCCAATTTGAACCGATGACCGCGAAGATTGACGGCAATACCCTGACGGTGACAACCCGTTTCCGCGGCGAAACCGAACACACTCTCCGGATCATTCAGAAAAGTTCCGACCCTAAGAAGCCGAAGGTGCTCGGCGTCGCGAAGATTTATTCGCTGTTCCCGGATTACTTTGCGCTCCGGCCTTATCGCGGCAATGTGCACATGCACAGCAAATTCTCGGACGGCGACAAGAGCGAAACGCCGTCCATGATGGTGGCCACCTGCCGTAAGCTCGGCCACGATTTCGCCATTCAGACGGACCATCGCGCCTACGCCGGTTCGCTCTCGGCGATCGAGGAGTTCTCCAAACTTCCCACGGACATGAAGACGTTTCCCGGCGAGGAAGTCCACAGCCCCGGAAACGACGTGCACATCCTTTCGCTCGGCGCTTCGGAAAGCATCACCGACTGGATCGTCACGAAGAGCCCGGAGTACAACAAGGCGGTTGCCGAAGAAAAGGCCAAGCTCCCCGATTCGCTGCCCGCGAACATGAAGTTCCCTGTCGCCGCTTCGTTCGCGGTTTGGGACAGGATCCGCGCCTGCGGCGGCGTCTCGGTGTTCTGTCACCCTTACTGGCGGCCTTCTTTCAAGCAGTACATTCCGATGATCGTGTCCGACTATCTTCTTCAGACCGCGCGATTCGACGCCATGGAAGTCCTGAACGGAGGCAGCAGCGACCTCGGCATGCTGATGTACAACGAACTGCGCGCGCAGGGCCAGAAGATCGCCGGCATCGGCGTCACCGACGCGCATGCCTCCAAGAGTTTGGAGTCGGCCTACACCCTGATTCTGGCCGAGACGCTCGATTTTCCGTCTCTCGCCAAAAACATCCGCCTCCGCAACTGCGCGGCGGTGGATGTCGATCCGATCTCAAAACGGCAAACGGTCATCGGCGAATTCCGCTTTTCGCGGTATGCGATCTTCCTGATCAATCATTTTTATCCGCTGCAGAACGAGATCTGCAGGCAGGAGGGCGAATGGCTCCTGAAAGCGCTTGCCGGCGATCCGGCAGCGGCCGGAAAGCTGAAGGAAACCGTGGGTGTGACGCCGGGTTTGCGGACCCGGTACTGGCAGAAGTGAGCGGGAACCGCCAACGGCAATTTTGCCCGTGCGTCCTTTTTTGGGGGGAGGAGGAGAGATGAAGGTTCTACTTGGGGCGGTCGCGATTGCCGGTATCATGGCGGTTTCGGCCGGCGCATCGGCCGATGAGCAGGAGCTGTCCGGCACGGACACGTGGGGTTGGCGCAAGGCGTTGCCCGCCGTGGTGAATCCGGCCCTGCGCGCGCCCGCGCAGCAGGTGATCTCGCTGCGCGGCGAATGGGAGTTCGTCACGCAGGGTGTCGCACCCTCACGTCATCCCGAATGGCGCGCTTTTTACGCGAAGCCGTGGCCGGGTGCACGCAAGATCCACGTGCCGGGCTGCTGGGAGGCGCAAGGGGTGGGTGTGCCGGGGACCAGTGTCACGTGGGACTGCAAATGGGACCACGGCCCGAGGGAATTGCGGAATGTGTACATGGGCGAGGCGTGGTACCGCAAAACGGTCGAGATCCCCAAAACGTGGCAAAACAAGCGGATCTGGCTCAAAGTCGGCGGCGTCCGTTCGCAAGGGTGGTTCTGGGTGAACACGCGGCCTGTCGCCTGGGTCGACAGCTATTGCGGAACCTACAAGTATGACATCACTGATCTGGTGCGGGCCGGGGAGCCGGCGATCGTGGTCGCGGCGGTCAACAACGCGCTTCCCAGCCGCAAGGGGCAGATGGTCAGTTCACATCAGTTCGGCGGTCTCTATCGCGACGTGGAGATCGAGGCTACGCAGGACACGCGCATCGACGACGCCTGGGTGCGAGGGGATTACGACAAGCAGTCCGCAGAGGTCCATGCGACCATCGCGTGTGCCACGTCCGCCGGCAAACTGAAGAATCCAGTGTTGCGGGTGAAGATTCAACCGGCAACCGGCAGCCGGCTGCCGGTAACCGGGCATGCGGCGGTCGCGTTCGAAGAAGGTCAAAAGAGTGCCGAGGTCTGTTGCCGGGTGAAGCTTGACCCCTTTAGGCCTTGGTCGCCCGAAGCTCCGAATCTCTATGTGGCGGAGTTGACGCTGTGCGAAGGTGAGATTCCTGTTCACGGCTGGACGGAACGCTTCGGCGTGCGCAAGATCGAGGTTCGCGGCGATCGGTTTTTCCTCAACGGCAAACCTTTTTTTGTCCGCGGTTTTGGCGATGATTTTGTGTACCCGCTGACGATGGTTTCGCCGGCCTCAAAAGACGAACATCTGAAACACCTTCAGATCGCCCGCGCGTCCGGGTTCAACTATGTCCGGCTGCACACGCATTGCGAATTGCCGGAGTATTTCGAGGCGGCGGATGAGACGGGCATCATGATCCAGCCCGAGCTTCCGTATTATGGGGATTATCCGACGGAGGCCTTCGCGTTTGACCCGATGCGCGATTTGACCGAACTGTATCGCCACTATCGCCGCTACGTGTCCTTGACGACCTATTGCACGGGGAACGAGGGGCTGCTCGGCAAACCGCTGGACCGTGAGATCTATCAGCTGGCCAAAAGGCTTGACCCGGACCGCCTGATGATTCATCAGGACGGGAACTTCAACACGGCGGAAAACTCGGACTTCCGTAACGGGCCGATCAACGTCTGGGTGCCCGGAAGCTTTCAATGCGAGGCGCCCTTTGTCGCGCACGAGTATCTGAATCTGTGCGTCAAGCAGGACCCCCGCATTGAAAACCGTTTCGCGGGGGCCTGGATGCCGCCTGTCACGATGGCGGCGCGTGACGGGTTGCTCGCCGCGGCCGGGCTGGATCGGCGCTGGGGCGACGCCTGCCAGAACGCGGCCCATGCGCTGCAACGCGGTTATCAGAAGCGGGGGGTCGAAGCGGCCCGGATGGAACCCGCTTGTGACGGATATGATTTCTGGACCATCGTCGATGTGGTGGTCGCGCAAGGAAACACCTATAGCTCCCAGGGTTTGTTTAACGCATTCTGGGAGCCTAAGCTGAAGGGTGCGACACCGGAATCGTTCCGCCTGTTTAACGGTCCGACCGCGCTTCTGCTCAAGACGGATCCCGAAGTCAGGATCGCTGTTTCGGGTGAGACGGTGAAGGCGGGTTTCTGGATTTCGCATTATGGGTGCGCGCCGATTGACAGGGCCCTGGTCCGTTGGTCGTTGCGCGCGGGGGACAGGGTGCTCGCACAGGGCGACTGTGAGGGCGGCGCGGTTGAATTGGGAAGCACGCGACTTCTTGCGGAGGCTGCGGTGACCCTGCCGGATATCGCGAAGCCGGTCCATGCGGTGTTGGACGTGACCGTCGGGACGGATGGCACCGTTAGCAACGCGTGGGACTTCTGGGTGTTCCCCGCGCGGCAAAGGCAAGACGGAGCCGGCATCGCCGTATCGCGCGAAATGCTTCCGGCGCTGGAAAAGCTCTACACGGGGCTTGTTGTGGCCGGGGCGCCCGAAGCGGCAAGCGCGGGGCTTCTGGTCTCGCGGGCCGGTGCGGCGGAGGTCGGCCCGGCCGTCGCGGCCGGCAAGCGCGTCCTGCTGATCAACGGCACGGCCGGCAAGCCGAATGTCAGTCTGGGCTGGTGGTCGATGGGAAGCCAGGTGGGGACCGCTTTCGCCAGACATCCTGCGCTCGGCGATTTCCCGCATGACGGGACGCTTTCACCGCTGGCTTTCCGCATTCTGAAACAAGGGCTGGGATTGCCGTTCAAAGGGATGCTTCCGGATGAGATGATGGTGGTGGGCGAGGGGCTCGACAACTATTTCCTGTACGCGGGCGAGGCGCGGATGGACGCGGGACGCGTGCTGATGACATTCGGTCTGGATGTGCTTTCCGGGACGCCGGAGGGCGCCTGCCTGTTGGACGGCTTGATCCGCTACGCGCGTTCTGACGCGTTCAATCCCAAAGGCGTTGTGAAACAGATGCCCGAGACGCGGAACGGCTGGCAGGAGACGGTCAAGGCGGGCGATAGCGGCTGCGACAACCTGCCGCCGGGCGCTGCCCGGCTCGATGTGGCGCGCGCGATGTCGGGAAAGAACGAGCTGATCTGGAAGACGCGGCCGGTGCCCGATGGCGCGCGGGCGAAGCCGGAATATGCGGTGGTGTGGCAGGGCGGCATGGGCTTTTTCGCAGAGCCTCAAGGCCGTTTCGAGCTCTATGTGGACGGGACGAAAGTCATCGACATTCCTTCTATCAGCGAACGGGATGCGGAATGGTTCAGCGCGGATAAGGCGGCGCGCCTGACATACGTGCGCGACCTGTCGACGGCCGAGTATGGCACGTTCACGCTCATCCTGCCGTCCTCGAAGGTGACGCCAGGGAAAACACTGCTTCTCAAGGCGGTCGGCAGCGACTCCGGCAGCCGCCGCTGGTTCGGCGTTTTCCAGACGTGGTGAGGGTGCGGAATCGGATTGCAAAACCGTATGAAAACGGGGAAACTGTGCTTCGTAAACAAGCAATATGGGGGATCTGGAATATGGATAAGAGGGCGTGTTCGCGCAGGTTGTTTCTTAAACGGTCAACGGCTGCCGTTTCGCTTTTCAGCGTGGTGCCGCGGCACGTCATCGCCGGCAGCGGGCAGACGCCGCCGAGCGAGAAGATCCGCGTTGCGGCCATCGGCTGCGCGGGGCGGCCGGTGGCCAACATCGACGGCTTGGCCGGCTGCGGGGCCGAGATCGTGGGCCTGTGCGACGTCGATACGCGCCGCACCGGCAAGATGGTCGAGAAGTACAAGGCCGCGAAGTTCTTCAAGGACTACCGCGAAATGCTCGACAAACTCGACAGCCAGATCGACGCCGTGACGATCGGCACGCCGGACCACTGGCATGCCGCCATGGCGCTCGAGTGCATTCGCCGCGGCAAGCACGTCCAGTGCGAGAAGCCGCTCGCGCAGAGCTTCGGCGAGGTCGACCTGATGGTCAAGGCCGCGAAGGAGTCCAAGGTGGTCACGCAGGCCATGAACCAGGGGCACGCCTTTGACACGATCCGCACCTTCCGCGAGTGGGTCGAGTCCGGACTGATCGGCTCTGTCAAGGAGGCGCATTATTGGGCTCCGGCCGTCTACAGCCGCATGGATCGGCTCGGGGAGCTGAAGCAGACGTATGAGGTTCCGAAAGAGCTGGACTGGGAGCTCTGGCAGGGGCCGGTCATGCCGCGCCGCGCCTACTGTCCGCTCTACCTCCCGGGGACGTGGCGCTTCTGGACGGACTTCGGCTGCAGCACGCTCGGCGACTGGGCTTGCCACCTGATGGACCCGATTTTCTGGACGCTCGATCTCGGGTTGCCCAGCGCCGTCCAAGTGGACCACTACGGCGACTGGGATCCTGCAAAGCACGGCGCGACCTTCCCGCAGGGCGACCGGTTCACCTTGGAATTTCCGGCCAAAGACGGGCGGGGTCCGGTGAAGTTGGTCTGGTTTGACGGCAAGGAGTGCGTGAATGTGCCTCGTCCCGCTGAGCTGGGCGAGAAGGAGGTCTTCGCGCCGCATGCGCCGCGGGTGAAGGGGGTCATGAACGAAGGCGGCGTGATTTACGGCGACAAGGGGATTATCCAGTACGGTTCTCACGGCGCCAAAGACCTGCGGCTGCTGCCCGAGAAGCGGATGGGCGAGCTCAAAGCCGCGGGCGGTTTCCCGGCCGAACGCTACCCGCGGGTGCCTGACGGCTCACCTTACAAGGAGTGGCTGAACGCCATCCGCGGAGGCGCCAAGGTGGGGTCTGATTTCGCCTATGCGGGCAACATCACGCAGGCCGCGCTGATCGCTCTGGCCGCTCTGTTCGATCCGGGCAAGCGCTTGGAGTGGGACGCCGATAAGCGCGCGTTCAAGAACAGCCCGGCGGCGAACGCGCGGCTGCGCGTGAAGCGCATGCCGGGCTTCGGCCTGTGAGGTCGAGGGCGCGGGGTAGACGCCGCGCGCCTGCCCCTCCGCCGTCAGGCCAGGCCGCGGCGAGCGGCCTCATCGAGGATGGCGGCCGTGGCGGTGGCCCCGACGCGCGAAACGCCGAGCGCGCGGACGCGCAGGAGATCGTCGAGCGTGCGGACGCCGCCCGCAGCCTTGATTTGAACGGCAGGAGCCGAGTGCTGCCGCATGAGCGCGAGGTGGCGGTCGGTCGCGCCCTGATAGGCGTATCTCCCGTCCGCCTGCTTGACGAAGCCGTATCCGGTGGAGGTCTTGACGAATGCCACGCGGTGCTCCGAGCAGATTTCGCAGAGGCGCACGATGTGGCTGTCCTGCAGGTAGTCGTTCTCGAAGATCACTTTCAGGAGGGCCCCTTGGGCGACGACCGCCTCGTTGATGGCCTTGATCTCGGCTGAGACGTAGGCCCAATCGCCGCCGAGCACTTTACCGACGTTGACCACCATGTCGATCTCGCAGCCGCCTTGCTGAGCCGCGCTTTCCGCCTCGAGGACCTTGATCGCCGTGGCGCTGTTGCCGTGCGGAAATGCGATCACGGGGCAGACGCCGACGTCTGAGCCGGCGAGCAGGCCGCGCACCATCGGGATGCAGGAGGGCTTGATGCAGGCCGTGGCGACGCGGTAGCGCTTCGCCAGTTCGCAGCCGGCGGCGACCTCCGCGTCGGTCATCGTCGGGTGGAGCAGCGAGTGGTCGATCATTTTTGCGAGTTCGCGCAGGGTGGCCGGTGCGGTCATGGGGACTCCTGAGGAAGGCATTTGAGATATTCGGTTTCGAGGCTGGCGCCCCGCGTCACGGTCGTGACGCCGCACTGCGGCAGCAGCGCGGGCAGCAGCCGCCGGTTGATCTCCTCGGCCGTTGTGAGCCGTGGGTCATAGCGGCAGATCAGGCTGGAGGAGGAGTCTTCAAAGGTCAGCGAGGCGTCGGGCAGCGCGGCTGTGAGCGGAGCGTAGTCGGCCGGTTCCTGGGACACCTGGTAGATCAGCGTGTTGGCTTTGCCCACCAGCTCGTCGAGGGTCGCGAAGCGCACCGTGCGGCCTTTTTCGATGAAGGCGATATGGTCGCACAGGACCTCGATGTCGTGGAGGTTGTGCGAGCTGATCACGAGCGTCTGACGGCCGCGGCGCCGCGTCAGAAAGGCGCGCATGTGGGCGAGCTCTCGAGGGTCGAGGCCGCTGAGCGGCTCGTCGAGCAGGACGACCTCGGGGTAGCCGATGAAGCATTGGGCGATCATCACGCGTTTGCGCATGCCGTGCGAGAGGGAGCGGATGGGGGCGTTCAGCCGGTCGCCGAGGTGGACCTCTTGGAGCATCTCGGCCGCGGATTGCGCGGCCGCCTGGCGGGTCAGCCCCTGGAGCAATCCGTAGTGGATGAGCAGCTCCAAGGGGCGGCCTTCGAGGGGCAGGTCGGAGTCTTGCGGCAGGATCGAGATCCGGCCGGCATGCACGGCCGGATCGAAGGGGCCGCCGCCCAGCAGGTTGACACGGCCGGAGCAGAGGTGCAGGAACCCGGCGACGGACATCATCCACGTGGTTTTCCCGGCGCCGTTGGGGCCGATCAGGCCGAGCACGGCGAAGCGGGGCACAGACAGCGTGAGGCCGTCGAGGGCGCGCCTCGCGCCGTAGCGTTTCACCAGGTCTTGGGTTTCAATGGCGGTGTTCATCTTAGACATCGCGTTTGCGGAAGACCGCGTAGCCGGCCAGCAGGTAGCAGAGGCCGAGGGTGACGAGATAGACGGAGCCCGTCACGAGCGGCGCGACGGCGTTGCGCCACAGGTACATCTTGTGCCCGTCCGGGATCAGCAGTCCGAGGATGGGCAGGACGGCGCCCCAGCCGGTATCCGTTGAAAAGTGACGGACCAAGACGGACAGCACGAAGCAGACGGTGATGGCGATGATTCCCGTGACCGTCGCTTTGCTGGCCGAGCGGGTGAGGTGCGAGAGGCCCATCGCCAACCCGAGGTAGGGGATCGAATAGATCCAGGCGCGGCCCGACCACTGCACCATGTTCAAGAAGAGATCGGGTGTGCCCGAGCCTGCGAGGCGGCATTTGGCGACCGCATACGCGCCGACCCCGCTGAGAAGCAGGGCCACTCCGATCATGAGGGTTTGGCCCACCCATTTGCCGAGCGACCAGCTGGCGCGCGAGGTCCTGAAGATCACATAGCGCACGGCGCCCGATCCGATGTCCTCGGCGATGCGGTTTCCGGCCACCAGGACCACGAGCAGGGGCGTGTAAAAAAAGGCGAACCAGGCGTAGATGAGCTCGACGGGGTGCTTGCCGGTAATGTCTTGCAGCACCAGGTCGTTCTCGGCCATTTCGCGCATCATGCGCTGGAAGGGCTTGGACTTCCAGAGCGCGGTGGATATGACGCCCGTACGCTCGGACTGGGGGAGCTGGAGCATGGTGGCGAGCTCGTTCTCCAGCTTGTGGAGAATGTTGATCGACCAGTGCATGTTGCAGACGGCCGCCGCCATGTAGAGCAGAAGGACCACCAGGGCCCGGCGGCTGCGCAGCGCGTCGAACCATTCGTAGCAGGCCACTCGCCACAATTGACGCATGCCGTTCATCTGAAAAACCCCGGACCGCGGCGGCGCGGGTTGTTGCGCGTGGCGCTGTCGATCTTGCCCTGGACGGCGATGAGCGGCTCGGCCACGCCGGGGTCGATGAAGTCGGGCAGGTCGATGTTGCCGATCTCCAGGCTTTGCTCTTCGGGCACGCAGGCGTGCAGGTCGTCGTAGGCCGCGGTGAGCGCGGCGGTCATCTCGTTGAACGCGCGCGTGCCGATTTCGGGAGTGAGGCTGTCGGCTTTCTCCATGGTGTCGGCCAGGTCTTGCATGGCGAAAAAGAGCCGCTCGTTCATGGTGTTGATCGCCGTGTCAAACAGCTCGGTTTGCTCGGGGCTCAGCTTCAGCCGGTCGAGCCACTGCGCGCGGGCGAGGTCGACGCGCGTTTTCCACAGCTCCTTGGCCTCCTCGATGCGGACCCGCAGATCCTCGGGGGATTGCACGGGGGCTTCGGCTGCGGCGGGATGGGGATTTGTGGAGGCCGCTCTGACGGTGGTGGTCAAAGCGTTGGTGGCGCTGCCACTCTCGGCAGGCTTCACTTGACGGTCGTCGGACTTTCGCACGTTCTTGGCCCGTTCGGGGATCTGCGCCATGCGGGTGAAGTCGCCGAGTCGCGTTCCCTTTTCACCGGCAGACACTTTCTTGCGGAGTTCGTCGACTTCTCGCGTGACGGCCGCCAGCTCCTGCTTGGGCGCCCAGCCCCCGATGATCAGACCCAACAAGAGAACAAAAGGCATAACAAGGAAAAGCTTCATATCCATATCTTACACAGATCGCGGGCGGCCTGTTACAAAAATCGCGCGAAAGGGGGGGCTTGCCAAGGGCGGTTGCCGCGGACCGATGGGTCTCGGAAACCTGAGAATCGGCTTTGGCGGTCCCGTTTCATGCGTGTAACATCTTTTCAGTAAGCTGTTTATGTAAATTAGTGCGAGAAGTTCGGCGCTTTGGTGGCTTGTCACTGGCTCCAAAATGTGCTATTTACCACACTTCTTTCGGAAACGGACCATACGAGAAATCGCAGCAGTGAGGGTTTTGTGACGCAGCGGGAAGCTTTAATCGCCATGAACCGGGTCTCCGGTTTAGGCGCCATCACGGTGAAACGGATGGCGGAGCGTTTCGGCTCGCTGACGTCGGTCTTTGAAGCTTCGGAGAGCGACCTCCGTGAGATTTCCGGTATCGGTTTCGAGAAGGCCCGTCAGTTCGCCTCGGATTTGAAGCGCGTGCGCGCCGATGAGGAAGTGGAGCGTGCGGCGAGATCGGGCGTCACGCTGGTGACGTGGGCCGATGAGGGGTACCCCACCTTGTTGAAGCAGATCGCGGATCCCCCGCTTGTGCTGTATGTGGCGGGGTCGGTTGAGGCTCTGAACCGGCCTTGCGTGGGGGTGATCGGCACGCGCCATCCGACGGTGTACGGACGCGAAACCGCGCGCCGTTTCGGCTTCCAGTTGGCCGGTGCCGGCTACACCGTGGTCAGCGGGCTGGCGACGGGCATCGACACCGAGGCGCATCAGGGCGCGGTGCAGGCCAAGGGACGGACGGTGGCGGTGCTCGGCGGGGCGCTGGACTGTCTGTTTCCGAAAGAGAACTCGGGTTTGGCGCGCGAGATGGTGGCGGCCGGCGGGGCGGTTGTTTCCGAGTATCCCTTTGGACGCCAGCCCGACCGGCAGACGTTTCCGATGCGCAACCGGATCGTGAGCGGCCTCTGCAAAGGGGTGCTGGTCGTCGAGGCGCCGCTGGCGAGCGGCACGCTGATTACGGTCGGGCAGGCGCTCGACCAGAACCGGAGCGTGATGGCGGTGCCCGGAAGGATCGACTCGCCGGCGTCGCAAGGGTGCCACAAGCTGCTGCGCGAGGGCGCGAGGCTGGTGACCACGGCGGACGACGTGATCGAGGAGCTGCAGGACCTGATGGCGGGCGCGGCGCGGTCACGGGGTGCGGCGGTGAAGCCGGCCGACGAAGGCGTGGAGCCACGGCCCGTCTGCGTGCTGTCGTCCGAGGAGCGCGCCGTGCTGGCGCAGATCGATGTTGAGGGCACGACCGTCGATGCGGTCGTGCGGGGTTCAGGTTTTGACGCAGGCCAGGTCGGCGCGCTCTTGGTCGGCCTGCAAATCAAGCGGATGGTCCGTCTTCTGCCCGGCGGGTTGGTTGCGCGGCGCTCCGACGGCGGGTGCTTGGCCTGAAGGCAGAGACGCGTGTGTTTTAAAGGAAGAAAAAATGGGAAAGAAACTGGTTATTGTGGAGTCGCCTGCAAAGGCGAAAACGATTGGTAAGATTCTGGGTTCGAATTTCGTTGTGAAGTCGTCGGTGGGCCATATCCGCGATTTGCCGGAGCGGACGCTGGGTGTGGACATCGAGCATGGTTTCGCGCCCAAGTACGTGTTTTCGAAGGGCAAAGCCAAGGTCATCACGGAACTGAAGAAGGCGGCGAAGAGCTGCGACGAGATCTATCTGGCGCCCGATCCGGACCGCGAGGGAGAGGCGATCGCCTGGCATCTGCAGGAGTCTCTGGCCGATGCGGCGAAAGGCAAGCCTTTCCACCGCGTCCAGTACAACGAGATCACGCCGCGCGCGGTGCGCGCCGCGTTTGACCAGCCCGGCGAGATTGACATGCACCGGGTGGATGCGCAGCAGGCGCGGCGCGTGCTCGACCGGATCGTCGGCTACATGGTCAGCCCGATGCTTTGGCGCCGCCTCAAAAAGGGGCTGAGCGCGGGGCGCGTGCAGTCTGTGGCGCTCCGCCTGGTGTCCGAGCGCGAACGCCAGATCCAAGCCTTCAAGATCGAGGAGTACTGGGTCATGGGCGCCAACGTCCGGCGCGAGAAGCAGCCTGTGGACCCGTTCGCGATCAAGCTGGTGAAGGTGGACGGCGAGAAGCCCTCGATCGGCTCCGAGAGCGCGGCCAAGGCCCTGCTTTCCGACCTCGAAGGGTGCTCGCTGAAAGTCGGCGACGTGCGGGTCCGCGAAACCACACGCCGCCCCTTGCCGCCGTTCATCACCTCGACGCTGCAGCAGGCCGCGTCGAGCGTGTGCGGATTTTCGCCCAACCGCACCATGAGCCTCGCCCAGAAGCTCTACGAAGGCGTGGACCTCGGCGCGGGCGGCCCGGTCGGCTTGATCACCTACATGCGTACCGACTCCGTGAACGTGGCCCGCGACGCGCAGGCGTCGGCCAAGGCGTTCATCACGGAGGCCTACGGGGCGTCCCACTACCCGGAGACGCCGAATTTCTACAAGAGCCGCGCCAGCGCGCAGGAGGCGCATGAGGCGATCCGTCCGACCGAAGTGTCCCGCACGCCGGAGAGCCTGAAGGGCGTCTTGGACGCGCCGTCGCTGAAGCTGTATGAGCTGATCTGGAAGCGCTTCGTGGCCAGCCAGATGGCCGCCGCGAAGATCGCCCAGAAGACGGTGGAGATCGAGCCCGTCAAGGCGGGCCTGGCCCATGTGTACGCCTTTTCGGCGGCCTCTTCCGAGGTGCTGTTCGACGGCTTCTTGAAAGTGATGGCGCTGGACATCCGCAAAAAGAAGCCGGAAGAGGACGACGCCGAGGAGGAGGCTGACGAGGTGGACCAGCTGCCGCCGCTGGCCGTGGGCGATCCGCTGGTGCTGATCGATTGGCTGAGCGAGCGCAAAGAGACCAAGCCCCCGGCCCGCTACAGCGAGGCGTCGCTGATCCGCGCGCTCGAGGCGAACGGCGTCGGCCGTCCTTCGACCTACGCCTCGATCATCGAGACGCTCAACGCCCGCGACTACACCTCCCGCGAGAAGCGTCAGCTGGCGCCGACGGACTTGGGCCTCGAGGTCAACGACCTGCTGGTCGCCAAGCTGGCGCAGCTGTTCGATGTCGGGTTCACGGCCAAGATGGAGGAGAACCTCGACCAGATCGAGGCGGGCGGCATCGAGTGGACGCAGATGATGGGCAACTTCTTCGGCCAGTTCAAGCAGTGGATGGAGCTCGCCAAAGAGCCGCCGGCTGACGCGGCCAAGGTCAGCCGCGTGCTGGCCCTGCTGGAGCACGTGTCGGCGTGGGGGCCCGAGGTGCAGCGCGGCAAGCGCAAGTACAGCGACGAGCGGTTCGTGGCTTCGGTGCGCGAGCAGATCGAGAAGGGCGAAAAGGCGGTTTCCGACAAGCAGCTGCTCGCGCTCGCCAAGATCGCGGTGCGGTACCGCACGCAGATCCCGGACGCCGAGCCGGCGCTGGCCGAGCTGGGGTTCCACGACGAGGTCGCCAAAGACCTGGCGTCGCCCAGCAACGAGGAGGCCATGCGCCGCTTCGACGTGCTGCAGAAGATCCAGCTCTCGGAGAACCAGACGGCGTTCGTCGAGTCGCTGAAACAGCAGGCCGAAAGTGGGCGCAAGCTCAGCGAGCGCCAGCTCGCGGCGCTGGACCGCATCATCGCCCAGAACGCGGCGCAGATCGAGGACTTCGAGTCGGTCAAGCAGGGGCTGAAGCTGACGGCCGTTGAGGCCGACCAGCAGCCGGACCCCGAGAGCCCGCTCCTGATGGAGATGCTCGGCCAGGTGAAGCAGTGGCAGGAGCCGGTCGCGCGCGGCAAGATGACGTTCGACGACCACGCGTTCTTCACGAGTCTCTCCGAGCAGTACAGCCGCAAGAAATCGCTCTCGCCGCGGCAGCGCTATGCCATGAAACGCATGGCCTTCCGCTACAAGAGTCAGATCGCCGATTTCGAGCGCTATGCCGAGCAGCTTGGGCTGAACAAAAAGGGGAAAGCCGACAAGGACGACAAGGACGAGTCCAAGGCTTAACGCCGGGGGAGGGCTTGCCGCATGAGGCGCGAGGCAGACGGCTTCTGCGAACTGGAGGTGCGCGCGGGCGACGCCGCGCCTGAGCCGTTGCCCAACCGCGCCGATGTCGCGGGTGACGAGGCGGTCGCTCGCTTTGTCACCTACCTGCGTGCGGAGCGGAACGCCTCCGAGCATACGGTGTCCGGATATGTCCAGGACATCGGGCAGTTCGCCGCGTTCGTCTGGCCCGCTTCAGCCGAGCAGCCACCCTTTCGGTGGACGCTGCCGCAGCGCGATCAGGCGCGCGCTTTTCTCGTTGCGTTCCATCGCGGCGGGTGCACGCCGACGACCACCCGTCGCAAGCTCTCCTCGCTGCGCGCGTTCTACCGCTATCTCGAGCGCGAGGGGCGCGCGTCAGCCAATCCGTTCGCGGGCCTGCGCGGGCCGCGGCTGGGCCGGCGCTTGCCGACCGTGCTGGGCCTCAAAGAGGTGGAGGCGCTGCTTGCGGCCCCGCTGCGCGAGCTGGCGGCGCTGCGCGCGCGTCACGGCGCGGTCGCGCCCGAAGCGGAATACGCGGCGCGGCGCGATGCGGCCCTGTTCGAAGTGCTCTACAGCACGGGGTGCCGCATCAGCGAGATCGCGGCGCTGACGTGGGGCGACATCCGGTTCGACTCGGGGACCACGGTCGTCGAGGGCAAAGGCCGCAAGCAGCGGCTCTGCGTGCTGGGCGCTCCGGCCTGCGCGGCGCTGCGCGCGGTGCAGGGTTTGGCTGAGGCGCTCTGGCCGGACGGTGGCTCGCCGGCTTCGCCGCTCTTTCTGAATCTGCAGGGCGGTCCGCTGACCCCGCGCTCGATTGAGCGCCAGATGAAGAAGTGGTTGGGGGCGGCGGGCCTGCCTGCCGCGATCACCCCGCACAAGCTGCGGCACAGCTTTGCGACGCATCTCTTGGATGCGGGGGCGGATTTGCGCAGCGTCCAGGAAATGCTGGGGCACGCGAGCCTCTCCACGACGCAGATCTACACGCACGTCTCGATCGAGCGGCTCAAGGCCGAGTACGACAAGGCGCATCCGCGCGCAGCGGGCGAGCCGCCGACGAGTTGACGGGACCCGCCCAGCAGGGGGCTGCTGACACGGCATCCGGGCTAGCGGCGGAAGGTCTTGGTGGAGAACTCAAGCACGGACGGCAGCGCGGTGCGCCAGTAGTCCCACGAGTGGCCGCCGTCGCGCATCCGGTATTCGTGCGGGACCTTTTTCTCCAGCAGCAAGAGGTGCATGCGCGCGTTGTCGGCGGCGAGGAAATCGTCGTCGCCGCAGTCGATATAGAACCGCACGGCTTTCTTCTGCTCTTCGGGCAGCCGCTCCACCAGCGTGACCGGACAGTACCGGTCGAGGTAGGCGTTGAGGGCCGCCTCGCTCTCGCCGGACTCGTTCAGCTTCATGCGCTTGACCATCGCTTCGCGGTTCCACAGGGCGCCGCTCAGCGGGCAGCACGAGGCGAACAGATCGGGGTGGCGCAGCGCGTACATGAAGGAGCCCAGACCGCCCATGGAAAGGCCCGCCACCGCGCGGAACTCCTTTTTCGTCCGGCAGCGGTAGGTGGTTTCGATGTGGGGCAACAGCTCAGTGAAGAAGTAGTCCTCGTACCGGTACTGTCCCTTGATGTCGTTCATGTACCAGGTGACTTCGGCGTCCGGCATGACGATGATCATCGGCGCGGCGCGCCCCTCGCGGATCGCCTGGTCGGCGATGCCTTGGACTTCGCCGAACTGGACCCATCCCGTCTGGTCGTCGCTGTAGCCGTGGAGCAGGTAAAGCACGGGGTAGCTGCGTTCGGAGGTGTCGTAGCCGTCGGGCAGGTAGACGGCGTACTTCATGTTTTTGGCAAGGATTTCGCTCTTGACGGTGCGGGCGTCAAACACGCGGCTGTCGGCCAGCAGCGCGGAGGCGGCCAGCACGCAGAGCCCGAAAACAGGGAGTGCGCTCTTCATCGGTCATCCACCTTTCTTGGCGGCGATCGGACAGGTCGTTTCCGCCGCCATGTAGTCGCCCGTCGCCGCGTAGGCCCGCGCGCGGCATCCCCCGCAGCCGGTGCGGTACGCACACGCGCCGCACGCGCCGCCATAGCGGTCCGGCTGCCGCAGGTCGCTGAAGACGGCCGAACTCTCATAGGCCTGTTTGAAATCGAAGCCGTGCTCGCGTAGGTTGCCGCTGGGCACGTCGAGGAACCCGCAGGGCTGCAAGACGCCCGTGTGGGAGATGAAGACGAAGCCTCGGCCGCCCATGCAGCCCGAGGGCGGCTGGCCGGGGCGCCCGAGCGCATGCCAGATGCGGACCGCCTGAGGGGCGCAGGTCTCGCGGACATGGATCGGCCCCTCGCGGTCCATGTCGAAGGCCCAGCGCAGCACCGCTTCTGTTTCGTCGGGGGAGAGCGAGAGGTCGCCGAGGCCGGCGCCGCGCCCGACCGGCACCAGGAAAAACAGGTCTAGCGTGCGCGCGCCGCGCGCGAGGGCCTGCTCGCGGATAGCGGGCAGGTCGGCTCTGTTCAGGCGCGAGACCGTGGTGTTCACCTGGAACGGCATGCCGATCTCGGCCGCGATGGACATGGCGCGGGTCACGTTCGCGAAGGCGCCCGCGACGCCGCGGAACGCGTCGTGCGCTTCGGCGGTGGAGCCGTCGAGGCTGAAGCTGCAGGCCGTGACGCCCGCCGCTTTCAGAGCCAGCAGCGCCTCGCGGGTGACCAGCGTGCCGCAGGGCGCCATGACCGAGCGGAGGCCGCGCGCCGAAGCGGCGCGCACCAGATCGAGGATGTCGGGCCGGTACATCGGCTCGCCGCCCGTCCAGATGATCATCGGGCGGCCGAACGCGGCGAGAGAGTCGAGCACGCGCAGGGCCTGCTCGGTGGAGAGCTCTCCCTCGTACGCGCAGTCCTGCGCGCCGGCGCGGCAGTGTCGGCACGCGAGCGGGCAGCGGCGGGTGATTTCCCACGCGATCACGCGGGGGGCGTTCGCCGGGCCTGCGGCGCCAGGCGCGTGCGGTGCGGAGCCGGAGCCGTGGGGGTGCGCGCTCATACGAGGTGCGGGGCGATCTCGTCGTCGGTCAGGTAACAGGCCGGATCCACGCCCCAGATGTCGCCCGTGGCGGCTTCGGCGCGCGCGCGGAAGTTGCCGCCGCAGACGTCGAGGAAGCGGCAGGTCACGCAGCGTCCGGTCACGTGGCTCTTCTTCTGGCGCAGGAGCGCGAGCAGGCTGCCGGGCTCCGGGTGGCCCCAGATCTGGCTGAAGCGCTGCGAGCGCACATTGCCGACCGGCTTGTTACGCCAGAACTGGTCGGGATAGACGGTGCCGTCCCAACTGATGCAGCCGATGCCGTTGCCGGTGCTGTTGCCGCCGTTCATGCGCAGGAGGGTCATCACGTCCTCGGCGCGCGGATTTTTCTCGGCCGTCATGCGCAGGTACAGGTAGGGGCCGTCGCAGTGGTTGTCGACCGTGAGGACCTCGACGGGGAAGCCGCGTTCGTGGAGCCGGGCGGTGCGCGCGATGATCAGGTCGAGCGCGGCCCTGCGCTGGTCGGGGGAGAGGTCCTGCGAGGCGAGCTCGGCGCCGCGCCCGCAGTAGACGAGGTGGTAGAGGCAGATGCGCGGGATGCGCTCGGCCTCCATCAGATCGAAGATGGCTGCGATGTCGCCGACGTTGTCTTTCGTCATGGTCACCCGCAGCCCGACTTTGACGCCGGCGTCGCGGCAGTGGCGGATGCCCTCCAGCGAGCGCTGGAAGGCTCCGGGACAGGCGCGGAAAAGGTCGTGGGTCTTCTCCGAGCCGTCAATGCTGATGCCGACATAGGAGACGCCGATCGCCTTGATTTCCGCAGCCAGGGGCGCATCGATCAGGGTGCCGTTGGTGGAGAAGACGACGCGCAGGCCCTTGCCGGCCGCGTGGCGGGCGAGCTGCAGGATGTCGGGGCGCGTGAAGGGTTCGCCGCCGGAGAAGAGCAGGACCGGGCAGCCGAACTCGGCCAGGTCGTCGATCACGGCGAGCGCCTCGTGGGTCGAGAGGTCGCCGGTCAGGCCGTCGGTCGCCGCGTAGCAGTGCGTGCAGCTCAGGTTGCATCTGGAGGTCACGTTCCAGACCACGACCGGTTTCTTGTCTTCTGAGAATTGAAGCAGGTGGCTGGGAAGCTGCGACGACTTTCTCCCATAGCGCAGCGGGTCAGAGACTTCGACCTTTCCCAGATACAGTTTTGAGATTCCAATCATGTCTTCCCCCGGAAGGCTCGCGTCCGCGTGAGCCTGATCAATGCCGTCAGAAAAGTAGCACAAATGGCCGGCACGGGCAAACCCTCACTCCGCCGAGACGCCGGCAGGGGCGTCGGCCGCGCGCACGCGGAAGGTGACAGGCTCTGAGGCCACGACCAAGCCGTTCGTGGTGACCGCTTCGGACCACAGCGTATAGACGCCCCCGCCGAGCCTCGACTGCGGCGGCCCCTGTTCGACGGCGACGGAGCAGACGGGCGTCGAGGAGCGGCCGAGCCTTTTGTGTCCCAGATAGAGCGAGACGGCCTTGATCCCCAGTGCGGCATCGGCCTCCGCGCGGGCCGAGACAAAAGCGGGCCCCTCGATGACGCTGCCGGACGCGGGCGCGATGATGCGCACCTGCGGGACGGCGGTTCCGTTGTGCGACACCTGAAAGGTGAAGGCGAACTGCTTGTTGTTGAAGCGGCGGTCCGATGAGGTCGTCCGCACCGACACGGCGAGCGACCCGTTCTGGTAGTCGGCCGCGGTCGGGTACAGGCGCAGGGGGCTGCCGTCGAAATGGTCGGGGCTGAAGTAGATCTCCTCCGTCACCTGTCCGTGCTGGACGACGCTGGCGCACACGATGTCGCTCGGCCGCAGGTTGGGACGGATGAGCGTTTGGAAGCCGGTGGCGGGCGAGAAACTTTGGCGCGCGGGCAACAGTGCGGCCGGCTCCGCCTCGTTGAAGTTGAGCAGGTAGGGGCGCAAGTCGTTGGCCCCGTCGATCACCTTGTCCTCGGACTGCGCGCTCGCCATGAAATGGAAGAAGAGCGTCGGCGTGTTGGTGGCGGGCAGGATGCGGACGGTCTGCTCGATGTCGAAGTTGTCGGGCGTGAAGACCAGCGCCTCGCGGGACAGCGCGGCGACGCCGGGGATGTCCGTCGCGCAGAAGACGCGGACCTCCTTGGACGGGCGCTCAAGCAGCCGGATGCTGGCGAAGCCGGGGTTCTCGCTGTCGATGCGGTAGGTCTCGCTGCGCAGCAGCACGGCGTTCTGGGGGGCTGTCAGCGTGGCCAGTTGCATGACGGTCTCGTAGCCGATCCGCGCGCAGGCTTCGTGATAGCCTCGGGGATGGTCGGCGTTGGCGTGCTGGGGCTTGGGCTTCTCCGGCGGCGGCTGGAAACGGTCGGTGACCAGCGTGTAGACCATGGTGGCGAGCATGTAGTTCAGCCAGTCGTTGACCTGCCCTGGGGCTGCCGCCTGCACCAGCTTGGGGTCGGCCTGGCGGGCGCGGGCCCACGCGAGCGGGTAGGGGATGAAGACCAAGTTTTTGCTCTTGGCGTAGTCGTACCCTTCGATCAGGGTGGCCTCGAGGTTGCGCAGGGTGGCCAGGCCGCTGCTGTCTCCCTCCGGGGTGCGGCAGAAGACTGCGGCGCAGGGCTTTGGCATGTTTGTCGGCGCCACGCTGACGGAGGAGTAAAGCGTCTCGTCGAGGTACTGGCCCATCTGCTGCATGTCGCCGTAAACCAGGTCGAAGGCCGCCGAGTACCGGTCGAAGCCGTCGCGGTACCAGTCCGCCGGCGTCTTCCAGAACCAGTCCTGGAACGAGGCGTCGAGGACGTATTGGACGTTCTGGCGCAGGGGGTCCTCCTCGGCCGTGTTGGGGACATACACCTTGAGGCGCTTCTTGATGCGCGGCTCGATGCGGACCATGCCGGAGAACAGGCCTTCGTAGTGGCGCTTGACGCGCTCGTTCTCGATGGCTTCGCGGGCCGAAAGCGCCAAGACTTCCGTGGTTTTTTTGGTGGTCCAGAAAGCTTCCAGAGCGCCTTTTGGGACGCGGGTGCCGGTCAGCTGGCAATAGATGGCCGCGGCCGTCAGATAGGCGCAGGCGCGCGCCTTGACCGGGGAGTCGCCGGTCATCCGGTTTCTCGCCAGCGCCTCGTGCCAGCCGAAAGCGGCGGGGATCACTTCCAGGCCGCAGCCGTCGCCGACGCGGTAGACGGTGTCCGCCACGGTCTGCACGCGTTTGTCGCGGAAAGAGTTGCCGGGCTTGGTCATCTGCACCAAGACGGAGCGGAGGCCTTTTGCGGTGGCTTCGCGGGAGACGGCGCGGACCCCTTCGAAAAAGAACTCCGGGTAGTCGCGCACGACTTCGTCGTGCTCGGCCAGCAGCAGCAGGTCGTACTGCCCTGCAAAAAGCTGGGCGCGGGCGCTCTGCGCATCGGGGTGGTACCACCAGCCCATCAGCGTGCGGCCCTGCGAGACGGGCTCGTGCGTCACCCGGACAGGCCTGCCGGGTTTGGCCGCCTTGATCATGCTCTCCAGGTCGGAGCAGATCGTGGCCGACTCGATGCCGCCGTTCTGCTGGGGCTTCGAGAGCAGGACGATCCGGATCATGCCGTCGCCGTTCGCGTCCAGGCCCTCGGCGCTGGCCACGGAAGCGGTGGAGACGGTGAGCGCCAGCAGCGCGCCGGAGAAAAGGTGTCGCAGCGACAGGGTCATCGGGCTCCTACCGCCGCGGGGCGTGTGGGTGCGGCGGCCTTGGACGCGTTGCCCATGATTCGCAGCAGGGTGGTCTCCAGGAGGTACATTTCAGGCAAGCCGGTGGAGACCAGTTTCTCGCGCAGTTCCAGAATGCGGAAGCGGGCCACCCGCAGCTCCTGCAAGGTGTAGTTGAGCGCGTGGGGCAGCTTCTTTTTCATGGCCCAGGCGTTCAGCGTCTTGGGGTTCACCGGCAGCGCGTTCAGCAGGGCCGCGGCCTCGGGCGGGAGGCTGTTGGACCAGCCGCAGGCGCCGCCCCTGCTGCCGTAGGCCCACTTGCGGTCATAGGCGTCGCGCAGCACCAGCAGTTCGCGCACGTTCTTCTCGAGCATCGCGGCCAGCATGATGCCGATGCCCTTCTGGCCGCTGAGCCGTTTCAGCGTGGCCAGCGCCGCCAGCGCGTTGCGCTCGCCGAAGGCGTCCAGCAGATCCCAGGCTTCGGCCTCGCGTCCGATCGAGGTGATTTCGCGCACGTCTTCGGCCGTGACCTGTTTGCGGTCGCCGACATAGAGCCGCAGCTTTTCGATCTCCTGGACGAGGAAGCGCGTGTCGAAGCCGGCCCGGTTCAGGAACTCGGTGCGGGCGTCGCCGTCGATGGCCAGGCCCGCCTTCTTCAGCAGGGTGTCCAGACGCTGGTCGGCCAGCTTTTCGAGCTCCCAGCTTTTGAAGCCGCCGCCGAAATCCTCGACTTCGCCCTGCTTTTGGCAGACTTTGAAGAAGACCGAGCTCCGCAGCACCTTGATGGCCGTGATGACCAGGACCTGCCCGTCCAGCAGGCCGTTCTTCAGCCACTCGGTCAGTTTTTCGACAGCCTCTTTGGCGGCGACCGTTTCGGAGACGCGGCCTCCGCCGGTGAGAAAGGTGGCGTCGCGCAGCCAGGTCACTTTGCTGCTTCCGAAAAAGCCGGGTGTTTGAACCGATTCGATGCAGGCGTCCACGGCCCTGCGCGCTTCGTCTGCGGTGTCTTTGCGGCCGTCGATGATCTCGATGCCGAAGGCGCGGTCCTGCTCCGGCACGAGCTGGTTGACCCGCTCGCGCGCAGCAGAATCGACGAGATAGTCGTCGTCTCCGCAGATAAGACACAGTTTGCCGTTCATGGGCGCAGATTATAGGAAAAGGGCTTGCGGAAGGCGAGCCAGCATTGTGATTCCGGGCGAAGGTTTTTTTCCGGTTTGCGTCGGTTTGTGCAGTCGGGTAAGATGTGGGCATCTCAACGTCGAGAACGGAGGTCGAGATCATCATGATGCGGATGCTAACGTTGTGCGGCGCGCTCGGTCTGGCCGCGGTGGCTGGCGCAGAAACCATGCGCGTGCAGATTCAGAACGGCCAGGTGCGCGGTACGCCGTCGTTCCTCGGGCAAGTGGTGACCGGCGTTTCCTATGGCCAAAGCGTGGAGAAACTGGGCGCGCAGGGGCCTTGGGTGCAGGTCCGCACGGCGGAGGGCAAGGCCGGGTGGATGCACGAATCGGCGCTGACGGCGAAGCGGATCTCGTCGGGGGCCGCTGGCGCGTCGGCGCGGTCGGGCGCTTCGGGCGACGAGCTGGCGCTGGCCGGCAAGGGGTTTAACGCCGATGTCGAGGCGCAGTTCAAGGCCGCGCACGCCGACATCGATTTCTCGTGGGTCGACAAGATGTCCAAAATGGGCGCGTCGGCCACGCAGATCGCGGGTTTTGTGAAAGAGGGCGGGTTGAAGCAGAACGGAGGTGCCCAATGAACACCCCTTTGCTGAAGCTGGCCGGATGCGCGGTGGCCGTCTGCCTCCTGCCTGCCGGCTGCGCGACGGTGGCGCAAGTCGGCACGCTGGCCGGAGAGGCCGCGGGCGTGATCACGTCGGAGCAGGCGGCGTCGATCAACCGCACGGCGGTGGCGGCCGAGAAGACGTTCCAGGACATTACGCCGGAGCAGGAGCACTATATCGGGCGGTCCGTGGCGGCGACGGTTCTGGCGACGTACAAGCCTTACGATCAGGCGGCACTGAACCAGTATCTGAACGTGCTGGGGCAGACGCTGGCCCAGTACTCCGAGAAGCCCGAGACCTTTGGCGGTTACCATTTCTTGGCGCTCGAGACGGATGAGGTCAACGCGTTCGCGGCGCCGGGCGGACTGATCCTGGTCTCGCGCGGACTGATCCGCTGCTGCCGGAGCGAAGACGCGCTGGCGGCGGTGCTGGCGCACGAGATCGGCCATGTCCAGAACCAGCACGGCCTGCGCGCGATCAAGCGTGGCCGCCTGACGTCGGCGCTGACCGTGCTGGCCGTCGAAGCCGGAAAGAATCTGGCGGGCGACGGGCTGGCCGAGGTGACGAAGGCCTTCGAAGGCAGTATCACCGACATCAGTTCGACGCTGATGAACAGCGGCTATTCCCGCGCGCTCGAACAAGACGCCGATGCGGCTGCGGTCCAGATCCTGAGCCGCGCCGGCTATGACCCGCATGCGCTGATCGACATGCTGGCGCAGATGAAGAGCCGCATGGGCGCGGATGCGCGCGGTTTCGGCAAGACTCATCCGTCGCCGGATGTGCGCATCCAGTCCCTGGGCCCCCTTGTCGCGGCGAGCCCTGCCGGAGCGGCTCCTGCGCGGCGTCAGCCGCGCTTCGAGGCGGCCGTCGCCGGGCTCCGCTAGACGGGTGGGTGTGACGCTATGGGAAAACGCGCGCTCCAGAGTTGCGGGATCGGATGCGGTGCCGCAGGCGTCGCGTTGCTCCTGTGGCTGGGCGGGGCCCTCGACCGCTTTGAATATTCGACGTGGGCGTGGCGCGTCAATGCGTTTGCGCCTCGCCGGGCGCCTTCGCCCGACATCAAGGTCATCCTGCTGGATCAGGCGAGCCTGGACTGGGGCGCCAAAGAGATGTCCTGGTCGTGGCCGTGGCCGCGTGAAGTCTATGCGGCCCTGCTGGACTTCTGCCGCCGCGGCGGGGCGAAGGCCGTTGCGATGGACGTGCTGTTCACGGAGCCGTCGGTCTACGGGGTCGCCGACGACGAGGCGCTCGGCGCGGCCATCCGGCAGAACGGACGCGTGGTCGCCGCGGCGTTCCACGGCCGCGAGCGGGCGGTTCCGCCCATTCCCGCCGTGGCGACGAACGCCGCGGCTTTGGGGAACGTCAGCGACGAGCCGGACCCGGACGGCGTGTTCCGCCGCGCCACGCTGCTCAGCGGGCGCGACGGGCTGCCCGTCCCTTCGCTCGGCCTCGCCGCCTGGCGCCTGGGCGCGGGGGCGGCAGACGACGGTCCTCCGCCGCTGGATCCGCGGGGACGGCTCATTCTGAACTTTGCGGGCCGGGACGGCCGGCACGCGACCTATGGCGCGGCGGCGGTGGTGCAGTCCGAACTGCGGTTGCGGGCGGGTGAGGCGCCGGTGCTGAATCCGTCCGTCTTCAGCAATGCCTACGTGCTGGTGGGATTCGGCGCGCCCGGACTGATGGACCTTCGTCCCACGCCGGTCAGCCGCGTCGCGCCCGGCGTCGAAATCCACGCCACGGCCTTGGACAATCTCCTCGGCCGGGCGTTGATGCGCGATGTGCCCAAAGGCTGGACCGCGCTGCTGGTCTGGTCGATGTCCGTCTTCGCCGCCTGGCTGGCGCTTGGCGCGCGCAGGGCCCGCGACCATGCGCTGGTCTTCGCGGTGTGCCTCGCGGCGGCGGTCGGCGTGGGCTTCGCGGCTTACGCGCTGCGGTTCTGGCTGCCGGTGTTCGTCGGACTTTTGTCCGTCGCGTTTTCCCTGGTGGCGGCCGTGCTGGTGAACTACGCCACCGAGGGCCGACAGAAGGCGTTCATCAAGCAGGCCTTCCGCCACTATCTGGGCGAGGAGGTCATCGACCAGATCCTGGCCGACCCCAGCCGGCTGAAGCTGGGCGGCGAGAAGCGCGAGCTGACCGTCTTCTTCTCGGACATCGAGCGGTTCTCGACTTTTTCGGAGAAGCTGGATCCGGCCGTGCTGACCGCGTTGCTGAACGACTACCTGAGCGACATGAGCGCGATCATCCAAGAGGAGGGCGGGTATCTCGACAAGTACATCGGCGATGCGATCGTCGCGTTCTGGAACGCTCCCGTGGCGCAGCCCGACCATGCCGCCCGCGCCTGTCGCGCCGCGGTCCGGTGCCAGCGGCGCCTGGCGGAGCGGCGCGAGGAGTATGAGCGGCGCACGGGCGTGGTGCTGCGGGCGCGCATCGGACTCAACACCGGCGAGGCCGTGGTCGGCAACATGGGCTCGCACGAGCGCTTCAACTATACGATTCTGGGGGATGCTGCGAATCTGGCTTCGCGCCTGGAAGGAGCCAACAAGGCGTTCGGCACGTATGTGATGGTTTCGGAGAGCACGTGGCGGAAGTCGGGGGCGGCGTGGACGGGCCGCGCGCTGGCGCTGTTGCGGGTGGTCGGACGGAGTCAGCCGGTCCGCGTGTATGAGCTGGCCGGTCTTGCCGGCGAACCGCGCCCGGACGGCTGGCGGATGTTCGAGGAAGGGCTTGGCCTCTTTGAGGCCGGACGGTTCGCGGAGGCGCTGCGGCTGTTTGAGCAGTGCCCCGGCGATCCGGCGTCGCAGGCTTACGCCGCAAAGTGCCGACTGAACGGCGCGCAGGCTCCGACCGGGTGGTCCGGGGTTTGGGAGATGAGCGAGAAGTGACCGGCGGCGCGTGCGAGACGCAGCGCGCTGAACGCGGGAGGGGAAGATGACGGACTTTATGGGGTTGACGATCATGGCCGGAATCGCGGCTGGACTGCTGGCGGCCGCCTATGGTCTGCGGGCCGCTTTTCTCGGCAAGGCGCTGGTCCCGCGACGTGACGGCACTTCGCCGCAGGTCAAGCTGGTCTCTCTGCTGGGGCTGCTCCTGCCGGCGCTGCTGGTCCTCGCGTTGACGATTCCCGTTCTGATGATCTGCCGCTGCCATCACGGGTTTGACGCCTGGATTGCGGCGGATAAACATGCGGATTACGTCAAGGCGTGGCTCGTGTACTGGTTCCTGGTTCTGGTGATCGACGGGTGCGAGTTCGCGTTGCGCCTGGTCTACCTGCTGCGCGACAGGCCGTTCCCGGTCCCGACGCTGATCCGCAATATTCTGCGCTTCCTGCTGCAGGTCGGCGCGCTGATGCTGGTCGCCAAAGTGGTGCTGGAATACAACATCTCGACGGCGCTGGCCTCCACCGCGCTGCTGACCGCGGTGATGGGCTTTGCGCTGCAGGGCGTGCTGGGCAACCTGCTGGCCGGCATGTCGATGCACATCGTGCGCTCGACCGTCCCGGGCGATTGGGTCGCGATCGGCGACATCGAGGGCGAAGTGCTGGAAACCAACTGGCGCGAGACGCGCCTGCGCACGGTGGGCGGCCATATGCTGGTCATCCCCAACAGCAAAGTGGCCGAGGCCGTGATCCACAACATGACGCACCCGACGCCGCTGCGCCGGATACGCATCGGCGTGGGGGCCAGCTATTCGGATGCGCCGGCGGAGGTCATCGCCGCTCTGGAGGCTTCGGCCTTGAGCGTGCCCGAGGTGCTGCGGGAGCCCAAGCCGTCGGCCGTGCTGACGGAGTACAAAGACTTCGGCATCAACTACGACCTGCGGTTCTGGACCAACCGCTACGCCGAGCGGGCCGTCCTGATCAGCGAGGTGCAGTGCCGCATCTGGTATCAGTTCAAACGGCGCGGGATCGAGATTCCCTTCCCGATGAGCGACAAGCTCCTGAACGATTTCATGGAGGTCGTCTACAGCCAGCGCCGGATGGCGCCCGAGAAGGAGCTGGTCGACCGGAATCTGGCCGCGCTGAAGCAGAGCGACTTCTGCGTGAAAGTGCTGGCGGACGCCGAGGGCAACATGCTCGTTTCGGACGACGAGCTGCACACCGTGGCCGGGGATCTGCGGCGCGTGCAGTACATGCGGGGCGAGACGCTCTTCACGCAGGGAGAGCCGGGCGCCTCCGCGTATGTGCTGGTCAAGGGACGCCTCAGCGGGCGCGTGGAGTTTCACTCCGAGGTGGCCCCGCACACCTTCACGCTGGAGGCCGGCGCGCTGTTCGGCGAAATGAGTCTGATGACCGGCCTCCCCCGCACGGCGACGATCCAGGCGGTTGACGAGTCCGAGCTGATTGAGATTCCGGATGCCGCCTTTGGGCGCATTCTCGGCCTGCGGCCCGACATCCCCGCGAAGCTGGCGGAGCTGATGGCGCAGCGCGTGGCCCAGAACGCGGCCATGTACGAGAAGCTCAAGTCGATGCCGCCGTCCGGCGTGAACGCGTCGCTGCGCCGCGAGACGATCCTGATGCGTTTCAAACGCCTGCTGCGGACGTGACGCCTTGCGCGGCGCTATTCGGCGAGGCGCATGGAAGACGGGATCACGACCGGCAGCGTCGATCCCTTGACGCGCCAGCGCGTGCCTTCGACGCGCAGCGCGGCGCCGATGTGCGGGCCGTAGGTCAGCTCTGGCGCCAGGAGGTGGCAGACCGGCAGCATGTCGCCGTCGGGCTGTTTGGCGACCAGGCAGAAGGGGGCCCGCACGCTGCCTACGCCGCCCCAGTCGAGCGTCCCTTCGACGACAACCCGTTTTCCTTGGTCCGGGGACTCCTCCAGCACATAGCCGCCCAGTTCCGGCGGAGGCGCAGGGGAAGGCGTGGACGTGGACGGTTGCACCACGGAGGCTTCAAGAAGGTTCGTGAAGGCCAGAATGGCGCTTTCGCCTGCCGGCGGGGACAGGGTCTCCAGGGCCGGTTCCTCAGCGGCGGGCGCCTCCCCCGACGATTCAGCCAGCGGCTCGACGTGGTCGCGGAGGACCCAGAAGTTGAGGCCCGGGGGCGGCTTGATTTTGAGCCAGTCGCCGAAGCTGCCGCGCACCTCGACGCGCTCGCCGCGGTCCAGGCTCGCGACGTGGGGATAGGTCAGGGCGGACCCGGCGCGCACCCGGCTTTTGTCCGCGACCACCCGGCCGTCGCGGACCAGGTCGCGGTAGATCCACACGTAAACATTATCCGGCGCGTCAACGGGCACCCAGGCGTCGTCGTCGTTGAGCGGACCTCGGACGGTGAACAGCGTGTCGGCCGGCAGCCAGGCGACAGCCTCGCGGTTCGCGTTGGTCGAGGCGTAAACCGGCACGCGGCCTTCGATCCCGCGCACGCGGTCCGGTTCCGCCGGAACGTCCGGCGCCGCTTGCCCGCAGAAGCAGGCAAACAGGGCGGACATCACTGTCCCGATGTATGCGGCATCCTTCATGGTCAACGTGAGCTGTCCTTGCAGGATCAACGTGCGCGCGAAACAAAACAGAAAAACCGCAAACGTATGCCCCCTTCCGCAGGGGAGATACACGTGCGGCAAAAAGCGCCCACAGGCTGTAGGCCGGCGCGGCTTACGCGTCAGGCTTGGTCTTGCGAAGACCCAACCCGCGATCGCCGTCCTTCCACTGGCCGCGCTTCTTCAGCAGGTTGACGCGCTCGAAACGCTTCAACACGTTGCGCTTTGCCGTGATCTTGCCCGAACCCTTCAAGCTGGTATGCTGACTCATTTACGCCTCTTCTCCTCTGGTGTTCTCCGTCTTCGTTGAACACGTGGGCAAACACAATAGCAAAACCGGTCGTCTTTTCAACCGTTAATTTCGGCCGCGGCGATTTTTTCGGAGGTCGCCTGTTCCTGCTGTGGAAAAAGGGGGTTGCAGTCAAAGAATGCGTGGTGTACCGTAAATACTGTATTCAATCATAACCCTCACGACATCTGAGAGCCGAGGTGAAAACTATGAAAAGTGTGCGGAGCGGGTATGTCGCGTCTTGTCTGCTGGCCGTGGGCTGTTCGGCTGAGCCGTCCCTGACGATTTACAATCAGAATTTCGCCGTGGTCCGCGACGTGGCGCCGTTGGAGCTGAAAGCGGGCGTGAACGAGGTCCGCTTCGCGGAGACCACGGCGCATCTCGAGCCGGAGTCAGTGATGCTGCTGGACCCGTCCGGCAAGCTTGAGCTGCAAGTGATCGAGCAGAACTATCGCAACGATCCGGTTTCGCAGGAGCTGCTGCTGTCGTTGTTCGAAGGCAAGACGATCGGTTTTGTCGTCAAGGAGCCGATGAAGCCGGACCGGACGGTGCAGGGGAAGATCATCCGGAGCGGATATGCGCCGCATTCTCAGCAGGCGATGCAGCGGTACGGCAGCCGGTATTCTCAGTCGCAAATGATGTACGCCTACGGGGGCGGGAGCGCGAACCAGCCCATCGTCGAGGCCGAAGGCGTGATCCGCTTCGGCCTGCCCGGTCAGCCGGTCTTCCCTTCGCTGGGCGACGACGCGATCCTCAAGCCGATGCTCACCTGGAAACTGCAGGCCGCTAAAGACGCGAAGCTGGAGGCGCAGCTGACCTACATGACCGGGGGCATGAGCTGGTCGGCCGATTACAACGCGGTGTCGGAGGAGAACGGCGACACGCTCGACCTCATCGGCTGGGTGACCATGGACAACCAGAGCGGCAAGACCTTCGAGAACGCCAAGGTCAAGCTTATGGCGGGCGACGTGAGCAAACTCAACCCCGGCAGCCGCTTTGACTTGGACAGAGCACAGATGGCGTATGATAGCTGTGCGGTCGGTGTACGGAGCGGACCGGGCGTGGTGGAGCGGCGTTTCGACGAATACCACCTCTATTCGCTGGAGCGTCCCTGCACACTGCGGGACCGCGAGACCAAGCAGGTTGAGTTCATCCGCGCAACGGGCGTGTCCTGCAAGAAAGTCTACGTTTACGACGGTCTTAACGTGGATTGGCAGCGGTGGCGGGGTTACGGCATGGAGAACCTCCGGAGAAACGAGGAGTTCGGCAGCGCGAGTGACACGAAGGTGGCCGTGCTCCGCGAATTCCAGAACACGAAGGCCAACGGGCTGGGCATGCCGCTGCCGAAAGGGCAGGTCCGCTTCTATGTGAAAGACGGACGTCAACTGGAGTTCACGGGAGAGAATGTGATCGACCACACGCCGAAGGACGAGCGGGTCCGGATTTTTACGGGCAACGCGTTCGACTTGGTGGGGGAGCGTCGGCGCACGCAGTTCAAAGTGGACAGCTCGGGGAAATGGACCGACGAGTCGTTCGAAATCAAAGTCCGCAACCACAAGAAAGAGGCCGTCGAGATCCGCGTGGTCGAACATCTTTACCGCTGGCTCACGTGGGACATCACGAATTTCAGCGCGCCGTTCAACAAGTCGGATGCGCAGGAGATCGTCTTTCCGGTCGCGCTGAAGCCGGACGAGGAGAAGACCGTCACCTATACCGTGCATTACTCGTGGTAAGCGCGCCAGCGACGGCCAACCTTCCGGCTTGCGGGGCGGCGCCCAGGTGTACTATGATCCTGCCATTGCCATCGGGGTGCCGCTCAACGGCGGCTGAGACACACACCCGCTGAACCTGATCCGGATCATGCCGGCGCGAGGGAATTGGTTGAACGAACCTGTTTTTGAGCGGACCGGACTTCCGGCCCGCTTTTTTTGTTTGGGAAACGTGCATGAGTATGAACGACGAAACGGATTACGGCCAGCTCCATCAGTCCGTCGCGCTGACGATCGCGGGGAGCGACAGCGGCGGCAACGCCGGCATCCAGGCCGACCTGCGCGCCTTCCACGTCTTCGGCGTCCACGGCTGCACGGTGCTCGCCGCGCTGACCGCGCAGAATCCGTTCGGCGTGCGGGCGATCCACACGCCGGATGCGGCGTTCGTGGGGGCGCAGCTCGACGCCGTCCTCGAGGCCTATGACGTCGCGGCCCTGAAAACCGGCATGCTTTCGAGCCCCGAGGTGATCGAGACCGTCGCGGAGCGGCTGCTGCTTCAGAGCCGGATCCTCAAGGTGTTCGACCCGGTGATGGTCGCGACCAGCGGCGCCCGCCTGTTGCCCGACGAGGCCGTGGAACGGTTGGCGGCCAAGCTGTTGCCGCTTGCGACCTTGGTGACGCCGAACCTCCCGGAGACGGAGGTGCTGACGGGCCGGACGGTCAAGACGCTGGACGAGATGAAGGAGGCGGCGCGCGCGCTGGCGGAGAGCCTCGGATGCGCGGTGCTGGTGAAAGGCGGCCACGGGGCCGGTCCCGCCGCCGAAGACGTGCTTTTCGACGGCTCCGCCCTGTTCCTGATTTCCGCGCCGCGGATCGCCGACCCGCTCTCGACGCACGGCACGGGCTGCTCGCTCAGCGCGGCGATCGCCGCGGCGCTCGCGTGCGGGAAGGGGCTGCTGGACGCGGTGGTGGCCGGCAAAGCCTACGTTTACGAGGCGATCCGGACCGGGGTGCAGGTCGGCGCGCAGGCCACCGTTTTGGGGACGCCGGCGTCTCTGCCCGTCGACCGCGTCAGAGTCGAGCCCGCCTGAGCGCGCGCCCGCGCCGATTTGAAACGAACATCAACAAGACGAACGGAGCCATGATGACTCAGCTGCAAGCTGCACAGAAGGGGATGATCACCGATGCGATGCGCCGCGTCGCGCAGGACGAGAACGTGACGCCGGAGCAGGTGCGCGAGGCGATCGCCTGCGGCCGCGCCGTGATCCCGCTCAACCCGGCGCACGCCAATGCGCGTCCGGTCGGCGTAGGCCGGCTGTTCTCAACCAAAGTGAATGCGAACCTCGGCCGCTCGACGACGCGCTCCGGCAAGGGCGACGAGCTGGAGAAGCTCCAGATCGCGCTGGACGCGGGCGCGGACTTCGTGATGGATCTCAGCGTGGGCGCGGACCTGCGCGCAATCCGCCAAGGCATGCTGGACGCTTCGCCCGTGCCGCTGGGCACCGTGCCGGTGTATGAGACGATTTCCCGTCTGGAAGGCGACGTGCCGGTGATGAACCCCGATCTCCTGTTGCAGGTGATCCGCGAGCAGGCCGAGCAGGGGGTCGATTTCATGACCCTGCATGCGGGCCTGCTGAACCGCCACGTGGACGTGGCGATGCAGCGCATCATGGGCATCGTGAGCCGGGGCGGCGCGATCATGGCCGAGTGGATGAAAAAGAACCGGGCGGAGAATCCGCTCTATACCCGCTGGGACGAGGTGCTGGATATCCTGGTGAAGCACGACGTGACGGTTTCGCTCGGCGACGGGCTGCGGCCCGGCTGCCTGGCCGACGCCAGCGACGCCGCCCAGTTCGGCGAGCTGGATGTGCTGGGCGAGCTGGTGCGCCGCTGCCGCGAGCGCGGCGTGCAGGTCATGGTGGAGGGGCCCGGTCACGTGCCGTTCAACCAGATCCAGATGAACATGGAGCGCCAGCAGGAGGTGTGCGACGGCGCGCCGTTCTACGTGCTGGGGCCCGTGGTGACGGACATCGCGCCGGGCTACGACCACATCACCTCGTGCATCGGCGCCACGGCGGCTGCCACCTACGGCGCGTCGCTGCTGTGCTACGTGACGCCCGCCGAGCATCTCGGCTTGCCGGACGGCGACGAGGTCCACCAGGGCATGATCGCGTACCGCATTGCGGCGCACGCCGGCGATGTCGCGCGCGGCTTGCCCGGCTCGCGGGACCGCGACGACGCCATGTCGCGGGCGCGCGTCGCCTTCGACTGGGAGGGCCAGTTCAGCCATGCGCTCGATCCGGCCCGCGCCCGGGCGCGCTGGCTGAAGACGCGGATGTGCCAGGGCGAGCACACTGACGACCACTGCTCCATGTGCGGCAAAGAGTTCTGCGCCATGCGCACGTCGAAGCGCATCCGCGAAGCGGAATAGGGCCCGCGCGCAGGCGTTTTCAGGACGGTCCGCTGCGCGAGCGCCGGTATTGGGCCGGCGTCAGCCCGTAGTGCCGCTTGAACAGGCGGTGGAAGTGGCTGAGGCTGTCGAAGCCCAGCCCGGCCGCCACGGCCGCGATTTTCGCGCCGGGCTCGGCGAGCAGGCGGACGGCTTGCCGCAGCCGCAGCCGGTTGACGAAGTCGGTCGGCGTCTCGCCGTAACAGCGCTTGAAGCTTTTGCAGAGGTGGCTCGGGTGGCAGGGGCTCAGCGCGTGCAGCCGGCGCGGCGCATCCTTCAGGCTGACCCACTGCTCGGCCTGTTCGCGCAGCTTCGCGAGCCAGGGCGGCGGCAGCGGCTGCGCGCTCGCCTGCGTTTCGGGGGTGAGAAGGTAGCCCGCGAAGAGCTGCGCGGCGAGCACGCGCGTCTTGAGGGTGCTCGTCTCCGGCGAGACAGCCTGCTCGTTGCTGACGCTCTCCATCTGCAGCATCCAGTGGCGCGCCTCGTCGGGGGGCAGCTGGAAGCAGGGCGCTTCGGGCGCCGTGTTGAAGCGGTGCAGGATGGCGGGTGTGCAAAGGTACGACAGGAGCTCGCGGATCACCGATGAGGCCAGCACCAGGCTGGCGAAGATGGTCCGCTCGGCGTCCGCCGGAAGCAGGCGGTGCAGATCGTAGGGCCGCACAAAGACGAGCGCGCCCGGGCGCAGCAGGCGGCGGTTGCCGTTCACGTCGTGAAACAGGTTGCCCTTGACCAGCAGGAGGACCTCGGTGAATTCATGCAAATGGAGGTTCTGGATCTCCTCGGCATGGAGCAGAAAGCCACGCTTCTGCAGGTGGGGGAAGCTGTTCATGGCGTACACCTCGCCGTCCTGCAGCAGGTAGAGAAACACGGCGGTGCGCGTCTCGCTCAGGAAGCGCTCCTGCTGGACGGCAAAGGGGTTCGCGTTCGCCAGAGGTTTCATGAGGCAAATATAGAGCACTTTTTTGGAAAAACAAGCGCAATCGGATCGTCTCGCAATTCCGTTGGACATCGCGTATGATTTTGGGAACGTAACGTGTTGCGTTTCAGGACGCGTGTCAGGAAAGGGGCAGGTCATGTCGGACTTGGAGGGTTTGAAGGCGGCGATGAAGGGCGGGAAGGTGGCGGAGGTGCGGCTGCTGGTGGAGGGGCTTCTGTCGCAAGGCGTGCCTGCCGCTGACATTCTGAATGGGGGGCTGCTGGAGGCCATGGGCGAGGTCGGCCAGCGGTTCAAGCGGAACGAGGTGTTTGTGCCTGAGGTGTTGATCGCGGCTCGCGCGATGAAGGCCGGCACCGAGTTGCTGAAGCCGCACCTGATCCAGGCGGGCGTGCAGTCGGTCGCCACGGCCGTCATGGGCACCGTGAAGGGCGATCTGCACGACATCGGCAAAAACCTGGTCATCATGATGCTGGAGGGCGCGGGCTTCTCGGTGGTCGATGCGGGCGTGGACGTTGCGCCCGAGAAATTTGTGGCGCTGGCCAAGGCGCACAACGCGCAGATCGTCGGGCTGTCGGCGCTGCTGACCACCACGATGCCCAGCATGAAAAGCGCGGTCGAGGCGCTGCGTGCGGCGGGCGTGCCGGCCAAGGTCATCATCGGCGGCGCGCCGGTGACGCAGGCCTACTGCGAGGCGATCGGCGCGGATGGCTATTCCGCGGACGCCGCGTCTGCGGCCGACCTGGCGAAGCGTCTGATCGCGTGAGCCTGCCCCGTTTCTCAGGTCGCCGCGCAGCCGCCCTCTGTCTTGCCGCGGGCAGTGGGGCGTGGTATTGTTGAGCCATGGATTTCACAGCGATCAGAGACGAGGACGAGCAGGACGATGCGCTGGAGCGTCGTCCGGGGTGTTTGCGAGGCGCGTTCAAGGGCTTGGCCTTGCTTTTGCTGGTTGGGCTTCTGGGCGTTGCGCTGCTTCCCACGCTGATGTCCACGGACGGGGCCCGCACATGGGCGTTCGCAAAAATCAATGCGGCCATGGCTCCGGCGCGGGTCTCGTGCGAGGCGTGGTCGCTGGGATGGGTCGCGCCTCCGGTCTTGAACAAGGTCGTTTTTGCCGACGCGTCGCGGGGCGTTGAGGTCAAGGTCGAGCAAGTCGCGTTTGACCGGGGCCTGTTCCGTCTGCTGCCGGTCGGCGTCCTGAATCTCGGCGGAGTGACCCTGAAGCGTCCCGACGTGTCGGTCTCGACAGAGCCCCGTCCCGCGGCATCGCCGGCCGGAACGCCGGCGGGCCAGGCCTCGGGCAAAGGCTTTTTCTTCCTGCCGATCATCGACGTCGGGGGCATCCTGAGCATCGAGGACGGGCGCGTTACGGTGACCGGTCCGGCGCCGCAGCCTTTCGTGGCGGAGCAGGTCGAAGGCTCGGTCAAGCTGAGCTCCTACAAGAAGCCGATCGACGTCCAGACGCAGATGCGGGTCGGCGGAGGAAAGCTCGCGTTGCAGGGCAAGGTGCAGAGCCTCAAGGAGCTTTTCAAGGGGGCTGATTTTGAACAGCCCGAGCAGGTGACGCTCACGCTGGTGTCGGTGGACCTGACCTCGTTTGCCCCTCTGGTTCAGCTGGCGGTGGGCGAGCCGTGGATCCACAGCGGCGTGGCGGAAGGCGCGTTGACCCTGGTCGTCAAGGGCAAAGACCGGTTCACGCTGGAGGGCGGCCTGTTGGTGAACGGCCTCTCTTTGGCGGGGGCCGGACAGACGCGCTCGCCTAAGGGCGACGTCGCGCTGATGGCGGACGTGCGGTACGACAAGCGCGAGATTCAGATCGCCAAATTCGAGCTCTCGTCGCCGTGGCTGCGCGCCGAAGCAGACGGGACCCTGAAGGCCGGAGCGAAGGCCGGCGTGTTGACGGGGGCCGTGCAGGCGAAGGTCACCGCCTATCTGGCGGCGGTTGCGCGCGATTTCGCCTCGGTCTTAGGACTCTCCAAAGGGTTCAAGGTCCAGAAGGGTGAGCTGCGCGCCACGCTGTCGCTCGCCGGCAGCGAGCAAGCCATGCGGGTGGATGCGTCTGTGGCCGCCTCGGACTTGGCGATGACGATCGACGGGGAACCGCTGGTGATGAAGCCCGAGCCGTCGCTGGTGTTCAAGGCGGCGTTTCCTTACGGCGGATGGCCAGAGGTCGAGACGTTCCATCTCAAGGCCCCTTTCGCCGACGTCTACGGCAGCGGGACCTTCGATGCGGCGACGGTGAAGGGCAAGCTCGATCTGACGCGTTTCTCCCGGGACTTCAAGAGGATACTGAAGGACTGCCCGCCGATGGTGGGGGCCGCCTACTTGGATGTGATGACGAAGCGCGAGGACGGAGGCGTGGCGCTGACCTCGTTTTTGAAGCTGTCGGATGTGGCGGCCGAGTTCAGCCCCGGGCAGCGCACGGTGATTCCGCAAGGCACGGTCAAGCTGGCCGGGCGCGTGCCGTTGAAAGAGGGCAAGCCGGAGAGCGAGCTTCTCGACGTGTCGTTTGACGCCGCCCTGGATAACGGTACCGTGAAGGGCGCGTGGAAGCGCTTTGCGCCGGCCCGCGGCGGGCGCGAGCTGGTGCTGCGAGGGTTCGCGGCGACGGCCGATTTCGAGCTGGGCAGCGTGCGGCGGCTGCTGGGCGGTTTCGTTCCGGCGGCGGCCCAGCGGCGGATGACCACATGGCAGGGGCACGTGGTCGCCAACGCGACGGCCGAGGCGGCCGGCGGGGTGGTCAAGGCGCGGATGAATGCGGCCGGCCAGAAGATCGTCGCGGCCGGCAGCAATGGCGTCTGGCGCGTGCCCGACGTGCGGCTCGAGGGCGCGCTGACCCAGGACGGCGCCAAAGAGGGGCTGCGCGTGGAGGCTACGGCGTCGGGGAGCGGCGCGCTGGAGCGCGACGGACAAACCGTTTTTGCGGAGCGCGACGCGGGCGTGTCGCTGGATGCGCGTGTCGCGCCGGGGGGCGAGGTTGTCGAGCTCGCGAAGCTGAAGGTGTCGTCCGGGCTGTTCGAGCTCGACGCGTCCGGACGGGTCACGGAATTGACCACGCGCTGTCTGGTCAGCGCCAAGGGACGGGCTGCCGTGGACTTCGCGGCGGTGATGAGGCTGCTTGAGGCGGAGGGCATCGACGAGTTCGAGTTGGCGGGACGTGAGCTGCGCGACTTCCGTTTTGAGTCGCCGCTGACCGGCGGAGCGGGCACCGTGCTCTCGGAAGGGAATTTTGAAGGTGCGGCATTTCTCTCGTCGTTCAAGGGGCTCGGGCTTCAGGCCGGTCCTGCTGACGTGTCGGTCCGGCTTGCGAAGGGCGCGCTGAAGCTGGCGTACGAGCCGGCGCTGAACGGCGGCAAGCTGAAGCTCGTGCCGGAGGCGGAGGTGGGCGGCAAGATGAGCGTGGTGAGCCTGCCGCCCCGGACTCGCCTGCTCGAGAACGTGGCTCTGACGCAGGGCATGGTGGACTCGCTGCTGGTCAATATGAACCCGTTGTTCCAAGGCAGCCAGGTGCGGGGCGGGTCGGTCACTCTGGATGTGCGGAGCATGCGGCTCGCTGCGGAGCCGGCGCCTGCGAAGCGTGTGCTGCTGGATGCGGACATCCTGTTCAAGCAGCTCAAGCTGGAACTGGGGCCTTCGCTGCTGGAGCTGCTGGCCATGGTCAAAGTGAAGGAGCGCACGCTGGCGGTCGACCAGCTGCCCGTCCACGTGGTGGTCAGGGACGGGCGCGTTCACGTCGATCCGGTCCGGGTGGTGATCGACCGGCAGCCGCTGATCTTCAGCGGCTGGGTCGCGTTCGACGGGTCGGTCAAGTATCTGGTCGAGGTGCCGGTGACGGAGCGGCTGGCGGGCGGAACGGCCGGCAAGCTGTTGAAAGGCACCGTGATCAAAATCCCCGTGTCCGGGACGGTGACGGAGCCGCGGCTCGATGCCAGCGCGCTGCGCAACACCCTCGGCAGCCTCCTCAAGAGTGCGGTGGGCGAACAGGCCGTCGAGAAGGTGGGCACGTTCCTCGATAAGCTGCAGCAGGAACTGCAGAAGTGAGCGGGCCTCCGCACGCCTGCGCTCAGAGGGCGGCGTAGCGGACCGGCTCGCACAGCGCGCGGAGGTTGGCCTCGGGGGTGCCCGAGGGAATCTCGCAGCCGGCCATCACGAGGTGGGGGTTGCCGATGGCGGCGTAGCTCTCGGCGACGGCGCGCCGGATCCCTTCGGGGGTGCCCTGCAGGACGTCCGCGACCGGGTCGACCCGTCCGGCGATGGCGACGCGGGGGCCGACGCAGCGGCGCGCATAGGCGGGGTCGACCATGTGGTCGATGTCGAGAATGTCCACGCCCAGCTCGCCGATGTGCGGCAGCAGATGGGTGATGTTGCCGCAGATGTGAAGCTTGGCGAGGCCGCCTTTGGCGCGGACCGCCGCGATCAGCCGCTTCTCCAGCGGCCACACGAGCGCGCGGTAGAGGTCGGGCGGCAGTTGGCTGGCGATGGCGTCCCCGATCCCGATGGTGTCCGCGCCTTCCGCGAGCTGGGCTTCGGCGAAGCGGATCGCCGTCTGGGTGCAGCGCTCCATCAGCGCGGTGCAGGCCGCCTCGTCGTCCATCAGGTCCATCAGGAAGTCCTGGACGCCGCGCAGGTCCGCGGCCTCGGCCGCGGGGCCTTCGACCCAGCCGAGGATCGAACAGGTGCCGCCGACCCGACGGCGGAACTCGCGCACCGCCAGGAGCCGGTCGAGCATGCGCGCGGCTGCATAGGGGTCCGGATCGGAGACGAGCGGCGACAGGTCGCGGATGTCGCTGAGCGGAGGCCGGGCCAGGCAGGGCGCGTGGTCCTCGATGTACTGGACTTCGGCGCCGAAGCCCTGGGCTTCGCGGTAGGGGTCGGAAATGGCGCTGACCTGGTCGAAGTCGAAGGCCTCGCGGCAGCGCAGGTTGGCCTCGACCAGCACGCGCCAGTCGGAGGCGAACGCGGCGTAGTTCGAGCCGATGTGCTCGGCCGCGAACTGCATGAGGATGGGCACGCGGGGCAGGATGTCCGTGGGGCGGCCGCCGACGGCGGCGAGATAGCGTTCGAGTGCGTTCATCGGGTGTCGTCCTCTCGTTGGGGGCGGCCTTCAGTGTGGGTGCAGTGTAGCAGGTTTCCGGCCCGGATGTGAATCTCCGATTCGCGCGCGCCGCCGGCGGGAAACAATCAGAAACAATCACAAACAAGCATAATCGATCATTATCGATCATTTCGCGCTTGCATCTGGCGGGGCGTTCGGGTATATACGTACGGCGTTTTGCAAGACGTCGCCGAACGACGTGAAAGGAAACGCACGATGAACTATGCCTATCTGCACCCGCGCGACGAGATCGCGCTGACGCTCTCTCGCATCTACCGCTACAAAATGACGACGACTTCGGGAGGCAACCTTTCGATCATCGACGAGAACGGCGACATGTGGATCACGCCGTCGCGCGTCGACAAGGGCACGCTGACGGCGGCGGACATCGTGTGCGTGAAGAAGGACGGCAGCGTGGAGGGGCCCCACAAGCCCTCTTCGGAGTATCCCTTCCACCGCGCGATCTACGAGGTGCGGCCCGATATCCGCGCCATCGTTCACGCCCACCCCATGGCGCTGGTGGCGTTCTCGATTTCTAAAAAGGTGCCGGACACGAAGCTGATTCCCCAGACCTACCGCTGGAACGGCCAGGTCGGGTTTGCGCCGTACGGCGTGCCCGGCAGCGAGGACTTGGGACAGAAGATCGCGGTCAAGTTCGCGGACGGCTACGACAGCGTGGTGCTCGAGAGCCACGGCGTCTGCTGCGGCGGCAAGAACCTGCAGGACGCGTTTCAGCGCTTCGAGACGCTGGAGCTGTGCTGCAAGACGGAGATCAAGGCCTCGATGCTCGGCGAGCCCAAGTTCCTGAGCGAGCAGCAGCTGCAGCTGGAGAGCAAGGCGGACGTCCGCTTGGAGACGTTCGAGTACGATCCGCAGATGATGTCGATCAGGGAGAAGGAGCTGCGCAACAAGCTGTGCCAGTTCGTGGAGCGCGGTTACCGGCAGCGGCTGCTGACGGGGTCGACCGGGACGTTCTCCGCGCGCATCGACGCGGACTCCTTCCTCATCACGCCGCGGCCGCTCGACCGTTTCAGCGTCCTGCCTGAGGAGATCGTGATGATCCGCAAAGGCAAGCGCGAGATGGGCAAGACGCCCAGCCACGCGACGCTGTCTCACAAGGCCATCTATGACGCGCATCCTGAGGTCTGCGCCATCATCAACGCCTGCCCGCAGAACGCGCTGGCGTTCAGCGTCTGCCACAAAGCGATCGACACGCGCACGCTGCCCGAGTGCTACATCTTCCTCCGCGAAGTCGGCCTGCTGCCGTTCGAGACCACCTTCAACGATTACGAGGGCATGACGGCGCAGCTGTCGCTGCGGCATCCGGCGGCGGTCTTGTGCAACAACGGCGTGATGGTCGTCGGCCGCGACATCCTCTCGACCTTTGACCAGCTCGAGGTCCTCGAGTGCTCGGCGGAGGCGATCCTGGACAGCCTGCCGATCGGCGGTCACGTGCCGATGGGCAAGGCGGTGATCGACGAGATCATCCAGGCTTTCCGTCTGCCCGAATAGCCCGTGTGCGTGCGGCTGGCCGGCTGGCCTCCGGAGGCCGGATGCGACATTTTTGTCTACCCTGTTTGACAGAACTGACGTTTTGGTTAAACGGAAATAATGGCCGACATTTTTAGTACTGTTGTAACCTGTTCAAAATGAAGCAATTGCGCAACAAGGCCGAGAGTGGCACGCATTCTGCGATTCCATCTGACGTTCAATTTTGTTTGAATACCTCAAACGTCATACCGGAGAAAGCAGATGAGCATCACGAGACAAAAAGCGATTGAATCCGCGATTCAGTACCGGAGCAGCGATGAACCGGTAGAAGGCAAGGGTCAGGTCAAAGAGTATTTCGGCATGAATGTCTTCAGCGATGAGCAGATGAAGGCTCGCCTCCCCAAGGCGGTCTACAAAGCCATGCGCAAGACGATCGAGGAGGGCGTGCCGCTGGACTACAGCGTGGCCGACGTGGTGGCGGCGGCGATGAGCCAGTGGGCGATGGAGCGCGGCGCGACGCACTACGCGCACGTCTTCTATCCGCTGACGGGGCTCACCGCCGAGAAGCACGACAGCTTCTTCAGCCCGGACGACAAGGGCAGCGTCATCGCCGATTTCTCGGGCAAGCAGCTCATCCAGGGCGAGCCGGACGCCTCCAGCTTCCCGAGCGGCGGCATCCGCGCGACGTTCGAGGCCCGCGGCTACACCGCGTGGGACGTGACGAGCCCCGCCTATCTGACGGAAGGCAAGAACGGCCTCACGCTCTGCATCCCCACGGCGTTCTGTTCGTGGACGGGCGAGGCGCTGGACAAGAAGGTGCCGCTGCTGCGCTCGATGCAGGCCCTCAACAAGCAGGCGCAGCGCGTGCTGAAGCTCTTCGGCCACGCCGACCCCGGCATGATCATCGCGAACGCGGGCCCCGAGCAGGAGTACTTCCTGATCGACCGCAGCTTCTACTATGCCCGCCCCGACCTGCTGAGCTCGGGCCGCACGCTGTTCGGCACCCGGCCGCCCAAGGGCCAGGAGCTGGAAGACCAGTATTTCGGCACGATCCCTGAGCGCGTGCTGGCGTTCATGATGGACGTGGACCGCGAGCTGTACAAGCTGGGCGTGCCGGTCAAGACCCGCCACAACGAAGTGGCGCCCGCGCAGTACGAGATCGCGCCGGTGTTCGAGAGCGCCAACCTGGCGACCGACCACCAGTACCTGATCATGCAGACGCTGCAGCAGATCGCGCCGAAGTACGGCCTGGCCTGCCTCCTGCACGAGAAGCCGTTCGCGGGCATCAACGGCTCGGGCAAGCACCTGAACTGGTCGCTCGGCGGCCCGAAGGTCGGCAACCTGCTGAACCCCGGCGCCACGCCCCACGAGAACATGCAGTTCCTCGTGTTCTGCGCCGCGGCCATCCGCGCCGTGAACCTGCACTCGGTGATGCTGCGCGGCTCTGTGGCTCACGCGAGCAACGACCACCGCCTGGGCGCCAACGAAGCGCCGCCCGCGATCATGTCGATCTTCTTGGGCGAGCAGCTCACGGACGTGTTTGAGCAGATCGCCGCCGGCGGCGCCAAGCAGTCGAAGAAAATGGGCGTCCTGACGGTCGGCGTGGACACGCTGCCTCCGCTGCCCAAAGACGCGACGGACCGCAACCGCACCAGCCCGTTCGCCTTCACCGGCAACCGCTTCGAGTTCCGCGCCGTCGGGTCCAGCCAGTCGATCGCCGGACCGCAGGTCGTGCTCAACACGATCATGGCCGAGTCGCTCGACTATGTGGCCAACGAGCTGGAGAAGGCGCCGAAAGATCCGAAGAAGTTCAACGCCGCCGTTCAGAAGCTGCTGCAGAAGATGATCCGCGAGAACGACCGCGTGATCTTCAACGGCGACAACTACTCGGCCGAGTGGCGCGCCGAGGCCGCCCGCCGCGGGCTGCCGAACGCCGCCAGCACGCCCGAGGCGATCGAAGCCATGAACTGCAAGGAGACCTACGAGGTCTTCGCGAAGTACGGGGTACTCAGCCGCCGCGAGACGGAGAGCCGCTTCGAGATCTATCAGGAGAAGTATGTCAAGGACGTGCTGATCGAGGCCCGCCTGTGCCTCTCGATGGCCCGCACCATGATCTTCCCCGCCGGCGTGAAGTATCAGCAGCTCTTGGCGCAGACCGCCGCTTCGCTGGCGACGATCGGCAAGACCGCCTGCACGACGACGCTCGACGAGGTCGACGCGCTGCTGGGCAAGCTCCAGAAAGCGATGCTGGTGCTCGAGGACGCCGTGACGGTTCCGGACGGCCTGTCGCACTCGCAGCAGTGCCGCTACCTGGTCGGCTCGGTCATCCCCGTGATGAACGATCTGCGCAAGGTCGCCGATGCGCTCGAGCACATCTGCGCGGACGAGCTGTGGCCGCTGCCCACGTATCAAGAGATGCTGTTCATCCGCTAAGGGGGGCCGCTCACGAGGTCCCGTTGCGGCCAGGGCTCGCGCCCTGACCGCAACGCGGAACCTTGCAGGTTCAACGAAAGGGAATCGCGCATGCACAAGCAATTCGGTTATTGCAGAGTGGGTGCCGCGGTTCCCTCTGTGCGTCCGGGGGCCGTCAGCGAAAATATCGCGTCGATGGCCGCGCTGGCGAAAAAAGCCTCCGACGCCGGAGCGGACGTGCTGGTGTTCCCGGAGCTCTGCGTGACGGGCTACACGTGCGCAGACCTTTTTTTTCAGCCCGCTCTGCTGGACGCGGCTGAAAAAGGACTCTCCGCTTTTCTGAAGAAGATCTGGCAGTGCGACACCCTGTTCATCCTCGGGCTGCCGCTGCGCATGGACGGCTTGCTGTACAACTGCGCCGTCGTCTGCCGCCAGGGCAATATCCTCGGCGTGGTGCCCAAGACGCATCTGCCCTGCACGCGCGAGTTCTACGAGAAGCGCTGGTTTTCGTCCGCGGCCTGCACGCAGGCCAAGGCCATCCGCCTCGGCGAGGAGGAGATCCCGTTCGGCACCGACCTGGTGTTCCAGTCGGTCGGCGTGTCGGACTGTTCGATCGGCGTCGAGATCTGCGAGGATCTCTGGGCCCCCGTGCCGCCGTGCACGCGCCAGGCGCTGAGCGGCGCGACGATCCTGTGCAACCTCTCCGCGAGCAACGAGCTGGTCGGCAAGCACGAGTATCGCCGCAGCCTGGTCACGCAGCAGTCGGCGCGCTGCCTGTCCGCCTATGTCTACGCCGGCGCCGGTCCGGGCGAGTCGAGCACGGATCTCGTTTTCGGAGGCCACGCGCTGATCGGCGAGAACGGCCGCCTGCTGGCCGAGAACCAGAGGTTTGCGCGCGAGCCGGATCTGCTTCTGGCCGACGTCGATGTGGCGTATCTCAAGTTCGAGCGGCTGCAGAACGCGTCGTTCGCGCAGTGCGCCTCGCTGGCTGATCCTTGCCGGAAGATCGTTTTCGACGCGGCCGACGAAGTGTCCGCGCGGACCAATCTGCTGCGGGCCGTGGAACGCTTTCCCTTTGTGCCGGCGGACGCGGCGCTCCGCGACAGCCGGTGCGAGGAGATTTTCGCGATCCAGAGCAGTGGCCTCGCCACGCGGCTGCTGCACGCGGGGTGCCGCAAGGTCGTCGTCGGCCTTTCCGGCGGCCTCGACTCGGCCTTGGCCCTGCTGGTCATCTGCGAGGCGTTCGAGCGGGCAGGCCTTGACCGCTCCGGGATCCTCGCGATCACGATGCCGGGGTTCGGCACCACCGAGCGCACGCTCGGCAACTCGATCCACATGTGCGGCGGGCTGGGCGTTCAGCTGGAGCGCATCGACATCACGCCGGCTTGCAAGCAGCATCTCGCCGACATCGGGCACGCCGGGGCCAAACACGACATCGCCTACGAAAACACGCAGGCGCGGGAGCGCACGCAGATCCTGATGGATAAGGCGAACATGCTCGGCGCGCTGGTGATCGGGACCGGCGACCTGTCCGAGCTGGCGCTGGGATGGTGCACCTACAACGGCGACCACATGAGCATGTATGCGGTCAACAGCGGCGTGCCGAAAACGCTGGTGCGCTATCTCGTGCGGTGGGTGGCGGAGCACCGCGCCAACGAGCTGACGGCCTCGGCCCTGCTCGACATCCTGGCCACGCCGGTCTCTCCCGAACTCTTGCCTGCCGGCAAAGACGGGCACATCGTGCAGAAGACCGAAGAGGTGATCGGCCCCTATGAGGTCCACGACTTCTTCCTGTATCACTTCGTGCGCTGCGGCGCGACGTACGAGAAAATCCGCTTCCTGGCGGGCATCGCGTTCAAGGACGTTTATGGCGCAACGGAACTGGACCGTTGGCAGAAGCTTTTCTTCAAGCGCTTCTTCAGCCAGCAGTTCAAGCGTTCGTGCATGCCGGACGGTCCCAAAGTCGGCACGATCAATCTGTCGCCCCGCGGCGACTGGCGCATGCCCAGCGACGCCTCGGACGAGGTGTGGTCCTGAGCCTCAGTCGAGCGCGTAGGGCACCGCCTCCGTCAAGGCTCCGGTCTGCCCGGGCCTGAGCTGTTTCGCCTTGCCCGGCTTGGCCTTTCGGGCGAGGCTCAGAATCAGATTCCCGTTCCGCGGCGGCGCGTACTCGTCCTCGGCACACGTCAGCGTCACCACGATGTCTCCGGGCTGCTCGCCGTCGCGGACGCGCGTGACCAAAAAGCCGTTCTCCGGCTCGACCACGCGGATCGCGACATGATCCGCCATCCCGCGCGCTCTGCCCCCCGTGACCGTCACGTCGAAGGGCTGCTTGGCGGTGGCCTTGATCGCCGCGGCGTTGTCGGGCACGAGGATCTGCAAACCGTAGCCGCGCCGCTGTTCAGACACGGTCGCCATCCACGACTGATCGGGAACCAGATGGTTGTAGTAGAAGGCCTGGAGCTTGCGGTGGGCCGGGACCGCCGGCCTGCGGATGACCGCCGTGCCGTTGGTCGCAAGGCCGCTGAGCGCCAGCTCGAACGGCGCATGCGGCAGCTTTTTCTCCGGGCCCGAGGCCGAGAGGGTGATGGCGCTCTCGGTGGCGCCCGCGGGGATCTGCCCGCCCGCGCACGTGATGCCCAGCGGCGGATTGTCGAGCTGAAGCGTGATCGGTCCCGCAAAGCCGTTGAAGCGGCGGATGTGGACGTTGGCCCGCACGGTGCCGCCCATCGGGATGCTCAGGGTTGAGGGCGTGACCCACAGCTCAAAATCGGGGGACGGCTCGCTGATGCGGAGCCGGTAGTGGTGGTCGGGGCCGCCCTTGCCCCGGCTGTCACGGACCTGCACGTCATAGGCGCCGTCCGCCGGCAGGCAGACGCTGAGGGCTGAGTCGGAGTGGTGGGTCAAAAGCCCGGTGAACACGTTGGTCTGGTCGTCGTGCGCGGCGAGCACGGCCCCGCGGCTGTCGGTGAGCGTGAGCTGCGTGTCGAGCGGCGAGCCGAGCTGCCGCGCGCGGGTCTCGAGCGCGACGGTCTGCCCCGCCTTGCCGTCGAAGCGGAAAACGTCCACATCGCCGGGCGTCTCAATGGTGCCGTTGAGGATCACGGGCCAGGCCACGCGCTGCGCGGCTTGCGCTCCCGCGGCCGGGGCGGCCTCGTCGGCCTCGGGCAACACGTCGAGATCGAACCGCAGCGCGGGGAAGGCGAGCGCATCGGAGGTCAGCGCTTCGAGGCAGCTCTCGGAGGTCTTGCCGCCGCTGAAGATCCGCGTCTTCTGGAGCGGCAGGTTGACCCCCTCGCGCGCAATGTTCAGCCGCTCGCCTTTCTTGCCGCCCATCGGGTCAAAGCCGGTCACGAGCGGCAGTTCGCCCAGGGTGAGCCGGTAGACGAAGTCGTCGCGGCCGCGGCTGATGGCGTCGCTGATTTGAAGGGCGTACTCTCCCGTTGCGGGAACAGGGAAGACCAGAATGGGATCGGGGTCGAAGCGGAAGTCGTCGGCGTGGGCGAGCTCGCGCCCCTGCGCGTCGACGAGCTTGAGCACGGGCTGGAACCAGCCCGGCACGGCGTCGGCGATGAACGGGATGAGGTTGCGCGCCAGCACCTGGGCGACCAGGGTCTGGCCTTGGGTCGCCGTGAAGCGGAACGTGTCGACGTCGCCTTCGGTGATGCGCCCGTTGATGCAGAGCGGCAGCGCGTCCAGGGTCATTCCGCGCAGGGTGGCGTCGTTCGGCTCGCTTTCGACGGTTTCGGCGTAGCGGCCGACGTGAAAAGCGAGCGGCACCGTGAAATCGTTGCTGCAGAGCAGCCGGAAGTCGCGGGGCCCGGGCGCGGCGTCTTTGGCGATCGTCACGCGGAGGACGACCTCGTCCTGCAGCGCGGGCACCTTGCGCCGTTTGCCCGGCATGGCCGGATCGAGCGGGATCACATCGACCAGGGCGGCTTCGACGCCGCTTCCCGAGATGAGCGCGCCGCTGGCCATCCGCAGGCCCTGGCCCCGCACGGACACGTCGAACGTGGTGCCCGGGGCGCCGCCCGCCGGATAGACGCACCCGATTTCGGCCGCGCGGACGACCGAGCCGATCAGAAAGAGAGAGACGATGAAACCTCGCATGGTGAACCTCACGTGAGCGCGTTGACGGGATTGGGGGCAGAGGAGACAGGGCGTGGCGGCACGAGCGGGATCTTTAGCCCTTGGGGGTGCGGCAGCGTGTCCGAGGCGCTGAACCCGAGGCGTCCGTAGATCGCCGCGATCAGGTCGGTCGGCGAGACGGGGTCGCGGATCACCTCTTCGCCGCGCGGGTCGGTGGCGCCGATGACCTGCCCGCCGCGGAAGCCTCCGCCTGCAAGCAGGGCCGAGAAGGCGTGGCCATAGTGACCGCGGCCGCCGTTCCAGGGCGAGTCCCACTGGATCCTGGGCGTGCGGCCGAATTCGCCGCAGCACCAGACGACGGTTTGGTCGAGCAGCCCGCGCTGGCCGAGGTCCTCAAGGAGGGCCGACAGACCCGTGTCGAACTCCGGCAGCTTGCGGTTCATGATGCTGAAGTGCTGCTTGTGGGTGTCCCAGCCGGGGTCGTTGATGCTGACGTAGGATACGCCCTGTTCGATCAGTCGGCGGGCCGCCAGGCAAGACTGGCCGAACGTGGTGCGTCCGTAGCGGTCGCGCACCGCCGCCTTTTCCAGAGCGAGGTCGAAGACCTTTCCGGGTTCGCCGAGAATCAGCTCATAGGCCTCTTCGCGGCCCGCGTCCATGGCTTGAAAGAGCGGCTGCGGGCTGCGGCTGCCGAGCGTATCGAGCTGAGCCAGAAGGTCGCGGCGGCGCTCTTGGCGCTCGCGGGTAAGGCCCTCGCAGACAATCCCCTCGGCGGCGAAGACGCTGGCGTTGGGATCGCCGCCGCTGGCATACGGTTTGTAGCGGGAGCCTAAAAAGCCGGCCTCGGAGAAGCGCCCCAGCGGTTTCGTGAGCACGACGTACGGCGGGATCAGGCTTTTGTGCCGGGCCGCGAGCTTGAGGGCGACGACGGCGCCGACGGCCGGATAAACCTGGCCGTCGCCGGGCTTCATGCCCGTTTGAACCACATACGAGGCGGTCTCATGCGCGTTGATGCCGTGGGTCATGCTGCGGATCAGACTGAAGGCTTGGGCCTGTTTGGCGAGCTGGGGCAGGAGCTGCCCCAGCCGCATGCCGTCAGCGGCCGTGGCGATCGGCTCGTTGAGCGGACCGCAATAGTCGCTGCCGGCCTCCGGCTTGGGGTCGAACGTGTCGAGATGGCTGGGGCCGCCCCAAAGCCAAACCTGGATGACGGCTTTGGCCGGCGGCTTCTGAGGCAGCGCCGCGAAGAGCCGGCGGCACGGAAGAAACGGCAGCGCGAGGCCGCTCAGGCCCGCGCCGAGGAACCGGCGCCGCGAAAGGTGGGACGGGGCTGGCGCTTTCATGGTCATCTCCTCACACAGAACTCTTTGGTATTCACGAGGGCCCAGAGCACGTCCTGGGCGACTTCATGGCCGGGACCGCCGCAGGCCTGGGTGTACAGCATGACGGTGCGCCGCTCCTCCGGGGTGGGCAGGCGCGAGAGCGTCAAGAGGTAGAGCTCTTCGAGCGGTTGGGCCGTCGGCCCGTGACGCTCGCGTTTTCTGCGGAATTCGCCGAAGAGCGGCGGGCGCCGCAGCTTGTCTTGGATGTGGGAGGCGTTCAGCAGGTGGAGGCGCTGGGCGGTGGAGGGCCCGTTCGCGCGTTCGGACAAGAGCCCGGTGTCGCGCGGCGGACGCCCGAACAGCTCAAGGAAGGGGGAGGTGACGCTCCCGTCGCCGATGCGCACGGCGTGGCTCTCCGTAAAGGACGTGTAAGGCTCAGGAATCTGGCTCGAATAGCTTTCGGTGGTCCCGGTGATCTGGCAGAGGATGTCCAGCAGCACTTCGGCATCGAGCTGGCGCGTCTGGTAATATGCATAGCCGATGCGCGCGGCCAGCGCATCGGGAGGTGCGGCGGATTCGGCTTGGTAGGTCTTGGAGTTGAGGATCAGCCGGTAGAGCGCGTGCAGGTCGTAGCGGCTCTCGCGGAACGCCTTTTCGAGAAGTTCCAGCAGGGCCGGGTTCGCCGGCGGATTGCCGGGGTGCAGGTCGTCGGCCTCGTGGACGATGCCGCGGCCCATGAGGTGGAACCAGATGCGGTTGGCCATGCAGCGGGCGAAATAGGGGTTGTCGGGGGCCGTCAGCCACGCCGCGAACAGCGGGCGCGGATCGGCGCCCGGCGCGCAGCGTGCGCGCTTTCCGTCGGGGAAACGCAGGGCGCGAAGAGCCGGGTCCACTTTCGCGGGGTTGAAGAAGACGATCTCCTCTTTCCACTCGGTCGTGGCCTTGTAGTCGACGCCGCTGAAAACCAAGGCGAGGTCGCGCTGCGCCTCGGCCGGAAGCGTTTCGTAACGGATGCCCAGCAGGCTCTGCGCCACGAACGCGGCGATGTGGGGGGCATCCTTCTGCGGCAGCGCGCGGAAGAAATTGACGGCCGGATCTCTGAAATTGCTGCCGCTGGAGGTCAGCAGCTCGCGCGCAAAGGCCGCGTAGGTCTGATTGGTGCCGACGTTCTCGCGGATCAGCCGGGCGTAGGCCTGAACGGCGTTGGGCCACAGATTGGCCGGAAACTCGGATTTGACGCGCAGCAGGTCGAGCCACCGCAGGGTCTGGTAGTCGGCATGGGCCGGGCTCGCCAGCAGGGCCTCGATCAGCGCCCGGCGCTTGTCCGGGGAACCGTCGTCGAGAAAACGCCGCGCCACGTCGGGCTCGGGAAGCAACCCGGTGAGATCGAGGTACACGCGTCGCTGGAACACGGCGTCGTCGCAGACGGCGGGCAGCGTCTGCTTACTCAACGCCACGTGCGCGGCCACGCAGCGGTCAAGCTCCGCCGGAGTTGTGGCGCCCGGGAGCGTCGAGGCCCCGATGAGGACGGAGCCGGCGAGCGACGCGGCGGCATATCGCACGGTGTTCAACATGGGTCACTGAACGGGACTCCCGCTCAAATATTGCCTGCAGCCGCAAAACGGTGGCGGCGGAGTGAATTAAGTTCGCTTGTCCGTTGACTTTGGCCGCTCCAACTCCGCATAATGAAGCCTAAGGATAGGGGGAAGACGATGAGCGACAGCGTGTCAGTCAAGCGGTCCGGCGGCTTGCGCATGGGCCGATGCGGGGTCGGGGTGTTGGCGGGGTTCGGGTGGCTTTGCCAGATGGCGGCGGCTGCGGAGTTCACCGTGGCGCCGGACGGCAACGACGCGAATCCGGGGACGGAGGCGAGCCCTTTTGCGACGCTGGTGCGGGCACGCGACGCCCTGCGCTATCTGAGGGCGAAAAAGGCGGACCCCGCCGCCGGCGCAACGGTGACGGTGCGCGGCGGCACGTACCAGATGGCGCAGCCGCTGGAGTTGTCCGCTGGGGACGGCGGCTGCTCGAACGCGCCGGTCGTCTATCGCGCCCGCGCCGGTGAGGAGGTCCGCCTGGTCGGCGGACGGGTCGTCACGGGCTGGACCCGCGTGAGTGATCCCGCGGTCCTGGCGAGGCTGGATGGGGCCGGGCGCACCAACATTTGGCAGGCGGACCTCAAGGCTTTGGGGGTGACGGACTTCGGGGCCATGAAGAGCGACGCGGACTGGACATCGTCTGCGCCGGGGCTGGAACTGTTTTTCAACGATGTGCCCATGACGCTGGCCCGCTGGCCGAACGAGGGGACTGTCAAAATCGGCGAGCTCAAGGTGCAGGACGGCCACGCGATTCACGGAATCAAAGGCAGCAAGGTCGGAGCCTTCTCGTACGAGGGCGACCGGCCGCGGCGCTGGGCCGGCGAGAAAGAGGTGATGCTGCACGGATACTGGTTCTGGGACTGGGCCGACCAGCGCTACCGCGTGGAGTCGATCGATGCGGAGCAGCGCCTCATCACCTTGCCCGCCAAGCCGCAGCATGCGTTCGGCTTCCGCAAAGGCCAGTGGTACTATGCCTTCAATCTGCTCTGCGAACTCGACCGTCCCGGCGAGTGGTATCTCGACCGCGAGAGCGGGCTCCTCTATTTCTGGCCGCCGGCGGCTTCGCCTGAGTCGGGGCGCGCGGTCGTCTCGGTGCTGCCCGCCTTGGTCAAGATGGACCAGGCGCGCTTCGTGACGCTGCAGGGGTTCACGCTGGAGGGGTGCCGCGGCACGGCGGTTTCGGTCTCCGGCGGCAGCGACGTGCAGGTGCTCGGCTGCGTGATCCGCAACGTCGGCGGGTCGGCCGTCAGCGCCTCGGGGCTCCGGCACCGGGTGGCCTCCTGCGACATCTATCAGACCGCTCAGGGCGGCATCGCTTTGACTGGCGGCGACCGCAAGACGCTGTCTCCGGGCCGCCTGGTTGCGGAGAACAACCACATCCATCACTACAGCCGGTGGAAGCCGGTCTATCGCGCGGGGATCAGGCTCGACGGCGTGGGCAACCGCGCGGCTCACAACCTGATCCATGATGCGCCGCACATGGCGATCGGCTTCAGCGGCAATGACCACGTGATCGAGTTCAACGAGCTTCACCATGTGGTGACGCACTCCAACGATGCGGGCGCGATGTATTGCGGCCGCGACTGGGCGGGGCGGGGACACGAGATCCGCTACAATTATCTCCACCACATCTCCGGCTATAACGACAAGGGGTGCGTCGGCATTTATCTGGACGACCAGTTCTCCTCGGCGCATATCTTCGGGAACGTCTTTCATAAGGTCTCGAGCGCGGCGTTTGTGGGCGGCGGCGACGACACGCTGATCGAGAACAACATCTTCGTCGAGTGCTCGCCCGCCATCCACATCGATGCGCGCGGCCTCGGCTGGCAGTCGGAGTTCCACGTCACGCTGGCCAAGCAGCTCGAGGCGCTGCCGTTCCGCGATGAGCCCTGGCGGTCGCGCTATCCGCAACTGCTCAAGGTTCTCGACGATCCGGACCGCTCGGCGCCCCAAGGCAATGTGGTGTCGCGCAACATCCAGTGGAAGGGCAAGTGGGACGGCGTCGAGAAGAAGGCCTACCCGTACGTGGTGTTCCAGTTCAACCTGCTGGACCTCGACCCGAAGTTCGTGGACGAGGCAGCGGGCGATTTCAGGCTCAAGCCGGAGTCTCCCGCGTTCAAGGTCGGTTTCAAGCCGATCCCCTTCGAGCAGATTGGTCTCGTGGCCGATGAGTTCCGCGTGTCGACGCCGAGCGGGCAGGCACGCAAGTAGTGGGGTCGCATGCGGCCGGATATGCGGGTGGTCTTGAGTGTCGGGGCTAGTGAATTTTTCGGGAGGAGCGTCGGATGAAGCCATCGGTGTCGCGTCGCGCGTTCGTGGCGGGCTGCGCTGCAGTCGGGGCCGCGCTGCCGGTCTCCGGGTGCCTGCATGCGGCGGCTCAAAAGGAACGGAACGGGCGAGTCGCTTGCGGAACGTTTGCGCTCGACGAGTCGCGCGTGCGCTTTTTCTGCCCTTTGGTCCGCGAGCCGCTGCGTGTCCTGGTGTTGGGCGACACGCACTTGCATCTGGATGATGCGCGCGGCGAGCCGTTTAAAGGCTACAGCGGACGCATGGCCAAGGCGTATGACCGGACCCGGCATTACAAGAACGGTGCGGAGACGAATCCGCAGGCGTGCTTCGAAGCGTCGCTGACGTTGGCGAAGGAGCGCCAGAGCGACCTGGTCGTCCTGGTGGGAGACCTTTTCAGCTTTCCCTCGGAGGCGGCTGTCGAATGGGCGCTAGGCAAGCTGAAGGGCTCCGGCTTGCCGTACCTCTACGTTTCGGGGAACCACGATTGGCACTATGAAGGCATGGAGGGCACAGGGGCGGCCCTGCGCGCCGAGTGGGCGGAGAAGCGGCTCGGCCCGCTCTACCAGGGGCGGTCTGCGCTGATGCAGGCGGTTGACGTCAAGGGCGTCTGTTTCGTGGCGATCGACAATTCGACCTACGAAATCCTTCCGGAGCAGCTGGCTTTTTTCCGCCGTCAGGTGAAGCGCGAAAGGCCGCTCGTCCTGTGTATGCATGTGCCGCTCTATGCGCCGGGACGAGATCTCGGTTTCGGCTGCGGCCATCCGCAGTGGGGGGCCAGTTCTGACCGTAACTGGAAAATCGAGCGACGCCCGCAGTGGCCGGCGTCCGGCCACACCGAGGTGACGATGGCTTTTCACCGCGAGGTTTTTTCTGCTTCTCATCTGCTCGGCGTGTTCGCGGGACACACCCACCAGCAGTCGCTCGACGTGGTCAATGGCGTTCCTCAATTTGTCACCCCCGCCAACGCGACGGGCGGCTCTCTCGTTGTCGACGTTTTTGAGTCCGACGGGCGGTGAAGGGTCATGCTTCATTTAACAGGCGAGCACGGGATCAAATCTTATGAATAACAGAAATCGTTTCTGCACGATCTACGCTGGAATCGGCTGCGCGTCGGTGTGCGCGGCGCTCCTGCTTTCCGGCTGCCGGTGGCTGAGTCCTCAGTCGGCGGACGGCGGCGGGAGGGTCTTTTACGTGGCGCCGACGGGCGGCGCCCAGAATCCGGGTTCGAAGCGGCTGCCGTTCGGAACCTTGCAGCAGGCGCGCGACGCGGCGCGCGCGCTGAGGCGCGCGGCGGCGGGAAGCCGTCCGCCCGTCACGGTTCTGCTGAAAGACGGGACTTACTTTCTCGAGGAGTCTTTCGTGCTGACGCCGGAAGATTCAGGGGTCACCTATGCTGCCGCGCCAGGCGCGCGCCCGGTGGTGAGCGGCGGCGTCCGCGTCGGCGGCTGGCGCAGCGTCGACGGCAAGCGGTGGGTCGCCGAAGTGCCGTGGCTCGTCAAGCAGGCCGAGCCGTTCACGCAGCTCTTCGTCGACGGCGAGCGCCGCCCCTGCGCGCGGACGCCGGATGAGGGCGCCTATTTCTACACCAAACGGCTCACGCTGGCTCCCGGAGAGCCTGGCCCGTGTCTGGGCATGACCTTCAACAAAGAGGACGCGTTGCCGTGGATCGGCCAAGAGGGAGTGCGCGTGGCGCTCTTTCACAATTGGGTCAACTCCTACAACCGCGTCAAGCGCGTGGACGGGGCTAAACAGCGCATCGAGTTCGCGCGCCCTGCCGGCATTTTCTTTCTCGGTCCCGAGGTCAGATACTACGTGGAAAACAGCCTGGAGGCGTTGGATGCGCCCGGCGAGTGGTATGCCGACCGCGCCAAAGGGTTGCTGTTCTACTATCCGAAGCCGGGCGAGAAGCTGTCGCGCGCGGAGGTCATCGCCGCGCGGCTGGTCTCGACCCTTGTGCGGGTGGAGGGCGATCCTGCCAAGGGCGCCTACGTGGAGGGCTTGACGTTCCGCGGCCTCTCTTTTCAGCATACGGACGCCGACCTGTCGTCCGGTTACCCGCACAGCGTGCAGGGCGCGCATACCCAGCGAGGCGCACTCGCAGCGGTGGGGATGCGGGGCGGGGCGATCGAGGCGTGCGAGTTCACCCGCCTGGGCGAGCACGCGGTCTCGCTGCGGGAAGGGTGCGTCTCGAATCTCGTCCGGCGCTGCCACATGCACGGGACCGGCGGGGGCGGCGTCTATCTCTCGGAAGGCGCTCCGGCCCAGACCGCCGAGTGGTATCTGACGGCGCACAACACGGTGGACAACACCTTCATCCACGACGGGGGACTCGTTTTCCGCGCGGCCTGTGGCGTCTTCCTGGGCGGCAGCGCCAGCTTCAACCGGATCACGCACAACGAGATCTGCGACCTGAGCTGGATGGGCGTCCACCTGGGGTGGAGCTGGACGGGGCGTTCGCCGGCCTACACGCACCACAACGAGGTCGGCTATAATCACATCCACCACATCGGCAACGGGGTCCTCAACGATATCGGCGGGATCTACACGCTTGGGGTTTCTCCGGGCACGGTGTTGCACCATAACCGCATCCACGACGTGAGCCGTTTCGAACGGGGACGCGAAGGCTACGGCGGGTGGGGCATCTACCTCGACGCGGGCAGTTCGGAGATCACGGTGGCGAACAACGTGGTGTACGACACGCGCGACGGCGGCCTGCATCTGCACTGCTACGCCTATCCGTTCGGCGATGTGGTGACCAACAACATCTTCGCCTTCTCGCAGGACGCCGAGCTGATCCGCAACGCGGTCATGGAAAACGAGGCGCGCCACGTGACGCTCGAGCGCAACATCGTCTACGGCCCATCCACGAAAACCTATGGGGGCGGCAACTGGAAGAAGGGGAGCAATTTCAGCGCGGACCGCAACCTGTTCTGGAGCGCGTCGACGAACGCGCCGGTTTTCGCCGGCCGCTCGTTCGCGGACTGGCAGGCCGGGGGCTGCGACCGCGGCGGGCGGATTGCGGACCCCGGGTTTGTGGATGCCGCCGCGCGCGATTTCCGCCTGAAGCCGGGGTCGCCCGCATTCGCACTCGGGTTTGCCCCGCTCGACAGCACGCCTGCGGGACTCTATGGGGATCCGCGGTGGGTGCGGCTGGCGCAGACGGCCCGGCACCGGGCCTACGAGGCCGCTGTCGCGCCTGCGAAAGACCGGGCTCTCCGTCACGGGTTCGAAGAGGAGGACGCGGGGGATCTCCCGGATGAGGCGCGGGTCTTCGAAGAGAATACGCAGGCGGTCGTGCGGGTGGTGGCGGCGGGCGTCGCGGGGGCGAGCCCCTGCCTGCGCGTGACCGACGGGCCCGGCCAGAAGCATCTGCACGATCCGCACTTCTGCTATGAGCGGGAGTTCCCGGAAGGGGCGCTGCGGGGCTCGTTCGACCTGCGGCATGAAGCCGGCGCGGTGCTCTCTTACGAGTGGCGCGACTGGCCCGCCGGCGAGAGCTATCGGGGCGGTCCGTCCCTGCGCGTGAATGCCGATGGCGCCCTGGTCGCCGGCGGTCAAACACGCCTCGTGCTGCCGCACGGCGTGTGGGTGAAGATCGAGGTGACGTGTCTGACCGGTTCCGGCGCCAACGGCGTCTGGCAGCTCACGGTGAAGGTGCCGGGGAAGCCGCCGCAGACGTTTGAAGGCCTGGCCTGCAGTCCGGCGTTCAGGCGCCCGAACTGGATCGGCTTCATTTCGCTGGCCTCAGAGGTGTCGACCTTCTACATCGACAACGTCGCGGTCGAGAAGGCCCCTTGAAGCCGTTGCCGCTGCGCCCTGCGGGAATGAGTGCCAGGGCGCGTTGCCGACTCGCGCTGAGAGAGAGAGGAGCGCATCCCGGAATGAAGGACAAGGCAGTTTCGTACGCCTGCGCCGCGATGGACGCACGAGCCCCGTGACGTCGCAGAAGAGCTTGCGCTCGGGAGCGGTTTTGAAGGCCGGAATCAGCTGAACCGTTGCGGGCGCGGCGTTCAGCGGATGCGCAGCAGCGTGCCTTTGGGCGCCTCGGCGAGGGTTAACCGGTGGAAGTCGAACTGGATCCAGCCGCCCTCCGTGCCGTTCAGCGGGCCGTTGTACATGATGTTGAAGGTGTTTTCGCCGGGGAGCATGACGGCGCGGTCGACGGGTATGTTGACGTAGGTGCCGTTCGCCTGGGCGGTGAAGCTCTTGCTGTAAAGGCCGTTGACGCTGACGCTGAAGGGGTAGTTGGTCAGCGAGCTCGGCCCCTGGCCGATGATGCGGGTCGTGTAGGTGAAGTAATATTTTTTTGCCAGCTCGCTGGAGAGCGCGAAGTGGAGCACGAGGTTCGTGTCGCCGAAGGTGAGGGCGCGCTCCACGTGCATCCAGTTGGGGTCAGTCACGTAGTAATGGTCGCCGACTGCGCTCTCGTTGACGAACTCGGCCTGGTTGCCGTCCTCGTAGCCGATCTGCCAGGCGCCGCCGAGCTCCAGCCAGTCGAGGCCCGCGTAAGCGCAGGGTCCCGACACGTAGCGCAGGGTGAAGGTGTTTGTGCCGGTGAGGAGGGCGCCTTTGTCGATGTACCAGTAGAGGTCGGTGCCGGGGCCGGCGGTCTGGGTCGCGTTGGTTTTGCTGTTCACGATCAGCGAAAGCCCGGCCGAGGAGCCGCTGTCGGTCAGGGTCTTGACGTGCAGGACATAGTTGAGCTTCTGGTGGGCCGCGAGCGGGACGGCCAGAGTCGCGTCGCGGTAGGCAGAGGTGACGGCGCGGCGCAGGGTGTTCCACGGGGCCCCGGGGGTGTAGGTCGGGACGGACTCCGACTCGGGGCGCAGGTCGGAGAGGGAGTTGTTGTTGAGGCCGACCTGCAGGAGCGGCTGGGGACTGCCGAAGGCCTGGAGCACCTCGGCGTAGCTGAGCGCCCGGTTCCAGACGGCGATGTGGTTGACCGCGCCCTTGAAGGCCTTGAGGGCGTTGCCGCTGGAGTAGCCGGTGGCGGTGGCTTCGGCGCCGACGATGGTGCCGACGCTCGCGGAGGCGCCGTTGGTGACGGAGGCCGAGGCGACCTTCTGGTAGACGAGCGTGGCGTTGGTCGTCCACAGGTAGAACTCGACCGTGTCGGTGCTGCCGTTGTCGGTGAGCACAGCGGCGGCCTCGTACCAGATGCCGGTCGTGACCGAGGCGCTCGTCAGCTTGACGTTCTCCTGGCCGACGTACATGCCCAGACGGTTGTCGTCCCGCACGCCGAACATCCAGCCGATCTTGTCGTTCCACGAGAGGCCGTTGTTGTAGATCCAGCCGGGGTTGCTGGAGTTGACCGCGAACCCGTCCCAGCGGAAGCGGGTGACGATCGTGGCCGAACCCTTGAGGACGAAGTTGGTCACCCAGAAGGTGTCGGGCCAGCAGAGGGCGCTGCCGTTGGTGAGCGCGGCGAACGCCATGGACATCCCGCCGTAGCGGTCGCCGCCCGCGGCGCTGGCGACGTCGTTGGTCCAGGCGGGCGTGCCCAGGGGGCCGTACGAGAACGCGGCGTGGCGGCCGGTGCTGCCCTTGGCCGCGGCGGTTCCCCAGTCGCGCTGGTCGCGGATCTCGCCCGTCTCGGCGAGGCCGTTGCTGTTGGCGTCGTAGTCGAAGTGCCACCAGGCGGCGCAGTCGTCGTACACGCCCGCGCGGGCCGGCGAGAGGCCGGTCAGCGTCAGGATGAGCGCGGCGAGAAGGTGCGTAAGAAGCGGGAGACCACGTGCGTGCTTGTCCATGCCATACTCCTGTCGTGCGGTGGGGCTAGCAATATTTGTTTAAAATTAGCACACTTTCCTTGGCTTGGCCAGTCGCATGGGGATGGAAGGCGCTTGCGGGCTTGCGGACGTCTGCTCCCGAGCACGCGGAAGCCCGGTGGGGCAAGCGGGTTCCCGAGCTGGGCGAAAGACATCACATTGAAATGGCTCCGACATGTGAACGACTGGACCCGCTTGTTATACAGAAGAAGATCACAAGCGCAGAACAAATCAGGGAGTGTAACCGTATGTCTGCAAATTCAAATAGTGCCGATAAAGGGCTGCTATGGGACTCGCGCGGGAACACGGGCAGAGATGCCCGTACCACACGCGATGGCGGGAGGCGCGGGGGCAGGTGCCGCTTGGGCTCGGAGCGAGGTCGCTCCGTGGGCAGGGACACGAACGTCGAACGCTGAACTCTGAACGTCGAACGTCGAACGTCGATCGGCTCGGCAGGACGCCTCGCCCTACGAATGTCGGGCGGGACGGCGCTCGCGGCGCGAGCGCCCTACCGCCTGCTGGTCAGGGCAGAGGGAGCTAGCCGTGCCTGGACAGCCCTGCCAGTATGGCCGGACCTATGGGCCGGCAGGCTCCGGTACAGGGCTGCAAAGGGGCTCGCGCGGGAGCACGGGCAGAGATGCCCGTGCCACGGTGGCGGGAGGCGCGGTGGCAGGTGCCGCTTGGGCTCGGAGCGAGGTCGTTCCGGGGGCAGGAATATGAACGTCGAACTCTGAACTTTGAACGCCGAACGTCGAACGGACGCCTCGCCCTACGAATGTCGCGCGGGACGGCGCTCGCGGGGCAGGGCAGAGGGAGCTAGCCGTGCCTGGACAGCCCTGCCAGTATGGCCGGACCTGTGGGACGGCAGGCTCCGGTACAGGGCTGCAAAGGGGCTCGCGCGGGAACACGGGAGATGCCTGTGCCACGGTGTGTGAAGGCGCGGGGGCACGTGCCGCTTGGGCTCGGAGCGAGGTCGCTCCGTGGGCAGGGACGCGAACGTCAAACGCTGAACGGTTATTTCTGTGCGGAGAGGTCGCGGAGCGAGATCCCTTTGGCGACGACGTCCTCCACGACCGCTTTCCCGTTGAGGATGCGGACAACGGCCCAGCAGTTGGTGCTTCGCGTGGCCTCGCGGACGGCCGCTTCGGCGCGCGGCGCTTTCGCTTCCTCCATGTAGAAGCGGTTGAACGGCATGTCGACGTGGAGACCCAGGCTGGCCGAACGCCTGCCGTCCGCGTCCCAGTGGCCGCGCTCGCCGAGATAGCGCGTTTTGAGATAGGCTCCGGTCTTCGGCCTTTCGCGGCTCCAGGCGGTGAAACGGGCAAAGCCTTCGGCGTCGGATTCGATCCGCGCATAGATCGGCTCCCGGTAGCGCAAGCCCGTCGCCTGGATGTTGGGGACGGGGATGTAGTCGTCTTCAAACCCCAAGGAGACGTAGCGTCCTTGGAAAGGGTCCGCGGGGTCGATGGGGCGCGTCTTGAAGCGGAAGGCGTCCCCCGCGTTCAAAATGTGCTCCCGGCTGCGGATCAGGGTGAGGACGGCGCCGAATTGGACGGCGATCAGAAGGGCGAGAATCAGGGTTCCAGGACGTTTCATGCCGCGACTCCTTTCTGCCTTTTGCGGCGGGCCATGAAGAGGTTCACCGTCAGAAACACGGTGCCCAGAGCGATGAACACGAGGCCGCGGATCCAGTATGCGAAATCGGTGTCGAAAAAGCGTGTGACCAGCAGCAGCGACGCGGTCGCCATGCCCAGATTGAGTTGGCGCAGGCGGTTGCGGCGGCAGCCGAGAACCATGTGCATGACGCCCAGAAAGAGCATGAAGGCGTTGAAAACCAGGGCGTTCAGCCCGTGGGCGCGGTCGGCCATGGAGCCGGTGGCGAAGCACAGCGTCGCGATGACGGGAAAGACCGCGAGCGTCAGCGTCTCGATCGACTCGCGCCGAAACGCTTTCCGAACGGCCAAGAGCCAGCCGGTGAGGAGCGCAAGGGTAATTCCGCTGTCCAGCCAAATACCCCAGGCGCGGTATTGCCAGTCGTCGCGCATGTGGTCCCAGCCGATTCCTTGCCACATGTCGGACCAGGTGAACAGGTAGGCGAGGATGACCGTGCCGAGGGTGCCGAAGGTCTTCGGAAGGTTGTTCCACCCCTCGCGGTCGCCGTAGAGCCAGAGTCCGAGCAGCCCCGCGCCGCTGAGGAGGGCGGAGTAGGCGACAATCCAGAGTCCGGGGACGGTCCTTTCGAACGCGAGGCCGGTGCAGAGGCAGAGCGCCGCCAGCAGGCCGGCGAAGCTGAGCGCGGTGTGCAGGGCGTAGCGGTCGGTTCTGGCGAGGTGCGCGAAGCGGGCGGCCGGCGGCAGGATCAACAGCCAGAATGCGGCGGCCTGCCCGCTGGTACGCTGCGCCGCGAAGCACCACCCGCAGAGGAGCGCCAGATAGATCAGGGACGTGCCGGTCGAGCGCAGCACGAACATCAGGGGCGCGATGAGCAGGGCCCATGACAGCAGGAAGGCGGGCACGTCGCTGGGCAGGTGGTAGGTCTGGCCGATCAGCGCGATGGAGGCGCCGACGGCGAGCGCGTGGAAGAGGCCCGCGGATTCGCGCCAGGCGGTTCCGCGCCCGTTCTGCAGGGCCGTGAGGCTCAGGCCCGCGCCGAGCGCGAGCGGGCAGAGCGACAGCAGGGCGCGCGCCGGACGCGACAGGGCCTCCCAGTTGTGGGCAAACAGCAGGATGATGCCGGCTCCGATCAGCAGCGAGCCCAGGATCGCGCAGGCGATGATCGCCCAATGCGTGCCGCTGCGCGTGTCCGTCTCGTAGTAAGCCCGCAGCCGGCCGGAGGTCTCTGGGGAAAGAAGGCCCTCGTTTTCTAACAGAGGCAGCTCTTTCATGAGCCACACGCGATGCCGATCCGGTACAGTTCTCATGGTTTTACCTCGGGTTGACTTAAACAGATTCAGCCGCGTGAGTCCAGTTCTGTCTGCGTGCGCCCGGAGTCCGCGCCCCTCGGCTCCGGGGCGGGGGCGGGCCGGGGT
>Ga0209066_10000121_pt1 | contig 115020 bp, 96 predicted proteins | sample All_14_2_FD_187198 | JGI IMG/M metagenome (GOLD analysis project Ga0209066, IMG submission 187198) | Freshwater microbial communities in response to fracking from Pennsylvania, USA - Allegheny Zone_MetaG_DW_15 (SPAdes) (version 2) ...
GCCATGGGGGCTGCGTTTGCAGCCGCAGGCGGGCTGGGTGTCAGTGCCGTGACGGCATGCTCCTTGGCAGCGCTTGAGTCCGGCTTCTGGGGCGTTGGCTCCTGAGGATCAAATCCGACCGTGACGGAGGGCGTTTTGGGCCGGGATTCTGAGGATGAAGAAGGAAGCGGATCTGGCTTATCCGCGATTGCGTCGGCGGGTTTGGAAGGCGTTCCCGCGCCGGGAGTGGAGGGAAGCTGCGGGATCCTGGGATCTTCCTTGGAGGTTTCTTCGATTCCATCATGGCCGGTCAGGCTGGGGATCAGGCCTGGGAAGTAGTCTTTCAGCAGGTAGCCAACGAGACCAAGGAACCCGAGAAGAAAGAGGGCTGCGAATGCGAGCCTGATGAAATTCGTTCCGCGCGGCGCCCTCAGACTGGCGATATTCCTCCCTGCTGGAAGCGGTGCCATGGGTGAGGCGGAGGCCGTTTCATGTCCGCCCAAGCTGAGCGAAGGGGAACCTGCCGGATGCAGGGGTTGGGTGACGGGGGACAACGGCGCAGGGGACACGTCTCTGCCAAGAAGTGATGAGCCTTGAAGGTTGTGCAGCATGCCCGGCAGGCCGCCCGCCCCTCCTCCGCCCATGGGAGTCATGTTTGGCAGAGTTGGTGAGCCAGGAATGAAGCGTGATTGATTGGGGAGTCCATTCCCGGGGGGGCCTGCTGGCATCTCAGGAGAAGGCAGAGATGACATCGGCGCCGGGGATCCGGGATGCGACGCCCACGGGGGCTGGCCGGCCGGGACATTGAGTGTGCTGCTGAGGGGCGGCTGTCCCGGAGCGCGCTTCGGTGGGAGACCGGTGTTTAGGTTCAGCCCCGTGTTGAAGTTTGCGGCAGGTATGCCAGCTCCTGGCATCTCGCCGAGCATTGGCGACTGCGGTGCTGGAGGCCAGGCGGGACCAGGTGCTTGGGCTGGCGCAGGGGGCGGAGACCAAGACTGTACCGGTGACACTGCGGGTGCAGGGGTTGGTGAGGTGACGGTTTGTCCGCAACTCGGACACGGACCTGTGACACCTGCCATTTGTGCAGGTACCGTCAGGATCGTGCGGCAGAAGCCGCATTGGAACTGGATCGTGTCCGGGTTCATCACATTAAATTATTATGGCCAATTTCATTAATTATCATTCAAGGATTGGTTTTGACAAATTGAAGTTGGAAACTTGTCTGACTTCTTAATGAAAGGTAGCCATTGAAAATCAGCCATATCGGATCATCCCGCCGCCGCCGCCCGTAAAAGCTCCGCCTAGCCGGGGGACCGTTTCTGCCTCGGCCAGCGTCCAGACACGCCCACGCTTTTGGTGCTTCAGGTGGCGGACCATTCGCCGCCAGGAGATACCAGCCAGACCGAGCACCAAGAGGGTCCCTGATCCCCAAATCAGGGTAGAGGTGAGGCTGGTGATGGGGGAAACGACGGGCGGTACTTTCGATTCGGAGCTGAATTCCGCCAGCGCATGGCCTTTGACCGGGAGGCCCTCACGGTCTGGGACCAGTGCTTTTTGCACCCAGAAAAGCCGTGTCGAAAGGTGGATGGTGTAGCGGCGCAGCTGATCGTGAACATTGCTGCTTTGGAGAGCTTCGTTCAGGCAGGCCTGGATCGTCTCACTGAGGAAATCAGTGGAGATTTGATCATGGACGGAGCGGCTGACAAACAAACGGGTCCGCCAAGGCTCTCCGAGTGGGTAAACCACCAGGCAGGCATCGGATTGCAGCAGGCTGCCGGAGGCGATTTTCTCCAAGTCAGCCCCTTCGGGGAGCTTTTGGTCATGTCCGATCATCAAAACATACAGCTTGATGCGTGCGTCCTGGGCGTGGAAACCGAGGAGGCGCATCATGTCATGATTTTGGATTTCAGGGACAAGCTGGTCCGGATCAATGAGATACTCCTTGGGCAGACTCTGCGCGCATGCGGTCAGAAACTCCGGAGACACCTCCTTGAGAGAAGCGAGCGGCGTGGGCAGCTGCACCGGGCCGGGCTCGCCTTGCGGTGGCAGTCCTAGGATCGCCTCAGGCAGAAAGAGGCGCATGTCCTCGGCCTGCAGGCGTGAGGGGAGAGTGGTGTCGTGGTTGCTGAAAAATTGTTCCAGCCGGGGGGCGCTGGACAAGGGGGTATTGATAAGCTCATTGATGTCAGAAGCTGACCCGCCACTTTTTGGTGGAAGCACGCCGGGGCTGCCCCCCCCCGGCAGGCTGTCGCGAAATCGTTTGAGCTCCTGCTCGCTCCAGCGCGGCAGCGGCAGTCCAGGTTCCTCGGCATCAGCAGGGTGGCCCACCTCGGCCGAGGCCACCCCCCCCGCGAAGAGCAGTGTAAAAAGCAGCGCCGGGCGGGGGCGTTTGACCTTCTGCTCTTTGGCTGCCAGGGATCTTGAGGACGACCTGTTCATGTTTTGGGAACGGGGAATTCTGCCAGGGGCCGGGAGGCTGAGCGGTGCCCGCCACGGAGAGGCTGCAGGCCAATATCTGAAATGGAGTCAGCGATGGCAGGTGAATCGGGCTGCCATGGCATGTGGCGGGCGTGCTTTCGCAGCACCTCGCTGACGCGGCTGCAGCAGGCTTCCATCGCCACGCCAAAAGCCCCCTTGCGCAGGTGGCCGCCCACGGTCTGCATCATGCGGTTGATGATTTTGGGGCTGAAACAGTTTTCGATGGCATAGCCCAGGGTGATGCAGGCGGTTTTCGCCGAGGGATCCACGACCACAACAATGCCAAAATCATTGCGGCGGCTGACCGAGTGAGTGTTGAAGGCCCCTTGATTGAGCAACCAAAAGCCCAGCTCTGCGACGTTCAAGTTAGTGGGTAGAGTGCCTAAGTAAACCGCAAAAAAAGCTTGTGGATAGGTGCGTTCAAAATCGTCGAGGATGATCTCAAGACGGCGTGTGTCCTCCAATCGGAGACAGTGGGCGGCATCGGTGATTCTCTCCAGTCTAACCCATTGATTTCCAAGGTAATTATGCAGCAATGTCGCAGAAAATCCGCAGGCAGAGCAGGAGGTCTGCTCCGCCCTGACGCTTGCTTGGCAGCGTGGACATTTCATGTTTATAAAATATATGGAAAATACAATCAATCAAGTCCTTTTTCATCAGTCCTGACACAGAAAAAATGTTTACACCGGCGGCCCTTTGTGGTGTAACTAGGAGTTGATTCAATAATTAAAAAACGAACGCTGATTTCTTCCGGCTTTCAAACTCCGAATTCAACGCTCAATTTTCCATCAACTGATCATGAAGCTCGCCCCTACCATCGTCATTCTCGGCAGTCTGTTGACTGCCGGTTCCATCCAGGCCAAATGGTCGCGAATTCCTATCATCAAGGAAAAGCCGGTGAATACGATCAGTGGCCCTGCCAGCAATGCTCTGCTCGACAGTTCCTCAGGCATTGGTCGCGCTGATTCCATTCTTTCGAGCGACATCACGGCATCCTCCACGGTTTCCGCCGGGAAGAGCTTTGTTCTCATCAACCTGGGCAAGCCTGTGCTCATCTCTTCCTCCTCGTTTGTGAATGACGGCATCGAAGGGCGCGCAACGCTCTCCGCCAGCGCGGACAAAAATGGCTGGGCGGTTCTCGAAGAAAAAGTCTTCTCGGCGGCAGATCGAACAGTGGAGTTTAAGTTTGCCGGGATGCAGGCCAAATTCGTCAAACTCGAGCTGGCCCTCTCCAAGGGCGGAATCATTCGGAGCCTTCAGTTCTTTGGTGCAGCGACCGACAAGGGGTATGCGGTGAAGCAGTCTGCGGATGGCAAGGGTGGCAAGCCGATGGATATGATCAACGGTCTGGGGGGGGCACGCGTTGTGTATGCGGCACCAAAACCTGCCAACGGCCTCGACACTGCCATCACCTACAACAAATTTGCCTTCCCCGAGTCTGACGAAAAATATCGTACCATCATCTATGACTTCGGTCAGCTGCGCATTCTGAACGAGTTCGCCTCGGTTCACTCACCCCGTCCGGTGCGCTTTGAGGTGTTCGCCTTCGACAATCTTCCGGAAAAGGAAGACTGGCGTGGTCGCATGGCCTTTGACCCAAGTGACTTTGGCAACTTGGCACCGGTCGCCGTGGCTGAAGATACGCGGGGCACAGGGACTCTGAAAGCCAAGCCCGCCAAGGCGGTCAAGACCCGCTACTTGGCGCTGCGCTGGGAGCCGGAGTTCAATCCGCCGGATTTCCAATGCACGGGCGCGGCAGAAGGTAATGTGGTCAACATCGTTACGACCAACACCGTGATCGTCACCAACGCCGATGGCACGAAGACCGTGGTGACCGTGACCGTGGGTGATGCACATGGCGCTGGTGCTGCCACCAGCAATGTGACCCCTGAGAATGCCGGCCAGATGATTGCCCAAGGCACCGCCACCAGCAGTGACACCACCGTGGTCGTCACCCAGACCTTCGCGGCGGGCGTTGATCCGACAGCACCTGGGGCCACCCCCATCAGTTCGACCACCACCACAGGTACTTCGACAGTGACCGTCACCACGCAGCCTGATGGCACGGTGGTGACCACCAGTGAGTCCAAGACCGTGGACACGAACACTGGAACCGTGGTAACAACCGCTGTCACCGAGACCAAGGCGCCCGATGGCACCACCACCACCACGGTGAATCAGACTTCGACAGATGCCAGCGGCAACACCACCACCACGGCTGACGGCACCACCACGACGACCAGCACGACCAGCACCACCACCACAAATGGCGATGGCAACCTTGCTGGCGGCAGCTCACCCTCTCCGAGTGGCAACGGCTCCACAAGCGCCAACGTGACCAACACGATCAGCACCGCTGCGACATCGCCGTAATTGAGTCGTGATTCATCTAAGTCCCGCACTGGAGAATCCGGTGCGGGATTTTTTATGCCCTGCCCTGGGCGCTGCTTGAAGAACGGCCCCGAGACCGTGGGGTCGTGATCAGGCTGTGGCCACGCATTTTGGGCACAGGCCGTAGAACTCCAGCTCATGATAGAGCTTCTGAAAGCCGGACTGTTTTTCGATCTGCTTTTCCAGGGCCTCCACCGGGCATGCGATGTCCAGCCGCTGAATGCGGCCGCATTGCGTGCAGATAAGGTAGTCATCATGATGACCGGGCTGCAGGAGGGTATAATAAGCGCTGCGGTCATGCAGCCCCAGCCGACGGATCAGGCCCAGTTCCTCCAGCTTGACCAGCACACGATAAACCGTGGCTTTGTCTGCGCCGCTGGTGAGATTGGGCGATTCTGCGATGTCTGCCAGCGAGAGCGGTTGGTGGGAGTGGACGAGAATGGAAAGGACGTTCTCCAGAGCCTTGGTGCGCCGCAGGCCGGCTTCACGCGCGCGCTCCATCATTTTGGCCGCCAGTTCGCGTGCAGACTCGGCATCATGATGCTGGCAGGTGGCGGAATGGTGGTGGTGGAGCATCGCGTGTCTTTGGGGGCTGTTTACGGGGCTGACATGGACTGCTTTTTCTGCTGAAACAACCATTCATGCAGGTCGGCACGAGGATATACGATGCCCGTGATGCCGTGGCCTGCCCCTTCCACTTCGGTGTATTTCATGCGTTCGCCACCCGCCTGCTTGACGGCCGCCACAATGGCGCGTGATCGCTCCACGGGAACCATGTCATCTTTGTCGCCATGAAAGACCCAGAACGGAATGGGCTTGAGGATCTCCGCATTTTTGACATCGCCCCCGCCGCAGAGCGGCACGCAGGCTGCAAAGACCTGCGGATATTTGGCGGCGATGCTGAAAGTGCCAAAGCCGCCCATGGATGATCCTGTGAGGTACAGGCGGTTTTGGTCGATGGGCAGATGCTCCGTGAGATCGGCAATGAGGGCGAGCAGGTTGTCCGCCACCTGATTTTTCCAGCCGATGTCTGCAGACGGGCACTGGGGAGCCAGCAGAAGGCAGGGCTGCTTGGCCAGGTGCTCTTCGTTCGTCCAGATTTTCGGTGCTCCGCCGAGCTGCGATTCGTTGTTGGTGCCGCTCTGGCCGGAGCCATGCAGCCAGATGACCAGAGGATAACGCTGGGTTCCATCCATGGAGGGACTTCCCCAAAGCTGGTAGTTCAGGCCCTGCTTGGACACGCCTTTGACAAACTGCCCGGTGATCTTCGCTGCGTACACGCCCTCCTTGAGCCCCGCATCGCGGTGCTTCTCGCGCAGCAGGCGGCGGATATAGTCCTGATCTTCCTTGGAGAGCTTGTCCAGCGCCAGACGGTACTGGTTGAAGTCGGTGCTGCGGCGAATTTTGACCTCCTTGTCAGTGAACTCGATCAAGTTGCCCATGAACTTCGATTTGCCGTCGCTGGAAGTCCACTGGCGTGGCGGGTCAGCAGCCTGCGCCACGGAGAGCAGCAGGCCGAGGGTGAGACAACGAAGGAACGTGGGCATACGCCATGCTAAGCCGCACGCCAAGGTGACGGCAAGCACTTTGCATGCTGGGACCGGCAAGCCTTACGGCGTAATGCGAGCCCCGGCCTTCTTCATCTCCTCCACGAATTTCTTGGAAGCTTCGTCGATGGCATTGCCTTCGATGAAAATCTGGCAGTAAGGAGCCCATTCGCGCGGACCATCATTGTCCTTTTTCCACATGCGGTACAAGGGGGAGAGATCCGTGATCTGGTTGTTTTCGAGGAATAGAAACTGCAGCTCCGTGAGGGGCTCCAGAGGTGAGATGTCCTTCACTCCATTGCTTTTGAGCGAAAGCATGGAAAGCCATTTCATGCCGCCGATGCCCGTGATGTCAGTCACCTGATTGCCTTCAAGATAGAGTGTCCAAACCTTGGGCAGCTTGAACAGGGGCCTGGCGTCTTTGATCTGATTGTTGGCCAGATAGAGCGAGGTGAGGGCCTGGATCCCGCCAAGCGCGGAGACGTCCGTCACCTTGTTGCCTGTGAGTTCGACGTACTGCAGCGCCTTGCACGCGGCCAGCGGTGTGATGTCGCTGATCTGATTGTTGGAAACGTCGAGGAACTGCAGGCGCTCCAGACCTTTGATCGGCGCGAGGTTGGTGATCTGGTTTTCTGGCAGCGTCAGGGAGGCCAGAGATTTGCATTTTTCGAGACCCGTCAGATCCTTGATTCCCGCTTTTTTTCCTTCAATAATCGAAACGGTCGCGACATCTTCTGCCGTGATTACTTCCTGATTGTCGCGCTTAGCGAACACCTGCTTGCGCACGGCTGCCTCCAGCGCCTTGTCGGGGAAAATGGCGACCGGCTTAGGTGGCGCTGATTTGGCCGCTGCTGGGGTAGGAGTTGCTGGCTTTGCCGGAGATGTCGCAGGCTTTGCCGGAGGCGGGGCCGGTTTGGCGGGGGCAGGCGCCGGAGCTGCAGGCTTCGCAGGCGCGGTCACAGGCTTGGCGGCTACGGGTGCCGGAGTTGAGGGCTTGGCAGGAGCGGGCGTCGGTTTGGCATCAGTTTTGGTCGGAGGTGTGATCGGTGCTGACGCTGGTTTCGGTTCCACCTTGGCTGGAGCTGCGGTGGCGGGTTTCGTCTCGGCCCTGGGGGCTGCCGCAGGGGCTGTTGCTGGCTTGGTGTCCTGGGCGTGAAGACTGAAGGCGAACAGCGTGGGGAGGACGAGTCGAAGTTTCATGGCTGGGGAAATGTTAAGGCCATGATACGTAGAACGCAGGTTGCATGTTCAGCAAAAATCGCCTCTCTCTTGATGTCATGGTCAACGTTATTGTCATCCTCGAGATCGATCCGCAGAAGATCGATGAATTTCTTGAAGTCATCCTCGAAAACGCCGCAGCTTCACGGTTGGAGCCGGGGTGTCTTCGCTTTGAAGTGAGCCGGGACAATGAACAGTCCAATCTTTTTGCCCTCAGCGAGAGCTACGTGGATCAGGCTGCCTTTGATCAGCACTACACCACGCCGCATGTGGCCAAATGGCGGGCCAAAGGTCCGGGATTTGTACTGAAGCGCTGGGCGGTCAAGGGCCCGGTTTATTGAACAGCGCAAGAAGGACCAGCCTGGACGAGACACATTCGGCGTCACAGATGCCATGCGACTGGCTAGCATTGCGCGATGAAATGCGCCTTTATTGCTCTATGTCTTTGCCTGGGTCTGGTATGCCTCGTTGCCTGCACCCACAAGACTGATCCAGAGCATCCCTTTGAGGCGGTGGCAGGGTACGGTTACTTCATGCAGTACGTCAAACCGGTGCTTGAAACCCATTGCCTGGCCTGCCATCGCGGCAGCCACCCGCCCGCAGGGCTTTCGCTGGTGCAGCGCAGCAGCCTGTATGCACCGCGTAGATATGGGCGTGCATTTGTGGTGCCGGGAGATCCCAACGCCAGCAGGCTGCTGACGGCCGTGGCCGAGGGCGGCAGTCATCCAGGGATGCGCCATGGCGGGTCTCTGCTCTCCGGATCGGAGGTGGACGTTCTCTATGAATGGATCGAGGACGGCGCCTACTGGCCGGACAATCCCGCGGGCTTTCTACAGCCCTGGGTGTTTGTGCCGCGCAAAAAAGGCCTGCTGGAGCGGTGAGCTGCGGCGGCTTACTTGATGCCGATCACCATCGAATCCGGGCCCACCAAGTGCTCCACACGGCACTGGCTGAAGCCGGCTTCCTGCATCCAGCCGATGCAGTCAGCGCCGGTGTAGTCAAAACCACCGGGTGTTTCGATCAGCATGTTCAGACTCATGAGCAGGCCAAAGGCATTTTCTTTGCGTGCATCGTCGATAATCGAGTCATACACCACCACGGCGCCGCCGGTGGGCAGCGCGGCGTAGGCCTTGCGCAGCAGCATGCGCTTGGTTTCCAGATCCCAGTCATGCAGGATGTGGCCGAAGAGCAGCACATCGGCCTGAGGCAGTTCATCGGTGAAGAAACTGCCGCCTGCAAAGCGCACACGGGCATCGAGACCGTTCGATAAGATGTAATCCTCAAAGATGGGCCCCACTTCAGGCAGATCAAAACCAATGCCTTGCAGATGCGGCTGCGCGAGCGTGATTTGCGTCACTAGGTCTCCCTGCGCGGTGCCGATGTCTGCACAGCTTCGATATTCACCCCAGGGGAACTTCTGCGCGATGGCCATGTTGGCCCCGCGGCTCACGCCTGACATGGCACGCAGGAACTCTTTCAGTTTCGCAGGGTCTGCGTAGAGCGCTGCAAAGGGATCCAGCCCGCCCTTGGATTCGTTTTGGGATTCACCCGTGCGCACGGCTGCCGTCAGGCTGCCCCAGAAGGGGTAGAGCCGGTGATTTGCCATCTCCAGGATGCCTCCGATGTAGGAGGGTTTGGCCTTGTCCAGAAAGACCTCGGAGTCGGGTGTGTTGCGGTAAATGCCGTCATCTCCGCGAATGAGAAATCCCAGCGCCACCAGCGCATCAAGGAAATCCCGCGCACCGCGTGGATGCAGGCCCAGGCGGCCTTGCAGCGTGGCAAGATCGCCCGGGTGCCTGGCCAATTCGGTGAAGATTTCCATCTCGACTGCGCTGAGCAGCGTCTTGGAGCTCCAGAAGGCGAGACCGGTGTGCAGGATGTGATCAGGGGTGGGGTGCATGGAGTGGATGAGTTCGCGTGATAGTGGCAGAAGGCTTTCGTATTGGCATCAAAGATTTTGCCCAGTGAATGCCTGTTCTGATCTCAACTGCTTACAAAAAAGCGGTCATTTATTCATCGCGTTTCGTTGTGCTGGTCCCTATCGTCGGACCTATGAAATCACTCCTGATTGGTCTTGGTGTTGTTGCTGTCATCGTCCTGACGGTCATGACCGGTTACAACGGTCTTGTTTCGCGCAGTCAAGCTGTCGACGCACAGTGGGCGCAGGTCCAGAACGTGTATCAGCGCCGGGCCGACCTCATTCCGAACTTGGTGAAAACAGTGGAAGGCGCGGCGAATTTTGAGAAGAGCACGCTCACGGAGATCACCGAGGCCCGTGCATCGGTTGGCAAGGTCCAGTTCAACAATGCCCCGTCCGATCCTGCGCAGTTTGAAGCCTTCGAAAAAGCCCAGGGCGCCCTCAGTGGAGCACTGAGTCGTCTGCTGGTGGTGGCGGAGCGCTATCCGGACCTCAAGGCGAATGCGGGTTTCCTGGCGCTGCAGTCCCAGCTTGAAGGCACCGAAAACCGCATCTCGGTCGAGCGCGGACGCTTCAACGAAGTGGTGCAGGGCTACAACACAAAGATCAAAAGCATTCCTGCGGTGTTTTATGCCTCCGCACTCGGATTCAAGGAGCGCCCCTACTTTCAGGCGAAGCCAGGGTCTGAGGAGCCGCCGAAAGTGGATTTTAACTTTGGTGGCAGCGCTGCCCCCAAACAGCCGTGAGTGTACGCATCTCATCCTGGTTCAGCCCGCTGCGGCTGGTGCCCGCCATGCTGGCGCTTGCCGTCACGGCGGTGCTGGCGGCTGAGCAGCTTCCGGAAAAACCCGCGCGATTTTTCAATGATTACACGGGTGTCGTGACTCGTGAAGTGGGCGACAGCCTGAACGAACGGCTGGCTGCCTATGAGCGCGAAAGCTCGAACCAGCTGGTGGTGGTCTTCAATTCCCGCATGCTCTCAGATTCAAGTCTGGAGGACTACTGCACGCGTGCTTTTGAAAAATGGGGCGTAGGCCGCGCGGATCATGACAATGGCGCGGTGCTGTTCGTCTTCATTGAACAGCGCAAGATGCGCATTCAAACCGGCTACGGTTTGGAGGCGAGCCTGACGGATGCCGAATGCTTTCGCATCATTGAGGGCATGAAGCCGTTTTTCCGCGCTGGAGATTATAACGGTGGCGCCAGCTTCGCGGTGACCGCAATGATCGAGGCGACAAAGGGGGAGTATCAAGGCACTGGGAAAACCTTGGCCGAGTCCGATGTCGATCCACAGGCGTGGGTGCTGGTCCTTTTCCTAGCCTTCATTCTGTTCACCGTGGGGCTTCAGTTATATTATAAACTCCGGGGCGACCATCTCTATGATGCGAAGGGGCGGCGCCGCGTGACGGGCGGCCAGCCTTGGTACAATACGAGCTGGAGCAGTGGCGGCAGCTGGACCAGCGGCGGCGGAGGATGGAGTAGTGGAGGCGGTGGCGGCGGTTCGTCCTTTTCCGGTGGCGGCGGCAGCACAGGCGGAGGAGGCGCCAGCGGAGGGTGGTAACCATGAACGCGAACGAATTCATCGCCACAATTGTGGATGAGCAAGTGACCCGGGCGATCCAATCTGTGGAAGCGCGCACCAGTGGAGAACTGCGCGTGTTTGTGACCGACAAACCGGTCGAGGATCCCATTTCAGCGGCATGGAAAACTTTCGCCCGTCTGAAGATGCAGGAAACCTCGCAGCGCAACGCCGTGCTCATCTTCGTGGCCCCCCAGGCGCGCAAGTTTGCGATTGTGGCCGATGAGGGCATTCATCGCTTCTGCAAAGAAGCGTTCTGGAACCAGCGCGCCCATCAGTTGTCCGAAGGCTTCAAGGCGGGCGATTACACCGCGTCGCTCGTGCGTCTGATTGAAGACATCGGTCAGGCGCTTGCAGCCCATTTTCCCCGTCTGAAAATCGATGTCAACGAACTGCCGGACGAAGTGTTGCGAGACTGAGGCTGGGCTGTTTTCCCACCGCTCGCTTCGATGCATTCAATTTAGGCGCATATCTCGACTGTGAATGACGCCACGATCCAGCGACCTTGCTTTTTAACGAGATGATATTTTCCGAATGCAGCGGCAAGTGAGCCGTAGGCATATCCTCCGGCTAGTTCAGCGTGCGATGTGGTGAGTGAGACGATGCGACTGATGCTAAGGACAACCCCGCTGCCCTCCATGTATGACGAACGGGGATACACCTCCAGGCCCTCGGCCTTATAGCGCTGGAGAAGGTCCGGTGGGGCGTCATGTCCCAGCAGCTTTAGATACCATTGTTTGTACGAAGAGCCTGCCCATCGAGAAATTTGGTAACGAAAAACGGCGTCATACACTTCCTGATCGTTTTCTGGCAACGAGGCAAAGGGTTGCGGAACTGGCTTTTTGCCAGGTGATGAAGCTGAGCAGCCTGCGATGGCGGTCGCTCCGGCAAGCTGAAGGAAATGTCTCAGGTGCATGAAATTGTATGTGATGAGGTTTGGAGACTAGTTCCCCACCGCTCGCTTCAGCGCATGCTGCGCCTTGTTGAAGTCGGTCACGGCGATGACGCGGCTCTGGCGGGCGCGGGTGAGTTCTTCGCGGGCGAGCAGGTATTCCAGCACCACGCCCACCTGGCTGGCCTGACGTTCCTTGGCCAGCTTGGTCATTTCTTCGGCGGCAGCCACGGCTTCGTCGTTGATCTTGATCTGGTCGTTGGCGGACTGTGAACGGGTGGCGGCTTCGACGACTTCACGACCCACAGCAGCCTTGACCTGGCTGGTTTGCAGCGAGGCGCTTTCTTCGCGGGCGTCCGCGAGCTTTTGACGCTGACGGTCAAACAGCCCGCCGGGGCCGATCTTCCAGCCAACGCCAAGGTAGTAATCCTGCTGGCTGCCAAAGTTGCCCCACTGATTGCCCACGTTGCGGCCCCCGCCCAATCCACCTGCGGTGTAGCCGGCCTGAACACTTGGAATCAGGGGCGCGACATGGGCGCGGTCTTTTTCGGCATCCATGGAGCTGTGAATGGCCTGTGCGGCGTGGATCTCGGAGCGGTGCTGCTGCGCGAGGGAGATCATCGTGGCGACACCTCTGCCGGACATCATTTTCACGGGGACAAGGTCTGCCTTTGCAGGGCGCAGCACGGCATCGGGCGTGAGGCGAAGGATTTCTGCGAGACGTGCGACCGCGAGATCGCGCTGTTCTTCGCCCTGACGAATGGCCAGTTTGGCACGGCTGATCTGGGACTTCACGCGCAGCAGGTCGGCGCGGAAGGCTGTGCCAGCGGTGACGGCGCCGTCGAGCTGTTTGCCGTAGTCCTCGGTTAGGTGCAGATCGTCTTCAATGATGGTGAGCATGGCCTCGGCGGCGAGGAGGTCGTAGTAGCGCTCCACCGATTGCGTTACGATGTCGATGCGGGCCTTTTCAGCGAGATGCTCGGCGGCGAGCGCGCGCTGCTTGGCGGCGAGCGCCGAATAATAAATGTCTCCGGGAGACCAGTCGATCATGATGGTGGTGCCGACGGTGTACTGCTGCTTGTTCGCATTGAAGACGTTGCCTGCAATGTCCTGCAAACGGCCTTCATGGCCACGATAACCTGCTCCGAGACTCAGGGAGGGCCAGAAGCGCTGCCAGGCCTGTTTGGATTCCGCCAGCGCCTCATCATGCTTCGTGCGTGCGAGCTGGATCTCATCGTTGTTCGCGCCTGCAAGACGCATGACGGTGCGCAGATCGACGTAGGCGGGTTCGGCGGCATGGAGAGAGGCGGCCAGGAGCAGGAGGGCCCAATGACGAATGAATGACGAAGCTGGCATTCTGGAGCTTGTAAGGTTCATGCTATGATGAGGCTGGTGTTTGGGAGGGGCGCTGCAGGCGGATCGTTCGTGCAAGCTGGATGAAAAAGGCGAGGAGCAAGGGTGCTGAGGTGGCCTGCGTCCATTCGGGATGTTCAGTCATCATGCCGACAAAGATGAGAAACCCGGTCAATAGCAGCAAGCATAGCCAGCGAAGAACAGCGGCCATGGTGAAAGGTAGAAATGATGATGCCGGCAACAATAAGGCCGCGCACATGGGAAGGCCGAAGGGAGAGCAAAAAGCATCCGCAGGTCTGTCTGCAAAGATTTGCCATACAAAAGCAATGCCATGACCGCCGACAAGAAGTATGCAAAAGGTGCTGCTTACAATCACGAGCAGCATGATGCAATCCACCCACCAGCGGCTTCTGCTGTGATCAGGTTTCGTCATGGAATGCGTGGTGCACTTGCAGAGAGTGAATCATTTCACCGTGACCGGCTGCTTGTCTGCGAGGGGCGTCGTTCCTGGAAGCAGGATCACGTCGTCGGCTTTCAGTTCGGGTATCTCGACCTTCGTGCCGTCATTGAAGCCGAGCTTCACGGCGGTCTTGATGGCTTTGCCATCGACGTGCTTGAAGACGAAGGCGTTGGTCTTTTCCATCACGAGGCCGGCGACGGGGATGAGGGTGGCTTTGTCGTGCTGTTCGACGGCGATGCGTGCGGTGGCAAACATGCCGGGGCGGAGTTTGCCGTCGTCGTTTTTGAAGTCGGCCTCGATGAGCATGGTGCGCGTGGAGGGATCAAGCGTGCCGGTGAAGCGGGAGATGGTGCCTTTGTAAACGGCTCCGTCGAGGGCATCGACTTTTGCCTCCACCTGCTGGCCGACTTTAAGAAAGGAGGTCTCGATTTCGATGACCGGCACCTGCAGGCGCAGCGTGCTGACATCCGTCAGTTGCAGCAAGGTGCCGCCACCCGCCGCTGCGAAGGCACCGGGATCGACGCGGCGGTCGGTGATGGTGCCGGGGAAGGGGGCGGCGATTTGCGCAAACTGCAGCAGGGCGTTGGCGCGCTCCATTCCAGCTTTGGCGATGGCGAGTTTGGCTTCGGCGTCATCGACGGATTGCGGGAGGATGAGGTCGGGTGATTTGGAGCGGGCTTCGTGCAGGCGCTTCACTTCGACTTGGGCGGCGCTGATCTGGGCGCGGTGGCCGATGAGGTCGGCTTCGAGTTCAGGCACGGAGATTTCGATGAGCTTCTGTCCGGCGGTGACGAGGTCTCCCTTGTCCACGGTGATCTTTTGAATGTAACCGGCCACGCGTGCCTTTAGCTCCACCTGCTGCCAGGGCGCGAAACTTGAGGGCAGGCTGATCCACCGGTGGATGGTGCCCGTTTGCGGCTTCGCGGCGGGAAGGTCGAGCGCGCTGGCGAAGGTGCTGAGACTGAGGAGTAGGATCAGGTGCTTGGTCATGGCGGAAATCAGTGGGAGGGTTCAAACAACGCGCTTTGATCGTCGTCAGGATCGAGCGAGGCGGAGGTGGCTTTCGTGCTGGCGAGCAGGGCGAAGACGGCAGGGAGGAAGAACAGGGTGGCGACGGTGGCGAGCGCCAAGCCGCCGACGACGGCGGTGCCGAGAGGGGCCGTCTGGCCTGAGCCCAGAGCGAGAGGAATCATGCCGGCGATCATGGCGAAGCTGGTCATCAAGATGGGGCGCAGGCGGCTGACAGAGCCTGTGATGGCGGCGGTGCGACGATCTCCGCCGCTGCTCAGACGTGCGCGATCGGCAAAGGTGACGAGCAGGATGGCATTGGCGACAGCGACGCCCACGGCCATGATGGCCCCCATGGCGGACTGGATGTTGATGGTGGTGCCGGTGAAGAAGAGCGCGAGCACCACGCCTGCAATGACCGCAGGCATCGTGGATATGACGACGATGGCGAGGCGGAGGGACTGGAAGTTGGCGCAGAGCAGCAGGAAGATGACGATCATGGCAATGATGAGGCCGCTGCTGAAGCCGGAGTAGAGCTGTTCAAAAGGAACGACCTGCCCGCGTACGTCCACCTTCGTTTTGCCATCCGCTGCGGGTCCGACTTCGGCGATGGCCTGGCGGATTTTTGCGATGGCGCTGCCGAAGTCGATGTCGTGAATGTTGGCGGTGATGCTGACGACGCGGACGAGGTTGTAGCGCTCGTAAGTGCCGATGGTGGTGCCTTTTTCGATCTTGGCGAGGTTGCGCATCAGCACCGTGCCACCGTCCTTGCTGGTGATGGGGATGTTGCCGAGGTCTTCGATAGACTGCGTGCGTTCTTCGGGAATCTGCACGGCGATGTTGAAGCTGATGCCCGTCTTGGGGTCGGCCCAATAGACCGGTGTGGTGAACTTGCTGGATGTGGTCGCCGCAACGAGACTCCGTGTGACGTCTTCGACATCAACACCGAGCAGTCCGGCGCGCTCGCGGTCGATCTGCACATTGACCGCTGGCGCATCGAGCGTCTGGGCGATCTGGGCGTCGCGCAGGAACTTGAGTTCGCCGAATTTGGCGAGCAACTTTTCTGCATGCGCCTTGCTGTCCGTCAGGCTGGGGCCGCTGACGACGATCTCCAGCGGTGTGGGCGAGCCAAAGCTCATCACGCGGCTGACGATGTCGTTGGGCTCGAAGGACAGGCGCACCTCAGGAAGCTCTCGGCTTATCGTGTCGCGCAGCTTTTCCTGCAAGGTCGCGACGTCGTCCCATCCGGGGCGGAACTGAACGGCCAGCCAGCCTTCCTCGGGGCCACCGTTCCAGAGATGGACGAGGTTTACGGGGAAGCTGGAGTTGTGCACGCCGACCATGCCGATGGAGAAATCAACGCCTGCTTCTTCGCTGATGATCTGCAAAATGCGCTTGGCGATGGCCTCGGTGCGTACGACCTGCGTGCCGCTGGGGGCGCGGAAACGCAGCGCGAACTGGCCGGAATCTGTCGCGGGGAAAATCTCGGAGCCGAGGAATGGCCCGAAGGAGAGGATGATGAGCGCTGCACCGCCGAGATAGGCTGGCACGAGAATGAAGCGCATGGTCACGGCGGCTTTGACGAGTCCCTGATAGCTGCGGGCAAAGATGCCGGGCTTCTCTTCATGCAGTTTCTGCTTGTTCGGCAGCAGCCACACCGAGAGCACCGGCACTAGCGTGCTAGAAAGGATGAAGGAGGCGAACATCGCAAAGCCCACCGCGAGCGCGAGCGGGACGAAGAGAGCCTTGGCCGCGCCGACCATGAAGAAGGCGGGAATGAACACGGCGAGGATGCAGAGCATCGCCAGCAGTCGCGGGAGAGTGGTTTCCAGCGTGCCATCGAGCGCTGCGCGGGCGAGCGGTTTGCCACGGGCGAGATGCGTGTGGATGTTTTCCACGGTCACGGTTGCTTCATCGACGAGGATGCCCACGGCGAGCGCCATGCCGCCGAGTGTCATGAGGTGGATGTTCTGCCCCGTGGCCCAGAGCCCGAAGGCAGAGGCCAGCAGCGAGAGCGGAATATTGATGACGACGATGAAGGCGGTGCGCAGATCGCGCAGGAAGAGCAGCACCATGAGGCCAGTGAGGATGGCGCCGAGGCCGCCTTCCTTGAGCAGGTCGCGGATGCTGCGATTGACCACGGGTGTCTGGTCGAATTCAAAGCTCACCTTGATGCCCGCCGGCAGCAGCTTCTGGAATTCTGGGATGGCCGCACGCACGGTTTTGACGACTTCGAGCGTGGAGGCCTCGGCGCGTTTGGTGACTGGCAGATAGACGGTGCGGATGCCGTTGGCCAGTGCGTAGGAGGTGGTGACGTCGGCGGAGTCGGAGACGGCTGCGACATCGCGGATGAAGACGGCGCCTTTGTCGGTGCGGCGCAGCGGGATGGCTTCGAGATCCTTGATGTTCGTCACGATCGCATTGGTCGGCACGATGGGATACTTGCCGTCGAGGTTCATGTTGCCCGAGGGGCTGATGGGATTTCCTCGCGCGATGGCTCCCACGATTTCATCCGGCGAGAGGCCGTAGCTGCGCATGCGGTCGGGGTTCACATTCACCACGATGGCGCGCGAGCTGCCGCCGAAGGGGGGAGGCGCGGACACGCCGGGGAGCGTGGCGAAGGCCGGACGCACCTTGTTCAGCGCCTGGTCCTGCATTTGATTCAGCGTGATGTTGGGATCGTCCGTGGAGAAAACGAGATGACCCACGGCCACGCTGCCGGCATCAAAGCGCATGATGAAGGGGGCCACGGTGCCCGGCGGCATGAAGGCGCGCGCGCGGTTCACCTGCGCCACGGTTTCGGACATGGCCTGGCTCATGTCCGTGCCGGGATGAAACTGCAGCTTCATGATGGAGGCGCCCTGGATGGACTTCGACTCCACGTGCTCGATGTTGGAGATGTAGAGAAAGTGGTACTCGTAGCGGTAGGTCAGGTAGCCTTCCATTTGCAGCGGGTCCATGCCGCCAAAGGGCTGCGCCACGTAGATCGTCGGGATGCCCAGCGGCGGGAAGATGTCGCGCGTCATGCGCTGGAGTCCGAGCCAGGCCCCGAGGCAGACCGCCACCACGGCAACCAAAACAGACCAGGGATGGCGGAGGGCAAAGCGAGCGAGAGACATGCGGCGGGGGAAATGATAATGGAGGTCGGCTGGCGATTACGGGCACCGTAAACGGAGGTCGGACAACTTCTTTCCCTAAAAAACGCAAATTTCACCCTCAGGCATGGCTGTGCATGCCGGCAGGGCAGGGGTGGTGCTGCGGTTGCTGCCATGACCTGGCGACCTCCGTCCGCTGGCGCTCGTGAGGGCCGGGGAGGGGGTGAAGTGAGGGGCGGCGTGGCCGATCCAGCCGTCAGAGAAGGACGTTGTTTTCGGGCTGCAGCTTCGGCGGCAGCTTTTTCTCTCCAAGGATCTCACGGACATCGATCTCGATGTTGCGGCAGATGGTGGAAATGGGCGTGTCGTTGATGGCGTTGTCGAAGGGGTTTTCGCTGAATTCGCCGGTCTGCTCCATGGTGTAGAAGACCCAGGAGATGAGGACAGAAAAGGGAATGGTGAGCCAGACGCCGGGACCGCCCACGACGGCGCTGAGATCCTTCAGCAGGCCAAAAGGCAGCAGCAGGATGAAGATCTGTACAAAGATATGACTGGAGATGCTGTACTGGCGGAAGAGCGGGGTGGATTTGATGCGTTCGCAGCCGCCCTGGAGATTGTGGAACTCCGTGACGAGTCGCATGAGTTCGATGTGCTCGAAGGCGTCCAGCATGCCCTCCCGCTTCAGCCGGGCGAGGTGCTCTGCATGCACCTTCAGAAGCATGCAGGCGGGATTGTTGAGGCTCTTGAGGTGGTCGAAATACTGCATCTTGTCGTGCTCCCCGAGGATGCGCTCGAGACCTTTTTCAAATGCCTCAAGCTCATGGCGCTCTCCGGCGAAGGTCTTGTGGAGGTTTTGCTTGCTGGTGGCCCAGGGGATGGTGCGGCGGAGCTGAAGGCGAAGAATGTTGATGAAGGCAAGGTGCCGGTAGGCGGCCTCGCGCACCTCGGATTCGGCGGGAAGGCTGGCCTTGAGATGGGCGACGAAGCTGCGGGAGGCATTGGTGATGCCACCCCACAGACGGCGGGCCTCCCACAGGCGGTCGAAGGCCTGGTTGTTCTTGAAGCCGACAAAGAACGCCACGGCGGTGCCAATGGTGCCGATGGGCAGAAAGGGAATGGCTATCCAGCGAATCTCAGCGAAACGGTAAAGCACAACCGCCAAAGTGCTGATGACCAGAGACTCGATGAAATTGCGACGTGCGAAGTGCCAGAGAAGGATCAAACGGAAGTCTTTGCCGACGTACATGATGCGTTAATGCGGGTGGGAGAGCGATGCTGAGAAGGGGGGCGGAGAATAGCACTCTGCATGCCAGACGGTGCTTTGCCGACGGGGCGGTCTATACAATGGCAGGCGCGTGCTGCGCGATCAGTTTTTTGCAGCATTCACGCTGACTGAGGGTGCCTTGCGGCTGGTCCGGGCATGGAAACGTCAGTGCCTGCCCACTTCAACGCCCAGTTCCTTGAGCTGCTTGCGCACGATCTTGAGCACGGCGCGGCCGTCCTTGGTGATGGTGTAGGAGCGAGGGGCTTTGGGGCCTCGCGAGGTGTCGGCCTTGGAGGTGAGCCAGCCGTTTTTTTCCATCCGCTTGAGCAGGGGATAGAGCGTGCCGGGGCTGACCTCGTAGCCGTGGTGCGCCAGCTCCTTGAGCATCCACTGGCCGATCACCTCGCCCTCGGCGGCATGGTGCAGCACATGCACCTTCCAGAAGGAGAGCAGGATTTCACGGTTGATGAGCTTGAGGTCCACGGCAGCCATAAGGTAGTCCCCGAAAGCGGCGGGTGGTCAAGTGACGACTGGTGTAAACTACCTCAAATAGATGAACTCGTTGCTCATCATCAGCGCCTGGCAGAGCAGCGCCCAGGTCTGCAACTCGCGCTTGGTGGAGTCCTGCTGGCTGGAATTGAGGGAGGCATCGGCGGCGGTGAGATAGTTCTCGGCGCGGCGCAGATCTTCCGCAGTGGCTTCGCGGGCGAAGGCGAGGCGGTAGGCGGCGCGGAGGCGCGCTTCCTTGTCGGCGGAGAGCTTGAACACGCGGGCGGCGAAATCGTGTGCGGCGTTGGTGGCGAGGTCGCTGTTCATCAGAAGCAGGGCCTGCGGCGAGACGACAGAGCTGTAACGCAGGCCGGTGCTGGTGGAGGGATCGGGATAGTCGAACTGCTGGAAGAGGTCGTAGAGATTGTTGCGAATGATGGGCATGTACAGCGCCCGCCGCGTGCTGCCGTAGGAGGTGAAGTCCTTGGAGGTGTGATTGAAGACGAACTCGCGATTGCGGCGCGGGATGGTCTTGCCGCCGATGGTGTTGTCGAGACTGCCTGCCACGCTGAGCAGGGCATCGCGGATTTCTTCGGCTTCCAGCCGACGCACGGGGAAGTGGTGCAGCAGGAGGTCTTCGGGATCAGTCGCGTAACCTTGTGCCGAAGTGGCGGAGCTCTGCTGATAAGTGCGCGAGCTCATGATGAGGCGGTGCATGTCCTTGAGGCTCCAGCCGTTGCTGGTGAACCAGCGGGCCAGCCAGTCGAGCAGCTCAGGATGCGTGGGCTGCTGGCCGAGGAGCCCGAAGTTGTCCGTGGTGGGGACGATGCCCTGACGGAAATGCCAGGACCAGATGCGGTTGACCATGACGCGCGAGGTGAGCGGATGATCCGCGCTGGCCAGCCAGCGGGCCAGCTCCAAGCGGCCGCTTTGATTCGCCGGGAACTCCGGCTTGGATTTGAGCGATGCCTGCTGCGCGACCTGGATGAAGCCGCGTGGCACGGGCTTGCCGAGCGCGAGGTGGCTGCCGCGAATGTGGATGGGCAGTTCTTTGATGATCTTCGGTGCTTCAGCCACGGCGAGCGTGGTGGGCAGGTCGGGGAGGTTGCTCTCCGTGGTCATCATCGTGTCCTTCAGTGCGCGCACCTTTTCGGCGACGTCTTTGGGGAAAAGCACCATGGGCTCCGGCGGCAGGGCCAGGAAGCCTGCGGGTGCATCCAAGGCAGCACGCGCCTGGTGCAGCAGCGAGCCTTCGGATTCATCCACGGGCCCGGCTTTGGCCTTCGCCTTCGGTTTGGCTGGCGGAGCCGGCTTGATCTTTTCCGCCGCCGCGAAGATGGCGCTGTAGTAGCCACGCAGCGGCTGCACATCTCCGGTGCTTTTCAGCGCATCCTGCCAGTGCTTGAAGAAGGGCAGTGTTTCGTTGGCGGCGAGATACACGCGGCAGTTCAGCAGCACATGCGCACGCAGCCCGAGAGGCTCCGCAACCGGACGCACCTGACTCAGGGTAGGTGTCGCGGGCAGCCTGGCCGCGGCCATGAGGTAATCGACGGCATGCTCGCGCACCTCCTTGCGCAGGGCGGTGATGGCGCTGCTCTCAGCCTTGGAGACGGCGGCTCTTTGATCTTTAAGGATGCGCTCGGCGGATTTGACGGCGGCAAAATCTTCCAGCGAGCCCATGGGTGCTTCATACGCCGTGCTCAGCGCGCCGATGCGGTCCACGCTGAAGCTCTGCGTGCTTTTGAAGATGGCGGCGAGTGAGTAATAGTCAGCGGTCGGAACGGGGTCGAACTTGTGATCATGACAGCGTGCGCAGCCAAGAGTGAGGCCCATGAAGGCGCGGCCCATGACGTCGATCTGCTCATCGATGACGTCCATGGCGAGCTTCTCCTTGTCGGGCTCGGCGAGGACCTTGGCACCGAGATTGAGGAAGGCGGTGGCGGTGACGTGTTCTTTGCGCGTGGCCAGGTCCTTCGCCTCCAGCAGATCGCCAGCGATCTGCTCGGTGAGGAATTGGTCGAAAGGCTTGTCGGCATTGATGGCCTGCACCACGTAGTCGCGATAACGCCAGGCGGTGCCCAGCGCGATGTTTTCATCAAGGCCGTTCGAGTCCGAATAACGGGCCACGTCCAGCCAGTGGCGGCCCCATTTTTCACCGTATTGCGGCGAGCGCAGCAGGCGGTCCACCACTTTGGCAAAGGCGTTCGGAGAGTTATCAGCAAGGAAGGCTTCCACTTCCTGCGGGCTCGGCGGCAGGCCGGTGAGGTCGAAGGTGGCACGGCGGATCAGCGTGCGTTTGTCCGCAGGCGCTGCGAGCTTGAGTCCTTTTTCAGCGAGCTTTTCGCTGATAAAAGCGTCGATGGGATTGGCGGCGTCCGCTTTGGGGACGGCAGGAGTGGAGATCGGGCGGAAGGCCCAGTGCTTGGCGCCTTCTTTGAGATCAATAACGCGCGGCGCGCTTGGCTTTCCGGTTGCGACGGCCTCCCGTGGATCGGGCGCGCCCATTTTTACCCACTCTTCCAGAGTCTTCACTTCCGCCGCAGGCATGGCGCCTTTGGGCGGCATCTGCAGGTCCTGGTTTTGATAGCGGATGGACTCGATGATGTGGCTCTTGTCGGGATTGCCCGCGACGAGGGCCGGGCCGTTGTCGCCGCCTTTGAGAATGGCATCGCGGGAATCGATGAAGAGACCGCCCTTGCCCTTGCCGGATTCGACGGAATGGCACTCGTAGCAGCGCTTGATCAGGATGGGGCGGACGTTCTTTTCAAAGAAAGCGATTTTCGCGTCATCCGCAGGCGCGGCCAGCGCCACGCTGCCGGAATGCAGCGCCAAGGCCAGGGCGATGGAAAGGGAGGGCTTCATGAGACAGCAAAAGTACGGCCAGGAGACGGCGCTTCTTGCCGTGGGATTGACTTCGTCTAGCTTGCGGGATGTCTCCCGTTCTGCAAACTCTGGCCGACCTCGTCCGCATCAACAGCATCAACACCTCCTATGAGGGCGGTCCCGGCGAGGCGGAGGTGGCGGCCTACGTGCGGCGTTTCTTTGAACAGCGTGGCATGGAAGTATGGGAGCAGGAGGTGTTTCCAGGGCGCAACAATGTGATCGCCCGCGTGCCGGGGCGCGACTCTTCACGGCGCATCGTGTTTGAAGCGCACATGGACACCGTGTCGATCAAAGGCATGACGATTGATCCCTTTGATCCGGTGGTGAAAGACGGCAGGCTGCATGGGCGCGGCTCGGTGGATGACAAGGCGGGGCTGGCGGCGATGATGCATGCCGTGGCGGACATCCACGCCAGTGGTGACCGACCGCCCTGCGAGGTGTGGCTGGCGGCGGTAGTGGACGAGGAGTATTCGTTTCGCGGCGTCGTCAAACTCTGCGAAGGTTTGAAGGCCGATGCCGCCGTGGTGGCTGAGCCGACGGAGTTCAAATGCGTGATCGCCAGCAAGGGCGTGCTGCGCTGGCGCATCCGAACGAAGGGCAGGGCGGCGCACAGCTCCAAGCCGCACCTCGGCATCAATGCGATCACCGCGATGTCACGCATCGTGCTGGCCTTGAACGAGGATCATGAGCGCATGCAGGCGGTGACGCATCCTCTGCTCGGGCCGGGCACTTGCAATGTGGGCGTGATCCACGGCGGCGTGCAGGTGAATTTTGTTCCCGATGAAGCAGTCATCGAGATCGACCGCCGCCTGCTTCCCGGCGAGGAGGTGCCGGACGTGCTGGCGCATTATCAGGTGCTGCTGGATGCGCTGATGAAACGGCACCCCGATGTGCTCGCTGAAATGGAAACGCCGATGCTGCAGGACTGGCCGTTTCAAACGGACGAAAACGCGCCCGTGGTCCAGCTTGCCCGCACCCTGCTCGGTGAAATGGGCCGCGAGAACGGCGTCAGCGGCGTCCCCTTCGGCAGCGATGCCAGCAAGTTCTCACGCATGGGCATTCCGACGATCCTGTTTGGTCCCGGCAGCATCGATCAGGCCCACGCGGCAGTGGAATACGTTGAGTGCGCCGAGGTGGAGAAGGCGCTCACGTTTTACACGGAGATCGCGCGGCGGTTTGTGTGAGGAAAGGGAAGGTGACGGTGCCTTGGGCACGTGCCGAAGGTGAAGGTCGCACTGAGCGGTCAGGGATCAGCGCATCGTGCTTTCGCGGTGGATTATGCAGTGATTATTGGTCGATGGCTCCGCCATCGATAAAGGGCGGGACGGCGAGAGGTCCTTAGTGACAGGTTTGTTAGCGGGGAAGCGCAGCGGCTCACGAAAACGACTTCCGCAAATGGCTCGGCAGGATGTTCAGCGCTTCGCGGTATTTCGCCACGGTGCGGCGGGCGACTTTGATGCCCTGGCCGTCGAGGAGTTTGGCGAGCTTGTCGTCGCTCAGCGGCTTGTGCTTGGGCTCGTTTTTGACGAGTTCGGCGATGGCGTTCTTGACGCTGGTGTTGCTGAGGTCGTCCCCTGAATCGGTCTTCACGCCGTGGGAGAAGAAGAACTTCATGTCAAACACGCCGTGTGGCGTGGCGATGTACTTGCCGGCGATGGCGCGACTGACGGTCGTTTCGTGCACGCCGACTTCATCGGCCACGGTGGCCATGTTGAGCGGGCGCAGGAAGTTGGTGCCCTTCTCCAAAAACTCGCGCTGATACTTGAGGATCTGCGTGGCGATGCGGTGGATCGTCTGCTGCCGCTGGTGGATCGAGCGGATGAGGAACTTGCCGCTGCGGATCTTGTCGCGCACGTAGTTGCGCACTTCGCCGTTGTTGCCGGGCGCGCTGAGCAGGTCCTTGTAGGTGTTGCTGATGCGCAGGTGCGGCAGATCGTCATTCGTCATCACCGCCACCCAGTCACGGCCCTGACGCTCCACGACGACATCCGGCGTGACGTAGTTGTTGGAGGAGACGGCAAAGCGCTGCGCGGGGCGCGGGTCCAGCGTGCTGATGAAATCTGCTGCGCGTGAAATCTGCTCCAGTGGAACGCCGAGCTTGCGGGCGAGAATGGGGTAACGCTTGTTGGCGAGGTCGTCGATGTATTGATCGACCAGCCTCCATGCGAGGCTCTGCTTTTTGCCAAGGCGCTCGAGCTGCACCAGCAGGCATTCGCGCAGGTCTTCCGAGCCGACGCCCACGGGGTCAAAGCTCTGCAGCAGCTTTTTGGCGGTGATCAGGGTGTCGATGGGGATGCCATGGTTCAGGCTCAGATCATCGATGCGGGTGTTGAGAAAGCCGCGATCGTCCAGATTGCCAATGAGGAACTCCACCTGCGGGGCGAGGGAGGCCTTGGCGTCCGAGGTGTGAAGCTGGGAGAGCAGATGCTCCTGCAGCGTGGTGGGCGCCACGATGGAGTCCATAAGGAACTGCCAGCGCTCCTGGTCGTCGCTGCGGCGGGTGGCGGTCTGCTGGCGGCTCTGCTGCCAGTACTCGCGCCATTCGTCGTCCATCTGGGTCAGGGCGTCGATGTCGCTGTCATCCACGCTGCGGTCGTCGGGGTCATCCGGGATGGCGTCCTGGAGGGAAGTCTCCGGCGCTTCGAGTTCGAGCACCGGGTTGATTTCGACCTCCTGCTGGATGATCTGCCTCAGCTCCAGGGTGGGGGCTTGCAAGATCTGCAAGCTCTGCTGCATCTGAGGCCCGATGGCGAGCTTTTGAGTCTGTAACTGCTGGAGTCCGTGATCGGCCATGAATGGTTGGAAGACAGCCAAGCGCCGTCCGCACCTTTTAGCAAGCAAACATCAGGCCAGCATGGCATTTATTTTCAAAATCGACAAAAGAGCTGCTGCTGGCATAGAAACAGAAATCCCGGTTGTTACCGGGATTTCCACGTGCAGATGAGAGAGAATCTTAAAATCTCAGGGCACTTCAAACACCTTCTGGGTGGTGGGATCCAGCGCCAGCGAGCCGCTTTCGAGCCCGGTGATGTCGAGCTCCTTGTAGGGCGGATACGGGCTGATCACCCGGCCTGGCTTGGCGGTTTTCTTGCCTTTCAGAAACGATCCCGAGGAGCCGCTGCTGCTGGAAGTGGTGCTGGGAAATTCCTTGGGTGTGGTTTCAGAGCGCCGGGTGATGGGCGTCTGCGTGGGCGGCGGTGAGTCTGGCTTGGATTCTTTTTTGGGCGTCACCGTGGCGGTCTTGGACGACTTTTTCGGAGATGGAGGAGAATCTTCGACCTTGGGCGGGGTGTATTTGTGCGTGCTGCCGGAGGATTTGCTCTGCGACTGCGGCTGCGGTGCGGGTGTCTTGCTTTTGCTGGAAGGCGCAGGCGCTGGCTGCTGCGTGCGCGGCGGGGTGGCTTGCTGCGGTGGGTAGTTGTAGCGCGGCTGGCCCTGGGGCTGCTGCTGCGGGGGGTATTGATAGCCGGACTGCGGCTGGGCATAGCCTGAGCCGGGCATGGGGTAGCCCTGCGGAGACTGCTGCGGGTAGGTCGGGGCAGCCTGCGGGCGCGGGGTGGAGTCCAGGCTGTAGCCGCCGCCGTTTTGACCGTAGCCTTGCGGTGGGTAGTCATAGCCGGTGGGGTCCTTGCCGTAGAAGAGGCGGCGAGCCATCTCACTCATGCGCTGGCCAAACTTCGGCAGAAACTGCAGCGGGCTTTCATACTGCGGCTGGGGCTGCTGCTGCTGCGGATAGCCGTAGCCCTGCGGTGCCTGCTGGTAGCCCTGCGGAGGAGAATACTGCTGCGGATACCCTCCCTGCGGCTGCGGGTAACCCTGAGGAGGCGGATAGTAGCGCTGCTGCTGCGCCTTCGCTGAAGCCATCGAAACAATGACGATGGCGGCATACCAGCCCAGTCCAAATGAGGTGAGGAGCCTCCTGTGAGTGGTTCGAGAATTCATAATCATTAATAGTTCTTAACTTTCTAAGAACTTCAAGCCGCAATTTCCGGCCCTCCGTCCTCTGGAATGAGATCGCAACTGGATAGACGAATGCGGCTGAAGTTTGTTCAGCCGCATTGCCATTTCTTCGAATCTGTCGTGAACTTCGTCCTTTATGAGGCCAGACGCGCGTCGATGTCCTTGTCCAGCCAGGCCCACATGCTGGCGAGGCCTGCGGTGACCTTGGCCTTCGCGGCGGTGAGTTCTTCGGTGCTGAGAGTCTGGCCTGCGGCGGGGACGCTGCGGCCAAACATGTAGTACTTGATCTTCGGCTCCGTGCCGGAGGGGCGCACGGCAAAGCTGCGGCCATCGGCCAGATCCACAAAGAGCATCTTCTCCTTGAGCACCACGTCGCCTTCTTCGTCGGTGATCTCATCCTTGCGGAAATCGCGCACCTTGATGACGGCGGAGCCATCCACCTCCTTCGGCGGATTGCTGCCGTAGCTGTCCGCCAGCTTGGCGATCTGCGCGGCACCGCTGGCGCCTTCGAAGACCTTGCTCTCGTTGCGCTCCAGGAAGTAGCCCACTTCGCAGTACACCTGGTCCAGCAACCCTGCCACGGTGAGGCCCAGGCTGGCGGCATAGGCGGCCAGCTCGGCAAACATCACCACGGCGCCGTTGCCATCTTTGTCGCGGCTGAAGTCATCGCCCATGTAGCCGTAGCTTTCCTCTCCGCCGAAGACGAGAAACTTGCTGTGCTTCAGGCGTGCGTTGCGGCTCTCCACGTTGTTGAGGTCGCGGTAGCGGCTCTGGATGTCCGCAGGCAGCGCGGCTTCGTATTTGGAAAGCTTGGCGCTGATCCATTTGAATCCGGTGAGCGTGTTCACGCAGTTGATGCCAAATTTCGCGGCGATCGCATCCTGCAGCGGGCTGGTGACGAAGGTCTTCAGCAGCACGGCGTGGCTCTTGTTTTCAGCATTGAGAATGCCGAGGTCAAACATCGTCTTGGTGCGGTACCACGCCATGAGGGAGCCGACCTGATTGCCGGTGAGAAGCACCATCTCGCCTTTGGCGTCACGCACGCCCACGCCCATGCGGTCGCAGTCGGGATCCGTGCCGATGATGATGTCCGCGCCTTCCTTGTTCGCCAGATCCACCGCCATTTTCAGAGCGGAGGCGTTTTCCGGGTTCGGGGACTTCACGGTGGGGAAGCGGCCATCCCGCACGTCCTGCTCGGGCACGGTGAGGAAATTAAAGCCCAGCTTTTTCAGCAGCACGGGCACCAGCACGCCGCCGGCGCCGTGCAGGGCGGTGAAGACGATTTTGAGCTTCTTCGCCTCCTCCTTCTTCAGCAGCTCGGGCTGCAGCATCATGGTTTCCACGCGGGCGAGATACTGCTGGTCCATGTCATCGGCCAGGGTGGTGAGCTGGCCGCGCTCGGCCTCCGGCAGCGCCGTGTATTCCTCGCCCTTGATGGCGTTCACATCCTTGATGATGCCCGTGGCGTGGGGTTCCACGATGCCGGCGCCGTCGTTAAAATTCACCTTGTAGCCGTTGTCATGTGCCGGGTTGTGGGAGGCGGTGATCATCACGCCCGCATCCGCACGGAGCTGGCGCACGGCAAAGGACATCTCCGGTGTGGCGCGGCAGTAGTCGAAGAGGTATACATTCGCCCCATGATCCATGGCGATCTTGGCGCAGAACTTCGCGAACTCCGCCGAGAAGTGGCGGGTGTCATGCGCAAAGACCAGGCTCGGCTTGCCGCTGAGCTTCGCATTGGCGCGGAAGTTTTTCAGGTAGGTCACCAGCCCGCGGGTCGCACGGCTGACGTTGTAGAAGTTCATCGCGTTCGTGCCCACGCAAGGGTGCTCCGGGCGCTGATCCTCCGGGGCGCTGCCGCGCTCCGCCTTCGTGACGATCTTGCCCACCGTGCGGCCGCGCAGGCCGCCGGTGCCAAATTTCAGCGCCTGGAAAAAGCGGTCGTTCAGCTCCGCCCACTGGCCCGCAGTGGCGAGTTCTTCAATGCTGGCGCGGTAGAGCGGATTGTCGCTGGCGGCGAGGAGGGCATTGATGTTTTCGAGACTGGCGGGAAGAAGTTGCCCGGAGGAGGCGGCGGCTTGGAGTTGATCGGCAAGGGACATATGAAATATCAATCTGAACCAGCCATTTAAGGAATCAAACGGCAAAGCGCTCAGCGAGCAATGAGGGATGCTTTACAAACGCGGGGTCGGATTTGCACTCGCCAAAGCGAAACCCGCTCTCTAAGATCGCACTCGTTCCCTGCCAGACACACCGCAAACACTCACCTTCTATACGATCATGGGCCTGATGGATTACCTCAAAGGACAGTTCTTGGAAATCATCCAATGGACGGACGACTCGCGCGACACGCTCTCCTGGCGCTTTCCGGACGAGGACAAGGAAATCAAGCGCGGTGCGCAGCTCATCGTGCGCGAATCGCAGATCGCCCAGTTTGTGTATCTCGGGGAATACGGCGACACCTTCGGCCCCGGCAAGCACACGCTGAGCACGGAAAACATCCCCATCCTCTCCACGCTCAAAGGCTGGAAGTATGGCTTTGAGTCCCCCTTCAAGGCGGACGTTTACTACGTCACCACCCGCCTCTTCACCGGCAACAAGTGGGGCACCAGCAATCCCATCATGATGCGGGATGCTGACTTCGGCATCGTGCGTGTGCGCGCCTTTGGCACCTTTGATTTCAAGATTTCCGAGCCCAAGCTCTTCCTCAAGGAAGTGGCAGGCACGGACAACCAGTTCCGCCTGGATGAATTTGCCGACACCATGCGCAGCCGCATCGTCAGCGTGTTCTCTGACGCGCTCGCCACCGCCAAGGTGCCCGTGCTTGATCTCGCCACCCGCTATTCCGAGCTCGGTGATGCCCTGCTGCCCATCATCAACCCCACCACGATGGGCAAGTACGGCATCGAAATCACCAGCTTCATCCTGGAAAACGCCAGCGTGCCGCCGGAAGTCGAGGCCGCCATCGACAAGCGCAGCAGCATGGGCGCGATCGGGAACCTCAACGACTACGTGAAGTTCCAGATGGCCGAAGGCATGGCCAAGGGCGGCGGAGGTCCCGCCGGCTCCGCCGCAGAAATCGCGATGGGTTTTGGCATGGCCAACCAGATGATGTCCCAGGGGGCGTTCAACATGAACCCCGCCGCCGGCGGTGCCGCGCCGCCGCCGCTGCCTGGTGCAGCACCTGCTGCCGCTCCTTCCGTTGAGATTCTCACGCCAGCTCAGGTGGCGCAGGCCCTCGGCGTGACCGAGGCGGATGTCATCTCCAGCATCGAAGGCGGCGACATCAAGGCGAAGAAGATCGGCACTCAGTACCGGATAACGAAGGCGGCGCTGGACGAGTTCCTGGCGCAGTAAGATGAGTGACAGCACCCCATGGAAGCTCTCACCGGGAGCACCCAGTGGGAGCGCTGATATGAGGAAAGGCCTGGCGAGCCCCGCACCGTCAGGTCCGGTTGCCATGGTGTTTTGTTCGGTTGCCCATGGAAACCGCGAGAACTGCCACGCATTGCCAATTTCTGCCTCTCGGGTGCCTTTTGCTGCGCTCTCCTGCCCACTCCTTTGCGTCTCGGTTGCCGGTTGCCCACCCTAAGAACAGGGGGGTGGCAACCGGCAACCGGCGTCTGCTTTGCGCGGATCTGTTGGCTCTGGAATTGAGGCAGCGTCGCGAGGCTGAAAGCGACCGGGCGGCGCGGCGGAAACATGGAGACGGAAAAATGGGCGTCTTCCGCTTCCATTGTTCACTCCTTTCCACGGGGTACTGTGCTTCCCCCCTGCGGTCGGAACCACGGGCCTACCAGCGGAAGCGCTCGCGCAGCGTGGGCTCGCGATGGTGGGAGAGGCCCATGAGGCAGCCGAGGGTGAGGCCGACGGCGAAGGCGCCGAGGACGGTGGGCAGGGGGTTCTCGCGCACGTACTTCTTGGACTGCGCCAGGGTGTCTTCAGCGCGTGCGGCAGCGGTTTTGTAAAGGTCTTCAGCGCGGTGCGCGGCGGTGTGATAAACGTCTTCCGCACGGCTGGCGGCGGACTGGTAGAGGTCCTTCGCGGCCTGGCCGGCGTGCTGGGCCGCATCCTTGGTGGCGGAGATCCCGCGCTGGGCGGCATCTCTGGCGGACTGAGCAGCCTGCTGCGCTGCATCCTTGACAGTATGGGTGGCGTTTTGGGCTGCGTCCTTGGCGGCGTAACCGGCCTGCTGGGCGGCGTCTTTGGCCTTGCGGGCGGCATCCTGGGCGTAGTCTTTGGCGGCCTGAGAATGCTGGTCGTAAGCGAGGGTGTTGGTGTCGGTATTCATGGTATGGGGGTGATGATGGTTCCTGCATTCATCGTTTGTGGACCTTGCAGTGACCGTCTCAAAATACACGGGGTGCCCTGAGCCACCCATGGGGGAATGCCCCGGTACACCCGCTCGTGCGCCAGATCCGGCGCTTCAGGCTCCACCGTCAGGTCGGTTGCCGGTTGCCAACCTCAGATCTTAGGGTGGGCAACCGGCAACCGATTCGTGGAAGACTGTGCAGCAAAGCGCAGGAAGAGGCACTCAAGAGGCAGGTGTTGGCAATGCGTGGCAGTTCTCTCGGTTTCCATGGGCAACCGAACAAAACACCATGGCAACCGGCATGGCGGTCATGAGACGTGGTTTTCAACGCTCACAGACTGGCTCATCCATTTTCCATTACCACGGCGCATTCTGTCCCATCTGCATCGGCGCATTCCGAATCAGGAAGAATCCATGGAAGGGCTGCACGACGGCGGCGGGAGCAGGCGTGGTCTGCGGCATCCAAGCGGGCGGCGTGGTGCTGCCGTCGAGGTAGTAGCCGGTGTAGCTGCTGGCGTCTGGCGTGGTGTCGCCATCCCAGAGGCGGAAGCGGTCGGCCGCATCGGGGGTGAGGCCGGAGGTGAGACCGTTGACCGGGGCAGGGGTGATCACGGGCCAGCCGGGGGCGATGAGCTGGGTTCCGGCGACGACCGGAGTGACGTAGCTCGTCAGGCGCACTTCGCCGGTGAACATGAGGACGCTGCCAGCACCGCGCACCTGGACCATGGCTGCTTCATGAGCGGCGAAGGGGCGGGCGTTCATGCTGAGCACGTCGCTGAGCCAGTAGCCGTTGCTGTTGGTGAGGGTGGTGTAGTTGCTGGCGGCAGGGTCGAAGAAGAGCACGCGGTCTTCGCTGCTGAAGGCGGCGGAGGGGAGAAGCTCACCCAGGGTGTGGTGCTGGCGGATGCTCAGGCGGGCATTGGCGAGCCCGGCATACGACTGGCTGGTATTTTGCAGCACCACGGTGTTGCCGGAGCTGCTGGTGGCGTCGATCTCGAAGCGCTGTCCGGCCAGCGGGCCGTCGAGGGCTTCAAGGTAGAACGATCCGGCGGGCAGCGTCACGATGGCAGGCAGCATGACCTCATTGGCGCTGACGGAGACGGCGCGTCCGGTGAAGAAGGCGGCATTGAGCAGCGGCATGCTGAAGGTGCGCGAGCCGGTGACGAAGGACTGGCGGCCCCAGCCCTGAATGGCGGAGGTGACGGTAGCTTCGGGCACGCCGTCGCGGTTGGCATCCAGATCGACGCGCAGGCGGACGTAGCCGGCATCGAGGCCCTTGAAGACCAGAAGTTTTTCGAGGTTCGAATACGAGCGTGTGAGCGTGCCGTCGGCATTGATCGTGGTGGTGGCCGCCATGCTCAGCTTCTTCCACGCGCTGGCATCGGCCGCCTTGCTGAGATCCGTCAGGGTTTCGAGGCTGATGATGAGATCGTCATGCGTCGCGGCTGGCAGCGTGAGCAGGGCGATGAGCGTGCCGGTGGCGGCGTCATGCGTGAGGGCAAAGCGGTTCGGCTGCAGCGGGCTGGCAGGGTCCGTGCCCAGCGCGTATTCCAGCAGGTTGGCGATGCCGTCTTCATCCGGATCTGCGGTGGCGCCGCCGATCTCGCTGTCCTGGCTCCAGGTCGCGAAAGTGCTGGCTCCGGGGAGCACGCTGGCGGTGAAGCCGCCGGTGACGATGTAGCGGCGGATGGCCTGGCTGGCTGCGAAGCCGGTGCCCGCAGGAGCGACGATGCCGAGATCGCGAGTGAGATCGACACGGGCGTCGATGTCATCATCCGTGCTGCCTTCCGCGCCGGACTCGGCGGCGCCTGCGGGGCAGGAGCCGGGGCGCAGGGTGAAGAGGCCGGTGCTGGCGCCATTCACGGCGGGGTTGTTGTTGAAGATGAGATCCTGGCCCACGTCGTCATCGCCTTCCACCACGGAGGACATGGGGAAGAGGCCTTCCAGCGGTGAACCGGCAGTGAACTGGGACGCAGGGATGTGCAGGAAGTAACTGCCCGGATTCAGGCCCTCAAGGTAGTAGCGGCCTTTGCAACTGCAGCCGGAGGTGCCGACGGTGACGGGATCATCCACGCCGGGAGTCGCGCCCTGGGCATAGAGTTCCACGTAGATGTTGCCAAGGCTTTCGCCCTCGTTGCGGCGGCCGTCGCCGTTGATGTCGAGGAAGATGAAGTTGCCCACAGCCACGCTGGACCAGAGACCGAAGTCCACGGTCAAATTCGTGTCAGCATCCGTGTCGCCATCGGTGACGGATTCCGCACCGCCAGAGAGAGTGATGACGGGGCTGAAGAGCGGTGTGCCCTCGCCGCCGGGCTGCGCGCCGTCGTTGTTGTTGTCCACGTTGTCGTCGCTGGTGGACACCGTGCCGCCAGTGAGCACGTAATCCACCGGAGGCGTGACCTTGACGTAGAAATTGCCGGCAGGCAGGAAGCTGAAGAGGTAGGCACCGCTGGAGGTGGTGGTGAAATCGCTGCCCACCTGCACGTCCGCCGCCGTGCCGCTGCCGCCGATGGCATTGTCATCTCCGGTGGAGAAGAGCTGGACGGTGGCTCCGGCCACGCCGGGTTCGCCAGTGTCCTTGAGGCCGTTGTTGTTGGAGTCTTCAAAGACGAGATTGCCAATGGAAAGCGTGTGCACCTGCAGCGTGAGATTGAAGGACTGCGCACAGGCATTGGCGTCCGTGACACGGATGGTGACGGGGAAGGAGCCCTTGGCCGTGGGGGTTCCGCTGAGAGAGCCCGAGGAGGAGATGAGCACGCCGCCGGGCAGATCCCCGCTCTGCAGAGCATAGGTGTAGGGCCCGGTGCCGCCCGAGGCGGTGAGCGCCTGCGAGTAGGCCGCGCCGAGATAGGCGACCGGAAGCGCAGCGTTGCTAGGGGAAAGACTCAGCGTAGGGCAGACCGGAGCGAGCGTGTAGGTGGCGGTGCCGGAGCAGCCATCAGATGCCGTCGCCTTGACGGTGAAGGTGGTGGAGGCGGTGCTGGTGGTGGTGCCGCTGATCGTGCCGCTGCTGCTCAGCGTCATGCCGCTTGGCAGCGATCCGCTGGCCAGCGTGAAGGTGTAGGGAGTAAGGCCGCCGGAAGGAGTGATGGCCTGCGAGTAGGCAACACCGATCACCGGCGTGGCCAGCGTGGCCGGGGACTGCGAGATCACCGGGCAGATCTTGAGCGAGACCACCGAGCTGCCCTGGCAGCCGTTCGCATCCGTGGTGCGGATGGTGACGTTCACGCCGGTGCCGTTGGAGGTGCTCGGCGTGCCGCTGATGACGCCCGTGGTGGCATTCAGCGTCAGGCCTGCAGGCAGGCTGCCGCTTGTGACCGTCCACGCCGCATACGGAGCGATGCCGCCCGCGCCGCTGAGCGTCTGGCTGTAGGCGGCTCCCACCGTGCCAGGGGTGAGTGTGGCGGGCGTGACCGTGATGGTAGGACATGCTGGAGTAATGGTATAGCTCGTGCTGCCGGTGCAGTTGTTGGAATCCGTGGCGCGCACGGTGAAGCTGGCCGCCGTGGTGCTGGTCGGCGTGCCGGAGATGACGCCCGAGGTGGCGTTCAAGCTCAGACCCGCCGGCAGGCTGCCGCTGCTGATGGAGTAGGTCACGGAGCCCACGCCGCCGGTGGAGGTGATGGTCTGCGAGTAGGCGCTGTTGACCATGCCATTGGGCAGCGTGGCGGGGCTGACGGTGATGGTGGGGCAGGCAGGAGTCAGCGAATAATTGCGCGTGCCGGTGCAGCCATTGGCATCCGTGGCGGTGAGGGTGAAGGTGGTGGGTGCGGTGCTGGTGGGCGTGCCTGCCAGCGCGCCTGCGGAGCTGAGCGTCAGTCCTGCTGGCAGTGTGCCGCTGGAAACGGTGTACACATACGGAGCCACGCCGCCGGAGGCCGTAATGGCCTGCGAGTAGCTGGTGCCTGCGGTGCTGGCGGCCAGCGTGGTGGGGCTGAGGGTGATGACCGGGCAGACCTTGATCGCGATCACGGCGGAGACCTGGCAGCCACGTGCATCGGTGCTGCGCACCGTCACGCTGGTGGCGGCTCCGGTGGAGGCCGTAGGCGTACCGGAAATGACTCCCGTGCTGGCATTGAGAGAAAGCCCGGCGGGCAGCGTGCCGCTGGTCACCGTCCAGGCTGCATACGGCGCGGTGCCGCCGCTGCCGGTGAGGGTTTGAGAATAGCTGGAGCCCACCGTGCCGGTGGCTGCTGTCAGCGGAGCGATGGACATGGCAGGGCAGACCGGCGTGAGGGTGCAGCTCTGAGTGCCGCTGCAGCCGTTGGCATCCGTGGCTTTGACCGTGAAGGTGGCGGTGTTCGGGCTGTCCGGCATGCCGCTGAGCACGCCTGCGGAGCTCAGCGTGGCCCAGGTCGGCAGTGCGCCGCTGGCCACTGAGTAGGTGTAGGATCCCGCGCCGCCCGTGGCGGTGAAGGTCTGCGAGTAGGCTGTGCTCACCGTCGGCGTGGCCGGCGTGGTGGGTGCCAGGGTGATGACCGGGCAGATCTGAAGCGTGATGGCCTGCGTGCCCTGGCAGCCATTCGCATCCGTGGCGCGGATGGAGACGCTCACGCCGGTGCCATTGGTGGCGGTCGGTGTGCCGGAGATGACGCCGGTGCTGGCATTGAGTGAGAGACCCGCCGGCAATGTGCCGCTGGTGACCGTCCAAGTGCTGTAAGGGGCCGTGCCGCCGGTCGCGGTGAGCGTCTGCGAATACGCTGTGCCCACCGTGCCCTGCGCAGGCGTGGCCGGCGTGACGCTGATCGTCGGGCAGTTCGGAGCGAGCGTGCAGCTCATCGTGCCGGAGCAGCCATTGGCATCCGTGGCGCGCACGGTGAAAGTGGAGGCCGTGCCATTGGTCGGCGTGCCGGTGATCACGCCTGCAGTGCTCAGGCTGGCCCAGGACGGCAGTGATCCGCTGGCGAGCGCGAAGCTGTAAGGCGAGGTGCCGCTGGAGGCGCTGAGAGATTGGGAATACGCGACCCCGATGACCGGAGTGTTCAGCGTGGCCGGTGACAGTGTGATAACCGGGCAGACCTGCAGCGTGACGGCGCGCGTGCCCTGGCAGCCATAGGTGTCACTCACACGCACGGTGATCGTGGTGGCGGGGCTGGCCGTGGCCGTCGGTGTGCCGCTGATGACACCCGTGCTGGCATTGAGCGAAAGCCCCGCAGGCAGCGTTCCGCCGGTGATCGTCCAAGTGCTGTAAGGCGCGGTGCCGCCTGTGGCGGAAAGCGTCTGCGAGTAAACCGCTCCCACCGTGCCTTGAGCGAGCGCCGCAGGTGTGATGGTGATCGTCGGGCAGACCGGTGTGATCGTGTAGCTCAGCGTACCGCTGCAGCCGTTGGCATCGGTTGCGCGCACGGTGAAGGTGGCCGCAGTGGTGCTGGTGGGCGTGCCGCTCAGCACACCGGAGGAACTCAGCGTGGCCCAGCCTGGCAGGGAGCCGCTGGCGAGCGCGAAGCTGTAAGGTGCCGCACCACCGGAGCCCGCCAGTGTTTGCGAGTAGGCCGTGCCCACCACCGGCGCGGGCAGCGTCGCCGGCGTGAGCGTGATGACGGGGCAGATGATCAGATTGATGCTGCGTGTGCCGGTGCAGCCATTGGCATCGGTGGCGCGGAAAGTGAGGCTGACGCCGCTGGCGTTGCTCGTCGTCGGCGTGCCGCTAAGTACACCCGTGCTGGCATTGAGAGAAAGCCCGGCAGGCAGGGTGCCGCTGCTCACCGCAAAGGTGTAGCCTGCCGTGCCGCCGCTGGCGCTGAGCGTCTGCGAATAAGCCGTGCCAACGCTGCCGCTGGGCAGCGTGCCCGGGTTCACCGTGATCGTGGGGCACACCGGCGTGACGGTGTAGCTGCGGGTGCCGGTGCAGCCATAGGAATCGGTGGCCTTGATGTCAAAGGTGGTGGCGCTGCTGCTGGTCGGCGTGCCGGAAAGAACGCCTGCGCTGCTCAGCGTGAGGCCCGCAGGCAGCGTGCCACTGCCGACGCTGTACGTGTAAGGCGCAAGACCACCCGACGCGGTGACCGTCTGCGAGAAGGCCGTGCCCACCGTCGGGGTGTTGAGCGTCGTGGGGGAAACGACAATAGGCAGGCAGGTGATGGTGACGAGATTGTCCTCCACCTCACCCATGCCGCTGGCACCGACGGAGGTGGGGCTCTGCGTGCTGGTGAGGCGGAAACGTGCCCCGCGCTGCCCCGGCACAGCGGTCACTGGCACGATGAAGTTTACCGTCTGCGTCACCCCGTTGGTGCCGGTGGCGATGACGGTGTTCGTGGCGATCTGCTCGCCCTCATCGGCGAAGGAGCCGTTGTTGTTGAAATCAATCCACGCATTGAGGTAGCCCGCCGCGCCGCTGTTGTTCGTCACCACCACGCTCGCGCTGCCGGCCGTGCCTGGCACCTGGCTGGGAATGGTCACGCCGTCTTCGTCATCGCTGCCGGTGGTGTCATCCCCGGTCGCCATGGCATTGCGGGTCGAGACATATTCCGTGTCCGCGAGCGCTCCCATGCGCAGATTGGAACTGGCAAGGCTGGAGGCATCCGCCGCACCGCTCCAGTCGCCGAAGTCCGTCGTCGGCACGGCGATCGAGGTCACATAATCTTCCACTTCGCCGCTGCCCGCCGTGCCGGTGACTCCCGGAGAGGCAACACTGGTGAGGCGCACGCGCACCCCGAGGTTCGAGCCCGTCACCGCCCCTGCGGGAACGGTGATGCTGAGATTCTGCGTGCCGTTGATGCCTGTGGGGATGCTGACGTTCGTGGCGATCTGCTCGCCCGCATCGGTGAGCGAGCCGTTGTTGTTGTAGTCGATCCAGACGTTCAGATAGGCGGTCGCTCCGGTCGTGTTCGTCACGAGCACCGGAATGATTGCGGGAGCACCGGCGGTCATGGAGGGCAGCGTCACGCCGTCTTCGTCATCCACGCCAGTGATGTCATCGCCCGTGGCGGACGCATTGAGGGTGGACGCATATTCAGTGTCCACCAGCGCACCGAGACGCAGCGAGCTGTTGGCCGTGGAAGCCGCATCGGCGATGCCGCTCCAGTCCCCGTAGTCAAGCGGCGGACTGATGAGAGACACAACGTAATCTTCCACTTCGCCCGTGCCTGCCGCGCCGGTGGCGCCCGGGGAGGAAACGGAGGTCAAACGCACACGCACACCCAGATTGGTGCCGGTCACCGCGCCTGCCGGGACGGTGATGTTAAGGTTTTGCGCGCTGTCACTGGTGCCGGTGGGGATGTTGACGTTTGTGGCGATCTGCTCGCCTGCATCCGTGAGCACGCCGTTGTTGTTAAAGTCAATCCACGCGTTGAGGTAGGCGGTTGAGCCGGAGTTGTTCGTCACCGTCACCGGGATGATGGCCGGAGCACCTGCGGTCAGGGAAGGCAGCGTCACGCCATCTTCGTCATCGCTGCCGGTGAGGTTGTCTCCCGTGGCGGTGAGGTCGCTGGTGGCGTTGAACTCGGTGTCCACCAGAGCACCGATTCGGAGATTGGTGTTGGCGGTGCTCGATGCGCTGCCAAATCGGCTGAAGTCGCCAAAGTCCGTCGTCGGCACGGCGAAGCTGGTCACATAGTCTTCCACTTCGCCGTTGCCGCCCTCAGAGCCGGTGGATCCCGGGCTGCTGGCAGCAGTGAGGCGGAAACGCACGCCCACATTGGTGCCGGTGACAGCGGCGGCAGGCACGGTGATGCTTTGATTGAGCGTTGAGCTGTTCGAACCATCCGCAATGTTGACGTTGCTGGCGAACTGCTCGCCGGCGTCATCAAAGGAGCCGTTGTTGTTGAAGTCCGCCCAGGCGTTCAGGAAAGCCGCCGAGCCGCTGGTGTTGGTCACGATGACAGGGATGGAGTACGTGCCGCCTGCGGTCATGGCCGGCAGCGTCACACCGTCCTCGTCATCCAGGTTCGTGGTGTCATCCCCGGTGGCGGTGGAGTTCTTCGTGGCGCTGAACTCCGCATCGGTCAGCGATCCAAGACGCAGGCTGGAGGCGACCGTGTTGGAGGCATCGGCAACGCTGCTCAAGTCGCCGAAATCACTGGTGGGGCCGTTGATGGTGACGACGTTGTCCTCCACCTCGCCAACGCCCACGGTGCCGGTGGGGCCGGGGGTGGCGACGGAGGTCAGCCGGACGCGCACTCCCAGAGGCGTGCCTGCCACGACATTGACGGGCACGGTGAAGTTCACCTTCTTGTTGACGTTGGAGGTGCCGGTGACGATGACGACGTTCTTGGCGACTTGTTCTCCTGCATCGGTGAGGTCTCCGTTGTCGTTGTAGTCAATCCACGCGTTGAGGTAGGCGGAGGAGCCGCTGCTGTTGGTAACCTTTGCGGTGATGCTGCCCGCAAGACCTGCGGTCAGAGTGGGAATCGTCACGCCGTCTTCGTCATCAATGCCTGTGATGTCATCACCGGTGGCGTTGCTGTTGGTGGTCGCATCGGGCTCGGCGTCGACCCGAGATCCCAGGCGCAGTTTGCTGTTGGCCGTGCTGGCGGCGGTGTCGAAGCCGTTGAAGTCACTGTAATCAAGCGTGGGCGCTGTGATGTTGACAATGTAATCCTCGACTTCACCGATGGCGGCATTGTCCCCCGTCGGACCGGGGGAAGTCGGGGCGGAAAGGCGGAAGCGCACGCCCAGGTCGGTTCCCGTCACCGTGCTGCTCGGCACGGTCAGGGTGATGTTGAACGTGGTGTCGCTGCTGCCATCGGGAACATTGACGTTGGAGGCGATCTGCTCGCCTGAGCCGAGCGTGCCGTCGTTGTTGTAGTCGATCCAGGCGTTGAGATACCCCATGGCTCCGCTGGAGTTGGTCGCCACCACGGGGATCGTCAGCCTCTGGCCTGCGATCATGGAGGGCAGCGTCACGCCGTCTTCGTCATTAATGCCGGTGATATCGTCTCCTGTGGCGGTGGCGTTTCTCGTGGAGACGTATTCCGCATCCACGCTGGCGCCCAGACGCAGGCTCGGGCTCACACCTTGGGCGGCATCGGCAAAGCCGCTGAAGTCCCCAAAGTCCGTCGTCGGCGCGGTGATTTTGACCACGTAGTCCTCGATTTCACCTGTGCCGACATTGCCGCTCAGCGGGGGGGAGGAAGACTGGGTGATCATCACACGCGCACCCAGATCCACCCCGGTCAGAGCGGTGGCCGGGATGGGGATGCTGCCGCCGACGGCTGCATTGCTTGTGCCCGTGGGAATGGCGGCATTCACTGAGATCTGCTCACCTGGATCTGTCAGCACACCGTTGCCGTTGAAATCGATCCAGGCATTCAGATAAGCCGTGGCACCGGTTGTGTTTGTCACGACGGCCGAGACCGTGGCGGGAGCACCTGCGATCATGTCGGGGAAATTCACGCCGTCTTCGTCGTCACTGCCGGTGATGTCGTCGCCGGTGGCAGTGGCGTTGGTTGTCGCGCTGTATTCGGTATCAACCAGTGCGCCCAGGCGCAGTCTGCTGTTGGCGGTGCCGCTGACGATGCTGAAGAGTGAATAGTCACCGAAGTCAGTCGTCGCGTTGTTGATGTTGACCACATAGTCTTCCACTTCACCCACGCCGCCTGACCCGGTGGAGCCCGGAGAGGCGTCATTGGAGAGGCGCACGCGCACTCCGACGTTGGTGCCTGTGACGGCGGCGGCGGGCACGGTGATGTTGAGATTGAGGGTGCTGTTGGTGGTGCCGTTTGCCACCGCGGTGTTCACGGCGATCTGCTCGCCCGCATCGGTGAAGACGCCGTTGTTGTTGTAGTCGATCCAGGCGTTCAGATAACCCGGCGCTCCCGTGTTGTTGGTGACGACGACCGGGATCGTGGTCGGCGCCCCAGCGGTCATGGAGGGCAGGGTGACTCCGTCCTCGTCATCCACGCCATTGAGGTCATCGCCCGTGGCGGTCGCATCGGTGGTGGCGGCATATTCCGTGTCCACCAGCGCACCGAGGCGCAGGTTGGTGCTGGCAGTGTTTGAGACGCTGGGCGCTCCGTTGTAGTCGCCGAAATCGGTGAGCGGGGCCAGGATGACGACGGTGTGGTCTTCCACTTCACCGAGGCCGACACCGCCGGTGGAGCCTGGTGTGGGGACATTGGTGAGGCGGAAACGCGCGCCGATAAGGGCGGCGGCGGTGACCGCATTGGTAGGCACGTTGAAGTCGAGATTCACCGTGCCGCCGCTGGTCCCGGTGATGATGTTGACATTGGTGGCGATCTGCTCGCCCGCATCCGTCAGCACGCCGTTGTTGTTGTAGTCGATCCAGGCGTTCAGATACGCCGTCGAGCCGGTCAGGTTCGTCACGGTGACTGGCAGCGTCATCGGCTGGCCTGCGGTCATGGAGGGGAAGGTCACGCCATCTTCGTCGTCGCTGCCGGTGGTGTCATCCCCCGTGGCTGTGGCATTCCTGGTGGCGCTGCCTTCGAGGTCGACCAGCGCGCCGAGTTTGAGGCTGGTATTGCCCGTGCTGTAAGCATCCGCGAAGAGCGAGAAGTCGCCGTAGTCCGTCGTGGGCGCGACGATGGAGACCACATTGTCCTCCACTTCGCCGTTGCCGCTGGCGCCCGTCGGGCCCGGGGAGGAGGTGGAGGTGAGACGCACACGTACGCCCGCAGTGCCCAGCACCGCATTGGCCGGCGCGGTGAATGAAACGGTGCGGTTGGAATTGGATGTGCCGGTGACGACGAGCGTGTTCGTGGCGATCTGCTCGCCCGGATCCGAAAGCGATCCATTCTGATTGAAGTCGATCCATGCATTGAGGAAGGCCGTGGCTCCGCTGGTGTTGGTGATGTTCACCGTGAAGGAGCCTGCTCCTCCCTGCGTGATGCTCGCGGGCAGCGTCACGCCGTCTTCATCATCACTGCCGGTGGTATCATCCCCCGTGGCGGTGGCGTTCGTGGTGGCGGCGGCTTCCACATCGGTGAGAGCACCGATGCGCAGCGTGGCGTTCATGCGGCTGCTGGCGTTGGAGAACAGGCTGTAGTCGCCGTAATCCGAGTCAGGCGCCGGAGTGATGGTGAAGGAGAGCGTGCCGGTGCAGCCGTTCGCATCTGTGGCAGTCACAGTGAAGCTGGCGGAGTTGGTGCTCGTCGGAGTGCCGGAAAGAACACCCGCGGAGCTGAGCGTCAAACCGGTCGGCAGGCTGCCGGTGCTCACCGCATACGTGTAGGGGGAGGTGCCGCCGGAGGACGTGATGGTTTGTGAGTACGCCGTGTTGATCGTGCCATTCGGCAGGGTGGCCGGTGACATCGTGATGACAGGGCACACCTGTAGCGTCACAGCCTGCGTGCCGGTGCAGCCGTTCGCATCGGTCACTCGGAATGTGACGCTGGCGCCAGCCCCATTCGCTGCTGTGGGAGTGCCGCTGATGACGCCGGTGCTGGCATTGAGTGAGAGTCCTGTGGGCAAAGTGCCGCTGATGACCGTCCATGAACCATACGGGGCCAGGCCACCGCTGGCGCTCAAGGTTTGTGAGTAGACAGCGCCCGCCGTGGCGCGCGTGGCAGTCGCAGGCGTGACGGTGATGGCCGCGCAGGAAGGAGCGAGCGTGTAGGTGCGTGAGCCAGGGCAGCCGTTCGCATCTGTCGCTGTGACCGTGAAGGTGCGGCTGGTGGTGCTGGTGGATGTGCCGCTCAGGATTCCCGCGCTGCTCAGGCTCAGCCCTGCGGGCAGCGTGCCGCTGCTCACCGTGTAGGTGTAGGCCGATGCGCCACCGGAGGCCGTGAGAGTCTGCGAGTAGGAGCTGTTCACCACCGGCGTGGCGAGCGTGGCGGGGTTCACGGTGATCACCGGACAGATTTTCAGCGTGATCGCCTGCGAGCCCTGGCAGCCGTTGGCATCCGTGGTGCGCACCGTGAATGAGGCACCTGCGCCGTTGCTGGCCGTTGGCGTACCGCTGATCACGCCGGTGCTGGCATTGAGAGAGAGCCCTGCCGGCAGCGTGCCGCTGGTGACCGTCCAGGACCCATAAGGGGAGGCACCCCCGCTGGCGCTCAGGGTCTGGGAGAAGGAGGTGCCCACCGTGCCGGTTGTGAGCGTGGTCGGCGTGATGGCGAGCCCGGGGCACGTCATCACCACTGCATAAGTTTGTGTGCCCGCGCATCCGTTGGCATCCGTGGCGCTGAGCGTGAAGTTGAAGGTGCCGGCGGCGTTTGGCGTGCCGCTGAGAACTCCCGTGGCGGCGTTCAGGGTGACACCCGGAGGCAGCGTGCCGGAACTCAGCGCATAGGTGTAAGGCGCGGTGCCGCCGCTGGCCGTGACGGTTTGTGAGTACGCGTTGCTGAGGATGCCGGCGGCCAGGGAAGCAGGACTCAAGGCCACCGCAGGGCAGGTGGGGGTGATGAAATAATCTTCCACTTCACCATTGGTTGCGATACCAAAAGCGCCCAGCGAACCCGCCGTGGTCAGACGCACGCGCAGGCCGGTCTGCGCCAGCACCGCATTGCCCGGCACTGTGCCCGTGACATTGACACTTTTCTGCGTGGCTCCGGTGCTGACAGGCACGGAGCTGAGAGCCTCGGACGGATCCAGGAAGTCGCCGTCGTTGTTCCAGTCGATGAACGCAAAGACATTGGCGCTGCTTCCCGTGTTGTTGAACACCGAGACGGGAATGGTGAAACTCTGGCCGCGGGCAAAGACTGGCAGCGTGGTGATGGAGTCTTCATCGTCCGTGCCATTGAGGTCATCCCCCGTCGCTGTGGCATCGGGCTGGCCGTCTGAGTCGATGTCGAGCGTCGCGCCCAGACGCAGGTTGCTGTTGCGATAATGGGAGGGGCCGCTGTCGGTGTTGGTCGTCTGGTAGTTGGCTGTGCCGGTGCCGATGCCGGTGTCGGGAAGATCACCCCAGTCACGATTGCCGGCGATGACGAATGTGAACTGTTTGGTTGCGGTGCTGGTGGCGGCTACCGTTGGAATGAACTGCACGTCATCAATGGCCATGCCGTCCAGCCCGTAGGAAAACACCATGCTGGAGGTCTGCGGCACGAAGGGCATGTCGAACGTGGCCCAGTTGTCATAGTTCGCGGCGTTCGGCGTGGGGAAGTTCACGCTCGCCGGTCCAAACAGGGTGGCGGCGGAGCCATTGTATCCGGCGATCCACAGCGCATTGCTGTAAAACGGCGGCTGTGCCTCCGTGGTGCTCGGATTGGCAAACGCGCCGCGCATCGCATAGCGCACCCTCAGCGTGTAGGGGCGGCCCACGGTGAAGCCGCTCACCGTCTGCGAGGCCCAGCTGTCCACAAACGGAGAGGCGAGGTACTGCGAGCCTGCGGGCGTTTGTCCCAGCAGCGCGTTGTTGGCGTTGCCGTTGTTGACGCCGTAGATCTGCGCCGCCGTGGTGGTGCCGGAGAGCGCGCTGTTGCCCAGTGTCCAGCCGGTGACGCTCGTGCGCGGTGTGAAGGTGAGGGCGTTCCAGGCATCGGCTTCCACCGAGCCGTTGGTCACCGTGACACTGGCGGGAGTAACAAGAGCATCATCCACCGCGAAGGTGACAACGTAGGTTCCGGGAGAGGTCGGTGTGCCGGAGAGCACGCCCGTGCTGCTGTTGATCGAGAGACCCGTCGGCAGCGCACCGCTGCTGACACGCCAGTTTTGGTAAGGGCTGCTGCCCCCGGTGGCTGCCAGCGTGGTGGAGGTGTAGGCCGTGCCCTCTGTGCCGTTGGGCAGGGAGGTGGTCGTGATGCTCATCGCCGTCGTCACGCTGACCTGGATCGTGGTGAAGCCCTGGCAGCCGCGTGCGTCCGTGGCGCGCACCGTGATGGCGCTGGTGCCTGCGGTGGAGGTGGTTCCGGAGATGACGCCGGCGCTGCTCATGCTCAGCCCGGAAGGCAGCGTGCCTTGCGTGATCGCATACGAGTAGGGCCCCGTGCCGCCGGACGCGGTCAAAGTGGTGCTGTAGGCCACCCCGGAACTGACTGCAGGAACCGTGAGCGGTGAGATGCCAATGGCAGGGCAGGGGCGCAGGCCGAAGTCGAGGGTGTATTCATCGCTGCCGAGGTTGGAGGTGCCGGGCTCGGTGGCCGTGGCAAGCGTGAACGGCATGCTGAACACCGCCGCACCCACACCGGCGGTCACCGCATCGGCACTGCTGACAAAGGAACTGGCGGTTTGCACGCCATTGCTGTCATTGTCGATGCCGTTGTCGAGAAGCACCGAAATCGAGCTGGCCAGCGGGAAGTCGAGATTGAGGCTGTAGGTGGTCGAGCCGCTGCCGTACTTGCTGGAGAAGACGGCTTTGTTCGGTGGCGTGATCTTGAGGTAGTACACGCCCGTGGGCAATTCGGTGAACTGATAGAGGCCGTTCCAGTCAGTGCGAGCCGTCAGGGTGGAGAAACCGGAGGCGATGGTGCCGTAGGTGCCGGCCGTCAGCATGCCGCCGGAGCTGAGCGTGGAGGCATTGCCATTCGTCACGGGCTGGTCATCGGCGGAGTTCACGCGGCCGTCCGCACCGGCGCTCCAGATTTCCACCGGTACATTGGGAATGCCGCGTTCACCGGCATCTTTGAGCCCGTTGTTGTTCTCATCCAGGAAGACGAGGTTGCCCACGCTCATGCCGCCGGAACCGACGCTGATCGTGTAGCTCTGAGTGGCGAAGCAGCCGTTGGCGTCCGTGACTTTCGCGGTGAAGACATAGGCGCCGCTGGCGCTGGTCACCGTGCCGCTGAAGACACCCGCGTTGCTCATGGTGACACCGCCTGGAAGCGCACCCGTGGTGATCGTCCAGGTGTAGGGGGCTGTGCCGCTGGTCGCGGTCAGGGTCTGGTTGTAGCTGGAATACTGGCTCGTCGCCGGAAGTGTCGATGGCGTGATGGCGATCGTGGGGCAGGCGCCCGTGACGATGTAGTCCTCCACTTCTCCATTGCCGGTGGTGCCGGTGGAGGTCAGTGTGGTCGCGGTGGCAAGACGGAAGCGCGCGCCATAGGTGCCGATCACCGCCGTGCCGGGCGTGGTGCCGGTGATGTTGACCGTCTGCTGGCTGGCCGAGGAACTGACCGCCACGGCGGTGAGGGCTTCACCCGCGTCTGCGAAATCACCGTCATTGTTCCAGTCGATGAAGCCGAAGATGCGCGCGGTGCCGCCGGTGTTGTTGAAGACAGAGACCGGAATGGTGTAGGCCTGGCCGCGGTTGAACACCGGCATGCTGCTGATGCCGTCTTCATCCGCGCCGTCACCCGTGGCGGTGGAGTTTGGCTGGCCGTCGATTTCTGTGTCCACCGTGGCACCGAGACGCAGCGTGGTCGGCGTGGCGGTGTGGGAGGGGCCGCTGTCGCTGTTCAGCGTCTGGTAATTCCCCGTGCCTGTACCTGTGCCGGTGTCAGCAAGATCGCCGAAATCGAGCGTCGAAGCATTGACCGTGACGGCGTAATCCTCCACTTCCCCGCGCAGGGAGGAGCTGCCACTGAAGGCGGGGAGGGTGCTGCCTTCCGTGACGATGATGCGCAGGAATTTGGTGCCGCCGGTCGTGCCTGTGGGCGGGGTCAGCGTGGCGGTGATCGTGTTGGTGCCGGCGACAAGGCTGGAGGTGCTCAGCGTCACCGTTTCATTGGTGTCGAGCACATCGTTGTCTCCATTCCAGTCGGCAAAGACGGCGATCTTGCCGGAGGTTACCGGGCTGGTGAGCGTGACCGGAATGGACAGCGTACCGTTGTTCCCCACCTGCAGAGTTGGCATGGTCAGGTCTTCGTCATCCGTACCGGTGGTGTCGTCTGCCGTGGCATTGCCGGAGGTCGGATTGCTGGTTTCAACGTCGGTGGCCGCGGTGCCGATCTTGATCAGCGTGCTGGCCACGCGCGAGGCGGCGGCAAAGTTTGGATAATCACCGAAGTCCACCGTTGAGGTGTTCACGGCCACGAGATAATCCTCGACTTCGCCCGTGCCGACGACGCCGTTGGAAGCCGGGATCGTCGTGCTGGCGATGCGGATGCGCAGTCCGAGATCGGCGCCGATCACGGCATGGCTTGGCACTGTGAAGTTGAAGCTGAAACTGCCGTTGCTGGTGCCGTTGGGCACGCTGATCTCGCTGCCGAGTTCTTCGTCGGCGGAGAGATTGCCGTCGTTGTTCCAGTCGATCCATGCCTTAAGGAAGCCGGCTGAGCCGAAGGTGTTGGTGGCGGTGATGGTGAGCGTGGCGGGCAGGTTCTGCGTGAGCGTGGGCAGCACGGCCACGCCGTCGTCATCGGCTCCGTCTCCGGTGGCGGTGCTGTTGGGCTGGCCGTTGCCTTCGGCATCCACGGTCGCGCCGAGGCGGAGATTGCTGTTGGCGGTGTGCGCCGGGCCGTTGTCGTTGGTCAGCGTCTGGTAGTTGCTGGCGGAGGTGCCGATGATGGGGTCCGGCAGATCGCCGTAATCCAGCGTCGGGGCGGTGACGTTGATCGCATAGTCTTCGACTTCGCCTTTGAGCGTGGAGGCACCGCTGAAGTTTGGTGCGGTGGTGCCTTCCACAACGATGATGCGGAGGAATTTGGTCCCCACGGCCGTGCCTGCTGGCGGACTGAAGGTGGCGGTGACGGTGTTGCTTCCGCCGATGACGCCGGAGCTGGAGAGCGTGACGGATTCGTTGGTATCCAGCACGTCGCCATCACCATTCCAATCCGCCCAGACTGCAATGCGGCCCAGCGTGACACTGCCACTGAGCGTCACTGGAATGTCCAGCTTCAATTCACCCCCGGAAACCACGGAGGGAATCACCAGGTCTTCGTCATCGGTGCCGGTGGTGTCGTCCGTGTTCGCACTTCCTGTGGCGGGATTCACAGGCTCTACATCGGTGGCCGCCGTGCCGATCCGGATTTCGGTGCTCGCTATCTGGGAGGCTGAGGCAAAACCGGGATAGTCACCGAAATCGGTCACCGGAGGGTTCGTGGTGATGGAAAGGGTGCGCGTGCCCGGGCAGCCGTTGGCGTCCGTGGATCGCAGCGTGAAGCTCACTGTCCCGGTGGTGGTGGGCGTGCCGCTGATCACACCTGCAGTGCTGATGGTCAGCCCCGTGGGCAGCGCGCCGCTGGCCACGGCATACGAATAGGGGGAGACTCCGCTGGTGGAGGAGATGGTCTGACTGTAGGGGGCACCCTGGATCGCCGCAGGCAGGGTGGAGGTGCTGATGGTGACCACCGGGCAGACCTGCACGAGCACCGGGATCGTGGCCTGGCAGCCGTTGGCATCCGTGACACGGAAGGACAGATTCGTCCCGGCTCCATTGCCCGCTGTGGGCGTGCCGGAGATGACGGCCGTGCTGCTGTTGAAGGTCAGGCCTGCAGGCAGCGTGCCCGATATCAGCGCCCAGGTGTAGGGGGCCGTGCCGCCGCTGGCGCTGAGAGTTTGAGAGTAGCTGCCGGACACCGTGCCCGCAGGCAGGGCCGCAATCGAGACGACAGGGCAGGCGATGGTCGTCACGTAATCTTCGACCTCGCCATTGCCGCTGGTGCCGGTGGATCCCGGAGTGCTAACGGAGGTCAGGCGCACACGTACACCCGCCGCACCCAGGGAGGCCGTGCCGGGCACTGTGTAGTTGACGGTGCGGTTGGCCTTGTTGGTGCCGTTGGGGATCAGCACATTGCTCGCCACCTGCTCTCCGGCGTCGGTCAGCACGCCGTTGCGGTTGAAATCGATCCACACATGCAGGAACGCGGAGGCACCGCTGGTGTTCGTGGTCGTGACGGTCAGGGAGCCAGAGGTGCCTACGAACAGGCTGGCCGGCACGATCACGCCGTCTTCATCTGCCAGACCATTGAGGTCATCGCCCGTGGCGCTTGAATTGGTGACCGGTGAGTATTCGGAGTCGATCAGATTTCCCAGATACAGATTGGACTGCAAGGCGCTTCCGGCACTGCCAAACACGGAGTAGTCGCCGTAGTCCACAGCCGTCTGCAGGCCAAAGTCGATGGAGTCATCAATGTTGCCTCCGCCGCTGGCGAGATTCCCAGGCTCGGTGTTCTGCGCCAGCGTCACCACCGGACCATAAACCGTGGTCGCACGGCCTCCGGGCTGCGTGCCGTTGTTGTCGTCATCCACTCCGTTGTCTCCGGCGGCTGTGCCGCTGACCACGGAGTAGAGCGCTGGTGGGGTGACGGTGACGAAGTATTTTCCAGCGCTGAGCCCGGTGAAGCTGTAGGCGCCCGTGCCATCGGTGGCAGTGGTGGCGATCAGAGAATCCGCCGCAGAGCCGGTCCCGCCGATGGCGTTGTCCGTGCCGGGCGTCCAGAGCTGTACGGTCACGCCGCCGATGCCGCTCTCACCCGAGTCATGCAGGCCGTTGTTGTCGGCATCGTTCCACACTAGATCACCCAGGCTCAAGGTCTGGGACAGTCCAAAGGTGGCGTTCACAACGCCCACGCTGCCGATGCTGACGGCCAGACTGCCATCGACGTTGCCGTCACTCCCGGATCCGGATCCAAGAAACTCACCAGCATTGAGCCAGCCGTTCGGGAGGTTGGCTGCAGGTGCCGTGGAACCCAGACTGCCGTAGGAGGTGCTCAGCACCACCTTGTAGGAGGTGTTGGCGGAAGCACCGCCGAGAATGAAGGTGCCGTCGCTCTTGACGGGGAACGAGTCCACGAGCTTGCCGGCGCTGTCCACCAGCATGGCATAGAGGGTGCCTCCGGCGTTGGTGCCTGTGCCGCTGATGAGCCCGTCTGAAAGACCGTTGCTGTCATTGTAGACAATGCCTTTGACGCCGAGCGAGGTCACCGAGGTGGAAATCCCTTCGGACAAGTCTGCGTAGGATGCCGTGGGCAGCGGTCCCACCTTCACCGCTTTCGGGGAGGCGGTGTCATAGCTGTCAATGCGGTACAGATTGGAACCGGCGGAGCCCAGGGCATAGAGACGCGTCACTCCGCCCACACCCGCGATCTGCACGGAGCTGTTGCTGGAGTAGGGAATCTGCGTGTTGATGTTCACCGTGGAAGCCGCAGGTCCGGAAGCATTGAAACCATTGCTGATGTATTGGTTGAACAAAGTGTTGGAACTGCTGATCACCGTGGAAGTCACCAGCAGGCCGTCCTGAGGGCGGATCACGAAGTCACCGCCGTTGAATGTCTGGTTCAAGTGGAAGAAGTTCGTGTAGTCAGTGATGGCGGGAGAGGCCAGCCCCACTCCGCTGGAGTTCAGATGCCAGACCGCCACGTTGTTGTTGAGCTGACCACCGGCGTAATATTCACCGTCATAGAAGGCCGCACGGGGGAAGGCGCCAGCACTGGCGGAAGACGAGTTGGGAGTGCCCGAGTTCAGCAGGATGTTGGAAAGCGCCGAGCCCGTGACCTGCTGATAGCTCCATGTCTTGGTGACGTTGTTATAAGCCGCCGTGTACAAGCTGAAGTTGTAGCCGTTGGAGGTGCTGGAGGTGGCCGCCCAGTAAAAGCGGCGGTTGAGCCAGTCCAGCGCCAGACCGTTCATCACCGCATCAGATGCGCCGGTATTGAAACCCGGCGATGCCGTGTTCAGATCAAGGATGCCCGGAGTGATCGAAACAGTGGGAGTGGCTGAGTTGGGATTGTAAACGGAAATTTCATCCAAGTAGAAGTGGGTGCCCACAGATCGGATCGTGTAGAAGTAATCCCTGAAGTTCGACGAAGGGGCCACGATGGTGGTGGTGTAATCCTCCACCTCGCCGTATCCGCTCGCTCCCGTAGGGCCGGGGCTCGCTGTCGAGGTCAGGCGGAAGCGTGCTCCCACGTTGGCGACGGACGCAGTGCTGGGCACATCGAAGTAAAAGGTCTGGAAATCGCCGGTGGTGCCGTCTGGCACCACGATGTCGGAGACCACCTGCTCGCCCGAATCCGTGATCGATCCGTTGTTGTTGAAGTCCACCCAGCCGTTCAGGTACGCCGGCGCTCCGGTCGTATTGTTGAGCTTGACGGTCACCGCGACACCGGCCTGACCCTGCACAAGAACAGCCTGCAAGGTGACACCGTCTTCGTCATTGATGTTGGTTATGTCATCGCCCGTCGCCGCGAGATTTGTCACCGCGCTGTATTCCGTGTCCTCCAGATCCCCCATGGAAAGCGCGCTGGAGTTGTAGCTGCTCGCATCCGCAAACCGTGAAAAGTCGCCGTGATCGGACGCGGGCAGCACTGTAAGCGTGTTGTCCTCCACCTCTCCGCTGCCGGAGATTCCCGAGGCGCCCGGGGCGGCCGTGGAAGTCAGCCTGAAGCGCGTCCCAATCACCCCGATGGCTGCCGAGCTGGGCACGGTGAAGGTGTAGGAGCGGTTGCTCCCGCTGGTGCCCGTGGGGACGATGTCATTGATGACGATCTGCTCTCCCGTGTCCGTGAGCACTCCATTGTTGTTGAAGTCGATCCAGCCGTTGAGAAAGGCGTCCGCGCCGCTCGTGTTCGTCACGTTCACAGTGACGCTCACTCCTGACTGGCCCTGAATCACCGTCGCTGGCAGGGTCACACCGTCTTCATCGTCCACGCCACTGGCATCATCACCGGTCGCGGTGGCGTTCGCGAGCGTGGAACCCTCTCCGTCCACCTGCGCGCCCATCTTGATCGTGGTCGAAGTGATGCTGCCTGCAATGTCGAAGCCTGAATAGTCGCCAAAGTCGGAAGGCGGGAGGATGCTCACCACATTGTCTTCCACTTCGCCGTTGCCACTGGCTCCGGTGGAGCCCGGGCTGCTGGTGGACGTCAGCCGCACTCGCACACCGGCTGCTCCGCTTTTCGCCGTTGCCGGCACTGTGAAGCTCACCGTCCGGTTGGAGTTGCTGGTCCCGGAGGCGATCACCGTGTTGGCCGCCACCTGCTCCCCGCTGTCCGTCAGGACGCCGTTTCCATTGTAGTCGATCCACACATTGAGGAAGGCCGAAGCACCCGTGGTGTTGGTGACGTTCACCGTCATCGAGCTCGCCACGCCCTGGATCAGGTAAGCAGGGACGGTGACGCCGTCTTCATCTGCCAGGTCCGTGCTGTCGTCACCACTGGCCGTGCTGTTCGTGGTGGCTGAAGCTTCGGCATCTGTCAGCGCCCCGATCTTCAAGGTGGAGAGCACGGTGCTGCTTGCACTCCCGAGGGCTGAATAGTCGCCATAGTCCGTGGGAGATGCCGGAGTCATGGTGTAGGCGCGGGTGGCGGAGCAGCCGTTGGCATCGGTCACGGCGATGGTAAATGAGGCCGCCGTGGTCGCGGTGGGCCTGCCGGCAAGTGTTCCGGCATCCGGGTCCAGAGCCAGTCCTGCGGGGAGCGTGCCGCTGATCACCGCAAATCCATAAGGCTGCGTGCCTCCCGTCGCGCTGAAGGTCTGGCTGTAGGCCGAGTTTACCATGCTGGCCGGCAGGGTCGAAGGGCTCAACCCCATGGCGGCGCAAGTCGTCACGCTGTAAGCCTGGGTGCCATAGTAGCCCAGGTTGTCTGTGGCGCGGAGGGTGAAATTGGCGGTCGATGAACTGGTGGGCGTGCCGCTGATCACACCCGTGCTGGCGTTCAATGTGAGCCCGGAGGGCAGGGAGCCGCTGACCACGCTCCATGTGAAGGTGGGCGCCGTCCGTGCGACACTGAGGCCGTCATCGGCACCGATCAGTTTGAAGGAGGAATTGTATGAACTCTGCGCTCCGGGAGCTGCGAACAGCTCAATGGCCTCCCCGCCGCCCAGTTCAAAGAACACGAGTTCAATCACGTGGGTTCCTGCCGTGAGGGTGACTGTGCCCAACCTGTCGGAGGTCGCGTGCAGCGTGTCGTCGTTGATCACAGCCACTCCGTCAATTTTCACGCGGGCACCGTCATCAGAATTCGTGAGAAAGGTCCACACACCCGCGGTCGGGATGGTGATGATCCCTGTGGCTTTCAGGGCAAAGTTATCGCCAGAGCCTCCTGGAAAGCCTGTGTCTGTGACGTGCCCTCCGCCTGCACTGCTGCCGTTGTAGGCGATGGTCGAGGCGGTGCCGGTCCAGTTGCCGATCCGGTTCGTTCCCGCCAGAACGGCATCTGCTGCGGCGAGCGTGCCCACCGAGGTCGAAGAAAACGCCTGTTGAACGTCGAAGCCAGACTCCAGCCCGGTCATCGTCTGGGAGTAAGCGGTGCCCACCGTCGGCGGGGGCAGGGTCGTGGGAGAGATGGAAATGAAATTGAGCACCTGCAGCAGCAGTGTGGCAGACCCCTGGCAGCCGGAGGCGTCCGTGGCCGTGAAGGTGAGATTGACCCCGTCGGAATTGCTTTGCGTCGGCGTGCCTGAAATCACCCCGGTCGATGAATTCAAACTCAGGCCCGCAGGCAAGGTGCCTGACGTCAGCGCCCAGGTGTAGCTGCCGTTGCCGCCGCTCGCACCCAGTGTCTGGGTGTAGGGCCAGCTCACGGCTCCATTTGGCAGGGAGGAGGTGCTTAACGTGATGTTGGGGCAGACAATTGTCGTGACGTAGTCCTCCACTTCGCCATAGCCGCTTGATCCTGTCGAGCCGGGGCTGCTGGAGCTCGTAAGCCGCACACGCACCCCCGCCGTGCCCAGGGATGCCCCGGCTGGCACCGTGAAATTGACCGTCTTGTTGGAATTGGAAGTATTGTTCGCGATCACCGTATTGGTGGCGATCTGCTCGCCGCTGTCGGTAAGCACTCCATTACGGTTGAAATCAATCCACACGTTGAGGAAGCAGCTCGATCCAAATGTGTTCGTGACGTTCACCGTGAGGCTGCCGGAGGTGCCTGCGACGATGCTCGCGGGCACCGTGACGCCGTCTTCATCGTCGCTGCCGGTGTTGTCGTCTCCCGTCGCGCTGGCATTGGCGGTCAGGACCGTTTCACTGTCCGTGAGGGCACCAATCTTGAGCCGTGAATTGGTCGTGCTGGTGGCGGTGCCGAATCCGGAATAGTCGCTGTAGTCCGTCGCTGCGCTGGCTGCCGTGGCGGCTGCCAGCAAGGCGCAGCACATTGAAACGACGAAACGTGTCGCGGTCAGGCGACACGTGAGATCGAATAATCGTGATGCGTTTTCCCTCATGGGGTGACTTCAGAGCAGGGACATGCGGGTCGTGCGCCGGGTGCGGCGTATAAGGTGCGCGGCTGCTGCGGCCAGCAGCAGGAGCGCGGAACCGGGTTCAGGCACTACGGCGGTTTGCAGGCTGAAAACCCCGGGGGTCGTGGAGTATGTTCCCGGCCCCTGCACTCCATTGGCTCCGCCAATAATGGAGGTGTTGGCATCGGTCAGCTGCCAGTTGTAAGAATTGCCGTCGAGTGGATCGGGTATCACCCAGTCGTCAGCCAAATCTCCCACCGGTGAGCCGTCGGTGACCAGCGCCCATTCGCTGCTTGGCACAATGTCTTTGGAATTGAAGGCCCAGAGATAGACCGTGTCCCCCATGGTGAAGACATCGGTTGGATTGGCATCGGTTGAGTTCGAGGTGCCATCCGTGTTGAAGTCCAGGCTCCCTGCGAAAAACTGACCATCTGGAATTGGCAGTGGATTCCAGCCGTTGCTGTCCGGAGCGAAGACGCTGTCAATCACATGCCAGTTGGCCTGCCACTGGTCCACATTCTGGTAGGTGGGTGTGAAGCCTCCGGTAAAAGTCCCGATTTCAAACGAATACGTGGCATCGAGAATGTTGCCGGAACTGTCGAACAGATTGTCGTTGAACTCGCTGCCCCAAAAGACCGTGCTGGCTTGGGCGCCATGGGTCCAAGCCAGCGCCAAGGCGAGGCAGAGGAGTCTTGGGAGGGTGGAGGGCTTTTTCATCTCGGGTGTTTGGGCGGTTTGGCGGCGGGAAAATCGAAATGGTGCGTGGGGAGGGGAGCGCTTTCGGGGATGAAAATACGGCTTATTGTCAGATGTATCAGGTATATTATAATTATAATAACAACAAAGCCAGCAAACAAGCATGAATTCAGATTTATTTAGAGATCCTGACTGTTCGGATCTGCCATTTGCCATCGTGGTGCCTGTTGAAGCCTCCGAAGGCTCCTCGCATGCCTCTGGAGAGCTGATCCGGGGATGCTTCTCGGGCCTGCGATGCTCTCCTTGCCTCCCTTAACTATAAAATCTCATGGCTTTGGCCGGTCCCACGGCTAATGAAGCCGATGAAGTTGGAACAAGGCCAGATTTGGAAACAGGGCGAGAATTACATCCGCATCGTGGAATGGGCGCGCCTTTCGATCGAGTACAAGGTCATGAAAGACCCCGTCTCCAAGCAGGGCACGCTGCACAAAGTCACCAAGAAGGAGTTCTGCCGCCTGCTCAAAGGAGCCGTGCTATTGAAACCGGACGATCTCTCTGCCGCAGTGCCCGCTGAGGACGACGAGGAAGAATTCTCCGCCGAGCTTGAAATGGCCATCAGCCAGAGCATTGCCGCTGACCTCCGCTGCATCCTCGATGGTGCCAACGACGGTGATAGCGATTCGGTGCTGGAAGCTCATGCCCGCCTCAAGGATGCTGTCAGCACCACCGATCTCCCAATGCTGCTGGATGCGCTGAAGTCGCCTGACAACAATTTCTGGTCGCGGGAGCTCATCGGCGAACTGGTGGCGAAAACGGGCGGTTCAGACTGTCTGGCAGATCTGCTCGACGCTCTTGAAGCAGGCACCGCCGAAGGCCATGACAACGATGGGCTGCAGAGCAGCCTCATCATGCTGGCCAAGGAAGAGCCGGAACAATGCCGCCTGAAGCTGACCGAACTGATGGCCGCCCCAAATTTTAAAAACCAAGAAGCTGCCACGTGGCTCCTGACCTTCATTCCTTAAGCTTCACACCGTCTCAAAGAAAAGAGTAAACTCATGCCGGTTGTACGTCAGGTGCGTCTGCGCAAACAGGCGCAGGCCGGCGGCCTTCGACATCGAAACGATCAGGCGGAACAGCTCATTCGGCTCCTCCAGCGAATCAACCCGCGGCACTTTGAGCGTGAACACCACCAGACCGCCCTTCTTCAACGACCGGGAGAGGCGGATCACCTGCTCGATGGATTCCTCCGGCGGTCCGTTCATGTCGCACAGCAGCGCGTCATAGGCCGTCCCTGCCTTCGGCTGAAAGACGGCCACGTCCTCCAGGAAAAACTTCAGCCCGGGCCGGCCATCGAGCCGTTTGTCCAGCGGCGCTCGATCAATCGCCGTCACGCGCTGGTTGCGCGCGAGCAGTTCCGAGGTCATGCCGCCGGGGCAGGCACCCAGTTCGATCCAATGAGAGCCCTCCTTCATCGGCGGGCGGTAGAGCAGCAGGTAATGCAGCGCCTCCGCAATCTTGGCGCCCGCCCGGCTGATCGTGTCCGGTGCGTCCTGATCAATGTACTTGCTGCCTCCGGCATACAGGCCGTTTGAGGCGCGCGGACTCTGCATGCCGCAAAACAGACCTTCTTTTCCCACGAGGCAAAACAGCGTCTCAGCCGCCGGGGCCTGCTCCTCCACCGTCGCGGCTGCCAGCTTGGGAAACAATTGCAGCACCCTGCCGCGTAGATTCGAGGCCAGCCCTTTGTAATATTTGTCTGGAGAGGTGGGCTGCAGCGTGCCGATGAAAATCCCCTGCGGTTGGCGTTCGCCAAACTTCTTCAGCAGTGTCTGCGCCGCCTTCTCGATGAAGCCGTCCATCTTCTGCGCATTGCACGGCCAGGTGTGGTCCATCGGCAGATTCCAGCGGGCAAACTTCGCGGCCTCAGACTGGCGGATCGCCGTCGGCGTAGCGGTCTTGATGAGATAATAATCCTGCCCGAGCCGTGTACTGGCAGTCGCGCCCATCTCCTGCAGGATGGAGTCCGCGATCCCTTCGAAAATCTCGGGAATGCGCACCAGCCAGGGGCGGGGTGTTGGGGAAGGGGCGGTCGTTTCGCTGTCGGTCATGCACTCCTGCACTCGCGCTGCATTGCACCGTCTGCAAGCAGAGGCATGCGGCTTGGGCGGGGCTGCGGGCTCACTCTCCGGCTCCCGAGTGCTGCGTCACCCACTCGACGGCTGCACGCACCAGTTCCGGCGCGGTATGGAGGCCCAGCTTCGTTTTGATGTGGGAACGGTGGGCTTCGATGGTCTTGACGCTCAGCCGCAAATCGTGCGCGATCATGCTGGTGCCCCGGCCCATCCCGAGCAGTTCAAAAATCTCCAGCTCGCGGTCGCTGAGTTTTTCCACCGAACTCTTGCCGCTGTCGTCATGGGCTTTTCCCGCCACAAAGGTGTTGAGCAGCAGCAGGTTGGCGGCGGCGCTGAGGTAGCGGTCCCCGCGCAACACCTGCCGGATGGCGGAAACCACCTGATCCGGCGGTGCCTGCTTCATCAGGTAGCCGCGTGCGCCTGCACGCAGGGCCCGTTCGGCATACAGGGATTCATCGTGCATGGACAGCACCAGCACCGGGAGATGAGGCTTGATCGCCCTGAGTGACTTCACCAGCTCGATGCCGTTGATGTCCTTCAGCGAGATGTCTGCGATCACCAGGTCAAAGTTCTGGTGCTCCACCAACCCCAGGGCCTGCGCTGCTGTTTCTGCTTCGCCGCAGATCAGGATGTCCGGCTCATGCTCCAGAAGCATGGCTATGCCTTTGCGGAAGATCGGATGGTCATCCACGATGAGAATGCGCTGCTGGGCAAGGGTGGGAATTTTCATCGTCGTTTTGGGGCTCAAGATCCTGAAATGCCGGTGGGCTGAGACGGGGCACCGGCGGGCATCTGCAGCAGGCAGGTCATCCGGGTGCCATGCTTCTTGCGCTTCCCGATGGCAAAATCCGCGCCGATCACATCCGCCCGGTACTTCATCAGTCTCACCCCCATCCCATCGGCTGCACGAATGACTTCCGGCATGCCGCAGCCGTCATCTGCGACGCTCAGGCTCAGCTGATTCTGCCGCAGGCGCAGGCTTACGGTGATGCTGCGCGCTCCCGAATGCTTCAGTGCATTGGTCACAGCCTCCTGGGCGATCCGGTAAAGGTGCAGCGCCACGCCATTGTCCGTGATGGGCACCATGCGTTCGCAGCGCAGCCGGCAGGAAATGCCGCCGCTGCTGCGCGCCGTCAGCTCATGCAGGGCGGACACCAGGCCCTCCGCATCCATGACCACGGGGTGCAGTCCTTTCGCAATGTCGCGGGAGTGCTCCACGGATCGGTGAAGCAGCTCTGCCAGCCGCCCTGCTTCGGCGGCCACGGCCCCCAGCGCCTGCGCCTCCAAGGTCTTCGTGAGCGATCGCGCCATGAAGGCCAGCCCCGAAAGCGACTGGCACAGCCCGTCATGCAGATCCTGGCCAAGGCGGCGCTGCTCCTGCTCGGAGATGTCGAGCAGGGCGTTTTCGAGCCGGTTCCTTTCATCCATCTGAGCCGTCAGTTCCGCATTCGCCGCAAGAAGCTCGGCCGTGCGTTCCGCCACGCGCTGCTCCAGCTCGTTCTGCGTCTGCCGCTGTTCGGTGATGTCCACGCAGCTTCCGATGTAGCCGGCGAACTCCTTCCTGTGGCCATGCAGCGGGATGCCTTTGTCCAGCAGCCAGCGATATTCTCCATCATGACGGCGCAGCCGGTAGGTCATCTCAAACGGCACCCGCTTTTCAAAGGACGAGGCATAAAGGGTCATGCAGCGTTCCAGGTCGTCAGGATGCACATTTTCCGCCCATCCTTCGCCAGTTTCCTGCTCGGTGGTCCGGCCTGTGAATTCCAGCCACGGCTTGTTGAACCAGATGAACTGCTTCTCCGTATCGCTGACCCAGACCAGCACAGGCGCACTGTCCATGATCAGGCGGAAGCGCAGTTCGCTTGAGGTCAGCGATTCGTTTTGCGCCTCCAGCTGCGTCCGTGTGGGCCTCGCCCTCTGTAGCCGCGGGGAGGTCTGCGCCGTAACCGGTGGGCTGCGGCGCTTGCGTGGCGCTTTGTCCGGCTTGTCAGCCTGTTCAGATCGGGCCGTGCCACCAGAAGACGGGGGTGCACTCCGGCGTTCAGCTCCTGAGGAGTCTGCCGGCCTGGACCGTCGGGTGGACGTGCGAGGCATGGACGAATCCTACTGAGTCAGGATTCCGGCTTCAATCTCAATCGTACGGTTCAACAGCGGCGCGCTGGCAGCACGGGGGCTGCGGGGAAGATGCGTTTCCAGCACCTTCTGCAATCGCTCAACCTGCGGCCCTTCCTCCATCAAAATCATCCAGTGCCGTTCGCACCCGCACCAGCGGCAGCAGATCTGCAACCGCGCCCCGGGTTTGCCATGAGAGCTGATGGGTACCCCTCGTTGGATCGACCAATCCAGGACCTGCCCGGCCCGCAGAATGCCGAGGCCGGAAATGCGCAGCCTGCCATCGGCATAGCAGATGCTGCGGGGGGCCGCCAGGCAGGTGAACAACGCCAGCCGCGCCATGCCCACGATGAACCAGCCCGACAAGAAGCCGCATAGCCAGCGCTCCGGCGAAATCGTCTCCCCGCTCTCCGCCCTCCATCCCAGCATGACCAAAACCAGGCCGGTCAGCAGCGCTGCCGCCAGATTGCACTTCCCATGCAGGCAGCACGTCAGCCGCTCATAGCGCGCCCGGTGAAAGCGCAGGGGCTCTTCAATCTGGAGCCGGGTCTCGTCCCCATCAGTGGCAGCCAAACTCTTCGCCCGCCTGAGAGCGCGCCGCGGTTCCTGCGGGCTGGCATCATGCCTCAGCAGGCCGGACACCGGCGTGCCGGTGGGAGTGACTCCATCCAGCGGATGGGCTGCTCGAAGAGATTGGCTCATGCATGCCTCCTGAAATTGAAGGGAGAGCCTTACTCGTTAATGCCGCAGTGGTGCCAGTGGTAGGCGGACCTGGAGGCCAGGCGCACGCTGCCGGTCAGCTTGAGGACTTTCTGCGCAAGCTCAGCCCTCGACATTCTGTGGCTTTCCTGCTGCCGCGCCGGGATCGAGGTGTCGAAGTCATGCGTGATTGATGCCAGTTCCGCGCGGGCCGGCTCCAGTGTTATTTCAGAGAGTGTGAATGATGTGTTCATGACCAGCCTTTCGTTGCAAGTGAGAGTTCGCTATCCATGGTGTAGCAGGAGATGGCTTCCATCTCCTGCTCCCAAAATTCCTCCAAGCGTTCGGAATCCAAAGGCGATGCCGCCGGGCCTTGGGCGGCATAGTTTGCCACCAGCTCTTTTTCGGCCTTGAGCCAGTGTTCGGGTCGCAGATGCGAGCAGCCTTCCTTTTTCCAGTTTTTGAAGGCAAGCAGCGCTATTTCTTTGTCGGAGGGGTGCGGTCCTGAATTGGAGGTTTCGCAGGGGGTGGAATATACAGCAGCATTCATGGCAATGGAGAGGTGGGAATGATGAAATGCAGTCTGGCGCGTTAGCTGCATTCTGAACCTTTCGTTCTTCCACGCAATCGGCTCTGCCCTGCTCGTGGCATCAGGGAAACCCTCACAGATCTGTCATGGCCGGGTGGTGTCGTTTTTTCGGGCTTGTAGCCGCGTCAAACTTCAATTGCAGCTTTCTTTAATCCTGGCCTAAACGCATTCATCCTTTGCCAAACGCATTCCCTTTCTACTCTCCGCGCCCCGCATGTCCGTCAAACTCCGCCTCAATACCGCCACTGCCACCCAAGTCGTCCTCGCCAAGATCGGCAATCCTCTGCGTGAGGAGCCGCTGCAAACCTCCAAGGAGGTGTTTCAGATCGCCGAGGGAGATCAGGAGGCCCTCACTGCGCTGTTCCTCAAACCCTTCAAAGCCTGCATCGCCCATCGCTTCACCCATCATGCCTCCCTCAAGCAGCACGAGGTGAACAACTGCGCCAAGGCCATCTTTGAAGACGAAGGGCAGCTGCTGGCCAAGGGGGTCGAAATCGCCCAGCGCCTCTACGCCAAATCGAACCATCCCAACATCAAGGCCGGCGATCTCTGCATCTCCCTGCTCAAGGAAATCCACATCGAAGGCGAGCTCGTCAACGGCCTCTGCATCCTGAAGAGCGACAGCGTCGTGCCCTTCCTCACCATCACTCCGCGCAACGGTGACCTCCAGCTCCACACCGAGCACGGCATCAATCCTGACAAAATCGACAAAGGCTGCCTCATCCTCAACTACTGGGCGGAGAAGGGCTATTACGTCCTCACCTTCGACCGCAGCGGTGGAGACACCCGCTTCTGGGTACGTGAATTCCTCGGCGTGGAGGCCGTGCCAGACGCCGCCTTCCTCACCAACGCCTACGCCAAGATGGCCGTGTCATTCCTCGAAGAGCAGCAGCCTGCCGATGACGACACACCGCCCTGGGAAACCGCCACCGCCGCCAAAGACGCGCTCGATTACTTCGAAGACCGCGAGAATTTCGACCTCGAAGAGTTCGGCCAGACCGTCCTCAAAAATCCCGAAGTCATCGCCAAGTTCGACGAGCACCGAGCCCGCATGGAGGAAGAGCAGGGCCAGCCGCTGGAGACCAACTTCGAGATTTCCAAGAAGGACCTCACCAAGGCCAAGAAACGCATCGCCGCCGTCCTCAAGCTCGATACCGGCGTCGAAATTCACATCAAGCCCGGCAAAAGCGAAAACGATCCCCAGCTCGAACGTGGCTTCGACGACGACAAGGGCATGAAGTACGTGAAAGTGTTTTACAACAAGGACGTCAGCGCGGGCTAGGCGGCTTTATCGATGGATCCCAAGTCTGACCCCACCTCCCCGCAGCGCCTCTGGAAAATGGGGCGCGTCGTGCTTCAGCGTGAAACCGCCCACCGCGGTGGCAAGACCGTCATTGTGATCAAAGACTTCGCCACGCACCTGCCGCTTTCCGTCATCGAAACGATCGCCAAACGCGTTCGTGCCGCCTGCGGTTGTGGCGGCACCGTGCGTGACAAACGCATCGAAATTCAAGGCGATCAAGCCGCCAAGGTCAGGGCAGTGCTGGAGGCGGAAGGCTTTGAAGTGCGCGGCGTGAAGTGATCACCGCCCTAAGTGCACCCGCGTGTCATACTCAAAGCAGACCTGGCCTGACGTCTGATACACATCAAAGATGCGCCGCAGTTCGGCGATCATCTCATCATGCCCTGGCTGGCCCTCAGCCGGTGCGTAGGAGCTGGAAAGCAGCCGGCCTTTGAGCCCTTCAAAATCAAACCGCTGCTCATAGGCAAAAGTGTGTGTGGTGTAGTCACCCCGGAAGAACGCATCGAGTGCAGCCTTGTTGACGTTTTCGTGACGGACCTTCGTGTAGTCCGTGCCGAAGGTGATGAGCAGTTGTTCGAACGCCTGAAGGAAGGGAGTGGAATCGAGTCTGCGCTCATTCCAGATAAGCACGATGTGACCGTCCTGTTTAAGGATGCGCGTGAACTCCGCACGAGTTTCGGGCGTGTTGAACCAATGAAAGGCCTGCGCGGCCACGATGAAGTCCACACTGTGATCCGGCAGCGTGGTGGCCTGCGCGCTGGCACTGATGCTGTGGAAATTGGGGAAATGAGCGAGCAGCCGCTCGGCCGCCTCGCGCATCTCGCGATTCGGCTCCAAGGCATAAACGGCATTGCCCGCGCGCAGAAAAAGCTCGGCGGAAATGCCGGTGCCTGAGCCCACATCAGCAATCACGTGCTGCGGAACAAGACATGTTTCGCGCCGCAGCAGGGGTATGATTTCCTGCGGGTAGCTCGGGCGGTAGCGCACGTAGTTCTCCACCCGGTCGGAGAATCGCTGTTCGGGGGAGGAGGGGGCGGGCATACGGGCATGATGCCAGATGAGGGGCAGGAAAACAAGTTGCCAGCCCCCCCGCGACTGCTAACGCTCAACTTACCCACCTATGATCGTCGCCCCTAAAATTCGCGGATTCATCTGCACCACCGCACATCCGACCGGCTGTGCCAAACACATCGCTGACCAGATCGCCGTCGTGAAGTCGCGCGGCCCCATCGCCAACGGCCCGAAGAAGGTGCTGGTGGTGGGTTCCTCGACTGGTTACGGCTTGTCCTCCCGCATTGCGGCGGCCTTTGGCTCGGGCGCGGCCACCATGGGCGTGTTTTTTGAGAAGCCCGGCGAGGCTGAGCGCTGCGGCACCGCAGGCTGGTACAACTCCGCAGCGTTTGAAAACGAGGCCAAGGCGGCCGGTCTCTATGCCCGCTCCTTCAACGGTGACGCTTTCTCCGATGCGATGAAGACCACGGTGATCGAAGCGATCAAGGCGGATCTGGGCCAGGTGGACTGCGTCATTTACAGCCTTGCCTCCCCGCGCCGTACCCATCCCAAAACGGGTGAAGTTTTCAAATCCGTGCTCAAGCCCATTGGCTCTGCCTCCTACACGAACAAGAACCTCAACACCGGCAACGGCGTGGTCAATGAAGTGACCATCGACCCGGCAAACGAAGACGAGATCGCACAGACCGTGGCCGTCATGGGCGGTGAGGACTGGGAAATGTGGATTGATGCGCTGCAAAGCGCAGGCGTGCTGGCCGAAGGCGTGCAGACCGTGGCCTACAGTTACATCGGGCCGGAAGTGACCTGGCCGATCTACAAGAACGGCACCATCGGCCGCGCGAAGGAAGACCTGGAGCGCGTGCAGCGAGTGCTGGACGGCAAGCTTGCCCCGCTGAAGGGCAAGGCCTGGGTTTCGGTGAACAAGGCCCTGGTCACTCAGGCCAGTTCCGCGATTCCCGTTGTTCCGCTGTACATTTCGCTGCTCTACAAGGCGATGAAAGCGGAAGGTACCCATGAAGATTGCATTGAACAGATGGACCGACTCTTCCGCGAGCGCCTCTACAACGGCAACCCGCAGCCGGATGAAGCCGGACGCATCCGTGTGGACGACTGGGAAATGAAGCCTGCGCTGCAGGAGCTTGTGGGCAAGCGCTGGGCTGAGGTGAACACCGAGAACCTCACTGAACTGGGTGATTTTGAAGGCTACCAGACCAGCTTCCTGCGTCTCTTTGGATTCGGCCTTGAAGGCGTGGACTACAACGCCGAGGTGGACACCAGCATCGGTGTGCCCTCACTGGCTTAACGACTCCCATGGAAACAAACCGGCTTGAGGCTTTCAGCGATGGCGTAATGGCCATCATCATCCCCATCATGGTGCTGGAGTTGAAGGTGCCGCATGGCGCCGATCTGGAGGCTCTCAAGCCGCTGCTGCCGGTGTTTCTCAGCTACGTGCTGAGCTTCATCTACGTGGGCATTTATTGGAACAATCATCATCACCTGCTGAAGGCCTGCCGCAAGGTCACGGGCCCCATCATGTGGGCGAATCTGCATCTGCTCTTTTGGCTCTCGCTGTTTCCCTTTGCCACGGGCTGGATGGGGGAGAATCACATTGCGGCGCTGCCGACGGCGATTTACGGCGGAGTGCTGCTCTGTGCCGCCATCGCCTACTTCATTTTGCAAAACTGCATTCTGAAGAATGAAGGCAGCAACTCGAAACTCGCCGTGGCTTTGGGAAGCGATTACAAAGGCAAGCTGTCGCCATTGTTCTATCTCGCGGCCATCCCCGCAGCGTTTTACCACTCGTGGATTTCTGCCTGCCTTTACGTGTGCGTGGCTCTCATGTGGCTGATCCCCGACCGCCGCATCGAACGTGCGGTGGCCGAGGATGGTGCAGCGTGATTGTCTAAATCAGCCGCCTTTCGCCAGATCGAGGAAGACGATGCTCGAAGGATTTCCGACGGCTGCGTAATGGCCGGTGAAGTTGAGGGCGCCGGTTTTGCGATCGACGCGGAAAATGGCCACGTTGTCACCGCGCTGGTTGAGGCTGTAGAAGAATTCACCGGTGGGGTCGAAGTTGAAGCTGCGCGGGTAGTCGCCACGGGTCCACTCCTCGGTGACGAAGGTGAGGCTTCCGTCTTTGCCGACGGCGAAAATGCCGATGCTATCATGCAGCCGGTTGCCCACATAGACAAAGCGGCCATCCGCAGAGACGAGGATCTCGGAGCAGAAATTGCTGCCGGCGAATCCGGGTGGGAGGCTGGAGATGGTTTGACGAGAAGTGAGGCGGCCTTTTTCAGTGTCGTAATCAAGCAGCACGACGGTGGAGCCCTCTTCCTGCAGGGAGTAGAGCCACTTGTGATTGGGGTGAAAGGCAAAGTGGCGTGGGCCATCTCCCGGAGGAAAGGTGACATGGGGAGGATCGTTCGGCGTCAGCGTGCCTTGTTGGTCATCAAACTTCCACACGAGGATTTGATCCAGGCCAAGATCCACGGAGAGCACAAAGCGCCCCGAGGCATCGGCCGCGATCATGTGCGAATGCGTTCCATCATGGCCGCTGAAAGCGAAGCTGCCGGGAGGCGCATTCGTGGCTTTCTTGGGCCCGATGGTACCGGCGTCCTGCTTGAAGTCCGTGGCTTCACCGAGACTGCCATCAGGCTTGATTGGCAGCACCGACATCGAGCCACCAAAGTAATTCGCCACCAGCAAAAAGCGTCCTGAGGGATGCAGGCTCACATAGGTGGGGCCTTTGCCGCCGGAGCTGACGGTGTTCATCAGCGTCAGCTCACCGTTCTTGGGATTGATGGCAAAGGCGCTGACAGATCCAGCCTCGTTTTCGCCCTGATGGTCGGTTTCATTGGTGGAATACAAAACGGTCTTCGCTGCGTTGAAGGTGAGGCAGTTTGGACTCAGGCCAGATTGATACAGGCCGCAGGGCGTCATGGCGCCTGTGCTGCGATTCACTTCAAACAGATGAATGCCCTGTCCATTTCCCGGTGGCAGATCCACCTGCGTCGCTTTCATGTTTTGCAGCGGCGAGGTAAAAGTGCCGACGTAGGCGATCAGGGGTGCTTTGTCCTTGGCCTGAACCGAAAAAGCCGCGCCGGCGGCGATGGCGGTGGTCAGAAAGGAACGGCGTGAAATGGAAGGAGTGTGGGATTGCATGAGAAATTGGGAGTTACTTGATGACGGGCAGAATCACGCGCGAGGCATGCGCGGCATCATGCCAGATCGTGTTGATCGCGGGCACGCCGGGTTCGGTGATAAAGTGGCTGATGGGGGCACCGGTCTGCGGATTTGGCTCATAATAAGGCGCGCCGGTGCTGGCGATGGTGATGCGGATGCGGTGGCCTTTGTTGAAGATGATGCTGGTCCAGCCGATGTCCCAGGAGAGCTTGGCGACCTCACCCGGCACGAGCAGCTTCTGATGATCAAAGCCTTCGCGGTAGCGCGCGCGCAGCGGGTAGTCCACCAGCAGGATGGAGCGGCCATCGGGATACACATCGGTCACGCGCAGGAAAAAGTCCGTGTCCTTGGCGGTCGATGACACAAAGACTTCGGCCTTGATGCGGCCGGTGACTTCCAGCGGATGCTCCAGCACTTCACTTGTCCACGTACGCACCTCGGCCTGCTCTTCAAAGCCGCGTGCATCGCGTGCTCCAGGAAAGCCCGTGTAGGGGAGGCTCATGGGGTGCGCAGGATCGCTCGCAAAACTTGTATGGCCCTGCTGAAGCAAGGCACGATTCGGAGTCTTGTGGCCATCACTGGCTGTGACGAGACGACCGTCATCAACGAGAAAGTAATCCGTGTTCTCTGCCTGCGGCGGGAAGTTCTCCGCCTTGCGCCACACATTGCCAGGCGCGCCTTCCTCACCGACTGCGCCCATCACGTAGTATTTTACGGTGGTATCTTTCTCGACGCCGTTGTTTTCGCCTTTGAGATAGTGATTGAACCACTTCGTCATGTGCGCATACACGTCAAACTTGGCGTTCTCGGGAAAGAGGAGATCGCCGATCTTGTTCGACTTCGGATAGCCGCCGTGCAGCCAGGGGCCGATGATGAGCTGCTGCTGGCCGCGTGAATTCGGGCCGCCATGCTGGTTGCGCCCGATGAAGCTGGCCACACTGCCCTGGCACATGAAATCAAACCAGCTCCCAATCGTGAAGCAGGGGTAGTTCATCTTGTCGAAATGAAGCGAGGCGTCTTCGTCCTTCCAGAAAACGTCATAGTCCGGGTGCTGGTCCCATTCGCGCAGCATGGCTTCGTTATCCTTGATATCGCGTGCCACGGAGCCGCCCTTGATGAAGCGCTGCGGCTTGGTGGCGCCGCCGATGCGGTAGCCTTCCTGATAGAGGCTCAGGCCGGTGTCGGTCATGTACTGCGCCACGAGATGCGGCGGCTGGGTGACTGCGAGATAGTTCTGCGCGTAACCCGCCTGCGAGCCGCCATAGGTGCCGATCTTGCCGGTACACCAAGGTTGGGCGGCCAGCCATTCGCACACGTCATAGCCATCGCGCAGCGGACCCCATTGAAGGCCGCGATAGCCACGATAAACACCTTCGCTCTCATGTGTGCCACGGTAGTTCACCAGCGCGATGACAAAGCCGCCTTCAGCGAACTTGGCGGCAGCCTTGCGCGATCCGGCGCTGCTGATGTCCGCGTAGCGCTGCTCAAAGATGGCGGGAAATTTGCCCTCGCCCGGCGGGAAGAAGACATAGGCGGAGAGGCGCTTGCCATCGCGCATCGGGATCATGAGGTGTTCTTCGCGAACGGGGCCAAAATCAAGCTTGGCTGGGGTGGCGGCGTGCAGGGAAACACAGGTGGCGAAGAATAAGAGAGCGTGGCGCATCAAACCTCTACGGGCTCCATGACCGACTCGTTTCAAGGACATCTAAAGAGGCGGCATATGAATGAACGGTGTCAGTGAGGTTTGCTGCATAGGCTGCCAACCTATGTTGAAAGGCATGAAATGGGCAGGACACCCCATTGCATGCAGACATGCGGGCTGCATGGTAGTCGCTCAGACAAGGAACACAGAACACGATGACCACGCTGAGCTTGGACCTTCCCTCAAAACAGAACGCTGCACCGGCGTCTGCGAATCAAGGGATTGTCGTCTCAGTGAGGGGCAGCGTGGTGGATGTGCGGTTTGAGCATCACCTGCCGCCGATTCACACAGTGCTGCATGCCGGTGAAAAAGGTGAGATTGTCATCGAAGTGCTGATGCAGCGCGATGCGCGCCATGTGCGTGGGATCGCCCTCACACCGACGCAGGGGCTGGCGCGTGGCATGAAGGTGGATGACACGGGCGGGCCGCTGAAGGCACCTGTGGGCAAAGGCCTGCTTTCGCGCATGTTTGATGTGTTTGGCAATGTGATCGACCGCCAGGCGCCGCTGGCCGATGTGCAGTGGCGTTCGGTGCATCGTGCGCCGCCCGCACTGGCGCGGCGTTCCACGAAGTCCGAAATTTTTGAGACGGGCATCAAGGTGATCGATGTGCTGGTGCCGCTGGAGCGCGGCGGCAAGGCGGGACTTTTTGGCGGTGCGGGAGTGGGCAAGACGGTGCTGCTCACCGAGATGATCCACAACATGGTGGGCCATCAGGACGGCGTGAGCATCTTTTGCGGCATCGGCGAACGCTGCCGTGAAGGCGAAGAACTCTATCATGACATGAAGGAAGCCGGCGTGCTGCCCAACATGGTGATGGTGTTTGGGCAGATGAACGAACCGCCGGGCAGCCGCTTCCGTGTGGGACACGCGGCCCTGACCATGGCTGAATATTTCCGCGATGATGAGCACCGCGATGTGCTGTTGCTCATGGACAACATTTTCCGTTTCATCCAGGCAGGCATGGAGGTGTCCGGCCTGATGGGGCAGATGCCTTCGCGCCTTGGCTATCAGCCCACCATGGGCACGGAGCTGTCAGGCCTGGAGGAGCGCATTGCAAACACGGACACGGGGGCCATCACTTCGATTCAGGCCGTCTATGTCCCTGCGGATGACTTTACCGATCCGGCAGCGGTGCACACCTTCTCGCATCTTTCTGCATCGGTCGTGCTTTCGCGCAAGCGCGCCAGCGAGGGGTTGTTTCCGGCGATTGATCCGCTGCAGTCGAGCTCCAAGATGGCCACGCCGGGGATTGTGGGGGAGCGGCATTACAAGCTGGCGCAGGACATCCGGCGCACGCTTGCACAGTATGCAGATCTGAAAGACATCATCGCGATGCTGGGGCTGGAGCAGCTTTCGCCGGAGGATCGCAATGTGGTGGCACGTGCGCGCAGGCTGGAGCGCTTTTTGACACAACCGTTTTTTACCACTGAACAGTTCACCGGACATGCGGGCAAGCTTGTCAGCCTGGCGGATGCGCTGGACGGCTGTGAACGCATCTTGAACGACGAATTCAAAGACTATCCCGAAAGCGCGCTCTACATGATCGGGACGATCGACGAGGCGAAGGAAAAGCAGAAAGCTCAACCGGAGGCGAAGCCCGAGCACGCCGCATGAACCTGAAAGTCCTGCTGCCATTCCAGATTTTCGCCGACAAAACCGGCGTGAAGCGCATCGTTGCCGAGACGCGGGAGGGATCGTTTGGGCTGCTGCCGCAGCGGCAGGATTGTGTTACGGCGCTTTCTCCCGGCATTCTGGTCTATGAGACGGTGGCTGAGGGGGAGGTCTACCTGGCCGTGGATGAAGGCGTGCTGGTGAAGACGGGGCCCGATGTCCTGGTCTCCGTGCGCCGCGCGATGACCGGGAAGGACCTGGGGCAACTGCGCCAGGCGGTGGAGCAGGAGTTTCTGGAACTGGATGAAGACGAGCGCAGTGCCCGCTCCGTGATGGCGAAACTGGAAACCGGCTTCCTGCGGCGATTTGCCAATTTCAAACATGCGTGAGAAACCTCCAGCACCCGACGCCAAGGGCGAACCTACGCTGGCCGAGCAGGTCGGAGCGAAGGCAACGCGCAAGCTCAAGGCGCGGCGGCATGCCATCTCGCCGGTATGGTTTGGCCTGGGCATGATGGGGCTGGTGGGCTGGTCGGTGGTAGTGCCCACGCTTCTGGGGGCGGCGCTGGGGATGTGGCTGGACAAAAATCATCCCGGCGCACATTCGTGGACGCTGGCGCTGCTGGTGGCCGGGTTGGTGCTAGGCTGCGTGAATGCCTGGCACTGGATCGACAAGGAAGACAAGGCCATGGGTGAGGAACAAAAACACAAGGAGGAAGACGATGATGAATGACCCGCTCCCCATGATGCTGAGCTTTGCCGCCGGCTTGCTGCTGGGTGCGGTCTTTTTCGGCGGCCTGTGGTGGACGATTCGCAAAGGGCTCAGCTCGCCGCGGCCTGCGCTGCTGTTTTTGGGCAGCGCGGTGCTGCGCATGGGCGTGGTGGTCAGCGGTTTTTATCTGGTGGCAAACGGCCAATGGCAGCGCCTGCTGGCCTGCCTGGTGGGATTCATCATTGCGCGTCTGATCGTGACCTGGCTGACACGCGGCAAACGGAAGGAGGATTGTCATGCGCCTGAGTCCTGATGAAATGATTTTCTGGCAGTACGGCTGGTTCAAGCTGAACGGCACCATCGTCTTCACCTGGGGGATCATGCTGCTGCTGGCGGTGGGGGCGAAGCTCATCACGCGGAATCTCACCACCGAGCATCAGCGCTCGCGCTGGCAGAATTTGCTGGAGATCATTGTCACAGCAATGCAGCAGCAGATCAAGGATGTGGGGCTGAGGCATCCAGAGAAGTTTCTTGGCTTTCTCGGCACCTTGTTTTTGTTCGTGGCCACGGCTGCGCTGTGTACTGTCATTCCCGGGTATGAGCCACCGACGGGCTCGCTTTCCACCACGGCGGCGCTGGCGCTGTGTGTGCTGATTGCGGTGCCGATGTATGGGATCGCGGATCAAGGGGTGGGCGGCTACCTCAAATCATACATGGAGCCCACTGTCATCATGCTGCCGTTTAACATCATCAGCGAGGTCTCGCGCACGCTGGCCCTGGCCGTGCGGTTGTTTGGCAACATGATGAGCGGCGCAATGATCCTGGCGATTCTGCTGACGATCACGCCCTTTCTCTTTCCCATTTTGATGATCCTGCTGGGCCTGCTCACAGGCATGGTGCAGGCCTACATTTTCAGCATTCTCGCCGCCGTGTACATCGCGGCGGCCATGAGCACTCACGAACCCAAGGCACCCGCCAAAAATTAACCACTGAACACACCATGGATGACACCACCCTCATAGCCATCGCCTCCATCATCACCGCAGGGCTTACCACCAGCTTCGGCTGCATGGGCCCGGCCTTTGCCGAAGGCAGATCCGTCGCGACGGCGCTGACATCGCTGGCGCAGCAGCCGGACGCCTCCGCCACCATCACGCGCACGTTGTTCGTCGGTCTCGCCATGATCGAATCCACGGCCATCTACTGCTTCGTGGTCTCGATGATTCTGATCTTTGCCAATCCGTTCTGGAATCACTTCATCACGCAAACTGTCGCCAAGTAACATCATGCTTATTGACTGGTTCACTGTCGGTGCGCAGGCGCTGAACTTCCTCGTCCTGGTATGGCTGATGAAGCGCTACCTATATCAGCCCGTGCTCAAGGCCATCGATGCGCGGGAGAAGCGCATCGCCGCGCAGATCGCGGATGCCGCCACCCGCGAGGCGACGGCCACGCAGGAGAAGGAGGAGTTTCAGCGCAAGAACGCTGCGTTTGACCAGCAGCGTGCCGCCATGCTGGGCAAGGCGGCCGATGAAGCAAACGCGGAACGTCAGCGATTGATCGAAGAGGCGCGCAAGGCGGCCGACGCGCTCAGCGCCAGGAGAGACGAACTGCTGCGCAGCGATGCGAAGAACCTGCATGAGTCGATTGTCCGCAGGACTCAGGAGGAGGTGTTTGCCATCGTCAGAAAGACCCTGACGGACCTGGCAGGGGCAGGTCTGGAAGAGCGGATGGCGACGGTGTTTGCGAGCCATTTGCAGGGGATGAATGACACGGACAGGGAGAGGCTGGGCGAAGCGCTGAAAAAATCAGCGGAACCTGCGCTCATTCGAAGTGCGTTTGAACTGCCACATGAACAACGCGTGGTGCTGCAGCAGGCCATTAACGTGGCCTTCTCAGCCGACATCCATCTGCGGTATGAAACCGCGCCTGAGATTGTCAGCGGCATCGAACTCAGCGCCGGAGGGCAGAAAGTCGCATGGAGCATTGCCGACTATCTGGCCAGTCTGGAACAGGGTGTCGATGAACTGTTGGCCAAGCCGGCGGCGCCATTAAAAGCCCCCGAAAAAATCCCGGCATGAGCGCAGCCCCTGAAGCATTGAGCGGCGTTTTTGACCGCCTGTTCACGAGCCTGAGAAATGCGCGTGAGTCTCTGGCACCGCAGCTTTCGCTCCGTGAGGTGGGCACCATCACGAATGTTGCCACGGGGATCGCCAAAGTATCGGGCCTGCCTGGCGCGGGATTTGACGAACTGCTGGAATTTCCCGGCGGCGTCTCCGGCATTGCCTTCAATCTTGATGAAGATGAAATCGGCGTGGTGCTGCTCGGTGATTACGCGCACCTCCAGGCGGGCGATGAAGTGCGGCGTACCGGGCGTGTCATGGATGTGGCCGTGGGCGATGGACTGCTGGGGCGTGTCATTGATCCTCTCGGGCGGCCGCTGGATGGGCTGGGTGCGGTGGCCAGTACTGTGCGCCTTCCCGTAGAACGTCCAGCCGTGCCCATCATGGAGCGTTCTCCCGTCACGGTGCCGCTGCAGACGGGACTCAAGGTGGTTGATGCGCTCATTCCCATAGGACGTGGTCAGCGTGAGCTCATCGTGGGAGACCGCCAGACAGGGAAGACGGCCATCGCGCTGGACACCATCCTCAATCAGCGCGGCAAGGATGTGCTGTGTGTTTACTGCGCCATCGGGCAGCGTGCGTCGGCTGTCGCGAAGGGCGTTGCCGTGTTGCGTGAGAAAGGCGCGCTGGAATACACCGTCGTTGTGGTGGCGGAGGGAAATGACCCCTCGGGGCTCACCTTCATCGCGCCCTATGCGGCCACGAGCATCGCCGAGTATTTCATGGAGCAGGGAAGGGATGTGTTGATCGTTTATGATGACCTCACGCAGCATGCCCGTGCTTATCGCGAGCTGTCGCTGCTGCTGCGTCGGCCACCGGGACGCGAGGCCTTTCCTGGTGACATTTTCTACATCCATTCGCGCCTGCTCGAACGTGCCACCCATCTATGCGAAGAGCGCGGTGGTGGCTCGCTCACGGCGCTGCCCATCATCGAGACCGAGGCGCAGAACATCTCCGCCTACATTCCAACCAATCTGATCTCCATCACCGATGGGCAGATTTATCTTTCGCCATCGTTGTTCGAACTCGGCGTGCTGCCTGCGGTGGATGTGGGCAGGTCCGTGTCCCGTGTGGGCGGCAAGGCGCAGCGCGCCACCTACCGCGCCGTGGCGGGGGATCTGAAACTGGCCTATGCGCAGTTTGAAGAGCTCGAAACCTTCGCACGCTTCGGTGCCCGGCTGGATGCGGATACACGCAAAATCATCGATCATGGCCGTCGCATTCGTGCCTGTCTAAAACAGGCCGAGAGCACGCCCGTGGCGGTTCCGGCACAGATTGCCGTGCTGCTGGCTCTCACCGCGGGTCTGTTTGATCCCGTGGCACTGGAAAAAATGACCGAGGCCCAGCGCGCTGTGGAGGCTGCCGCTGATGACATTCCGGATGGGATCACCGCCCAGTTTGAGAGCGACAAAAAACTCAGCCCTGAAGATCGCGAGACGATCATCGGAATCGCCCGTCAGGCGCTGAATCCGTTCCTGCCGGAAGAAAAACCCCAAGCCGCGAGGAAAGCATGAGCGACACCATCGCCAGCCTGCAACGCCAGATCAGCAGCGCGGGTGATCTGCAGTCGGTCGTGCGCACGATGAAGGCGCTGGCGGCATCGAGCATCGGCCAGTACGAGCAGTCCGTGCATGCGCTGGCGGATTACTGGCGCACGGTTGAGCTGGGGCTGAGTGTATGCCTGCGCCAAGGCGAGCGTGCTGCCGGTGTTCAGCCACCTCTGAATGCCAAATGCACCGACGTTATTGGGGCGATTGTGTTCGGTTCGGATCAGGGACTCGTCGGGCAGTTCAACGACGTGATTGCCGACTATGCGATCAAGACGCTGGCCGCACTGCCCGGCAGGCCACAGGTCTGGGCCGTGGGTGAGCGAGTTCACGCCCGCCTTGCGGATGCTGGCCTCAACATGGCGGGACGTTTCGCCGTGCCGAACTCCGTGAAAGCCATCACACCGCTGGTTGCACAGATTCAAATCCAAAGTGAGTGGCAGCGTGCCAAGCTCGGCTGCGAACGGGTTTACATCTTTCACAATCATCCGCAAACCGGCTCGCTCTATGAGCCTGTGAGCCAGCGCCTGCTGCCGCTGGATGAGCTCTGGCAGAAGGAACTGACGCAGGTGCCATGGCCCACGAAGATCCTGCCCGAAGTGCTCAATGACCTGCCCGCGACGCTGCGTTCCCTCATCCGCGAATATCTGTTTATCTCGCTCTTTCGTGCCTGCGCGGAATCGCTGGCCAGTGAGAATGCCAGCCGCCTGGCGGCCATGCAGCGCGCGGAAAAGAACATCGATGACCTGCTGGAGCACCTTCACGGCAGCTTTCACCGCCTGCGCCAGAGTTCCATTGATGAAGAGCTGTTTGATGTGGTCTCGGGTTATGAGGCCCTGGAGAATGGCGGCAAAAACGGACACGCCGCAGTGCCTCACTAGCTCGCGCCGAGGCCGCGGATCACCGCCGGCAGGGTCTGCACCAGGATTTTCAGATCAAGCCAGAAGGACCAGTTGTCGATGTACTTGAGGTCCAGCGCGACCCATTCCTCGAAGTTCTTGATGCCGTTGCGGCCCGTGACCTGCCACAGGCATGTCAGGCCGGGTTTGACGCTGAGGCGGCGGCGCTGGGCGTGTTTTTCGATGCGCTGAATTTCATAGACGGGCAGGGGACGCGGGCCGACGAGGCTCATCTCCCCGCGCAGCACGTTGATGAGCTGCGGAAGTTCATCGATGCTGGTGCGGCGCAGCCAGCGGCCAAAGGCGAAGATGCGCGGATCGTTGGTGATTTTGAAAACGGGGCCGTCCATCTCATTGTGCGCCTCCAGTTCCTGGCGCTGAGCCTCTGCACCCACGTGCATGGTGCGGAACTTCCACATGGTGAAGGGCTTGCCGTAATGACCGGCGCGTTCCTGCTTGAAGAAAACCGGGCCTCGCGAACCGAAGCGGATGCCAATGATCGCGATGAGCCACAGAGGCAGGGAAAAGAAGAGCAGGATGAGCGCGCCGACACGGTCCACGATGCCTTTGAACAGCAGCTCCCACGATGCCTGCGGTGTGGAATGGAACACCAGCATCAGGCGGCCGCCCAGCACGTCAAAGGTCGGGCGAGCGATGGCGGTCTGGAAGAAATCCGCAGCGATCCAGGCCTCCACCCCTTCGGTTTCGCAGGCCTGCACCGCCTCCTCGATCTTGCTGAAGTGCACGTGCTGCGCGGCAAAGAGCACGCGGCTGATGGAGTGCTCATGCAGCGCGGCGACCAGGTCGGAGATCGGGCTCTGCATGATGTCGATCTGGCCCACGACCTCGATCTCGGCGCGCTGCTCGGGCGTCATGTTGGCCATGAAGGCCGCCAGATCTGCCTGGGCACCGGCGATGATGACGCGCTCCCGGCCTTTGCCCGAGGCCATCTGCCTGCGCAGGATTTCACGCTGCCAGGCCTCGCGAAGCAGCAGCGAGAGCGCGCCCAGAGCCACGGAGAAGACGACCACGGCACGGCTTTCGACCGACCACTTGAAGAACACGATGCAAAATGCGATGCACATGCCGATGACTGCCAGCGCCTCCAGCAACTGGCGTATCGAACGGCCAGGCGTCTTGTTGTAGATATTGGAGTAAAACCCGCGTGCCTCCAAAACGATAGGCGTGAACGGGGCCACGACCGCGATGACCCAGTAAAACTTCTCCATGGGCGGAATCTCAACAGCCTCCGGGAAAAAGACCGGCACCAAATCAGCACGCAGGAAATGCCCAAACCACAGGCAGAACGCTAGGAGCGCGCTGTCGAGCAGTTCGGTGAGCTGCAAATTGATTTCTTGCTTCCGGCCCAGCATAGTGACGAGTAAGATGGTGAATCTTATTTACAATTATTAAAATTATACTCCGCCTAGCCAATGGCTCAACTTGTTTCCTCCAAAAACCTCCTTTTCTCCACCAAGCCACTCGCGGTGGGGGTGGTGGCTGATCTCGCTGCGCTTGAGCACTTTACATCGCTCGACACAGCCGCCCGTGCCAACCTTTGTGATGTGGCGGAACTTCGGCTGGACCAGTTGAAACTGCCTGTTGCGGATTTGCGCGCCCAGCTGGATGGCAACACGCTGCCGCTGCTTCTCACGGCGCGGCATCCGGCGGAAGGCGGGCAGGGGCCTGAAGACCCGGCAGCCCGTGCGGCGATGATCGAGCCCCTCCTGGATCTCGCCACGCTGATCGACCTGGAACTGCGCAGCGCGGCCCAGATGCAGGGCACAATCCAGAAAGCGCGTGCCGCTGGGGTGCCGGTGGTGGGGTCCTTCCATGATTTCCAGGCGACGCCGACGGAGGAAGTGCTGCGCGGGGCGGTGAATTTCGCGCAGCAGGCAGGGCTGGACGCGGTGAAAATAGCCACCTACCTGAACACCCAGGGGGATTTGATGAGCCTGATGAAACTGGCAGGCGAGACCCATCGCCTGCGGCTATCCGTCATGGGCATGGGGCCGTGGGGTCGGGTTTCACGTCTGGTGCTGGCAAAATGTGGCAGCCTGTTGAATTACGGCTTTATTGGTGCTTCGAATGCTCCTGGGCAGTGGCCTGTCGCCCGCCTGAAAGAACTCCTCGCTGAACTTTGAAATGATCCTCCCCTGTCAGTCTTACTCCCTCCGCCGTGCCGTCCTGGCCAGTCTCCTCTGTGTCTCCATTTCGGGCTGCGGCGATCCCAAGCGCGAGCAGCAGCTGCAGTGGCGGGAGGAGGAGGTGGAGGCGAAGGCCGCCGCCATCGCCAAGCGGGAGAATGATTTTGCCGCCGAAAAGCAGATGATCGCTCAGGCGAAGGCGGACGTCGCCGCGCGCGAGGCTGCTGTGCAGCAGCTCAAGAAAAAACTGGAGACGCAGCTTGCCGACGAGATCGAAAAAACCAAGAAGGTGCGGCGGGAGATTGAGATCAAAAACCTCCGGGGCTCCATCCCACAGATCAGCGCGGGGCGGTGCATCATCATTGATCCTGAAAATGATGATGTGCTGTTCGAAAAGAATCCCGACCTGCGCGGAGCCATCGCCAGCACGACGAAAATCATGACGGGCCTGCTGGTGGTGGAAGCCGGGGACCTCGACAAAGTGGTGACCGTGGAACTGGCGGACACGCAGTGTGCGCCGGTGCGCATTGGTCTGAAGGTGGGGGAAAAATACACCCGCCGCCAGCTGCTGACCGCCATGCTGGTGAAAAGCTCCAATGACATCGCCCAGGCGCTGGCACGGGACAATGCCGGCAGCGTGGCCGCCTTTGCCGAAAAGATGGACGCACGTGCGCAGGCGCTTGGCCTGAAAAACACGCACTTTGTCAATCCGCACGGCCTGCCCTCGCTCACGGATGAAGACCCTTACTCCACGGCGCGGGATCTGGCGATGATCGCCAAGGAGGCTGACAAGCTGCCCGACATTCGTGCGATCGTGAAGCTGCAGAGTTTCAAGTTCATGAAGCCTGATGGCAAGTTCATCGAGCTGGCCAACACCAACCGCGTGCTGCGCAACGCCAGCTACTGTGACGGCATGAAGACCGGCTACACCGAAGCGGCGGGCTACTGCCTCGTGGCCACCGGCGAGCGCAATGGCCGCCGCCGCATAGTGGTCATCCTCAATGACAGCCACGACGGTGTCTGGCGTGATGCGCAGGCGCTGCTCGACTGGGCGCTGAAGGCGTGAAATAACATTCGTGTCTTGCCAGTTTCATGGCTTCCCGGCATCATCGCCGTCTCAGACCATGAAACTGAATTCCCTCCTGCTCGTCTCCTTCTGTGTCGCCGCCACCAGCTTTGCTGAAACGGCCAAAAATCTCGCGATTGATCCCAAGCCGCGAGATGGCGGATGGATGAAGCGGCACGAAAGCTTCAACGAAATTTCCAAGAAGGGAGAGGCTCAGCTTGTCTTTCTCGGAGACTCCATCACGGCGGGCTGGGAAAAAAATGGCAAGGATGTCTGGGCCAGAAAATGGGCACCCTACAAGGCGGTCAATTTTGGCATTGGCGGCGACCGCACGGAGCATGTCATCTGGCGTCTTCAGCATGGCAACTTTGACGGGATTCACCCGAAGCTCGTGGTGCTCATGATCGGCACGAACAACACCGGCCACCAGGGACGCCCTGCGCCGGAGCATGGCGGCGTGCCCTATGCCAGCAGCGCTGAACAGACTGCCGAGGGGGTGAAGATGATCCTGGATGTCCTGGGTAAAAAACTGCCGGAAACAAAAGTGCTCCTGCTGGGAATCTTTCCTCGCGGAGCCACCAAGGACGATGCCAAGCGCCAGCAAAACATCGCCACCAACAACCTCATTTCCGGTTTCGCCGACAACAAACGTGTTTTCTACATGGACATTGGCAACGCCTTCCTGAAACCCGATGGCACGCTGCCAAAGGAAACCATGCCTGACCTGCTTCACCTCAGCGCCCAGGGTTATCAGATGTGGGCCGACGCCATCGAAGGCAGGGTCAAGGAGCTCATGAAGTAGTTCGTGCAGGCCAGTCATATTGTCATTATTCAACCATGAAAAACATACTCATTCCTCTACTGCTCGGCGCGACGGCGTCGTTCGCTGATCTGGCAGATCAAGCAACCCCGGCTGACAAGGTCAAGATCGCCAAAGGCTTCAAAGTGGAGCTGCTGTACTCCGTGCCGAAGGAGCAGGAAGGCTCCTGGGTGTCCATGACCCAGGACGACAAAGGGCGGATGATCTGCAGTGACCAGTATGGCGCGCTCTACCGCATCGCTCCGCCTGCGCTGAATGGCAGCCCCGGTGAGACGAAGGTGGAGAAGCTCAGCATCGACTTCGGTCACTGCCAGGGCCTGCTGTATCATGCGGGAGCACTTTACGGTGTGGTCAACGACGAAGCTTATCAGGGCCGCGGTCTCTACCGCTGCAAGGATACGAACGGGGATGATCAGTTCGACACCGTGGAGCTGCTGCGCTCCTTTCCCGGTAAGGCGGGGGAGCATGGCCCGCATGGCGTGATTGCCTCACCGGATGGAAAAAGCCTGTATGTGATGTGCGGCAACCAGACACCTGAACCGAGCTGTGAGACCAGCCTGGTGCCCCGCCATTGGGCGGAGGACCAGCTTTTTCCGATGCTGACCGGCCGTGGCTTCATGCGCGATGTGCAGGCCCCCGGCGGCTGGATGGCGAAAACCGACCTCGATGGCAAAAAGTGGGAACTGGTGAATATCGGCACTCGCAACACCTATGACATCGCCATGAACCGCAGCGGCGATATCTTCGGCTTCGACGCTGACATGGAGTGGGACACCGGCATGCCCTGGTACCGCCCGACTCGTGTCTGCTTCATGCAAAGCGGTGGCGACTTTGGCTGGCGCACCTGCAGCAAGAAATTCCCCGTGCGCTGGGAGGACAGCCTGCCGCCCGTGGTGGATATCGGCCCAGGCTCGCCTACCGGCGTGGCCTTTGGCTATGGCGCGAAGTTTCCGGCGAAGTATCAGGACGCTCTCTACATCTGTGACTGGAGCTACGGCAAAATGTATGCCGTGCATCTCTCGCCAAATGGCGGTGGTTACAGCGGAGTGGCTGAGGAATTCATGAGCGCCGCGCCGCTGCCGCTCACGGACATCGAAGTCTCGAAGAAGGATGGTGCGATGTATGTGAGCGTGGGTGGGCGGAAAGTGCAGTCTGGATTGTATCGGGTGACTTATGTGGGTGGCGAAAGCACGGAGGAACCCGTGATGATGATGGGCGGTGGTGCCCTTGGTTCCGAAAGTGATGCCACTATTCGCCAGCGACTTGAAAAATTTCAGACCCTGGATGCGAAGGCTGTTGAAACTGCCTGGCCCTATCTGGCATCTCCGGATCGCAACGTTCGCTTCGCCGCCCGCATTGCGTTGGAGCACCAGCCCATCGCCTCCTGGAAAGACAAGGCGCTTAACGAATCCAATCCCCGCGCTGCATTGACCGCGCTCATGGCACTCGCCCGGAGCAGTGGCGGGGACAAAGCATTGCAGGAGCCCATTCTGGCCGCGCTGAACAAGATAGACTTCAAGGCGCTTAAAGGACTCGACCGCGTGACGCTGATCCGCAATTACGCGCTGACCTTCACCCGCATGGGAGAGCCGGATGATGCGACGAAGGAGTCGCTGATCAAGCATCTTGGGCCGCTGTTTCCCACGAATGATCCGGCCTTGAATCGTGATCTGTGCGAGGTGCTGGTCTATCTGGGAGATCCGGGCATTGTCGCCAAAGCCGAGCCGCTGGTCAATGGCTCGCCAACACAGGAGGAGCAGATTGATTACGCCCGCATCCTGCGCTTTGCGAAGAGCGGCTGGACCAAGGAACTGCGCGCGGACTACTTCCGCTGGTTCCTGCGCGCTGCGAACTACAAGGGTGGTGCGTCGTTTGACCTGTTCATTGGTGAGATCAAGCAGAACGCTCTTTCCACGATGACTGAGGAGGAGAAGCTGGCGATCAAGGATGTGCTGGATTCAAAGCCAGAAACCAAGGCGCCATCGTTCACGGTTAAGCCGATGCAGTTCGTCAAAGCTTGGACGCTCGATGAACTAAGCAAGTCCCTTGGAGTCGGACTGGAAGGTAATCGCAACTTCGCCAATGGCCGCAACATGTTTGGCGCGGCCACCTGCTTCGCCTGCCACCGCTTCAATAACGAAGGTGGTGCCGTGGGCCCTGACCTGACCAGTGTGGCCGGAAAGTACAGCCCGCGTGATCTGCTGGAACATATCCTGGAGCCCAGCAAGGAGATCAGCGACCAGTATGGCAGCACAGTCTTCACCTTGCAGGATGGCAGCACGGTCATCGGACGCATTGCCAACATGAAGGAGAACATCATGATGGTATGCACCAACATGATGGACCCTAATAACTTCACTAATGTGGATGCCCGCAAAGTTGTGAAAACTGAAGAGAGCAAGATCAGCATGATGCCGCCCGGGCTGCTGTTCATGCTCAAGGAGGACGACATTCTGGACCTTATGGCTTATCTGCTAAGCAAGGGTAATCCAGATGATCCCATGTTTGTTAAGTAGCGCCTGATTTAGCAGTGCCTCGAAAAAACAAAGGCCCCAGTTCGCAAGAACTGGGGCCTGATTGTTGCGGGTATTATCCGTGAACTGGAAACTTACTTGGCTTTCTTTTCAGCGGCAGCGGGCGTTTCGCCCTTCTGCTTGGCCCAGCGTTTGCGCTGAGCATCAGCGATCTTTTTGCGGGCGGCAGCGGACATGATGCGCTTCTTTTTGGCAGGTTTTTCAGCTGCAGGAATGGATGCAGCGGAAGATTTGGAGGAGCCGCCAAGAAGCTGCGCCAGTTCCTGCTGGAAGCCTTCGATTTTTTCTTGGAGTGCAGCGGCGCGACGAAGTTGGGATGAGGTGAGGGTCATTTGTTTTATTTATCGGGGTACAAATCGTTGTTTATTAAAAACTTAGCCTAAAGTCAACAATAGAAGTCTAAGCCTATACCCCAATTTGCAGCTAAAGCTCCCTGTCATAGATGCTCTGAAATACTTCGGGAGCATTTGGGTCTATGATAGTTATGCCGTGTTGGTCAAAGCGTGCCGTTACTGTCGCGCCTTTGCCTTCCTGCATGTATTTCCAATTGAGGTCCCGGACCCGCGCGGCGGCATCCACGATCGCACAGGTTATGCGCGCATCTTCAGCAGTTGGATAGAGTCCGGCCACGTCCTCCCGAGATTCTTTGGCAAACTTGACGCGGCAGACTGCCACCAGGCCCACAGTCAGACTATCGACGCCATATCCTATGTAGCCTTTGCTGCCATCAGGCCGCGTTACCTCACGGGTAAAATGGTTGTTGCTCGTGCGCGAGCCGCCGCCTTGGTTCCACCAGCGGAAGCCACGGTACTGCTGGTCACTTTCCACTTTGCCGTCAGCGCCGACGATTTCATGCCCCTGGTTCACCGGACCTTCGAAATCGGCTGGAGTTACCCAGTTGTTATGAAAGTTGATGGACATGCCGTTGTCGAAATCCACGCGAACTTGCACGGCGTCGAAGGCATTGATGCCATCGCGGACCAGGCGTTTCTTCTGGCCCACGGCGGTCAAGGAGACGGGCTTGCTGTGGTAGTAGCTCCAGATCAGATCTGTCCAATGAGGGCCTACGTAGCTGAAGGGGTCACTGCTTTCCACCCACTTGAAGGTGCTGGTGCTGACTTCGAGGGGTTCTTCGAGATAGGCGGTGCCATAGAGCGGTGCACCGATGCGGTTTTGAATGTCATCGCGGATGCGCAGGTGGTCGGGGTCGTAGCGCTTGTGCATGTCCACGGCGACGATGAGGTTCTGAGCCTTGGCGGCTGCGATGATTTCATCCGACTCCTGAATCGACAGGCACATGGGTTTCTCGGTCAGGACGTGCACGCCTTTGGCTAGCGCGGCAAGAATGGGCTGCGTGTGCAGGTGGTCCGGGGTTGCCACGGCCATCACATCGAGGTCAGGGAAGGCGGCCAGGATATCGTCCCAAGGCGCGTCGCCATGGAAGGCACGCGGTTCGTGGCCGGTGAGATCCTTGAAGGCTGCCGCGGCTTTCAGTGCGGACTTTTCGCTGCGCGTGGCGACGGCAACGAGGTCAAACTTAACCCCGGCGAGTTCGCGTGAGTATTTGTCGAGCCCGACACGGGCGAGCTGTCCGGCGATGCCGAAGCGCTGCAAGTCCGCGTAAGCACGCGCGTGAACATCTCCGCCGAACATGCCGGCGCCAACGAGGGCGATCTTGATGGTGGATTCCATGGTCGTGCATGGAACGCGAAGACTGGCGGCATGCAACAGGTCTGGTTGATACACGAATGCCGGGTTCGCATCCTTTGGTGAGCCCGAGCTGCTCAAGGACAGTACGAAAAACGCGGGAGTCTTGCGACTCCCGCGTTGGATGGTTTCTCTGGAGAGACGCCTGCTTATTCAGCGGCGGCTGCTTCAGCTGCTTTCTTCTTCGGAGCGGCCTTCTTCTTGGCAGGAGCCTTTTTGGCAGGCGCTGCTTCTTCGGCGGCAGGCTCTGCGGCTGCTTCAGCCTCAGGGGCTGCGGCGGCTTTTGGCACGTAGGCGTCCACCCACTCGATGTAGGCCATCGGAGCGGAGTCGCTGCGGCGCTGGCCGAGCTTGGTGATGCGGGTGTAGCCACCGACGCGGTCCTTGGAGGCCACGGCGATCTCTTCGAAGAGCTTCTTCACCATGTCTTTGTGACGGAGTGAGGAGAGGGCGGTGCGGCGGGCGTGCAGGGTGCCGCGCTTGCCGAGGGTGACGAGCTTCTCAGCGTAAGGGCGGAGGGCTTTGGCCTTGGCCAGCGTGGTGCGAATCCGGCGGTGCTCGATGAGGGAGCAGGTGAGATTCATGAGCAGCGCGTCGCGGTGATCCTGCTTGCGCTGAAGTTTGACGATTTTTCTTCCGTGTTTCATGTCCTAAATTTGTCTGTCTAAAATTCTGTCTGTGATTGATTACTCGTCTTCGTCGTCTGCGTCTGGCAGATGGCTGTCCACGAGCTTGGTGAAGTCGAGGGAGTCGGCTTCTTCATCGTCATCGCCGATCATGCTGCTGCGGGCGAGGAGGGAGACACCGCCAGGGGTGGCCTCAAGCAGCGCTGGATCGAACTTCATGCCGAGAGACAGACCAAGCTCCGCGAGCTTTTCCTTGATCTCGGTGAGGGACTTCTTGCCGAAGTTGCGGTAGCGAAGCATTTCGCCTTCGGTCTTCATGGCCAGCTGGCCGACGCTCGTGATGTTGGCGTTGTTGAGGCAGTTGGCGGCGCGGACGGAGAGTTCGATCTCGTTGACGCTCATGTTCAGGAGCTTGCGCAGCTCGCTGTTTTCTTCGCTCTGCGCTTCCGGTGCGGCTTCGAATTCGATGGCCTTGTCGTCATAGTTGACGAAGACGTCGAGGTGGTGGCGCAGGATGGCGGCGGACTGCAGGAGGGCGTCCTGCGGGGTGATGCGGCCGTCGGTCCAGATGTCGAGCACCAGCTTGTCATAGTCAGTGTTCTGACCGACGCGGGTGTTTTCCACGCCGTACTTCACGCGGGTGACGGGGCTGTAGATGGAGTCGATCGGGATGACGCCGATGGGGGTGTCAACGCGCTTGTTTTCCTCCCAGGTGGAGAAACCACGGCCTACGCGCACTTCGAATTCGCATTCGAACTTCGTTTTGCGGTCCAGCGTGCAAATCACGAGGTCCTTGTTGATGACTTCGTAGTGGTTGTCGTCCTTGATGTCACCGGCGGTGACGGCGCCTTCCTTGTCAGCCACGATGGAAAGAAGACGGGGCTCCTTGGCATCGCTGTGATGCTTGAAGCGGACCTTCTTGAGGTTCAGGATGATCTGAACGACGTCTTCGAGCACGCCCGGGAGGGTGGTGAATTCGTGTTCCGCACCGCGGATTTTCACGGAAGTGATGGATGCGCCTTCAAGGGAGGAGAGGAGGACGCGGCGGAGGGAGTTCCCAATTGTGTGACCGTAACCTTTGTCGAAAGGTTCGGCAGTGAACTGGGCGTATGTTTCGGTTGCCGTGGCCTCGTTTTTCACAAGGCGGGAAGGCATCTCGAATCGGGCAAGACGTACTGACATAGGATTTGTGTTAACACTAACGGCCGGGTTACCTCCGGGCGAGAACCCTGCACATCTCGAAGAGAGGCAGGCGCGGAGACCAACGGCGAATGGATGACGACTCGCAGGGGGCGGGGAGTATGGAAGCCGGTCTTTAGAATGCAACCGGGAATTTTCAGGGGGAAAAGGGGCGAAAATGCCCGGGGGAAGGGCTGGTTCCGGCTACTGCTGCGGCAGATTCATCTCCACCCGCTCCTGGCCCCGCAGCACGGTGGCGGGTATTTTCTCTCCGGGAAGGTGGTGCAGCAGCAGGTCGCCAATGAGGGCGCTTTCTGTGAGACGCTGTTTCTGGTCGCCGATTTGGATGATAATGTCGTCCTTTTTAAAGCCCGCCTTTTTGGCGGCGGCGTGCTGGCCGAACTCGCCCACGTGGAAGATACGCAGGGCCATTTGGGTCTTGTCCAGGCCGAGGGCGGCGCGCTCCTCATCGGGGAGGTCGTCCATTTTCATGCCGCCAAAGGCCATCGCCCGCATGGGCCAGGTGCCGACGCGCTTGCTGATGTCTGACTTCAAGCGCCATCCGGCGGGGAGATCGAGGGTGACGGCGGTTTCCTTGCCGCCGCGCAGGACCGTGGCGGGCAGGGGGCCGGAGTCGGGCGAGCGATGCAGCACCCAGCTCACATCGGCGATGGAAACCAGGGGCTGGCCGTTCAGGTGGGTGAAAATGTCCCCCGTCTGGATTCCGGCGGCATTGGCAGCGGAACCGTCTGCCACGGCCTCGACTTTGGCGATTTCGTCGGTGGCAAGGGTGATGCCGAGGGTTTCGATGGACGGCTGGGGGTAAATCCACTCCACCGGCACGGACTTGTTCTGGCCACGGTAGTAGGCCCGAAAGGCATCGCCCACCATGTGGCAGTGGACGCAGCTGGCCACGACCTTGCCGTTCCAGTCGAGCTTGCTCTGGTACTTGCCCGCGAGCGAGGGGAACTCGATGGGTGTCTGGTAGGGGGTGGGGCCGCCCTGCTTGCCGCTCAGCGCGGTTTTGTTGGCCGGGTAGCCTTGGTGGATGGTCAGGGCGGCTTCGAGCGCTTTTTTGAAACCGGCGGTGGTTTTGTTCAGCGGGTCCTTTTGGTGCAGCCAGGAGCCATAGCGGCCGTAGATGGTGCCGTCGCCATTGAAGAAAATCGCGGAGAAGGAGAGATCGTAGTCAAACTGGAAGCGGGAGAGGTCGAGCGCGTTGGCATTGATGATCCGCACACAGACAAACTGATCGAGCAAGGGCACGAGCTCCTGCTCTTCCAGGACGCTGGCGTCAATGCCGGCGCAGGACATGCAGGGCAGGCAGCGCAGCACGACAAGCAGGGGCTTGCCGGTGGTCTTGGCAAGACGGAAGCCGCCATCGACGTCATTCCAGTTCCAGCGCGGGTCGTTTTCCATGCGGGCCTTGTCACCGCGCACCGCGCCTTCGCGGTCTTTGACGGTGGCGGCGGGTGCTGATTGAATCAGTAGCAGGAAGGCCAGCAGCAGGAGTTGCTTCATGCCCGCATTCTGAGGAGTCTGCGGGGGGCATGGCAAGCCGGGATTTATTTTCCGCCGGTTTTTGGAATGGACAGGCTTCGGTTTTCTCCGGTTAATCGGGCAGCTTTCACCCACGCGCCTTTTATGCCTGAAGTCACCGCCATTTCCAAATTTGCCTGTCCGGCCTGCGGCGCTGAAGCTGTCTGGACGCCTGCCAAGCATGCGCTGGTCTGCCCCTATTGCGGCACGGTGTCGCCTGCAGAATTGAAGAATGACGGATCGCTGGTGGAGGAGAATGATCTGGTGGCCATGCTGCGGGCCATTCCCGATGACCAGCGCGGCTGGGCGGCGGTGCGCAAGACGGTGAAGTGCCAGAGCTGCCAGGCCATTTCCGTCTTTGATGAAAAGCGGGTGGCGCAGCGGTGCGACTTTTGCGGCTCACCGGCCATCATCGCCGTGGACGATGTCGGCACGCCGATCCGGCCTGGCAGCCAGCTGCCATTCAAGGTCTCTGAAAGCCAGGTGCGGGAGGACATCCGGCGCTGGTATGCGAGCCACTTCTGGGCGCCGAACGCCTTGGGGCAGAAGGCCATGACGGACACGCTCCATGGCATGTACCTGCCGTACTGGACTTTTGACGCCCATGCGGAATGCCCCTGGGAGGCAGAGGCGGGCTACTATTATTATGAGACTGACAGCAAAGGGAACCGCACCCGTTACACCCGCTGGGAGTATGCATCCGGTCATGTTAGCAGTGATTTTGATGATGTGCTGGTTCCAGCTTCGAAAGGCGTGCACACGGCATTGCTCGAAAAATTGCAGCCCTTTCCTACCACCACGGATCTCCTGCCTTATGACCCGGGCTATCTCTCCGGCTGGGTGGTGGAGCAGTATCAGATCGATCTCGTGCAGGCGGCGCAGGATTCACGCAACCGGATGGACAACATGCTGCGCAGCCAGTGCACCGAGCAGATTCCGGGTGACACAAGCCGCAATCTGCAAATCTCCCCAGACTACAGCGCGCAAACCTTCAAGCATGTGCTGCTGCCCGTCTGGCTGCTGACTTACACCTATGGCACGAAGACTTATCAGGTCACCGTGAATGGAGCCACGGGCAAGATCGGTGGCGAATACCCGCTGAGCTGGGTGAAGATCACCATCGCGGTCATCATCGCGCTGATCATCCTTGGCATTTTTATGTCATCGCAGAACTGACTTCAACGAGCCACGAGACGGCAAGTAAGACCACTCTGGACATGAGCTTGAAAAAACTCCTTTTATCCGTCTCCCTGATTTTTTCCACGTTATGCGGGGCGCAGACTCCGCCTGCAACCTTGAGCTGGGATCGCAGTCCAACCAGTGCCACCGAGGGCTCCACAGGTTACGCCATTCAGATGGGAGAACGGCTCATCGCGGTCGTGGACCACAAGATCGACACGAAGATCTCGAAGTCCGGCAAAAAACCCAGCTACGCTTTGTCACGCTTCGGCCAGCATGACGGCTGGCAGCTGGAGCTGGACAAACTGATGTGCCCCATGAACGTCAGCTACTGTCCGATCATTCCCAATGGAGCTCCGGTGCCTGTCTACCCCTACAATCCCAGCTTCACTCTGGCTGAAAAGGAAGTGCTCCTGATCCATTCTGCAGACGGCAGGACAATCCAGGGAACTTTCCGCTGTGAAGGGTATAACACGACTGGCTACAGTGCCGTTCAAGGTTTCCGCCGGCTTCTGGTGCAGATGCCCAAGGATTTTGACATTTATAACGCAAGCGCCTTTGTCACTGTGACCAAAAGTGATGGCAGGCAGGTGGTGGGGACACGGACGTCTTCGACTGAATTTACCGATCAAGCCACCAAGGAAAAAGTGCGGGCGCTGGCCTTCGAGCCGTTGTTGATCGGCCATCCCTCATTTCAGGTCACGCCTCAGCCTAAAGATGGAGTGGTCTTTGGATTCAAATCCTCCCTGCTGGCGGCGAAAGAACTGTCCCGCTGGATATGTCCGGAACTTTTCGAACTCCAGGCGGGGATGAATGTGCAGGTGCTGAGAAAACTGTATCGTGTGGACGCCCTTGACCGGCACTTTACGATCAAAGGTGAATTGAGATGCGCTTACAATCAGGCCTCCATCTCTTGTGATGGTGACAAGCTGGAAAGCTTCACTCTCGGGAGCGGGCGATTTACCGAAAGTGAGCCTCCCCCGGTCGATCACCTGGCCACATTGCTGGGTGTTTTTGGTGAGCCCGCTGAAGCGATGAAGATCATTGATGCGTACAAAAAAGAAACGGTGCTCCTGCGTTTCAAGCTGAATGCGGGCTCTGATTTTGTCGTCAAGCTGTCCGGCAAGGGGCCGGTGAATGCTTCAGTGGACAAGCTCAGAACCTTGCGTGATGTGGCCATCCGCAACAATGCCAAAACAACTGCGCCGCTGGCGACAACTCCAAAGGAACTGGCTGCGGCGTGCCAGCAGCTCTCCCCGTAAAAGGGACATCCAGCATTGCATCCGATGATTCAGAGCTTCCGCTTTCGAGAACTGCCCATCGCCATCGCGCTGCTCGCGATCTGTGCATTCTTTGCCATCAAGGAGCCGGCGTTTCTGGGAGCGCGCAATTTGTCGATGCTGGTGACGGAGCTTTCGATCACCGCCACGCTGGCCATGGGCATGCTGCTCATCCTGCTGCCAGGCCACATTGATCTGTCCGCAGGAAGCGGAGTAGGATTGCTCGGCGGCATCGCGAGCGTGCTGGTGTTTCATTATCACCTGCCGGCGCCTGTGGCACTGGGGGTGGGATTTCTCTGCGGGGTTTTGATCTGGATGGCCATGGGGGCCTTCATCGTGTGCGAGCGCATGCCTGCATTCATTGTCACGCTCGGAGCGCTACTGATTTTCAAAGGTCTTTTCTGGCTGGTGATCGACAACGCCACAGTGCCCGTGGCCCCCGGCGGGCAGAGCAATCTCTACTCGCTGCTCACCACCTACTATCTGCCGGTGAAGCTGGGCTGGCTGCTGGCGGCGGGGCTTGTGCTCGCGTTGGTGTTCACCACGCTCAGTGCGCGCAAACGCCGCCTGGAGCATGGCTTTGGGGTGGAGGACAAGGAGATGGCGTTCATGCGGTTGTTCATCACTGCGCAGGCCATCGCTCTGTTTGTGCTCGTCACGGGGCAGTTTCGTGGCATTCCGCTGCCGTCGCTCATTCTCGGCGGGGTGACGCTGATCGTGTATGCCGTGACGCAGCACACGGCGCTGGGGCGGCATTTGTATGCCATCGGCGGCAGTGCGGAGGCGGCTCTCATTTCCGGGGTGCCGATGAAACGCAGCGTGATCGCCGCGTACAGCGGCATGGGGGCCATCGTGGCCCTCACGGGCTTTATGCAGACGGCCTATGCGGGATCATCCACGACGACCGTGGGAGATCTGATGGAGCTCGATGCCGTCGCAGCCTGCGTGATCGGCGGTGTCAGCTTGCGTGGCGGACGTGGCAACGTGCTGGGCGTCCTCCTCGGCGCCCTCATCATCGCCTGCCTGTTGAATGGGATGACGCTGATGTCCGTGCCGCCGGAGCGGAAGTTCATCGCACGTGGAGTGGTGCTGATTCTTGCGGTGTGGATGGACATGCGGCTCTCCCGGAAGCAATGACGAATTCAGAATGACGAATGACTGAATCTCTGCATTCGTCCTGCTCAAACATGTCCGCCGCCTCTCAACTCCTCAAACAGCACCTGCAGCAGCGCCAGATGCTGGGGAAGACGCACGTCGCGCTGCGCCCGGGGACGATGGACAGGCTGACGGGTGTCGTGCGAGCGCCTGCGGTGCGTGCTGCTCCCGAGCCTGAGCCTTCCAGAAGTCTTTCTTCGGCGCCTGCGCCTGCCGTGCGCATCCTGCGCGAGGCTCCGCCACCGGAAACGAAGAAGACGGAGCTTCTCGAAGTGGCGGGGGCGACGGTCGAAGAAAAGCTCGCGGCATTGCGCGCGATGGCGGAGACGTGGGAGCCTGCGCTCTCCATGAGCAGCCTGCGCAAGACGATGGTCTTTGCCGTCGGGAGTCCGCTGGCATCGCTGATGTTTGTGGGCGAGGCCCCAGGGGCGGAGGAGGAAAAACTGCGTGAGCCGTTTGTGGGTCCGGCGGGGCAGAAGCTCACGGCCATCATCAAGGCCATGGGGCTCGAACGCGGGAAGGTGTACATCAGCAACATCTGCAAATTTCGTCCTGCCATGGACAACCAGGGCAGCGGCAATCGCAAACCCACCGCCGAAGAGATGCGCGCCTGCGTGCCCTTCGTCCTCACGGAGATTGATCTCATCAAGCCGCTGGTCATCGTGGCCCTGGGTGCCACGGCGGCGGAAGGGCTCGGCATTCCTGGTACAGTCGGCGGTTTGCGCGGAAAGTTTCACAGCACCGGCGGCATTCCGACCATGGTCACCTATCATCCGTCCTACCTGCTGCGGGAGGAACAGACAGGCGATGGCATTCGCGCCAAGCGTGCCGTGTGGGAGGACATGCTCAAGGTCATGGAGAAGCTGGGCCTGCCCATCAGTGAGAAGCAGCGCGGGTACTTTAAGACGAAATAATCCGCTTCACATCGTATGAGCAAGAACCTTGTCCTGCTGCTGGCCTCGGGGGTGTTCTTTGCGCTGGTGTGGCTGAACTGGCAGCCTGCGAGGCCCAAACCTTCCGTGGTGGCTAACAAGCCGGTCCCTGTCAAAGCTGCAGTTCCTCCTGCGGCGAGTGCGGAAACGGCTCCCAAAGAGGAAGACCCGCAGCCCAAGCATTACCGACCCCGGCAGGTGTCTGAAGCCGTGCGCCGCAAGGTGGATGACTTCATCCGCCGCTACAAAGACGTTCCTCCCGAGGAGCTGAACAGGAGCGGAGAGCTGGCCCCGCTGATGGAGCGCTTTGAGCAGGTGATGAACACACCTGAGTTTGAAAGGGAGATGGCAAAGCGCATCGAGGCAATCGAAGCCGCCAGAGGGCAGAAGCATGGCATGCTGACCATCGGCACCGGCAAAAAACTCGATGATCCGGAAAGCCGGGCCTGGCTGGAGGCGATGTTTTCAGACGACGCTGAACTGCTGCAGGAGTACCTTCTCAACAAGCTGGATGGAGCCATCTTTGAATTTGCCTTTGATCCCACCCTGGAAAACGCGGGCAATGGGGTGAAGGTGCAAGGAGCTCCGCCTCCTGCTCCCGCGGCCGACAAGCTGCCAGACTGAGGGCTTGTCTTTCGCCAGCAGTCCGGGTTTAAATCTCGCGCATGAAGGCCAGAGCACTCTCCCGTCGTGATCTATTCAAGCTTGGTACTGCAGGCGCTGCGGTGCTGACGACCCAGCCGGAACTGCAGGCGGCTGGCAAAAAGGCGGGCCCCGTGTGCGAGGAGGGCGGCTGCTGCATCACGCCTTCGGGGGATTTTTACAATGTTGAGCGTGGCAATCCGCTGCCGTACAAGCTGCCCATCGAGAAGCAGCGGGAGATCGGCATGGTGCGCGAAACGTGGCAGCTTGAAGTCATTGCCGATGCAGCGAGCAACGCGGAGATCGAGCGCCCCATGCTGCGCAGTGACGGTACGGCGCTGACGTTTGAAAAGCTCATGGAGATCGCAAAGACGAAGGCGGTCAGTTATTTGAAAGTGATCACCTGCAACAATCTCTCCGATCCGCTGGGGCATGGCCTGTGGGAGGGCGTGCCGCTGCGCGATGTGCTGTGGCAGTGCGGGCCGGTGGAAAACCTTCGCCACGTCTGGTACCATGGCCATCACAACGAGGACCCGAAGCAGATCTTCAAATGCTACCTGCCGATGAACCGCGTGTTTGAAGATCCGCCCGGCGAACTGCCGGTGATGCTCTGCTACAAGCTCAATGGCGAATTTCTCACCGGCGAGCGCGGCGGGCCGGTGCGCATGATTGTGCCGGAGGCCTATGGATTTAAATCGGTGAAGTGGCTGCAGCGCATCGGCTTCACGAATGCGCATCAGTCCGATGACACCTACGCGAACGGCAACAACGACATCAACTCGTGGCTCAAGACCTTTGCACGTTTTGGCGATCTGCCGGACAAACTCAGCGCGAAGGATGAACTGACACTGCATGGCAATGCGCAGGTGGGCATCTCAGGCCTCAAGCAGGTGCAGTATTGGCTGCGCAATGTGAAGGAGCCGCTGCCTGCAAACGATCCTCACTTCACGCAGGCACCGTGGCAGGAGGCGCAGATCGTCCCGTTTGATGGCAGCGGCATTGCGGGCTTCAAAGGCACGCCGCTGCATCCGGTGCAGTTTGATCCAGAGACGCGCAAGCCGCGCCAGTGGCCGCTGCGGCACACGCTGTGCAGATGGACGGCCAAGCCGGTCAAGCTTGCGCCTGGAAAGTATGAGCTGCGCTGCCGGACGATTGATGAAAACGGCCATGCTCAGCCGATGCCACGTCCATTTCCCAAGTCCGGGAAGAATAACATTCAGAAGGCGCTGCTGGAAGTGATGGCGTGACGCCTCATTTTTCTGTGTGACGACAAAGAGGGTGGTGTCCGGCCCGGATGCTGCTCTACCTTGGCCGCATGTATTCATCCACTGTTCCATGGAAAGTCCTGTCGGCCAATGTCGGTGTCGGAATTCTCACTCCAGGCTGGACGCTTGACGTGGTATACCCGGACTTTGCGGAACCGCGGAGTTTCATTCTGGATGTCGTCTTTGATTCCCCTTTTTCGACCATCCCGGTTGTGCATCTCGGACTGACAGGATTTGACATGGACCGGCGGGAAAGCTCGCGCATCACGGTGAAAGCAGCGAACGTCACGGAGTTCGGCTTTCAGGCGGTCATCTCCACCTGGGATGCTTCACGGGTGTTTTCCGTGGAGTTTGACTGGCTGGCCATCGGGGCCTGATCACGGCTTGCGAAAGCACCACGAGCGGTAGGAGAGCTCGCCAGACTTCAGCGCCTCATACACACGTGCGCCCGGCAATCCTGCGAAGTCGCGGCCCAGGGAATGCAGAAACTTAGGCAGGCGCTGGCAGATGAGAGCCTCGCTGCGTGCGGCATTGGTCTCCATGCCGCGCAGCACTTCAGGGCGGATGTCGCGCGTCTGCACGATATCGAGCGGTGCTTGGGCGATGGCTTGTTCCCACTCGGCCCACTGGTCGCGAAAGCGAAAGTCGGCGTAGAGGAAATGACCGCCCGTCTTCAGCACGCGTGCGACTTTGGACAGGAAGCCGGGGAAGTCGGGGTAGCAGTGCGAGGCTTCGACATTGATCACCGCATCAAACGTTTGCGGCGGGAAGGAGAGCGACTGCGCATCTCCCTGCACGAAGCGGAGGCCTGGCACCTGATGGCGCTTCTTGCAGAAGGCGATGCCGGTGGGATTGAGATCGAGCCCGGTGTAGCTCGCAGGATGCAGCGTGCGCGTGAGCCAGGAGGCGCCGCCGCCATGGCCGCAGCTCACCTCCAGCACGTTCTTGCCCTGCAGATCCACCTGGGTGGCCACGTGATGGTAGAGCTGGATGCAGGCGCGGTTGGGTTCATCTGCGGGGTCAAGCTTCAGGCCCACGGGCGGATCGGTTTCAAAGGCGTAGTTCAAAAACAGCACTTCCTCGCTGCGCAGCCGCCGTGTGAGGTAGGGATACCACAGCTGCCAGATGGCTTTGCGGACGGGGCCGATGGAGAAGAGGCGTTCGAGGAGGGACATGGAAGGGCAAAGCCTGCGAGATGATGGTGGCGGATGCAACTTGCCAGTTGGCATTCGTTGTGCGGGAATAAAGACGCCGCCTGCGCCTCACATCTGGAACTGCATGCATCGTCCGTTATGAAAGACCGCTCTCACATTCCCTCCAGCGAGGTCACACCTGAGGAGACCTTTCTCAATCGGCGCTTCTTCATGAAGTCGGCCATCTGGGCGGGCTCCACACTGGCCACGGCGGGGCTGTACCGCACCTTCAGCCCACGGCCCGAGGTGGCGAACACGGGAGCCGCCATCGCCACGGTGGCGGAGCCGTCGTTGCAGACAACGCTGGCGGCGGATGAGAAGGTGAACTCGTTCACCGACATCGCGGGCTACAACAACTACTACGAGTTTTCGACGGATAAGTCTGCGGTGGCTGCGAAGGCCAAAGACTTCGTCACTGATCCGTGGAGCGTGCAGGTCGGCGGGCTTGTGCAAAAGCCACGCACCTTTGATCTCGCGGACCTGCTCAAGTTTGAATCCGTGGAGCGCATCTACCGTTTCCGCTGCGTGGAGGGCTGGTCGATGGTCATCCCTTGGGTGGGGTTTCCGCTGTCCAAGCTGTTGAGCCAGGTGGAGCCGCTGAGCGCCGCGACGCATGTGGCGTTTGAGACTTACTACGACATCAAACAGATGCCCGACTCGCGCTATGCCGGCATTGATCTCCCTTATGTGGAAGGTCTGTGGCTGGATGAGGCGATGCACCCGCTGACGCTGCTGGCCACCGGCCTGTATGGCAAGACGCTGCCGAATCAAAACGGCGCGCCGGTGCGGCTGGTGGTGCCGTGGAAGTATGGCTTCAAGAGCATCAAATCCGTGGTGAAGATCACGCTGATGGACCGTGAGCCACCCACGACTTGGAGTCTCGCGAATCCGGGCGAATACGGCTTCTACTCGAACGTGAACCCCAAGGTGGATCACCCGCGCTGGTCGCAGGCGCATGAGCGGCGCATTGGCGAGATGGGCTCGCGGCCCACGCTCATGTTCAACGGCTATGCCGATCAAGTGGCGCACCTTTACAAGGGCATGGACCTCAGCGTGGATTTTTAAACTAACATGACCTTCAGCGCAGACACACGATTTCACCGGCAGCTCTTTGTCTTCAATGGCCTGCTGCCTGCCGTCCTCATCCTGATTGACGGCTGGCGCGGAAAGCTGGGGGCGAATCCGGTGGAGTTCGTCACCCGCGCCACGGGTGTGCTGACGCTGGTCTTCCTCATGCTCACGCTGCTGGTGACACCGCTGCGCAAAATCTATGGCTGGAACTGGCTGCTCAAGCAGCGCCGCCTGCTGGGACTGTATGCGTTCTTTTATGGCTTCGCGCACCTGCTCACCTACCTGGCCTATGATCGCGACTGGCAGCTGGGAACGGTGGTGGGAGATGTGTACAAGAGGCCCTTCATTGCCATCGGCATGTTCAGCTTTCTGCTCATGGTGCCGCTGGCGGTCACCTCCACCAATGCGATGATCAAAAAGCTCGGCGGCCCGCGCTGGGCGCAGCTTCATCGCCTCACCTATTACATCACCATCGGTGGTGTGCTGCACTACTGGATCATCGTGAAGTCGGATGTGACCTATCCTTTCTTCTTCGCGGTGGTGCTGGCTGTGCTGCTGGGATGGCGTGTGGTGGCGAGCATTAAAAAAGCGCGAGGTGCAGCACCTCGCGCTTCGTGAGACTTTGAAGTTTGCTTATTTCGCCGGAACGGCGTTCCAGACCTTGATGTTGTCAAACCAGCCGCTCTGACCGGCGACGCCGAGTTCGATCTTGGACTTGGTCGCGTGGCCAATGCCCGGGGACTTGAGAAAGGCGACGGCTTTGCCGTCGATGCTGACGCGCATTTCATCGCCCACGGTTTCGACCAGGAGCGTGTAGTCTTTGTTTTTTTCGAGCTTCACGGGAAAGGTGGCGCTTTTACCTGCCATCAGCTTGTCCACTTCGCTCTTCTTGGCGGGGTCTTTGCGCAGTTCCTTGATGATCATGTTCTGGCTGCCTTCGCGCTCATCCATGATGGTCACCTTGTCGAGACGCACCTGCGCGCGGCAGAGGTGGCCGTAGTGGGCGGCGGTGTATTTGCGGTCATCGAATTCGACGTCGATCATCGTTGCGCCTTCAAAGCGGATCTTCACTTCCACCACGCTGTCCTTGGTGGGCACTTCCAGTCCATAAACGGCGGCATGTGCGGTGATGACGGACTTGCCATCCTTGGAGGGCTGGTCCTTCACGCGGGTCTGCGTGCCCTTGAGGGCGTCATTTTCAAAGACGAAGGTGTCCACCACGCGGTGCCAGCGTTTGTCGTGCTCATTGCCGTTCATCTCGTCGGAGAAGAGCAGTTCCTTCTTTTCGGCGATGGGCTTGGCAGGGATCTTGGGCGCATCTGCAGCAAATGCGGCGGCGCTGATGAGAAGGAGGGGAGAAAGGAGAAGACGGATGTTCATGGGCGCAAGGTAACGAGTCTATTTGGCGGGTTCATGCGCTGAAATTGCCGAACTTAAGTCAGCACTTGAGTTTCATGCCCGTGAAGTGTTTGGTCATTTCCTATGAGCCAACCTGCCTGCCCGATGTGCGAGATGAATGATGTCCTGGACCACGCTGACCGCTATGAATGCATGACCTGCGGTCACGAGTGGCCGAAGCAGGAGCTGGCAGACGAGCCGGATGCAGAGCGCGTGGTGAAAGACGCCTACGGTGCGGTGCTCGCAGACGGCGACATCGTGGCGATGATCAAGGATCTGAAGCTCAAGGGCTCCAATGACGTGCTCAAAGTGGGCACCAAATCCAAGCCCATCCGGCTGGTGGACGGCGACCACGAGATCTCCTGCAAGATGGACGGCATGGCCATCGGCCTGAAAGCCTGCTTTGTGAAGAAGGTCGTCAGCTAGGCGGCTGGCGCAGCTGTCACATTCAGCTTGGGATTGATCACATGGCGCCACCATGGGGGCAGCAGCACCATGGCGATGGCCCAGAAGTAACCCACCGGAAGCTTGGGGGCCTCGGGCTCGGGGTCCAGAAGGTAGTAGGGCTTCACCGCGATGTGGTGGTAGGAGTGGTGGCCGACGCGGAAGGTGATGTAGCTGGAGAAAAAGTGGTAGGTGTCCCAGGAGTGCTCCGCGCCGGTCTTCTCATATTCACCGTTCGTCTTTTGGCGCATGAGGCCGTAGTGCTGGATGTAATTGACCGACTCCAGGACGATGTGGGAGCCAAGAATGTGAGCCAGATAGAACAGCGTTCCGTTCGGGCCTGAAACCAGAAACAGGCCAATAATGAGCGCCACCTGGCCCAGGGCGTAGATGAGCATTTTGTTCTTCAGCAGGCCCTCGCCATTGCAGCGGCGTGCCTCCATTTTCCAGCAGCGGATCATGCTGCCGGGAATCGTGCGGAAGATGTAGGAGTAGATGCTTTCGTTCATCCAGGCGGTGTTTTCATCCTGATCCGTTCCGGCGTGGACGTGATGACTGCGGATGTGAATGAGCTTGTAGTGAGGGTAGAACAAGAAGGTGGTGAGCAGCCGCTGCGAGATTTGATCAAGCGTGTCCTTTCCATGCAGCAGCTCATGCGCCGCGCCAAAGCCGATGCCGCCCAGAAGGCTGGCAGAGGCGATCAGGATGCCGATTTCCATGGCATTGAAACGATCCAGGGACATGGCCAGCCAGACGACCGAGGCCATGTAGAACAAGGCGTAGAGGCGGGTGTTCCAGTGCAGCAGGGCCAGATGTCCTGCGGAGAACTCGGACTTGTCATAATGAGCGTCATCCTGCCAGCCGGTGAGCCAGTCCAGCAGCGGCAGTGCGACCTGCAAAAAGACAATCGGCAGCAGCAGCCACCAGCCGCCGCCCCAGACACCCAATGCCAGCATGATAAAAAGCGAGTGTGGCAAAAGGCAGAACAGGACGTGGCGGCTTACTGGTGGCTTGGTCTGGCTTTCAGGGGCGGGGGATTCCATGATGGCGGGATATATAAGGATGCGACTGAGCCTGAATAGAACTCGATTCCGTTCGAAGTGAACCATGCGAGCGTGTGTCTCCCACGGCCACTAAATCTTTATTTAGCCGTGCGTTTTCAGGTGAGGATCGCGTTAGGGTGGCAGCCACGTACTCTCTCGTTTATTGTCTTTTATTATGTCTGAAATATCATCTGCCCCCTCACCACAGCTCTTCTTTGAAACGATCAATGCTTTTCAAAAATCAGCGGCATTGAAGGCCGCGATTGATCTGGGTTTGTTCACCGCCATCGGCAGCACTCCCGCGACGGCCTCAGAGATCGCGACGCTCTGCCAGTGCCCGGAGCGTGGCATACGCATCCTGGCGGACAATCTCACGATCCTGGGCTTCCTCACCAAGGAGGGAGAGTGCTATGCGCTCACGCCATCATCGGCGGTCTTTCTGGTGCAAAGCTCTCCGGCCTACATGGGGGCTGCGGTGAATTTTATGTTCGCTCCAGGTCTGACGGAAGCCTTTGATGATCTCGCGTCCACCATTCGTCGCGGGCGACTGCATACAACGGAAGAGGGCACCACGGCGGCCGATCATCCGGCCTGGGTGGAATTTGCCCGCGCCATGGGGCCCATGATGGCACCCACTTCGCAGGGGGCGGCGGAACTGGTGCCGCTGGACCCTGCCCGCGACACCCGCGTGCTGGACATCTCCGCGAGCCACGGGGCCTATGGCATCGCTGTTGCGCTGAAGAATCCTCGTGCGCATCTCGTGGCATTGGACTGGGAGGCCGTGCTTGCTGTGACCGAAGAAAATGCGCAGGCAGCAGGCATTGCAGACCGCTTCAGCAAGATCGTAGGCGATGCCTTCACCGTGGACCTCGGGAGCAACTACGACCTCGTGCTGGTGCCGAATTTTCTGCATCACTTCAACATCTATGATTGCACGCGTTTCCTGAAGCGGGCGCATGCCGCGCTGCGTCCGGGCGGGAAAGTGGTGATCGTGGAATTCGTGCCGAATGCAGATCGCGTCAGTCCGCCGCCCGCTGCGAGCTTCAGCCTCGTCATGCTCGGCACCACGCCGGAGGGGGATGCCTACACCTTCGCCGAGTATCAGCAGATGCTCACCGCGGCCGGCTTTCGCGATGCCGAGTTTCATCCGCTGCCACCCACGGCGCAGAGCGCGGTGATCGCGGTGGCGTGAGGAGAATCACTTCGCGCCAGGGACCAGCCTGCCTTCATCAAGGTCGAGGTATTCAAACATCGTCTGCACTGTTCCGGGTGGCAGGCCGATTTCTTCGAGGCGTTCGTTCAGGCGCTGGGTGCCGTTATCGCGCCAGCCGCGCTTGGTCATGAAAGCGTTCCAGACTTCGATCTCCTGCTCGGTGGGCTGGCGGCCGTTGGCATAGGCCCAGGCCAGCAGGCTTTCATCGCTGCCGCCTTTGAGCGTCTCGGCTTCAAGCGCGGCGTAGTCGATTTTGAGGAACTCGCAGCAGCGCCAGTCAAAGCTGCCCTTCACCGCACCGCGCATGGACTGCCAGCCTTCGGGCAGCCCGCCTGCGGCGGCGAGGCGGATCTTGTCCAGCATGCGGCCGAAATAGACGAGGCCGTTCACTTGATCGTAAGGGCTGCGCAGTCCGGGAATGAGGGTGGGGTAGGGGAGTGCCATGATGAGGGAGCTAAGCACGGCGTGGCCCCGCCTTCAAGAAACGCCTGTGGTATGGCGCTGACGCATGAAGCGCCCTTTGCAAAACGCACCTTTCTCACTATATCGAACTGACCCCATGAAGAGTCAGAAGATCAACAACCGCGCACCCCGCCCCTTCAAGAACAAGGCTGACCGCTGGTCCGGTGGAAATTCGCAGGGCTTCATTCCTGTTTCCACCAAACCGGTGCAGCGTCCTGCCAAGGGTGCGGCCCCAAATCCGCCGTCCCCGGAGAAATCCAATGACGGTAAGCCGGAGTAAGGGCGATCCGCTGCAGCTTTCCCGGGGCTTTCCTGCTGCACCATGGGCAGGTGATCAAAGGCCACACCTACCGCGAGGCCTCAGACCGGCCGGACTACGTGAGGCTCGCGACGCCGTTACAGGCGGTGTGAGGTTTTGCATTCACCACCTTTTTGGTTGCCAGTTTGTGGTGGCTGCGGTGATCGTACTTCATGGCAAATCCTGAGAACGTCCAGATGGCGGCAAACTTCGGTCTCTTCATGCTCGCCGCCGGCGCGCTGGGGCTGTTCAGCGGGACGACGCTGGGGCGCGGTGGCATGGTGCGGCGTGCGGATGCACCGGGCACGTTTTACATCACATGCGGCTCTCATCTGGCCGTGGGAGCTTTTTGTTATTTCGGGCAGTATTTCGTGCAGACGGCTTAAAGTGAGGGCCTCATGCCGCGTCTCCTTATCCTTCTCTTTTTGCTGAGCATAGAAGTCCTTGCTCAGACCGCCGCTCCTCGGACCGTGATCGTGTTTGGGGATTCCATCACCGCAGGCGGTGCCCTGCCCAAGGAGGAGCGCGGGTATCTTTGGGTGACGCAGGTGCAGCAGCAGTCGGCGGGCGCGCTGAAGCTGATCAATGAAGGCAAAGGCGGGCGTCCGACGAACTCGCTCACGGAGTTTGACGCCATGCTGATTCGCCATGCGAAGGCGGACGCGCTCGTCATCGCCCTGGGCATGAATGACTCACGCGACATCACGCCGCAGTGCATTCCCAGGGCCGTGGCGAATGTGCGGGCGATGATTGTGAAAGCGCGTGCGGCTTATGGCGGGAAACTGCCGGTGCTGCTCGTGGGGCCTTCCAACATCAACAAGGCAGCGCTGGTTGCGACAAAGCCCATCGCCAACGAACGCGAGGCCAAGCTGCGTGAACTCGGGGCCGCGTTTGAGAAGCTCGCGGCGGAAACGCAGAGCGAGTTTGTCAGTCTCTTTGGCGTCGTGCCGGATTCATCCCTGCTCAAAGATGGCGTGCATCCTGATGGCGCGGGGAATGATGCCATCGCGAAGGTGATGGGTGAGAGTGTGAAGGCGCTGTGCCGGTAGTGCGGCTCACTTGGCCCGTGCGATGCCAGACTTCACGTTGGAGATGGCCTTGGTGATCTTTTCCTGCATCTTTGCTTTGTCGCCCGTGGTCGCGAAGGCAATGGCCTGATCCACGTAGCCGATGGCATCTTTGCGCTGGCCTTTTTTATTCGGCTTGGCAAGCACCAGCTCCCTCCTGGCGGCGTTCAGGCTCGTGAGCGGCTCCTTGGCGGTTCGGGCGGCTTCCAGGTGCCCGATGGCTTCGCGCATGTGAGGCTGATCATCAGAATCGTTGCCTGAAAGCGGGGCGATGGCAGGGGACAAAACGATGGCCAGCATCAGCCAGAAAGCGGTTCGGTGATTCATGAAGTGTGCGGTTGAGTGGACTCTCACAATAGGCGCCCTGATCAATCCACGTCAATCCCCTGGTTTACCGCAGCATCATCCACAGCGTGCTGGAGCCGTGGCCGGGCGGGAAGTCCACGGGCGTGCCGAGCTTGAGATAATCAGCGGTGCGGCGTTTGCCCTTCGCACACCAGCGGGCGCTGCGCTCCAGCCGGGCGGGGTCGAGCTTGGTGCAGTTGGTGGAAAGCAGGATGGCGCATTTTTGTGAGGCCACTTCCAGCGCGGCGCTGAGCAGGTCTTCAAAGTGATCCTCCACCTGCCAGCGGCGGCCGTTCTTGCTGCGGGAGAAGGTGGGCGGATCGAGGATGATGGCGTCAAAGCGCTCGCCACGCGCGGCGAGTTGGGGCAGCAGCTCGGCAGCGTCGTCCACCACAAAGCGGTGCTTTGTTTCCGGGACGCCATTGAGCGTGAGGTTGTGCCTGCCGCGATCGAGTGACTTGCGGGAGAGATCCACGCTCAGCGTTTCCGCGCCTGCGAGCGCGGCCACCAGCGAGAAGCTGCAGGTGTAGGCAAAGGTGTTGAGCACGCGCTTGGGCTTCAGCGCATGCAGCTTGGCGCGGTTCAGGCGCTGGTCCAGAAACAGGCCGTGGCTGTAGCTCGCGCCGATGTCGAGGCCGTAGCGAATGCCGGCTTCCGTCACCACCGTGGTGAGTGGAAGCGAGGCATCGCCGCTGTGAAGCACGGGCGAGATGCGGTCGGCGTTCTTGATCGGCAGGAAGCGGTAAAACACGCGCACGGGCTGCCAGCCGGAATTCGTGCACCAGGTGGCGAGACCTGCAGCGAGTTCATAGCGTGCGGCATCGCTCTTGTAGGAAAGGATCACGTCATCTCCCAGACGCTCCACCCAGCCGCCGGGGCCTGAGGCGAGGCGGTGCGCGTTGGTGCCTGCGGCTTCGATCGTTTTGCACTGGGCGGGAGTCATCCATGTCACGGATGGAGAGGCAGGACGTAGGTCGGGGGGGAGGTTCACTACCTCACTCCTGCCGCAGGAAGGGCAGCGAGGCAATCAGAGTCGGCGACAGACTCTCCAGGCCTTTATGCCAATGCCTCAAGCCTTCCATCTTGCCAAAACCTTCCTCCTTGTGGCATATAGGTTCTGTCTTTGCACATCTGTGCAGAAGTTCGTCCAACATGCAATAAACGACATTCACCATGGACGCAGATCAGCTCATAGTCGGCAGTGTTGAAAAGCTGAATTCACAAGGCCGGCAACTGACGACCGGCCTCCTGTCCGTGAAGGGAGGATTCATCAAGCTGGACATACCGCCGCCGGTCAGTGTGACTGAATGGGCTGCAACTGTCGAGTTGATGGGACTGACTCCGCCACCGTTCATCACCCGATTATATACTGAAGTCGGAGGCGGGCATGTCGGCCCATTTTATGGAACCTTGTCAGCCGATGATTCAGAGACCGGGCTGGTACGAACCTATCGAGGCTGGGTGGACATGAACAAGCGCTATCCGTCCTGGTTTTGGCCGCCTTCTCTGTTCCCTCTTCTTGATGCAGGCTGCGGAATTTTTTACTGTGTTGACTGCACCAGCAGCGATCTCCAGGTCATTCGTTATGATCCCAATGCGTATGAGCAGCGACCCAAGGATATGGGGCGGTGTTTTACGACCGGCCTGTCCAGTCTTTACGATGTCTGGAACTCATGGCTGACCGAAGTGCCACTGCCTAATAAGACCAGGCTGCCTTGGACCGCCTATGCTGGCTTGGTGCCTGAAGGCAAGCGTCTTCAGAATCGACGGCGGAGACCAGGCGACAAAGATCAACTCACCATGGAATTTTAGCTGCAGCCTGGTCCCTGAGCGTCATTCGGGCCTGGCGTTTGATGCGTCACTACCCGCTTATTCTTTCGGCGGCCATTGCACACCTGCGAGTTCCTTTGGCAACTGCGTTGGGTCAGTGGGGTAGATGAGCGACATGTCAGGCTTGGTCGCAGCACCGGGGAGAAATTCGGTTTCTTCAGGTGCGCCGATGATGAGCCAGAGCACTTCTTCGGCGGTGTCGTTGAACACCTGCCGCAGTTGATCCGGGCCCACATGCACGCCGCCGTGTTTCGGCACGGTGAGTGTTTCATCGCCCACGCGGATGCGGCCCGTGCCTTCGAGCACGAAATAAAACTCCTCGGCGCGGATGTGCTTATGCAGCGTGTTCGCGCTCATGGGCGGCATGCGCCAGAGGCGTGCGCCCATGTTTTCGCTGCCGGTGCGCTCCAGAAAATCGGCGTTCGGGATGCGCATGAGATTCGACAGACGCCAGGTGAGGTCATCGGGCGTGATGAGATGGAAGCCTTGCACGGGGTTCATGAGCTTGCTGAAGTTTGCGCCGCTTCGCGCTTCCGCAACTGGCCGCAGGCGGCATCGATGTCCGGCCCAAGCGCACGGCGCAGATGTGCCACGGTGCCATGCGCGCGGAGTTCGGCGAGGAAGGCTTCCGTTTGCTCCAGGCTGCTCGGTGCGTAGGTGCGGCCGCGCAGGCTGAGGCCGGTGGCATTGTAGCGCAGCAGATTCACATGCATCCGCCGTCCTTCGAGCAGGCGCGACAAATCGCGTGCCTGCGCGAGGGAATCGTTCACGCCATCGAGCAGGCAGTACTGGATGGTGGTGATGCGGCCGCTGCTGGCCTGATAACGATCCACAGCGGAGAGCACGTCCTGAACATCAAAGCGTTTGCCCATCGGCAGGAGATCAGCGCGCGTGGCATCATCGGGTGCATGCAGAGACAAGGCGAGATGCACGCCGAGATCTGCCTCACGCAGTTCATCAATGCCGGGCACGATGCCCACGGTGGAGATGGTGATCTGCCGCCAGCCAAACGCGCCGAGCGTGGGCGCAGCGATGCGCTGCACGGCGGCGAGCACGTTTTTCAGATTCAGCATCGGCTCGCCCATGCCCATGAAGACGATGGTGCGCAGCGTGCGGCCGGCGGCGTGTGCCTCACGGCGCAGATGGATGAATTGCTCCACGATTTCGCCGGAGGTGAGGTTGCGCTCAAAGCCCGTCTGCGTGGTGGCGCAGAAGTCACAGCCCATGGCGCAGCCCACCTGGCTGGAAATGCAGCCTGCTGCACGCTCTGGGTGGAAGTCCGGCATCAGCACAGACTCCACCGTGCGGCCGTCTTGCAGGCGCAGCAGCAGCTTGGTGGTACCATCTTCAGACACCTGCCGCATCGCGAGGCTGGCGGCGGTGGTGGGGAACGCGCTCTTGAGCTGCTCTTCGAGCTTTTCGGGCCAGAGGAAATCGGCGCGGCTTTTCGGCGGCTGCGCGGCCAGCAGACTGCGGATCACGCGTGGGGCATGCGCGGTGTTGAAGCCGTGGCCCTGCATCCAGGCGCTAAGCTCTGCGTGAGAGAGATCGGGCAGGGAGCGTGCGATGGCGCGGGTGCTCATTTCGATGAAAAGGCGCGTTTTTTCGAGGCCTTGGCCTTGGGATTGAAGGCGAGCGCAAGGTCCACCCAATGGCGCAGGTCCTGCTCGGTATCGTGGCCTTCCGGATGCACATAGACGTAGCCCTTCATCGGCCTCCCGGTGAAGTCCATCGGCGCGCAGCCGGGGCGTTGCAGAGATTCGGCCTCGACGGCGGGGTCCAGCCGCACCATGAGGCGCTGCTGCGTCACGCCCATGCACATCTTGTCATTCACCATGAAGCACAGGCCGCCCATCATCGCCTTCGTTTCAAAGCGAAAGCGGCGGGCGGTGAGCAGGTCGGTGATACGATCCGCAAGCGAGGTGTCGTAGGCCATGGCGCGTCAGCTATGGGGTCGCTGAAATTTTTTGCGAGCTTTTTCCACCCTGTCGCGGATGAAGCAGCCGTCTGCGTGGTCGTTGATGAGACCCATCGCCTGCATGAAGGCATACACCGTCGTCGGGCCGACGAATTTCCAGCCGCGCTTCTTCAGCTCCTTGGAAAGCGCGACGGACTCCGCCGAGGTGGATGCAGTCTGCGGTTCCTCGAGTGTGCGGGGATCAGGCTCGTAGCTCCAGACAAAAGCGGCGAGGGAACCTTCCTGTTTCACCAGCTCCTGCGCGCGCTGCGCGTTGTTGATGACAGCCTCAATCTTGCCGCGATGGCGGATGATGCCTGCATCCTGAAGCAGGTGAGCCACGTCCTTCTCCTTGAAGCGCGCAATGCGGTCGAAATCAAAGCCATGGAAGGCATGGCGGAAATTTTCGCGTTTCGCGAGGATGGTGCGCCAGCTCAGCCCGGACTGAAAACCCTCCAGGCTGAGCTTTTCAAACAAGCGGTGATCGTCCGCCACGGGAAAGCCCCACTCGGTGTCGTGGTAAGCGGGGAATTCAGGTGCGGAGGCGCACCAGTGGCAGCGTTCTTTGCCGTCTTCGGAGAGGTGGGTCAGGCTCATGGCTTTTCAGGAAACGAGGAATTGCAGGCGCTCATCCGCCATGCCGGGATCGAGTTCGTGGATCTCAGCCGTCACGATGCCCTCGGCGACAAAGGGATCTTCGTTCACGCGCTGCTGCAGTGCGGCGTGCGTGGTCTGGTGCGCGAGGATGCCGCCACCGAGACCGGGCTCAAGACCGCCTGCTAGCAGGAAGACGCCTTCGGCGAAGCCGCATTTGAGCCAGGCCTTGTGACCGTCCATGAACTGGCCTGCCTGTGTTTTCCTTTCGGTGAAACGGAGAAAGATGATGAACATGAGGGTGGGTGGATGAAAAGATCAGCGCCGGGCGCGGCGTGCAGGGCTGGGGCTCAGACCCGCGAGCCACTCCTGCACGCGCAGCACCTCCGCGCGGATGAAAGACTCGTCGTGAAATGCCTGCGCGAGCGTGGCGGTGCCCTGGCTCCAGGCCAGCAGGTGCATGGCATGCGCCCGGGATTCGCCGCCGCAGCCGAGCTGCTCAAACTGGCGCTTCAACCAGTCGCGGAAGAGGCTGAAGATCTTGTTCGCCTGCGCGAGCGCCGCGTGCTCCAGCTTGGCCAGTTCCGTGCAGAGCGTGCCCACCGGGCAGCCGTGGAGCAGGATCTTCGCGCGGTTCATGATGAGGATGTTGATGAAGCAGCGGATGCGTTCCGCCGCCGTGCAGCCTTCCGCCTCCCACTGCTCCAGCATGCCGCGCGTGCGCCGCAGCCGGAGGTCGATCACGGCTTCCAGAATGTCGTCTCTCGTCTTGAAGTGAAACGTTAGATTGCCCCGGGTGATCTGCACCGCCGCCGCGATGTCCGCCACAGAAGTGTATTCAAAACCCTTCTGGTAAAACAGACAGTCTGCGGTCTCGATGATCCGGTCTCGTGTGGGCGGGGCGCTCATTCGGGCGTGATGCGCGCCGATTTAGGACAAATGTCCTAATCTGTCAAGCGCATGATCCGGATGCAATTTGACGCGCCGGCCTGCGTTTCACCGCCGCCATGATCACTCCCTGCCGTCTCGCCACCCTTGCTCTTGCCTTCTTCTGCACCCTTCCCGCGCATGCGGCGGACGCGGAGTACAAGCCGGAGCTCTTCCAAAGCCTGAAGCTGGTTTATTCGGATGACTTCGACGGCGCTCTGAACACGGAGTTCTGGGAGGTGCGGCAAAACACCACCTGGGCGGTGAAGGATGGCGTGCTGTTTGGCGCGCCTTCCTCCAAGGAGTTTCAGGACAAGAAGAAAGCCAGTGCCGACCCCTCTCACGCGGGGCTGAAGCCCGTGATCTGGCTCCGGAAGGTGCCGGAGAATTTCGTCTGCGCCATACGCGTGCGCTACGATGCCACGACCTACCAGAAGGGCTTTCCGCTCTTCGACTTAGGCCATCACATTCACACCCTGAGCTTCAGCGAGAAGGCCACCACGCTGGCGATCAAAAAGAACGTGGAGATCCTGCCCGTGACGGAGCCGCTCTTTGCGCTGAACCAATGGCATGACGTGGTCATCGAGCTGAAGAAAGGCGCGATCCTTCTCAAGATCGACGGCAAGAAACACCTCTTCGAAAGTAAAAACATCGACATGGCCGGCCAGGCGCAGATCGACTTCAAAGCCGTGGATTTCGGCACCTGCCAGATCGATTCCGTGCGGCTGTGGGAAGGGAAGTAGTTTCGCTGCATTGAAGCGAGCCCGGGCAAGCTCCCGCTGCAGCGCAACGGGAGCCGCGCGAGGCCCGGCATCACTACGCGCCAGCACCGTGCACCTGAATCAGATGCACCTGGAAGATGAGGTCGCTGTTGGCGGGGATGGCGCCCATGGACTGGGGGCCGTAGCCCAGATTGGAGGGGATGTAGAGCAGCCACTGGTCGCCGGGCTTCATGAGCTGCAGGGCCTCCGTCCAGCCGGGGATCACCTGGTTCACGCCGAAGGTGGCGGGGGCGCCGCGCTCGTAGGAGCTGTCAAACACCGTGCCATTGGTCAGTGTGCCCTTGTAGTGCACCGTGGCGGAGTCATAGAGCGTGGGGGAGCGCCCGTCCGCAGGCCCGGATGCCAGAACCTTGTAGCGCAGCCCGCTCGGGGTGGTGACCATGCCATCTGCCGTCAGAGCGGCACCGGTGGACGGAGCACTGGGGGCGGAGGCTTGCGGCGCTGGCTCTGTTTTTTTGCCGCTTTCGCAGCTGGTCATGAGCAGCAGCAGGGCGGCGGACAGGGAGAAGGGCAATGAAGAGCGTTTCATGGTGACTGCGTTGGGTAGGGTGGTGCAGGGCCTCGATTGGGACTGGCCCCGTGGTGGCGGAAGATGTGGGCGGGAAACGGCCCCTGCGCAACCGAGATGCGCGGTGCTGCAGGGGGCTGCAAGCGGGTGAAGGGAGGGATGAGTGCCGCAGGTTGTGTGACATCTCAGCAACCCGCATTGGGGGAGGTTCTGTCAGTTGTGTCAGTGCCTTTTAAAAGGGGGACGAATATTTTGCAGACTCTGTGCAGGGTGGAAGGCATGCCTCTGGCGGGCCCACCCGAGGGGTTTCGTCAGTTTCGTCGGTGTGTTTTGCAGGGGGGAATATTTTTTTCAGCCATCCCGGGGGAGGTTTTGATGGTTTTGATGGTTTTGAGGGTTCGTTTTGAAAGAGGGAGATATTTTTCTGCCATCTCAGATGGAGGTGGGCTGGGGGTTTTGAGGGTTTTGTTGGTTTTGATGGTTCATTTTAAAAGGGGGAGTGTTTTTTTCACGTCAGGATTCACGGGGTGGAAGGACTCAAGGGGGGCTGCCATGAGTGTGCTGATCAATGACATGCTTGTAAATACCACTCGGTGCTATTCAGAATCACTGTAAGTACTTTGGATGCACCTTCACTCCATCCACTCCCGTGGATCCAGATGATAATACCTGGCCAGCTCTGTGTACATCTCCGGACGCTCGTCGTAGAGCTTCTGCGGTTTCTCGAAGAAGGTCTCGGTGGCCACGGCGAAGAATTCGGCAGGATTGGTGGCGCCGTAGGCATCCAGCACCTTCTCGGTGCCCTCCTCCGTGCGCTGGAGGAAGTCGGCGTAGTTGTCATGGAAAACATGGGACCACCTGCGGTAGGCCCCGCTGCTGGGCAGGGCAGGGGCACCGTCGGTCGGGCCGTCCTCGTGGTCCAGTTGGTGGGCAAACTCATGGAAGGTCACGTTGTCGCCATCGTGAATATCGCGTGCTCCGTGAGTCACGGAGTCCCAGGCCAGCACCACGGTGCCCCAGTGGGAGGATTCCCCCAGCCGGTGCACCTCTCCCTCAGTGATGATGCCCTGCGCATCCCTGCTAGCGCTCACCGAGCTGAAGGTGGTGGGGTAAAGGTACACCGCACTCAGTTTCGGGTAGGGTCTCCCCTCCCGCTGCACCACCAGCAGGCAGGCCTGCGCCGCGACGGTGAGGATCATGGCCTCCGTCAGCTCCAGCCCGCCACAGCCTTCAAAACGGATGGTGGCGATGAACTGTGCGATCCTCTCGTGAAGCCGCAGCCGCAGTTCCTCCGGCAGGTGTGCATACAGGGGGACATTCTTCTTCAGCACCCCGATCCATTCCTCATGGAACACCACGGGCTCCTGCGTCTTCATGCCAAACAATGCCTTCAGTTTCTCCCAGATCATGGCGCGGATGGTAGTGCATGGAGTGCTGGCTGCCAGAGCATTTGGAAATGCAGGCCCATGACTGCGGGGCAGGGATGTTCTTGTTCCACAGAAACAACTCTCCTCAGGTATCCCAACCTCATCTCTCAGGGCAGAAAAATATTTTCACCCTCCCAAAATGAACTGACACAACTGACAGAACCCGGTTGTGTCAGTTCTGTCAGTGACTTCGGAGAAAGGATGCTCCGTAAAAAAACACTCCCCCTTTTAAAATGAACCCTCAAAACCAACAAAACCATCAAAACCCCGATTTCGTTGGTTTGATGGCTCCGCTGGACAGGGGGCAGGAAATGTTTTTCGGCCGGCCTAGGCGCCATCGGCGGCACGTTCCACCTCGGCGATGTCGATCTTCACCATCTTCGTCATCGCCTCCATGGCGCGGTGGGCGCGGGCGGGGTCCGGATCATTGAGCAGCTCCAGCATGCGCCGGGGCGTGATCTGCCAAAACAGGCCAAACCGATCCTTCAGCCAGCCGCAGGCCACCTCCTCGCCACCCTGGGTGGTCAGCGCCTCCCAGAGGCGGTCGGTTTCGGCCTGGTCTTCGCAGTGGATCATGAAGGACACGGCTTCCGTGAAGGTGAAGTTTGGCGTGTTCAGCGCATAGTAGCGCGTTCCCGCCAGTGTGAACTCCACCAGCAGCACCGTGCCTGCCGGCCCGCCGGGCGTCTCCATGGGCGAGCGTGTGACGCGTTCAATCCGCGAGTCCGGCAGCAGCGAGACGTAGAACTGCGCGGCCTCTTCGGCGCGGCCGTCAAATGACAGGAAGGGAGTGATTTTATTCATGGGGTCAGCTAAGAAAAGGAAGAAGCATCTTCAAGCAGATTCTGCTGTGAGATGACACAGCAAAGACGCTGAGGCTTCACGCCCCTTCTCTCATCGCAGCGGCCCGGAGCCGGGATGAAAAATCCATGCCGCCCGCAGGCTGCCGCGACTTATTGGCACCAGGCACCGAGGGTGTTTTCCACGGCCTTTTTGGCCACGGAGACATCGATGGCGGGATCATCCTTTGCCAGTTCTACCAGCACCACCTCGGGGATGATTTTCGTCACCTCCATGATGAACGGCGTCAGCTCGCCCAGATGGCGCAGCGCGACGTCTGCCACCGTCTTTTCACCCAGGCCTAGGGCGGTGGTGTGCAGCATCTCGTAGGACACGCAGGCCAAGGACAGGGCGGTGTAGTTGTCCCGCAGGATGCGTGAGATGGGGTGCTTGCGCACCTGGCCGTAAAGCCCTGCCAGCGCGCCGGTGAGGTTTGTCACCGCCTCCTTCAGAGCCGCGCCCACGCCGCTGTTCAGCGCGTGCGCCTGGCGCTCCATCTCCGCCCGCTGCGCCGCCAGCGTGCTGTGCATTTTTTCGATCAACTGATGCGCGGCGATGTGGCTGCGCACTTCCGCGTCCTTGCACTGCTGGGCAAAGGCGTTCTCGATGTGCTTGGCCATCGCGGCGGTGTCGTTGACGTACATGTGCAGATTCTCGCTCTGGGTGGTGCTGGTGGTCATGGGTGTGGCGAAGGGTTGGATGGGTTTCCAGATCATCGCGCCTGCATTCCCGCATGGATGGGTGGCACACGGCCAGGACTGCCTCCCTGGTGCGTCCTTTCAAATGAAACACCAAAACACTCCGATGAGGGCGGCTTCTGACAAAGCAGCCCTGGTGGATGGAAGCGCAAGGAGATCAGACTTCGACCTTCCAAGCTTCTTTGAGCATCCAGCGCCGTCCTTCGCTTTCTTTGGCAAACTCTTCTTCAGAGCTCAGATCCTCGTAGAGGCACCAATCCTCGCCCGGCGTGCGGCGGTAGCCGGGAAACTCCCCGGCATCCCTGGCGCACAGCAGCCAGCGAAACCTGCCGCTGTTTAAATAAGGATCGGGGACATGATCGGCAACCAGCAGGAACCCAAAGCCAATGCCTTCGGAAAAGACCAGAGACTCAGCGTTCCAGGTCGCTGCTCCCTGCGATTTCTCCGTGAAAATGCAGATCGGCCAGCGGTTTGCCCGTGTCAGAGGATCCGGGCTTGAGCGCAAACGCTGCTGCATGAGGGCCAGCCGGGTCGCCTGATAATCGTCCACAAGGAAGCTGACGCAGGTGACCTCGGGGCGGCCCAGCAATTCGCGCAGCTTTTCATAAAAGCCGTGGGGGAAGCAGGGTTTTACACGACTTTGGTAGTCCGGGCGTGTGAGCTCCAGCGGCGTCTGTGCATGGTAGTCAAAAGCGTGGCGTCTCAGATCCAGACAAGCCAGCTCCGTGCGAATCAAAAGATCGGTGGATTCCCGCAGCGATGCCTGGGCCGCCTTCACCTCGGCATACAGTTCACCTGCCCAGTCCTTGAACGACTGGCCTTCGCGTGCGGTCAGCCAGCAATCGGACTCAGGCGTGGTGTCGTCGTAGGCCCAGTAAAAGCAGCGGTCAAAGTCGGCCAGCGGCAGCCAGTGTTCCGGCCATTTGTAGGCATCCTTGGAGTCCTTCTTTCTCCAGTTGCGGAAGTCGCGGACCGTGGGCGGCACGTCCAGCAGTTCCACCCAGATGTATTTCCACACATCGCCCGGGCGTTGGATGGACATCAGTTCATAGACGCGGCAGGCCTCAGTGGCATCGGCCATCAGGTGCCGCAGGGCCAGGTCATGCAGCTTCACCTTGAAGGGCAGGGAAGGATCATTTCTCCAGAAGTGGCAGATGAGATCGACGAGCATGGGAATGCCATTCTGGAGAAGGCTGGCGCATGCGGCAAGCTGCAACTCCATGCTCACGTAATCTCAATTCCATTTCACCCTCGCCAAAGCACTCCATTTTCCGTACTCCTCCAGCCATGCCCATTCACCTCACCACCCCATCCCGCCGCACGTTCCTGACTCAGCTCGGCGGCGCGGTCGTTTGTGCTCCGGCACTCCATGCAGTTGAAGAGAAGCGGGTGGATCCGGACCGCATCGCCATTCTCAATGACACGCACATCGCCGCCGGGCATACGGCCAATGCGCCCATCCCCACGCACCTGCGCGAGACGGTGGCCTGGCTCATCGCGCAGGAGAGGCGGCCCGCTGCGGTGGTCATCAATGGGGATCTCGCCCTCAGCAACGGCCGCCCCGGCGACTACGCGCATTTCGCCCGGCTCATCGCCCCGCTGCGGGAGGCCGGCATGCCCGTGCACCTCACCCTGGGGAATCACGATGACCGCGAGGTCTTTTACCAGGTACTGCAGGCGGAGAAATCGGCGGAGCCGCCCGTGGTGTCGCGCCATGTCGGCATAGTCTCCCTGCCACGGGCCAATCTCTTCCTGCTCGACTCGCTCAAAACGCTGGACGGCCGCATCGTGGCTCAGGGCCTGCTTGGCTCCGAGCAGATCGCCTGGCTGGGCCGCATGCTCGATGCCCATGCCGAAAAGCCCGCTCTTATCTTCGCCCACCACAATCCCCGCCTTGGTGGCGAGGAGAAGCACTTCCCTGGAGGCTTGGAAGACTCCGAGCCGCTGTGGGACCTCCTCGTCTCACGCCCGCAGGTGAAGGCCTACATTCACGGCCACATCCATCACCGGGATCACTTTCAGCATCGCGGCATTCACATCTTCAACACCCCCGCCACCTCCTACGTCTCCAATCCCACCGCCAGCACCACCGGCTGGACGATGGCCCAGCTCAGCGACCAAGGTGCGGAGTTCACCACCTTCACGCATGAGAAGACTCATGCGTGGAATGGAAAGATCGAGAAGGCGGCGTGGCGGGCCTAGGCTCTGATGCGTGGTCGTCCAGACCTGCCAGCGCGCGGGATTCCGGGGCACTGAAGCGGGGGCACCGAGGGTCATTCCCCGGACACTTGCATCGGGCCCACATGCACGGAGCCCTTGGTCCCGCCGGAGTGCCGCACGGCCTGGGCGTGGTAGAAGTTGTTGCCGGCGATGCTCTGGTGATCGTACTCGAAAGGGGTGTAGAGATCCGGGCTGTACTGCTGCAGGGCCACGCCATTGTTCATGATGAGGGGGCCTTTGACGCCTGGGGCGGACTCCAGGATCGTGCCGGTGTGGACCATCTGGACCTTGGACGAATTCGCGCAGGAGGGGAGGCTGGCTGCCATGCCGGCGAAAGCGAGTAGCATAAGATGACGTTTCATGGTGTGGGGTGCTGGTGAGTTTTTGAGATGCAAGTTTTGACACTCGTTTCTAATCATTGACTCAAAGGGATCGCACCAGACCCCGTGAACGACCTTCTGAAGCACCCCCGAAAGCAGGGTCAGGGACTCCATTACAGCCGGGTGGCCGGCAGCCGATGCGCGGGCTTTGCCCGGTCAAGCGTCCGCTCATGCCCTCAAGGCCGAGTGGAGGCTGTCGCCACCTCCAGCGGCTTTACCTGGTCTGAAACACCGGCTTGAAAAGCGGGCTCAGCAGTTCCGCGCCTTCGCGGGTGAGGTGATGGCTGTCGTAGTAGAGGACGTGGTCTTTTTTCAGGACGCCGTAGAGGCCGCGTGAGTTGAGGAAGAGCCCGGCGGGATCGACGACGGTGGCGCCCATCTGAGCGAGTTCGGCAAAGGTGGGCTCCAGGGCGGCGGTGGCCTGCTGGTGCTTCTCTTTGGCGAGGCCGAGGGCATCGAGGTCGCCGCCGCGCAGGGCGGTGAGGGCGGCGATGCGCGGCACGTCAAAGCCGGGGGCAGGCACGTCCTTGAGCACCAGCACCTGCGCTCCGGAGGCCATGAGCGTGCGCACGGTGGCGATGAGATCGGCACGGAACTCCGCCGAGGCGGCAAAGGCATCCCACTTGGCCGTCATGATCACGTGCGGGATGTGCTGCCGGGCGATGAAGGCCACCACGCTGTCAGCGACCTTCGGCGACACGCTGCCGAGGCCGTGCGGGCCTGCGCTGACGTAGTGCTGCACCGGGGCCGTCGAGTGAAAGGCGGCCAGCACGCCGCGCTGCGAGTACTCCCGGCAGAGGGTGTCGATCGCGGGGGCGATGGCCATGGCGTGGCTGTCTCCCCAGACGAGGACGCGGATGGGCTGCGTGCTCTTGGCAGAGCCGAGTTCGGTGAAATGGCCCGCCAGGGCGTTGTCTGGGCTGATCACCTCGCGGAAGCCATGGCTGTCCCGGCTGGCGGCATAAGCAAGCGCGCTGGCGGGGAAGCGTGCGGGGATGCCTTGGAATGCCGCCACCGTGAGCGCAAAGGAGATGAACACGCCCGTCACCACCCCGGCAAAGGTGAAGACCTGCCGGCGGCTGCTGAGCCAGCGGCGCTGGCGGAAGGGCGTCTCCACCAGCTTCCAGGACAGCACCGCCAGGACGAAGCTGGCCAGCAGCAGCCCGATGCGCGTGGCGGTGGTGAGCTCAAAGGCAGAGAGGTATTTGGCAAACACCAGCAGAGGCCAGTGCCAGAGATAGAGCGGGTAGGACACCAGCCCGATGAAGACCAAGGGCCTGAGCGCCAGCGCCCTTCCCACGAACGAGAGCCGTGCATCGCTGGAGGCAATGATGAGCCCCGCGCCGAGGCAGGGCGCCAGCGCCGCCACGCCGGGAAAACGTGTGCTGTCATCATACGCGAACACCGCCCACCCGATGAGCGCCAGCCCCGCCAGTCCGGAGGCCTCCTGCGCGCCCCGGCTCATCGAGAAACGCCCGCGATGCATGGCCAGCAGCACGCCGATCAGCAGCTCCCACGCACGGGCTGGCAGCAGGTAGAAAGCCGCACGCTGGTTGTGAGAGGAGTAAGTGAGCGCGATTCCCGCCACCAGCGAGCCCAAGGCGATGCCCCAGATCCACCTCTGCCATGACTGCGGTTTGCGGCGCACCAGAAACGTCAGCAGCAGAGGAAAGAGCAGGTAAAACTGCTCCTCCACCGCGAGAGACCAGGTGTGCAGCAGCGGCTTGGTTTCAGCGCCCGCATCGAAATAGTTGCCGTCTTTCCAGAAGTAGAAGTTCGCGCCCATCACGGCCTGGGCCAGGACGGATTTGCCCACAAGCTGGAAGTCTCCCGGCAGTGAAAACAGCCAGGCTGCCGCGAGCACCGCCACCACCATGCAGGTGAGCGCGGGCATGATGCGCCGGATTCGCCGCTCCCAAAACTGCACCATGCTGAAGCTGCCCGCTGCATTTTCCCGCAGGATGAGGCAGGAGATCACATACCCCGAAATGACAAAGAAGACATCCACTCCCACAAAACCGCCCGTGCAGCCCAGTCCGGCATGAAACAGCAGCACTGGCAGCACCGCCAGCGCCCGCAGGCCGTCCACATCAGGCCGGTATCCGAAAGATGAGGGGCTGGCGGTGCTGCCAGTGCTGCTGTTTCATGCCGGACTGGGCTGCACGGGCGGTTTTGTGGGAGTGGATGTCTTCTTTGTCATTTCGGGGTATGTG
>Ga0209066_10000122_pt1 | contig 114661 bp, 103 predicted proteins | sample All_14_2_FD_187198 | JGI IMG/M metagenome (GOLD analysis project Ga0209066, IMG submission 187198) | Freshwater microbial communities in response to fracking from Pennsylvania, USA - Allegheny Zone_MetaG_DW_15 (SPAdes) (version 2) ...
CGATAATACCCCTCCGCTTCGATAACCTCCGGAGGCCTCCCCGCATGTCCAAACCCGCCACCCGCAAGCCCCTCAATGCGCGCCAGCGGCGCTTTATCGACGCCGTGGTCGAGGGGCATGACGCCACCGCCGCGGCGCTGCAGGCGGGCTACCGGATGTGGGCGGCGCGGCAGACCGGGTATGACCTGTTGCAGCGGCCCGACGTTCAGGAGGCCGTGGCCCGGGGCAAGGGGCGCAAGGCTTCGCGGCTCAGCCGGGAGACGGCGCTGGAGGAGCTTGCCGCCATCGCCTATTCGAACATCCTCGACTACGCCCAGGTCGACGAGAACCAGCGTCTGAGCCTCGACCTGTCGCGGCTGGACCGGGCCGCCGCCGCCGGGGTGCGGGAGCTGACCGTGGTCGAGTTCAGCGACCACAAGGCCAGCACCTATCGGCGCACCCTGAAGATCCGCATGGGCAACAAGCCCTATGCCCTGCGCCTGCTGCTGGCCAATCTGCCGCCGACTGGAAACGCACCGGCCCCGGACAGCGACCGGCCTGGAAACATACCGGACCCGACGGAGACCCGGCCCAAAACCATACCCGATCTTACAGCCGCATCGGCCGGTTCCGTTGAAAACCCTGGAGAATCGGAGCCAAAGGCGCGGATTTCGCAGGATTTCGTTTCGTCGGCCTGCGCCGGCCGTCCCGCCCGCGTCCACCGCAAGGCGTCTTCTCTCCCGACTTCAACCGCTCCTTAAGCCGCTGTCGCTAGAACGGGGGTCAACAAGGGGAACGCCAGACATGACGGCGAGCGTCAGGGATACCGGCGAACTGCGGACCATGGCCGCCAATCGCGGCCGCGACATCAAGGCCCGCATCGGCTTCGCCGCCTTTATCGGCATCATCGCCTGGTCGCTGGTCGGGGGCGTCATCCCGGTTATCTGGTTTGTCGCCGTCACCCTGGGCCAGGTCATCGACCATATGCTGGCCGCCCCTTTGCGGTCCCAGGCGCAGGGACCGGTCAGCAAGGTCCGCCGCAGCAGCTTCCTGATCAGCATGTCCATAAACGCCGCCCTCTATTCCGGCCTGGCCCTGTTCCTGTGGTTCGAGGGCTCGCCGGCCGGCAAGGTCTTCGCCGTGCTGTCGATGACCGGCTCGATCATCAACAACGCCCTGCAGATGGCCCCCACCCCGCTGGGGCTGAAGCCGGTTCTGGCGCCCCACATCGCCTATCTGCTGGGCGCGCCGATCATCGAGGGGCTGCTGTCGCCCCACGCCGACCTGGTCCAGATGGTGCTCATCTCGTGCGGCGGCGGGGTGTTTGTGCTCCACGCCTGGCTGGCCGTGAAGCGGATCCGCGACACCGGCGCCCAGATGACCGAGGCCGTGGCCCAGGCCCAGCAGGCCAACGCCGCCAAGAGCGACTTCCTGGCCACCATCAGCCATGAGATCCGCACCCCGATGAACGCCGTGGTCGCCGCCGGCAGCCTGCTGCGCCGCACCGACCTGACCGCCGAACAGGCCAGCCATGTGGCCATGCTGGCCAATGCCTCCGAGGTCCTTCTGGGCCTGCTCAACGACGTGCTCGACCTCTCCCGCATCGAGTCCGGCAAGCTGGAGGTCGATCTGGGGCCCTTCGCCCTGACCGCCAAACTGACCGCCGCCGCCGACCTGTGGCGGGCCAAGACCGCCGAGGGGGTGGAACTGTCGTTCGAGCCCGGCGACCTGCCCGCCCGTATCGTCACCGATCCCCTGCGCTTCCAGCAGATCGTCTCCAACCTGCTGTCCAACGCCACCAAGTTCACCGCCGCCGGCCAGATCGTCGTGCGCGGCGGAACCTTCGCCGACCGGCTCTGGGTCGAGGTCGAGGACAGCGGCGTCGGCATGGACGCCGAAACCGCCGCCCGGGTCTTCTCCAGCTTCGAACAGGGCAGCACCGGGGTCACCCGCGCCCACGGCGGCACCGGGCTTGGCCTGTCGATCAGCCGCCGTCTGGCCGAGCTGATGGGCGGGACCCTCACGGTGACCAGCGTCCTGGGCCAGGGCTCGATCTTCCGGCTGGAAATCCCCCTGGTGCTGGCCGCCGCCCCCGCCGCCGAGGACGACGCGCTGGAGTCGGGCAATCTGGGCGAGCGTCAGGTCCGCGTCCTGCTGGCCGAGGACCATGAGGTCAACCAGCGCATCGTGAGACTGATCCTCGAGCCGCTGGGCGTCGAGGTGACCATCGCCGCCAACGGCGTCGAAGCCGTCGATCTGGCCGCCGCCGCCCCCTACGACGTCATCCTGATGGACATGCAGATGCCGCTGATGGGCGGGGTAGAGGCGGCCCGGCTGATCCGCGGCCGCCCCGGTCCCAACGCCGCCGTTCCCATCCTCGCCCTGACCGCCAACGCCATGGCCGAACACCGCCGCCAGTGGTCCGAGGTCGGGGTCGATGTCTTCATCACCAAGCCGGTCGAGATGCAGGCCCTGATCGACCATGTCTCCGCCGCCCTCTCTCCCGCGCCTGCCGCCGACGGACAGGTCGCGGCGGCGTAGTGGCGGCGCGATTGGCGTGCTAGACAGCGACTGACGGTTCCAGCCGCCGCGCGCCGCGCGTTCCTGGACCGCCTTTCCGCAAAGCCGCGCCGAAGCCGTCTGCCGAAGTTCGACCTTCGGCCCGGGCCCCGCCGCGCCTTCGCCTCTGCAAGGACGTCGAGATGGCCAAGGGTCAGAAGAAATCCAACAAGGAAGTGCGCAAACCCAAGCAGGCCAAGGCCCCGCCGCCCGCCGGCCCGTCGCCCTTCCTCACCCCGCCCGGCAAGAAATAGATGGCCGCCGAGACCGTCCACCTGGTCCAGGCCTATACCGCCGGCAAGGGCCGCGCGATCTGGAAGGCCGAACCGGCCGTTGGCTGCAAGACCGCCGAGGAGGCCCGCCGCAAAGCCGAGCGCCTCGGCCCCCTGCGGCTGGGCGTGGTCGCCTACAGCATCTCGGCCGACGTCGAGATGGGCGACTATGACGAAAACCCGGTCCTGCTGTTCAAGGCCGGCTCCCTGCCGCCGCCGTTTGATGAGCTGTAGGGTCTCTGGCTAGTAGTCCCGCCGCCAGCGCACCGACAGCTTGCTGTCGATGCCGCCAATGCGGGAAACGATCGACAGGTTCTTGCGGACCCGCCACTCGACCTGCACCGCCGCCCCGTCGCGGCCGCCGCCGATCAGTTCCAGATAGACGTCGTTGGTCAGGTACTTGCCCCCGGCCACCGTCACCCCGGTCAGCTCGGTGCCGCCCAGGGTCAGCCGGTCCAGCCCGGCCAGTTCGCGGATGTTGCCGATGACGTCAAAGCCGCCGCCGCCGGCCAGATTGGCCAGGGCCGAGGCCAGTTGCGCCGCCTCGAACGGCGACAGCTGCGCCGCCGATGAGCCGAACAGCACCCGGCTCAGCACCTCGTCCTGCGGCAGCTCCGGCGTCGAGGTCAGGGTGATCTCGGGCTTGGCCGCCGTGCCCTGGACCTTGACCACCGCCGTCAGGCTGGGGTCCTCGCGGGTGGCCGTCAGGTTCAGCCGGATCTGGCGCGGATCGGTCGACAGCCGGATCGTCCCGCGCTCGTCGAACTCGAACCGCTTGCCGGCGAAGTCATAGTCGCCGCGCACCACGCTGGCGGTCCCGGTCAGAACCGGCCTGGCCGTGGTGCCGGTGACATGGGCGTCCAGCGACAGCTCGACGTCCAGCCCCCTGCCCCGCACGAAGATCTCGCGCGGCGCCTTGAGGGTGACATCCAGGGTGATCGCCGGCCCGCTTTCGGCCTTTGCCTCCTTGGCCGCGGCCCGGCGGGTGGCCGAGGTCTCCGGCTTGTTGATCTCGATGACGTCCATCGGGGTGACGCCACTGGGGCTCAGCGGCTCGGCGGCGATCTCGGCCCGGTCGATGCGCAGGGCGCCTTCCAGCCGGACATTGCCGTCGGCGGCCCGGTTGATGGTCGCCTGACCGCTGGCCATGGCCGTGGCCAGATCGTTGTCGATGACCTGGAAGCGGGTCAGGTCCAGCCGGAAGCTGCTGGTCCCCTCACGCTCGAGGCTGATCCGGCCCGAGCCCTGGGCCTTGCCGCCGGAGGGGTCCTTGCCGCTCAGCTGGGTGACGTCGATGGCGTTGTCGGCAAAGGCCGCCTTCAGGGTGACGTCCCTGAGCTTGAGGCCGGTCGGCCCATCCTCGAAGGTCCCCCCGCTGAGGGCCGCGTCGCCCTTGAGCAGCGGATCGGCCAGGGTGCCGCCAAGACTGCCGGTCAGCTGGACCCGTCCGCCCAGCGAACGGTCGCCGCCCATCAGCAGGTCCCACAGCGGCTTGATCTCGCCATCGGCGCTGAACTTGCCCTGCACCGGCCGGCTGCGGTCGATGGCCAGCCGCAGCGGCGCGGCCGAGGCCACGGTCGGGAAGACAAAGCTGCCGTCGGCCTTCAGGCCCTGGGCGCTGGAGGCGTTGGCCAGAACGGTGATGTAGCGGTCGTCGAGCTTGGCCTGCACCGTCCCGTCCAGGGTCAGCATCCTGGCCGAGCCCCGGGCCCGGACGTTCTTGACCGCCGCATCCAGTTGCCCGGTCAGGGTCTCGCCCTTGCCGCGCAGGGTCAGATTGGCGTCGAACCGCCCGGCCAGATCCTGGTTCACCGCCGCCAGCGGCAGACTGTCGAGCACCGCCTGGATGGTGGCGTCGCCCCTGGTGATGTTGATATCGACCTTGGCGGTCCCGGCGCGCTGGCCATCGCCGCCGCTGGCCAGCCTCAGCTTCGCCTCGGTAACCCCGCCGCCAAAGGCCAGTCGGGAAGTCTCGGAAACGCGCAGTTCGGTACGGCCGATCTTGCCGCCCCCATCGAAGGTCAGCTGCCAGTTGGCCGCCTGCCGGTCGCGCAGCTCGGTCAGGGTGCCGCTGAGGTCCAGGCTGTAGACCCCGACCGGGCTCTCGCCGGCCGCCTTGATCCGCAATGGCAACCGGTCAAGCGGTCCATCGGCGGTGATCGCCGCCGACTCCAGGGTCAGACCGCCGGCGTCCCGCAGGACCGCGTCCTTGGCGGTCAGGTTCAGCACCGCCCGGGCCCCGCCGGCGGTGTCGGTGATCTTCGCCGTCCCGGCGATGCTCCCGGCGTCGAGCAGGATGCCGGGCCCGGCCGCGACGGTCAGATCCGCCGAAGACGGCCGCCCGCGCCGCAGCGCCACGGACCCGCTGGCCTTGACCCCACCGGCGTCGGCGTCCAGCCCAGACAGGTCGACGCCATTGTCGACAATGGCGAAGTCGGTCCGCAGTCGCGCTGGACCCGACGGGCTGACAGCGTTGATCGAAAGCGCGCCGTCGCCCCCGCCCGGCCGACGCATGAAGGTCAGGGTGACATCGGCGTCTCGCAACGGCAGGCGCGGAATGTCGATCTCGTCAAAGTGCGCCGTCAGGTCAGCGCGCGGCGCCGACAGGGTCCCGCCGATGGTCCCGTCGCCCTTGGCCTTGCCGGCGATCTCGACCGGACCGGCTCGGAACGGCCCCTCAGCCGTCCAGTTCAGCTTGAAGCCCAGCGCTCCCTTGGCGCCCAGCTGACCCGAGCCCGAAGCCCTGGCCCGCTCGGCGTCGAGATTGACCTGATCGACCTTGACCGCCCCGCCCGCCAGGCTGGCCTTGCCCCGCAGCCGCGGCGAGGCGCCCAGCAGCCGGTCCAGCTCATCGTAGCCGAACGCAAGGTTGGAGCCCTTGGCGTCGACCGTGAAAACCCAGGGTTTGCCGGCGCCGCTCTGGTCCGCGGACCAGGACCCGGCGACAGCGCCGCGCCCGCCCAGTTTGACGGCGCCGAAATTGGACACCTGGGCGTCGCCCTTGAACGACAGTCCGCCCAGCAGTCCGCGCGAGCCGCTGGCGTCCAGCTTGAGGCCGGCGCCCACCGCCCGAAGCTGCCGGACAAGCAGCCGGCCGTCCTTCAGCCGGGCCGCCTCGAGCTTTGCGGTGGGCCTGGACCCCAGCAAGGCGGCGACATAGCCCTGACCGGCCCCGCCGGAGCCGGTCAGGTCCCCGGTCAGGGACAGTTCGCCCTTGGCCATGGACAGCCGCGCCGGGCCGCTGACACTGGCCAACCGGTAGCCGGCGGCGGAAAGGTTGGAGGCGCTGAGGTCGCCGGCAAGAGTGAAGGTCGTGGCGTCGCCGCCGAACCGGCCTTCAAAGCGCGCCTGCCCCTTTGCGGCATCGCTGGTCAGCCGCCCGAGAGACGCCGTGGATACGGTCACGGCGATGCCGCCCGGGCCGGCAAACTGCTTGCCGATATTGGCCGGCCCCACGGCATGAACATCGAGCGTCTCGGTCGTCAGCCGGGCGTCGATATCGTAGAGCTGGGCGGTGCGCTGCTTGCCCCGGATATCGAACTGCACCTGAGGGCCAAGCATGCCCGCCAGACCCCGGGTCAGGCTTGAAGCGTCCAGACGCACATAGCCGCTGGCCGAACCGCCGGCGCCGGACCATGAACCGCTGGCCTTGGCCGGCTGACTGTCGCCGGTCTCGACCAGAAGGTTGAACTTCCCGGCCTTGGTCGTGCCCTTGGCCTGGGCGTCCAGAGAAAAGGGTTGTCCGGTCTGCAGTCCAAGGGCGCCGGCCAGAGCTCCGCCGCTGGCCTCCGCTGCCTTGGCGTTGACCAAGAGAGCGTCGGACGCCCCGAAGTCGAAGCCGATATCGGCAAAGTCCCCCCGATGAATGCGGCTCAGGGCCACGAAGCGTCCGCTGGCGCCCCCGCCCCGTCGGACGGCCAGCCGGCCGTCCAGATCAAAGTCGCCGGCGACCTCACTGAAGGCCGGCCGGCTCTCGACCCGGGTCTTCAGACTATCGATCAGGATGGTCACGGGCAGGGCCGACGACTTGCCCTTGGGCGTCAGCGTCGGTCGCCGGATAAGAATCAGATCCTCGGCCAGGATGGAGTCGGCATGGAACTGGCGGGCGAACAGTTCCTGATACCGCCACTTGAGCGTCAGGTTGCGACCCTCGAGCCAGGTTCCCTTTTCGTCCTCGATCGTCAGGCGCCGGATCGACAGGTTGCGCCAGAGGTCGCCACTCAGTCCCTCGATCTTCAATCGCCCGTAGCGGCCGATTTTCAGACCGTTGGCCTGGGCCTCGATGAAGGCCAGCCCCAGGACGGTATTGACGCCGAACCTCAAGCCCAGCGCCGCCAGCCCGACAAGCAGCGCCAGCAGCACGCCGATCGTAACCAGCCAGCCGGTCAAGCTTCGCGGAAGCAGCCGCCGCGGCGATGCAGGGCTGGAGGTGGCGGGCGCCTCGGGGGCCATGTCTTCCGACTCGCTCAAAACGCCTGCCCGATACTGATGTAGAGCTGGAACGAGGGGTCGTCGCCGCGGGGATCGAGCGGGAAGGCGATATCCGCCCGAATGGGGCCAAAGCCGAGATTGTAGCGAACGCCAAAGCCGAAGCCGGCGCTGAAATCATCGCCGCCCGGGAAACTGTCGGCCCCGACCGCGCCAACATCCACGAAGCCGACGACGCCCCATTTTTCGGTCAGGCTGTAGCGCAGCTCCACCGAGCCTTCGGCAAGGGAGCTGCCGCCAAGCGGGGTCTGGCTAATGCGAGGTCCGACCGCCTGATAGCTGTAGCCCCGCACCGAACCTCCGCCGCCCGAATAGAAGCGCCTGGCTGCGGGGATGTCGTAGGCCTCCGCACCGACGACCACGCCCAGTTTCACCCGGGTAGCCAGCACCAGCCGCTCGTCTGCACCGAGAGGCAGATAGTAGCTGCCCTGGGACTGGACCTTGAAATAGGCCAGTTCCGCATCGCCGAAGGTTGCAATCGGCTCGACCTTGGCCTCGACGCGCCAGCCCTTCTTTGGATCCAGAGGGTCGTCGGAATTGTCGAGCGCGACCGCCCCCAGCAGCGACACGTTGAACAGGTTCCGGTCCACGCCCCGCAGGACGATATTGCCAATGGTCAGGATTTCCGCGACCCGGCCGCCGTCGACGGAGGCGCCATAGGTGACATAGGCGTTTATCCCCCGACGGTGGGTTACATCCGCCGTGAAGCTCGCGCCGGTCTGATCGTAGGCGTCCGTGGTTTCATTGTAGGCGCTGGCGGTCATCGTCAGGGTCTGGCGAGGCCGGCGCCAGTGCGGAAGCGAGACCTTGTAGTCCAGCCGTTGCTCCAGCTCCGCCAGTCGTAGGGCGATCACTCGGGTATCGGCCCGCCGCCAGCCGTTGTAGCGCGTGGTGGTGACATCAAGCCCCGCGCCCTCGCTGGTCGAGTAGCCCGCGCCCACTTCAAGCGAGCGCCTGGGTCGGTCGCGAATCGTCAGCAGCACCGGTCGATAGCCCTCGACCGTGATCTGATCCGCAGGCTGCAGGGCGACCTGAACGGAGTCGTAAGCGCCGGTCTCGCGAAGCCTGCGCTCAAGTTCGGCGAGATTCTCGGGGGCATAGACGCCCCCTGTCTTCCAGGGCTTGAGCTTGAGGATCCAGTCCTCCCGGGTCCGTCCATCGTAGTCGAGGACCAAGCCATCCAGCTTGACCAGAGGCCCGGAGTCGATGCGGTAGGTCGGCCTGACCGTCTTGTCGGAATGATCGACGATCACTTCACGCGGCTGGGCCTGCGCATCTGCGTATCCACGCTGCTGGATCGCGGAAAGAATGCGGCCTTCGGCGGCAATGACATCCTGGGCCCGCCCGGGGGCGCCACGGCGAAGCGCCATGGCCAGGGTTCCCGCGCTCTGCACCTCCGGTATCGGCGGCTCTGCCAGCCAGTCGATTGCCGGCCTCGAAATCTTGAACCGGGGGCCGGGCGTGACTTTCACGATCGCCTGTGGCGCGGCCTCGCTGTCATCGTCTTCCCGATCCGCCAGTTCCGAGGTCGCCTCGCCCGCATAATAGCCCTCTGACCGAAGCACAGCGATGGCGGACTCGACGGCCGCACGCCCTCTGCGGCGGGCTTCGAACCGCGATGTCGCGACATGTTCGGTGGTGCCGACGGCGGCGCGAATCTGGTCGCGCAGATCCTCGTCCAGCACCCCCTGGACTCCGGCGTTGGGCTCGTCCGCATGGACGCCGGTCGCCGGCAGGATCAGGCCTGCAGCAAGTGCGATCAGCAATGTCAGGCGGTGAGGCGCCAATCCTGTATCCTTTTGAAGCGCCCCGGGTTTTGGTCTAACCGCGGCCAAAGCCCTTGTCACCACCCGGAAAACGAATTGTAACTCAGACAAGGCTTCGTCGGTATCGCCGGTCCCCCCGGATCGCCAAGGCGCTTGCCGCTGGCGACGGGGACCGTCACAGTCTGCCGATGAACACCGACTTCATTCCCCGTGAATTGATGTCCCTCGACGGGTTCAAACTTCTGACTCTGGGCAAGTCGACCGTCACCCTGGGCGGTCTGATGACCGGCCTTGTCCTGATCATCCTCGGAATCATCGCCGCCCGCTGGTCGGGCCGCCTGTTCCAGCGCGTTCGTGATCGCTCACCGCAGGCCGCTCCATCAATCTACATCGTCGAGAAACTGGCCACCTATGGCCTGGTGATCCTCGGCGTATTTCTGGGCTTCTCGGCCATTGGGCTGGATCTGTCGTCGCTCAGTCTGTTCGCCGGGGCGCTGGGTGTTGGCCTGGGTTTTGGACTCCAGGGCGTCGTCAAGGAGTTCATCTCGGGCCTGGTGCTGATCTTTGATCGCCTGATCCACATTGGCGACTACATCGAACTGCAGACCGGCGAGCGCGGAGTCGTCGCCGAGATCGGCCCCCGGGCGACCCGTATCCGCAACAATGACGACATCGACGTTCTCGTGCCCAACAGCCGCCTGATCGAGGCGCTGGTCACCAACTGGACCCACCACAACACAGCTAGACGCCTGCACATTCCCTTTACCGTCGCCTATGGCGTCGACAAGGAGGCCGTCCGGGACGCCGTCCTCAAGGCCGCGCACGATGTGCCCTTCACCCTTGCGGACACGCCTCAGCGGAAATCGCAGGTCTGGCTGACGGGATTCGGGGAGTCAGGTCTGAAGTTCGAGCTAGTGGTCTGGCCGGCCCTCGAATCTGTGAAACGCCCCAACGCCGCGCACGCCGCCTACACCTGGGCGATTGAGGGGGCCTTGCGAACGGGTGGTTTCGAAATTCCCTTCCCGCAACGCGACCTGCGGATACGCTCCCTGTTCGGTCATGAAGGTGATGCAGCCCGCCAGTCCCTCGGCCTCAAGCCGCCGCGCAAGGCCCAACCCGCCGATGCGCCGCCGCAGGAAAACCACAACGACGCCGCCGAGGATCTGCTGCGGGGAGCCGAGGAAGACGCCCGCAAGGCCCTGCTCAGTTCCGCGACCTCGACCCCGCAAGGCGACCCTGACGATCCGGCCGACTGAACGCTAAGCCGCGCCCCAGGCGAAACCCGTTGCCGGATGGCCTTAGATGGCTCAGTCTTGCGGGGCGTCTCGGGGGAGAAGCTGATGTTTGTCGGTCACTACGCCACCGCTCTCGCCGCAAAGGCGATCGAACCACGCGCGCCGCTGTGGACTCTGGTCGCCGGCGCCCAGCTCGTCGACATCGGCTGGTCGGCGCTGCTGATGGCCGGGGTGGAGAAGGTTCGCTTCGACCCCACTCTGCCCGGCAGCCCGCTCGACCTCTATTACATGCCCTGGACACACAGTCTGCCGGCGGCGGTCGTCTGGTCGGTCGGCGCTGTGCTGCTGTGCCGCCTGCTGCTGCGGCTGCCGTTGCGGGCCGCCATCGCCGTGGGCCTGGTGGTCTTCTCCCACTGGGTCCTCGACTGGCTGGTCCACAGACCCGACCTCGAACTGTGGTTCGGCGGACAGAAGGTGGGCCTGGGCCTGTGGAATTTCCCTGTGCCTGAAGCGACCCTTGAGATGGGCCTGATCGCGATCGCCGGCGGCGCCTGGCTCTGGAGCCGCGGCGCCTGGGGCCGCTCCGCCTGGCCGCCCCTGCTGTTCATCACCTTCCTCGTCGCCCTGCAGATCTTCGCCGGACTGACGGAGCCGACCGGATCAATGGCCGCTTACGGTCGCACGGCGCTCATCGTCTATCTTGTCGTGACAGCCTTGGCGGCGCTGGCGGATCTGGGCAAATCCAAGGCTCAGGCCTGACTGGCCTGAACGATCTGCAGCCACTCGTCCTCGGTCATCACCTGAATGCCAAGGTCTGTGGCGGTCTTCAGCTTTGACCCCGCGCCCGGTCCGGCGACCACCAGATCGGTCTTCTTCGACACTGAGGACGCGACCTTGGCCCCGAGGGATTCGGCCTGGGCCTTGGCCTCGTCGCGGGTCATCCGTTCCAGAGCTCCAGTGAAGACGATCGTCTTGCCGGCCACGGCCGTGTCCGTCTTGGGCTGCTCGACATCCTGGATCGCGAGTTGATCGACGAGACGTTGGACCATGCCCCGATTGTGGTCCTCCGCGAAAAAGGCCGCCGCCGCCTCGATGACCGCGCCGCCGATCTGATCCAGAGCATCGAGTTCAGCGACCGCCTCCTCGTCCCTTGCCGCCACCCGGTCCATCGCCGCCAGAAAATCGGTCGCCGCGCCATAGCCGCGCGCCATCACCAGCGCTGTCTGCTCTCCGATATGACGGATGCCCAGGCCGTAGATGAAACGGTCGAGAGGAATGGTTCGCCGGCTTTCGATGGCGGCGAACAGATTGGCGACACTGGTTTCGCCGGCCCGGTCCCGATCCTTGAGCTTCTTCAAGGAAACCTTGTCGCGGGCCTCAAGCGTAAAGATGTCCGCCGGTTCGCGGATCAGACCGTCATCGAAGAAGGCCTGAAGCTGCTTTTCGCCGAGCCCCTCGATGTCAAAGGCCCGCCGCGAAACGAAGTGCTTCAGATGCTCGATCCGCTGGAACGGGCAGGCCAGCTCACCCGTGCACCGGCGAACCACTGTTTCAGCACCGCCGACAGTTGTTTCGCGAGCCAGAGGCGTCGCCAACGGGCAAGGGCAATGGGTCGGAAACTCGAAAGGCTTCGCCCCTTCGGGCCGCGCATCAAGGATGACGCTGACAACCTGCGGGATCACATCGCCCGCCCGCTGGATGACCACGGTGTCGCCGACCCTCAGGTCCTTGCGCGCGATCTCGTCGGCATTGTGCAGGGTGGCGTTGGTCACCGAAACGCCGCCTACCGTCACCGCCTTGAGCCGGGCCACCGGCGTGACCGCCCCGGTCCGTCCGACCTGCAGGTCTATCGCCTCAAGAACCGTGCGCGCCTGCTGTGCCGGGAATTTTCGCGCGATCCCCCAGCGAGGGGCGCGGGACACAAAACCGAGCCGTTGCTGCCAGTCGAGCCGGTCCACCTTGTAGACGACGCCGTCGATGTCGTAGCCGAGGCTGGGCCGGGCGGCCTCCAATGCGGCATAGGCGTCCAGCAGTCCCTCCGCACCGACCACCGGCCTCGATTGGGGGGGGATGACAAAGCCCCAGGCGGTCAGCTTCTCCAGAGCTTCCCATTGGGTCTCGGCGAAGCGCTCGCTGATCAGGCCCCAGGCATAGGCAAAAAAGCGCAAGGGGCGGCGGGCGGTGATGCTGCTGTCGATCTGGCGCAGGGAGCCGGCGGCGGCGTTGCGGGGATTGGCGTAGGCCTTGTCGCCCGCATCGGCGGCTGCCGCGTTGAGGGCGGCGAAGCCAGCGTCATCCAGATAGACCTCGCCGCGCACCTCGATGATATCCGGCCATCCGGTCCCCTTCAGGCGATGGGGAATGTCGGCGATGGTCCGCAGGTTGGCGGTGACGTCCTCGCCCACCCGTCCATCGCCGCGGGTCGCGCCCTGGACCAATACGCCCTTTTCATAGCGAAGCGAGGCAGAAAGGCCGTCGATCTTGGGCTCGGCTGTATAGGCGATCGGCGCCTCGTCCAGTTTGAGAAACCGCCGGATGCGGGCGTCGAACTCAAGCGAGTCCTCGTCCGAAAAGGCATTGTCCAGACTGAGCATCGGCACGCCGTGTTCCACCGGCGAGAATTGCTCGGCGCGGGGTGCCCCGACCCGCAACGACGGAGAATTGTCCCGGACCAGATGGGGGAACAGCGCTTCGATCTCGCTGTTGCGCCGTTTGAGCGCGTCGTAGTCGGCGTCGGAAATCGACGGCGCGTCGTCCTGATAGTAGCGCAGATCATGCCCGGCGATCTCATCGGCCAGCCGGGTCAACTCTTCGAGCGCTTCGGATTCGGTGAGATCAGCGACGGGGGTCATGCGCGGTTTCTAGCTGCTTCGAAGCGCGCTCGCGAGGGGTCTCAAGGCTAGGCGCTGATAAGGGCGCGGGCCGCCGCCCGGGCTTCGGCCGTAATCTCGGCGCCAGAGAGCATCCGGGCGATCTCCTCCTCCCGGGCGTCCGGAGCCAGGGTTTCGACAGCGGTCCGCAGGGCGTCGCCGTCGCCGGCCTTGGCGATCCGCCAATGGGCGTCGCCCCGCGCGGCGACCTGCGGGCTATGGGTGACGACCAGAACCTGCGCGCCGCTGGCCAGGCGCTTCAGCCTCAGCCCCACGGCATCGGCGACCGCGCCGCCGACGCCCTGATCGACCTCGTCGAAGATCATCAGAGGCTGATCGCCCTCACGCCCGGCAAGGGAGGCTTTCAGAGCCAGGGCGAAGCGCGCCAGTTCGCCGCCCGAGGCGATGGATTCAAGGGGCCCGAACGGGGAGCCCGGGTTGGTCGAAATTTCGAAGGCGATGCGATCAAGGCCCGACGGGCCTGCGCGCTCTTCCGGCAGCCTCTCCACAGCCACACGGAAGCGGGCTTTTTCGAGCTTCAGGGGAGTCAGTTCGGCAACCACGGCGTCGGCCAGCCGGTCGCCGGCCGCCCGGCGTTCGGCGGACAGTCGTTCTGCGGCGGCGAAGTAGCCGTCCCTGGCCCAGGCTTCGGCGGTCTCGGCCGCCTTGAGGTCTTCCTCGGTCGATTCAAATCCGGCCAGTTGCTGGGCGAACCGGACGCGAAGGCCCGGAAGCTCCTCAACACTGACGGTCAGTTTGCGGGCCATGGCCCGCAGGGCGAAGAGGCGCTCCTCGGCCTGCTCGAGCCTTTGCGGGTCGAGATCAAAGGCGTTAGCGGCCGCATCAATGGCGGCGGCGGCTTCCTGGGCCTCGTTGGCGGCCCGATCAATGTATTCCTGAGCCGTCGTCAGACGGGACAGGGCTGCGCCGCCCTCCCCGGCTCCGGCCTGAACCGCTCGCTCCCTCGCCCGCTCCAGGGCTCGGAACGCCTGGGCCAGGCGGTTGGATATCTGTCCGCCTTCGATCGCGTCACGGGCCGCGGCAATGTCCGACAGGGCCTTCTCGGCGGCGCCCAGAAGGGCGCGCTCCTCCGCCAGTTCCGTCTCCTCGCCTTCACGGGGATTCAGTTGGTCGAGTTCCGACAGGCGAAGGGTGATTTCCTCGACCTGGGCCGCGGCGACCGCGGCCTTGTCCTGCAACGCTTTCAGCGCCTGCCGCGCGGCCCGCCATCCGCTCCAGGCGGCGGCGACGGTCTCGCTGGAGACCTGACCATAGGCGTCGAGCAGCCGGCCATGGGTCCGGGCGTCCAGCAAACCGACGGTTTCGTGCTGGCCATGAACCTCAAGCAGCAGGCCGCCGATGTCTTTCAGGGTCGCGACGCTGGTCGCCTGGTCATTGACGAAGGCGCGGGACCGGCCATCGGCCGAGAGTTGACGCCGCAGGACCAGGTCCTCGGTGGGCGAGAAGTCGAGACCCTTTTCCTCAAGCAGCCCCCAGGCGGCATGATCGGCCGGAAGGGCGAACATCGCTGTGGCGACGGCCTGCGAGGCGCCCCTGCGCACCAGTCCGGCGTCGCCGCGGGCCCCGGTGGCCAGGCCCAGAGCATCAAGGATGATCGACTTGCCCGCCCCGGTCTCTCCGGTCAGGGCGGTCAGGCCCGGGCCGAAGTTCAGGTCGAGCTGTTCGATCAGCACGATGTCGCGGATGGTGAGACCGATCAGCATGGCGCAGAGATTCGCCTCGAATCAGTCGTTGTCAAACAGCCGATTGCCGAAGTGCGTGCGACGACCTAGCTGGCGGGCGGCGGCGGAGGAGCTTCATCGTCCTTCGGCGGGGGCAGAGCGTCGCCCTTCTTGCCGAACATCTTCTGAAGCATGCTGCGCTTGGCGCCGGGGGTCAGCGGAGCGACGGCGGGCTGCAGGCCCTTGTCGGACAGCAGACGATAGGCGTCGCGGTACCAGATATCGCCCGGGTAGTTGTAGCCGAGCATGGCGCCGGTGCGCTGGGCCTCGCCGCTCAGACCCATGGTCAGATAGGCCTCGACCAGCCGGTAGAGCGCTTCGGGCGCATGGGATGTGGTCTGATAGCGATCCACGACCATGCGGAAACGGCCGATGGCGGCGATCGTCTGGCCTTCGCGCAGGTACCAGCGGCCAACGGCCATTTCCTTGCCGGCCAGCTGGTCGCGAACCATGTCCATCTTGTAGCGGGCGTCGATCGCGTATTCGCTGTCGGGGTAACGCAGTTGCACGTCGCGCAGGGCGGCCAGCGCCTGTTCGGTCGCCGCCTGGTCGCGGCCGACATCGACGATCTGCTCGAAGTAGCAGATGGCCTTCAGGTAGAAGGCATAGGATGTCGAGGGATTGCCCGGGTACAGGTTGATGAACCGGTCAGCGTTGTCGATCGCTTCGGCGTAGTTGTTCGACTGATAATTGGCGTAGGCCGTCATCAGCATCGCGCGGCGCGACCACTCCGAATAGGGGTGCTGACGCTCGACTTCCTCGAAGTAGGCGATGGCGTCGGACCAGCGGCCCTTGTCCAGGCGATCAGCGCCGGTGGCGTACAGCAGTTCAACCGGACGCTCGATATAGGCGAGACGCGGCTTGGTCTTTTCACCCGCGCATCCGGTGACGACCAGGGCGGCCGCAGCGGCGACGGCTAGAATGGCCTTTCGGCTCCAGGAAGCAGGCAGCACGAACCCTCACCTATCAGTCTACAACACGCGCGCCCCCGCGCCGTGATCCGTATCTACACCACGAGGGGGCGGGCGCAAATGTGGCGAGTGTCGAAGTTTACCGGGACCCGCAATGAAGTTGGGCCTGAAGGCCTCAGACAGCCTCGGCCAGTTCCTGGGTCCAGGTGCGAACGCGCCAGGCTTCAGGATTGGCGACCAGCGCCCGGACGACCATGTTGTTCAGGCCATGGCCCGCATACAGACCATCGAAACGGCCCAGAATCGGCATGCCGAGAACGTAGAGATCACCCACCGCGTCCAGCGCCTTGTGCCGCACGAACTCATCCGGACGACGCAGGCCTTCCGGGTTGAGGATGCGGTCACCGTCGAGAACCACGGCGTTTTCCATCGAACCGCCACGGGCCAGGCCGATGGCGCGCAGCGCCTCGACGTCGCGCACGAAGCCGAAGGTCCGGCAGTCAGCCAGTTCCTCGCGGAAGGCGGCCTCGTCGACGACAAGGTCGACGCGCTGACGGCCGATCGGCGCGGCGTCGAACTGGATCTCGAAGGCGACCTCGAACTGCTCGGACGGCGACAGGCTGGCGCGCTTGTCCCCCTCGACCACTTCAACGGTGTCGATCATCTCGATGTAGCGGCGAGCCGCTTCCTGACGGCGACGGCCGACATGGTCGAGAATTTCGATGAACGGCTGCGAGGAGCCATCGAGAATGGGGGCCTCGGGTCCGTCAAGCTCGACAATGGCGTTGTCGATGCTGAGGGCCGCCAGGGCCGCCATCAGATGTTCGATGGTGGAGACGGTGACGCCGGCGTCATTGCCGATCACGGTGCCCAGTTGGGTCTTGACCACGGCCTGCGGCGAAACCGGAACCTGGTTGTCACGGTCCTTGATGTCGGTGCGCACGAACACAACGCCGCTGTCGGGAGCGGCCGGGCGGATCGCAACCCGCACATGCTCACCGGTATGCAGACCGATGCCCGCGAAGATCGCGGGGCCGGCTACGGTGTGTTGATGATAAGCCGAAACGGACAAGACAAACCCTTGAACTGCTGTTGCGATACGGACTGACCGCACCGCGCCTTGTGCAGAAGCTAGGCCCTCTGCCGCAATGCAGCAACGCAAGTCCTGTTTCGGATTGTTACCCACTCAACGTATTGAAATTGTGGATTTTTCGCGCCGCAAACGAAGCGTTCAGCGTTGACGGGAATTCCACGCCGCGAGGGCCGCGCCAGCCTGGATTGTCGCCAGCGTCAACGGTTCGGGAAGGGCGTCCAACCTGAACCAGCCAAGGCCCGAATGCTTGTCGGGCTCCTGGATCGACGGCTCGCCGACCATTTCCGCGGCCAGATAGACCGGGGCCACCCAGTGGGCTGAACCGTCGGCATGGATCTGGTCTGTCACGCAGAGGAAGGTCAGCTTGCCGGGATCGACGCCCAGTTCCTCGATCGTCTCGCGGCGCGCGGCGGCTTCAAGGGTTTCACCGAAATCGACCTTGCCGCCCGGCAATCCCCAGCAGCCCGCCTCCGGAGCCTTGAGGCGCTGGATCAGCAGCAGGCCGCCATGCCGGACAACAGCGACCCCCACGCCAAGTCGGGGTTCGCGGGGCAGACTGTTCGGCTGCAACCCTCACTCTCCGGACATGGAAAACCCCTGGGCGGAAAACCGGCCAGGGGCTTCAGTAGATTGGGCTAGTTGGCCAGACGACGCAGGAACGACGGGATTTCCAGATCGTCGGATTCCTGATCGGGGGCCACGTCCTCGACGGCCTGGGGCGCCGGACGGGCGCCGCCGCCGAAAGCCGCGCGGGAGGACGGGGCCGGAGGGGCGTCATAGGTCTGACGGCGACCGCCGAACAGGCTCATCCAGCCTTTGCGCTCTTCCTTCGGCTCGCCGTAGTTGGAGTCGACGTAGAGGTTTTCGTCGGCCGGCTCCTCATCGACCAGCGGGTCGACAATGAGCGTGCGCTGGGCAGCGGCGGTGCGAACTTCCGGCTCACGGGGCGCGGTCGGGGCCTCGAAGAGGCCGAAGTCGGACTGAGGAGCCGCCGGCGCCGGCGTGGGCGCGGCGATCGTCACCGGTTCGGGACGGGCAGCCTCGGTCTCGCGGGCTTCAGCGGCCATGGTCCAGGATTCGTTGCGGATCGGCTCGGGCGCGGCGGCGACCACCGGCTCCGGACGCACCTCTTCCTGCACTGGCTGACGCATTTCACCGGCGATCAGCGGCTTGGCCTTGGCGTTGACGCGCGAGGTGCTGGGCTCGATGGCGGCCATGGAGGCCCCGTCCATACCAGTCGCGACCACGGAAACGCGGATCACACCCTCGAGGTTGGGGTCGAAGGCCGCGCCGAAGATGACGTTGGCTTCGGCATCGACCTGTTCGGTGATGGCGTTGGCGGCTTCGTCGACTTCCAGCAGGGTCATATCGAGCCCGCCGGTGACGTTGACCAGCACGGCCTTGGCGCCCTTGAGGGACACTTCGTCGAGGAGCGGATTGGCGATGGCGTTCTGAGCGGCCATCAGGGCGCGGTCTTCGCCGGTCGCCTCGCCGGTGCCCATCATCGCCTTGCCCATTTCGGTCATCACCGTGCGGACGTCGGCGAAGTCGAGGTTGATCAGGCCGGGCAGAACCATCAGATCGGTGATCGAACGAACGCCCGAATGCAGGACCTGGTCGGCCATGCCGAAGGCTTCCGCGAAGGTCGTCTTCTCGTTGGCGATCCGGAACAGGTTCTGGTTGGGGATGACGATCAGGGTGTCAACGTAGCGCTGCAGCTCGGCAATGCCGGCGTCCGCCAGGCGCATACGGTGACGGCCCTCGAAGTGGAAAGGCTTGGTGACGACGCCGACAGTGAGGATGCCGCGCTCGCGGGCGCTCTTGGCGATGATCGGCGCAGCGCCGGTGCCGGTGCCGCCGCCCATACCGGCGGTGATGAAGACCATGTGGGCGCCGTCGAGATGCTCGCCGATCTCGGCGGTGCTTTCCTCGGCCGCGCTCATGCCCACTTCAGGATGGGCGCCCGCGCCCAGACCCTGAGTGACCTGCACGCCAAGCTGGATGCGCAGCGGCGTCTTGGAGAAGGCCAGTTGCTGGGCGTCGGTGTTGGCGACGACGAATTCAACACCTTCGAGGCCGGCCTCGATCATGTTGTTGACCGCATTGCCGCCAGCGCCGCCAACGCCGAACACGACGATACGCGGCTTGAGCTCGGTGGTTTGAGGGGCGAACAGTTTCATTTCGGGGACCCGCGTCCTTCTGCAGTCGATTCATTGGCCATCCGCGACCCACCCGCTGATATGCCTTACGACCGGTTAACTAGACGGCCTGCACGGTTAATCGGCGGTTAATCCGATTAGCGTGAGTCGCACTGCAGTCGAGCCCCCGCAAATCGAAAATTTGTTGTGTTGTAACGGCTTGCGCGAATCACGACGTCTTTGTGGAGCCATCCACATCTGTGGAAATTCTGGCTTTTCCTGGGATGGTTTCGCCGGGTTCGGACGATTGTCGTTCAGATGCGCCGCCGGCGACGCGGCCTGTGAATCAGGCCTAGAGGTTGTCCCGGAGCCAGCTCACAGCCTTGATCAGGCCGTTGGCGTTGGGGTCGACCGGGGTGCGGGCCCTCTTCATCGAGGCCAGAAGCTTGGGCGAAACAGACTCCCGCGGACCGAAGGCGGCGCGGTGAAGAATGCCGGCGGCGGCGCAGAAGGCCGGACCGGTGACGGCGTCGGCCAGATGGGGAACCCGGCGCGGGCGACCCAGGCGAACCGGGCGGTCGAAGACGCGGACGGCAACCTCACGGACCCCGGCCAGCTGGCTGGCGCCGCCGGTCAGGACGATGCTGGCGCCCGGCTCGATCATCACCCCGGCGTTGCGAAGTCGGTCACGCAGCAGTTCGAGGGTTTCCTCCACGCGGGGGGCGATGATGCCCTTGAGCAGGCTGCGGGGGGCGATGACCGGACCGGCGCCCGGATCATCGCCGCGCGGCGGAGCCTCGATCATCTCCCGGTCTTCGTTGGCCGAGGCGATGGCGCTGCCGTGCAGGGTCTTGATGCGTTCAGCCCCGGCGCGCGAGGTCGAGAGACCACGGGCGATGTCCTGGGTCACATGCTCGCCGCCGACCGGCAGGCTGTCGACATGAACAAGGCTGCCGCCCTGGAACACGGCCGCTGAGGTCGAACCGCCGCCCATATCAATGCAGATGCAGCCCAGCTCCATCTCGTCTTCTTCCAGCGCGGCCAGCGCCGAGACGAAGGGCGCGGCGACAACGCCCTCGAACTCGAGGTGGGCCCGCTCGACGCAATGGGAGAGGGTCTGGAAGGTGTTTTCGGCAATCGAGACGACCAGCAGTTCGAGGCCGAGGCTCTTGCCGAACATGGCGCGCGGATCCCGAACGCCCTTCTGGCCGTCCACAGACCAGGCGATCGGCAGCAGGTGGATGGGCTTGCGGCCCGGCAGATGGATTTCGGCCAGGGCGGCGGCGAGGGCGCGCGAGCAGTCGTTGTCCGAGATCGGACGGGCGCCGAGCGAGACCCGGGCGGCGACCCGGCAGCTGGCCATCTGGCCGCCGGCGGTGGCGACGGTGACACCCTGAACCGACAGACCGGCCACGCCTTCGGCGCGTTCCACGGCAAGGGCGATGACCTCGGCCGCATCGTCCATGCTGGCGATGGCCGCGCCCTTGATCCCGCGGGACTGGACATAGCCGACACCAGCGGCCGTCAGGGTGCGGTCAGCCCTGCGCACGCCATCCGGCTTCATGACGAAGCAGGCGACCTTCGAGGCTCCCAGATCGACAGCGGCGACCAGGGTCTGACGCGACAGGGCAGCCTTCAGGGAATCCTTGGCCTGACGGCTCTTGTCGTCATTGCGCGACGCGGATTTCAGCACGGATGCACCATTCCCATTTCTGTCTACACCCCACCGGCCACAGGCGTTCCGGCCAGCGTCGCTTCACGCCGCCGGAAGGCCGGGGCGCCGGGCTCGCGCAAATCAATCCGCTCAAGGCCCGCCTCGAGAATCCGGTCGCGTCGGTCCAGCAGATCCAGTTCGATCAGCGCGCTTTCCTCATCCACGGCGGGCAGGAGGATGATCGAGCGATCTTTCAGATGAATATCCCAACGACGCTCATCGACCCGGACCAGGGCCTCGATGCGCGACTGCAGGCGGGGCCGGCTGGCCACGGCCCGCAAAATCCCGGCGGCTTCGGTCTCGGCGCCGGAGCCGACGACCAGCGGCAGGTCCGGAAACGCGGCGGGGTCCGCCTCGCCGATCACCCGGCCCGTGCCGTCGATGACCACCAGCTTGCCGTTCTTCTGCCAGACCGCCATGGCGGCCCGCTCCTCGACCTGGATCATCAGGGTGTCAGGCAGCAGGCGAACCACCCTGGCCTTGCGGACCCATCCGATGTTCTCGACGCCTTCACGCATCGTCGTCAGGTCCAGCCCGAGGATCGCCTGCCCCTTGGCGGGGGCGAGCGCCGCGCGGATAGCTTCCTCGCCGGCCGGGCTGGCGCCCGCGACGTGGATTTCCTGAACGGTAAAACCCCAGCCGGTGGTCTTGTCGGCAAGAGACTGGACCGTGGACTCCGCCAGACGTTCGGCGCGATGGCCGGTGGCCAGAGCAACGACCACGCCCAGAATCAGAACCGCGCCGGCCGCGCCGACGGCGATTTTCGGCGAAAGGCCGATGCCGCGCGCCGCGCGCAGCTTTCCGGCCGCTTGCCCCCGGGCGGGAGCAGCGGGACGAGCCTTTGGACCACCGGGGCTTTTAGCCCGAGGGCTGGCGCTACGGCGCCCTCCCCCCCGCACTGCCGCGGGCATACGCGTCCTCCACAATCCAGAATACCAGGTCTTCAAACGACGCACCCTGGTGCGCCGCCTGCTCCGGTACGAGGGAGGTTGGCGTCATTCCTGGCTGCGTGTTGACCTCCAAGAGAACCAAAAGACGCTTAACGGGGTCATAACGCAGATCACTTCTCGTCACGCCTCGGCAACCAAGTGCCGAGTGCGCCATTTCGGCCATACGCAGCGCGCGGTCGAAATCCTCCTGTGGCATGCGGGCCGGGATGACGTGAGTGGAGCCGCCATCCCCATATTTGGCCTCGAAATCGTAGAATCCGGCCGTCGGAACAATTTCGGTGACGGTCAGGGCCTTGCCATCCTGAACGGCGACGGCAAGTTCGAGGCCGTCGATAAACGGCTCGATCATCACCTCCTCGCCATAGGTCCATTCGGGCGCGATCAGGTCCTGCGGCGGGCGATTCGCGCCGTCGAAGACCAGGAAAACGCCGACCGACGAGCCTTCGGCATTCGGCTTGACCACATAGGGCGGCGGCATGACGTGGCCGCGGGCCGCCTCGAAGCGATTGAACAGCCCGCCGCCGGGAACCGTGACCCCGGCCGCCGCCAGCACCGCCTTGGAGCGGGCCTTGTCCATGGCCAGCGCCGAGGCGAGGACGCCACAGTGGGTGTAGGGCAGTCCCAGCGTTTCCAGCACGCCCTGGACGCAGCCGTCCTCGCCCCATTCGCCGTGCAGGGCGTTGAAGCAGACGTCGGGTTTCAGCTCGGTCAGAACCTGGGCGAGGTCGCGGCCGGCGTCGACCCGGGTGACCTTTGCGCCGAGCGCCTCGAGCGCCGTTGCACAGGCCGCGCCGGAGACCAGGCTGACTTCACGTTCCGACGACAGGCCGCCCAGCAGGACGGCGACATGGCGCCCTTCGAGGCGACCGCTCATTTCGCCGCCTCAGGCGCGGGACGGAAGTCGATGTCGCTGTCGGCGATAAGGAACAGCATCACCACCCAGGCGGCGACATTCTGCTTCAGCTGGGCGGGATCGACCTTGTCGAGGGTGTCGTCCGGCGAATGGTGCAGGTCGAAGTAGCGGCTGGCGTTCTGGCGCAGGGACATGACCGGCACGCCGGCGGCCTGGAGGCCTTCGGTATCGGACCCGGCGAAGGGGGCCGGTTCGCGGGAGACGATGATCTTCAGCGGCGACATCAGGGCCGGAAGATCAGCCATCTGCGGCGCGGCGACGGCGCCCTTGGGCAGTTGGACAGCATAGATGTTGTCAGCCCCCAGATCACTTTCGCCGGCGATGACGAACTGGCCCATGCGGTCCTTGTTGGCCTCGGCATAGGCTTCTCCGGCCCCGCCGCTCTCCTCGCTGCCCCACATGACGACCCGGATGGTGCGGGCCGGATGGTCGGGCAGATCACCGATCAGCTTGGCGGCGGCGGTGGTGATGGCGATGCCGCTGGCGTCATCGATGGCCCCGGTGCCGACGTCCCAGCTGTCCAGGTGACCGCCGATGACGATGACCTCTTCAGGCTTGCTCGAACCGACGATGTCGCCGGAGATGTTCCAGGCCACGCCCTTTTCGTTGACCGAGGAGGCGAGGTTCAGGCGGATGCGGACCGGACCGCGACGGGCCAGGCGCTGCAGCAGTTCGGCGTCCGGGACGCCAAGCGCGGCGGCGGGGATTTTCGGAACGCCGTCGGTGTAGCGCATGACGCCGGTGTGGGGGCTGCGCAGGTCGGAGGTCGAGATCGAGCGGGTCAGATAGGCGACCGCGCCCCGCTTTGCCGCTTCCGACGCGCCCGAGCGGCGGGCGATGCCGGCGGCGCCGTAGCCCGAGCCGTCCTGGGTGCGGGTCATCGGCTGGGCGACCACGACGATCTTGCCCTTGAGCGAGCCTTCGGGGGCGGCGATCAGATCGGCGTAGGCATCAAAGACAACGACTTCGGCCTCAATGCCCTTGGCGGGGGTCGGGACCGAGCCGCCGAGACCGATGATCGACAGGGGAAACTCATAGGGGGCGACGATGGAGGCGGACTCGGCGCCGCGGATCCAGGAGGGCTTGGCGAACTCCTCGACCTTGATGTTGGTGAAGCCGAGGGCTTCGAGTTTGGCGACGCCCCACTCCTTGGCCCGCGCCATGCCGGGCGAGCCGACCAGCCTGGGTCCCACTTCGGTGGTCAGGGACTCGAGCACCGTCCAGGCGGTGTCGTCCTTCAGGGCTTTGTCCCGGAGCGCCTCGGCGGTCTGGAAGGTGGGCTGTCTGGCGGGACCCGAGGGGGCCTGGGCCAGAGCCTGGTTGGCGAAAAGGGCGAAACCGGCCGCTAGGGCGAGGAGCTGTCTGCGCATGGTTCGCGGGTGCGACACCCGGGGCCTCAAGTCAAGTGAAGGTCGCGTGCAGTTGGCGCAAGCGCCTGAACGGCCGCCTTCCGACTGGTCGAAAGCGGTCCAATGCCGGGCTGAGGCGAAGGCACCCACCCCCCCTGTTGAATGATTTCAAGCGGTTGACCCCGCGCAGCGATGAAGTTGCGATGAAGTCAGAATGAAGTCGTTGTGAAGCGAAACTGAAGTGAAGGTGAAGTGGCGATGGAGCCGGGATCAGCCCGGATGAAGCCATCCGGGCGTATGATCGAAGCGGCTTTACAGTGTCGCATTTTTCGGGCGCTCAAGGGAGGGATCCGGCCCTGTTCAGAAGCGCGGCAACCACATGCCGATGACCGCCCCGAAGATTCCGAAGGCCTGGATGAGGGTCAGCAGGGCAAGACCGACCGCCATGGCGAAACGGGCGAACACGCCGCCGCGCTTCTGGACCTGGAAGTAGATTTCCAGGACCAGCAGCGGGACCAGATAGCAGCCATAAGCCCAGAAGCGGACGAACGGGCCGTCGAAATCATCGCCGATGCCGACCGGACCCTGATTGCCGAGGATCCAGGCCATCAGCCCGACCCGGAAGAACCAGACGCCGCTGATGAGGACGAAAGACCGCATCGCCCAGCGGCGATGGGCGTCGATCTGACGGCCGCGAACCTTGATCCAGGCCATGGCCGCACAGATCAAGATCAGAACGCCATTGAGGGTGATGCCGGCCTGCATGGCCAGTTCTCCGGCCGTGCCCCGCGTCCAGACCATGTAGATGCCGGTGACGGCGGTGATGACCGCCAGTCCCAGATAGATGCGGCCGTTCCAGCGGTGGAGGGGCAGCGCCCTGACCCGGATCTGCGGGACCAGTTGCAACAGCCCGCCGGTGATGATGACCACAGCCAGGAGCAGGTGCGCGGCAAGGGCGATATTGCCGATATGCCGGCCGGCCACATAGCCGCCGACGAGGACGTCGTTCCACTTCTCGAAGTTGGCGGCCGCCGCAGCGCCGCCGTAGAAGGCCGCGACATAGGCGACGAAGAGAGCCTGACCGACAGCGACGGTCAGATACCAGAAAACGCCGGACGCCCGTAGCGCCGCGGCCGATGCGTCGCCGGGCGCGGATGGCAGGGAAGCGGCGGGCGAATGCAGAGTCATCGGGCGTCCAGGATCTTCTGTCGGCCGCGGATAATTGTATCCTTGCGGCGCCTGTGGTTCTCGCTGCAGGCTAGGGACGAGGCGGAGCCTGGCCCATGACCGGGGGGATCAAAAACGTGACGTCGGGAGCCAGGCGATAGCCCCTATGGATCGCGCGACCGTCTCTGCGGGATACGCCAACAATCTGTTCCAGTTTGCGCTGGCCCATGGCGCGAGCCCGGACGCTTTAGCGGCGGGCAGCGGACTGGACCCCGCCCAGTTGGCTGAGCCCGACAACCGCGTTCCGATGCGCCTCTACCAGGCGCTGATGAAGACGGCGCAGCGGCTCTGCGACATGCCCTGGCTGCCGCTGGAGCTGGGCGCCAGCAACGACTTCCGGGAAATCTCCATTGTCGGCCTGATCTGCTACGCCGCCCCGACCATGGGCGAGGCGCTGGCGGAGTTGAACCGCTACGCCCGGCTGGCGGCGGAAGTGACCCTGCCGGGCAAACGCAAGCGCTTCGACCTTGTGCAGCAGGGCGGGGAACTGTGGATGCTCGACACCCGCAGGGATCGCTTTCCGGAGATGACCGAGTCGACCTGGTCGCGGTTCATCAACGAGACCGCCCGACACTTTCCCGAGGCCGCGTTCGCCCTCGAGGTTCACTTTACCCACTCCCGTCCGGACTACGGGGACCACTTCGACCGGGTGCTGAAGGCCCCGGTGATCTTTGACAGCCATTGGAACGCCCTGAGGATCGATCCCTCCTGGCTGTCCATCCGGCTGCACCAGCCTAACCGCTACGTCTTTGGCGTATTGACCCGACATGCGGACGACCTGATCGCCGCGCTGGATACAACCTCGACGGTCCGCGGCCAGGTCGAGGCGGCGATCCTGCCGATCCTTCACCGGGGCGAACCGGGCATGGCGATGATCGCCCGTGATCTGGGGCTGAGCCGTCAGACCCTCTACCGTCGGCTGAAGGCGGAGGGGACGAGCTTCGAGGGTCTGCTCGACGAGCTGCGGCGACGCATGGCGATGGAATATCTGGGCGGCGGCCGGGCCTCGGTGAACGAGACCGCCTATCTGGTCGGCTTCTCCGAACCTAGCGCCTTCTCCCGGGCGTTCAGGCGGTGGACGGGGGTCAGCCCCGGCGCCTGGAAGGCCAGGGCCTCACGATAGCGGCGACTTCTAGGCCTTCCGCCCGATCCGCTTGATTTCCCAGTCGAGCTGGACGCCGGTCTTGGCCATCACGTCGGCGCGGACGGTGTCGCCGAGGCTTTCCAGATCGGCGGCGGTGGCCTCTCCGGTGTTGATCATGAAGTTGCTGTGGAGCTCGGAAAACTTGGCGCCGCCGTGCAGCTTGCCGCGCCAGCCGGCGTCGTCGACCAGTTTCCATGAGGAATGACCGGGCGGGTTCTTGAAGGTCGATCCGCCGGTCTTTTCGCGGATGGGCTGGGTGGTTTCGCGGCGGGCGGTGATCTCGTCCATCCGCGCCTTGACGGCGGCGGGATCGTCGGGCGTGCCGCGATAGACCGCCTGCATCCAGATGATGTCTTCCTCGATGGCGTTGTGGCGGTAGGTGAAGCCGAAGTCCTCGGCCGAGAAGGTGCGCAGATCGCCGGCGCGGTCGTAGCCCCAGGCGGCGACCAGAACGTCTTTGGTCTCGGCCCCGTAGCAGCCGGCGTTCATGGTCAGGGCCCCGCCAATGGTGCCCGGAATGCCGGCGTAGAATTCAAGGCCCGCGAGACCGGCCGCGGCGGCGGCGCGGGCGACGGCGGCGTCCAGAGCCCCGGCGCCGGCGATGACCTGGTTGTCCTCGGTATCGATGACGATCTCGCCGAAGGCCTTGCCGGCGAGGCGGACGACGACACCGGGAATGCCGCCGTCGCGGACGATGACGTTGGAGCCGACGCCGAGCACGGTGACCGGCACCTCCTGGGGCAATTCGCGCAGGAAGTCGGACAGGTCCTCATCATCGGCGGGGATGAACAGGACGTCGGCGGGGCCGCCGACGCGGAACCAGGTGAAGGGGGCCAGGGCCTCGCCGCGCAGCAGCTTGCCGCGCACTTCGGGAAGGTGGTCGATCATCAGGAGGCGGCCTTTCGGGCGCAGGTGTCGGCATGCCAGAGAATCAGGCGAAGAGCCTCGGCGGGGTCATAGGTCTCGAACACCGGGGTGCGGACGTCCCGTTCCCAGTGAAACATCTCGAAGCGCACGGTTGGCGAGGCGTGGACGTCCAGCCAGTAGCCGGCGGTGAGCGCCCTGCCCTTGTCGAGCTGCGGCAGGTATTTGAGCGGAATGCGCCGGCTGCGGGCCTCGACCTCGATGCTCTTGAGAAAGGCCGTGGGGGACTGGCTCACGCCGTCTCCTCAAGCTGTCCGGGCAGGGCATAGGCCCAGCTGGTGATGTCGCCGGCGCCAAGGAAGACGACGAGATCGCCGCTGGCGGCTTCGGCGCGGATCATGGCCGGAAGGTCGTCGGGGCTGTTCAACGGAAGGGCGCGGCGATGGCCAAAGCGCTTGAGACCCTCGACCAGACCGTCGCGATCAATGCCTTCGATCGGCTGTTCGCCCGCCGCATAGACATCGGCGACGATGACGGTGTCGGCGTCGTTGAAACAGCTGGAGAAGTCATCCAGCAGGTCGCGCAGACGGCTGTAGCGGTGGGGCTGGACCACGGCGATGACCTTGCCGCCGGGGGTGACCGCGCGGGCGGCCTTGAGCACAGAGGAGATTTCCACCGGGTGGTGGCCGTAGTCATCGACGATGCGGATGCCGCCAACGACGCCGGTGGTGGTGAAGCGGCGCTTGACCCCGCCGAACCCGGCCAGACCCTTGCGGATGGACTCATCGTCGACGCTGAGTTCCCGGGCGACGGCGATGGCGGCCAGGGCGTTGGCGACATTGTGGTCGCCGGCCATCGGCAGGGTCAGGCCCTGCAGCATGTGCGGTTCGCCCTCGCGGGGGGTGAAGATGACGTCGAACCGGGCGCCGTCGGGTCCCATGCTGACATTGACCGCCCGGACCTCGGCCTGGGGATTGACCCCATAGGTGACCAGCCGACGGTTCTCGACCCGGGCGGCCAGGGCCTGAACCTCAGGGTGATCGAGGCAGACTGCCGCGAAGCCGTAGAAGGGGATGTTCTCGACGAAGTCCTTGAAGGCCCGCTTGGCGGTTTCGAAGTCGCCGTAGTGGTCCAGGTGTTCGGGGTCGATGTTGGTGACGATGGCGCAGGTCGACTTGAGCTTGAGGAAGGTGCCGTCGCTTTCATCAGCCTCGACGACGATCCACTCGCCCTCCCCGACCTTGGCGTTGGTGCCATAGGCATTGATGATCCCGCCGTTGACCACCGTGGGATCAAGGCCGCCGGCGTCGAGCAGGGCGGCGACCATGGAGGTGGTGGTGGTCTTGCCATGGGTGCCGGCGACGCCGATCGAGAACTGCAGCCGCATCAGCTCGGCCAGCATCTCGGCCCGGCGAACCAGCGGCAGATGGCGTTCGCGGGCGGCGATGAATTCAGGATTATCCGGCTTGACCGCCGTCGAATAGACGACCGCCGAGGCGCCCTCGACCTGGGGCGAGGCGTGGCCGATGAAGATGCGGGCGCCCAGTTGTTCCAGCCGTTCGGTGTTGGCGCTGGGCTTCATGTCCGAGCCCTGCACGGTGTAGCCGATGCGCAGCATGATCTCGGCGATGCCGCTCATGCCTATCCCGCCGATACCGATGAAGTGTACGGGTCCAAGGTCGAAGGGTACGGAGCGGCGGCGAGCGATCATGACAGGCGGATTAGAGGATTTGGCGCGATGGGGGAATGGGGCGCTGTTGTCCTGCCTGCTCTTCGCCCCGCCGGCTCTTGCCGCCGAGACCCCCCGGCTGCGGCCAACCGAGCTTGGCGCCTTCGCCATGTTCACCGATCTGGACAGCGTGAGCTGGACGGGGCGGACGGCGCGGTTCCGGGTTTTGCAGGTGACGCAAAGCGGATTCACCGCCGGGGGCATCGCCTATGTCGGCGGCTGGCGGTGGTTCGAGCTGGACTGCGAGACGCGGACCGCGCGGGGGACAGGCTTTGCCAGTGTCCGGGCCGACGGGGTCGAGGGGCCGGTGACCGGCGCTCCGGGACCGATGGCGCCGATCCCGGCCGGTGGGCTGGAGGATCAGGCGGCGAAGGTGGTGTGCGAGGACGGCTCGCCCCTTGGGCAGGCTGATCTCATCGGCATCGATGCGGCGGTGGCGGCGGGCCGGCGCTGGATTCCCACCGGCGAGGTCGACTGAGCCGGCCTCACGGCCAGCGGTAGATCACCCGCCCGTAGCCAAGCCGGGGATGCTGGTCCGACTCCGTATGGCGAAAGCCGCGTTTCTCATAGAAGGCCCGGGCCGGGTGATTGGCCTCTGCCGTGCGCAGCCACATGCCGCCCGGAAGTCGCTGTTTGGCGAGATCGATCAGGGCGCCGCCCAGTCCTCGCCCCTTGGCGTCCGGGGCCATGAACAGCTGGTCGAGACAGCTGTCGTGGGGACGAAGGGCCATGAAGCCGGAGAGGACGTCATCGCTGAAGGCCAGGGTGAGGTCCCATTGGCCCTGGACCTCTTCCCGAATGCGATCGGCGAGATCTTCGGTGCGGACGTCCTCGTCGCTGGCCGTGCCGGTCGAGCGCCAGCTGTCGAGCCACAGGCGGGCCAGGGACGGGACCAGGGCGGCGTGGACGGCGGGATCGTAGGAGACCAGCCGGACGGCCATCAGCTGTAGGCGGTGCGTTCGACGAGGTCGGCGAGGTCCTCGGCGGCGTTGGGCCGGGCGGCGGAGCGGGCGCCGGCGGACATGTTGGCCAGCCAGGCCGGATCGGTGAGCAGGGCCTTGAGGGCGGCGGCCAGGCTGTCGACGGTCATCTCCTCCTCCAGCGCCACGGCGGCGGCGTCGACGTCTTCCAGCAGGCGGGCGTTGAAGCGCTGGTGATTGTCGGCGGCGATTTTCAGCGGGATGAGGATCGAGGGTTTGCCGGCGACGGCCAGTTCGCAGACGGTCGAGGCCCCCGCGCGGCCGATGACCAGATGGGCGGCGCCGAGACGGCCGGCCATGTCCCGGAAGAAGGGAGCGACCTCGGCCTTGACCATGGCGTTGGCGTAGGTGCGACGGGCGCTGTCCATCGACTCCTTGCGGGTCTGCTGCTGGACGTCGAGGCGGGCGCGGAGTTCCTCGGGAAGGCGCAGGATGGCTTCCGGCGTCAGTTCCGACAGCAGGCGGGCGCCCTGGCTGCCGCCGGTGATCAGGAGCCTGATCGGTCCGGTCTGGCCCGGCGCCTCATAGGGCTGATCGAACAGGGCGCGGATGTCCGGACGGACGGGATTGCCGACCACCTTTGCCCGGGCCTTGACCTTGGGTTTGGCCATCTCGAGGGTCGGGAAGGCGCAGGCGACCTCGTCGACCTTCGGGGCGAGGAAGCGATTGACCCGGCCAAGCACGGCGTTCTGTTCGTGGATGACCGTCTTGCGCTTCTGGCTGAGGCCCGCCAGCACGGCCGGAAGGCTGGGATAGCCGCCGAAGCCGACGATGACCGCCGGGTCGAGGCGTTTGAAGGCGGCCCGGGCTTCCATCACCCCCTTGAGGACGGTGAACAGCGCCTTGACCATGCCGATCGGGTCGCCGCCCTTGGCCGTGGCGGCGGACAGGACAATGCGCAGGTCAGCGGGAAACTTGTCGGCGTACATGGCGCCGCGATCGTCGGTGGCGAGAACCACCCGCCAGCCACGGGTGGTCAGGACCTCGGCAAGGGCCTGGGCGGGGAACATGTGGCCGCCGGTTCCCCCGGCGGCGATGACGGCAAGGCGGGCGGCCATGGCGTCAGGCGAACGCGCCGGAGAGGGATCCCTGGTCGGCGGCCTCGAAGGCGCCGGGGCGTTTGCGGGTCAGGCCCAGGGCCATCCCCATGGTCAGTCCCATGGCGAGCATCGAGGAGCCTCCGTAACTGATAAACGGGAGAGTCATGCCCTTGGTCGGGGCGAGGTTCAAGTTCACGGCCATGTTGATGATCGCCTGCTGGCCGACAAGGACAAAGAGGCCGGCGGCCGCGACCTGCTCGAAGGAGTCGGACAGGCGCATGGCCTTGTAGAGGCCGCGCATCATCAGGAAGGCGAAGACGCCGATCAGGGCCAGGGAGAAGACCAGGCCGTATTCCTCGGCGGCGACCGAATAGATGAAGTCGGTCTGCAGATCGGGGACGCCCTGCTTCATCACCCCTTCGCCGGGGCCGCGGCCGAACAGGCCGCCGTTGGCGATGGCCTCGGAGGCCTTGGTGATCTGGTGGGTGTCGGCGCCCTCGGGCGACAGGAAGCGGTCGACCCGGCTGCGGGCGTGAGGCAACAGCACATAGATGGCGCCCAGCCCGGCGGCGGCGGCTCCGCCCATGATCGGGATCCAGCTGATCGGCACCCCGGCCATCCAGAAGGCGGCGCCGAAGGCGATGGTGATCAGGATGGTCTGGCCGACGTCGGGCTGGATGATCAGCAGGATGACAGCGAGGAAATAGAGGCCAAAGGCGATGGTCACGCCCGGCACCCCCTCCCCCTTCTGGCCTTCCGAGAACATCCAGGCGACCAGCACGATCAGCGCCGGCTTGAGGAACTCGGACGGCTGGAGCGTGAAGCCGGCGAAGGTGATCCAGCGGGTCGCGCCCTTGGCCTCGTGGCCGAGGAAGGGCAGCAGGGCCATGCAGACGATGGCCCCGATGTAGATGAAGAAGGCGGCGCGCTTGACCCCCTTGGTGGTCAGGGTCGAGATCGCCACCACCAGCACACAGGCGCCGGCCGCGAAGAAGCACTGGCGAAGGGCGAAGTGGAGCGGATCGTCCAGCCGCAGGCGGATGGCGGCCGCCGGGCTGGAGGTGAAGGACAGCAGGACGCCCAGGGCGATCAGCAGGCCGGTCGCGGCCAGCAGGGCGTGGTCGACCGTCCACCACCAGTTGGCCAGGCGCGTGCGCTTGGCGCGGGAGACGAGGTGCTGGTTCTGGCCGGCGTAGATGTCACTCATGCTCTGGCTTCCCGGGCGGCGGGCTGGCCAAGGCCCTGGACGGCGGCGCGGAAGGCCTCGCCCCGGGCCTCGAAGTCCGGATACTGGTCGAAGGAGGCGGTGGCCGGGGAGAGCAAGACGACGGCCTCCTCATCGGTCGCGGCGGCGTCGGCATAGGCGGCGGCGACGGCGGCTTCCATGGCCCCGCAACGGACGATCCCGGCCTTGCCCTCGAGGGTCGCGGCAAAGGCTTCTTCGGCTTCGCCGATCAGATAGGCCTTGGTCACCTTGGGAAACAGGTCGGCCAGGGCCTCGATGCCGCCATCCTTGGCCCGGCCGCCGGCGATCCAGTAGACCGACGGATAGCTGGACAGGGCCTGACGGGCCGCGTCGGTGTTGGTCGCCTTGCTGTCGTTGACGAAGCGGACCTTGCCGATATGGGCGACGGTTTCCATGCGGTGGGCGAGACCCGGGAAGGTCATCAGGCCGTCGGCGGCGTCTTCTGACGACACGCCGAGCGCCAGGGCGGCGGCATAGGCGGCGGCGGCGTTCTGCCAGTTGTGGCGGCCCGGCAGGGAGCGGGCCCGGGTCAGGTCGGCGACTTCAAGCGTGCGGTCGCCGGTGGCGTCATAGAGGACGCCGGAGAGGACATAGACGCCCCGGCCCATGGCCTTGCCGGCGCTCACCGGGCGGATGGTGCGGCGGTTGGCGGCGGTGATCTCGGTGCAGATGCGCTGGCACCAGGCGTCGTCGACGCCGATGACGGCGGTGTCGCCCTTGCCCTGGTTGAGCAGGATCCGCTTCTTGGCGGCGACATAGCCCTCCATGCCGCCGTGACGGTCAAGATGGTCGGGCGAGATGTTCAGCAGGACCGCGGCGTCGGGCTTGAGGCTGCTGGTCAGGTCGAGCTGATAGCTGGAAAGCTCCAGCACATAGACGGCGCCGCCATGCATCGGCTCCAGACCCAGAACGCCGAGGCCAATGTTGCCGCCGATACGGGTGTCGCGACCGGCGCTGGACAGGATGTGGCCAAGGAGCGCGGTGGTGGTCGACTTGCCGTTGGTGCCGGTGATCACGGCGATGCGCGGGCGCTTGTGCGGGGGCGCGGCGGCGACGGCGCGGGCGAACAGTTCGATGTCGCCCAGCACCTCGACCCCGGCGGCGCGGGCCCTCTCGACGGTCCAGTGGGGCGCTGGATGGGTCAGGGGCACGCCCGGCGACAGCATCAGGGCGGCGAACTGGCTCCAGTCTGCGGTGGTCAGATCGACCACAGGCAGGCCCTCGGCGCGGGCGGCCTCGCGGCCCTTCTCGCTCTCGTCCCAGAGCGCCACCTGCGCCCCGCCGGCGATGAGGGCGCGCGCGGCGGTCAGACCGGTTCGGCCCAGACCGAACACGGCGACAGTGCGCCCTTCAAAACCAGCTGCGGGGATCATGGCGAGGCTAAGGCTCCCTATCTCAGCTTGAGGGTGGACAGGCCGACGAAGGCCAGGATCAGGGCGACGATCCAGAAGCGGATGACGACCGTGGACTCGGCCCAGCCGAGCTTTTCGAAGTGGTGGTGGATGGGCGCCATCAGGAAGATGCGCTTGCCGGTGCGCTTGAAGTAGACGACCTGGATCATCACCGAGAGAGCTTCGACGACAAAGATGCCGCCGACGATGCCCAGCACGATCTCATGCTTGGTGGCCACGGCGACCGCGCCGAGGGCGCCGCCCAGGGCGAGGGATCCCGTGTCGCCCATGAAGATCTTGGCGGGCGGGGCGTTGTACCAGAGGAAGCCCATGCCGGCGCCGATGATGCTGGCGCAGAAGACCGACAGCTCGCCCGCGCCGGGGACGAAGTGGACCTGCAGATACTGGGCGAAGACGAAGTTGCCGACGAGGTAGGCGATCAGGCCGAAGGCGGCGGCGGCGATCATCACCGGCATGATGGCCAGACCATCGAGGCCGTCGGTCAGGTTGACGGCGTTGGAGGCTCCGACGATCACCACGCCGGCGAAGATCACGTAGAACCACCACAGATCGACCAGCAGGCGCTTGAAGATCGGGAAAGCCACCGAGGTCGAGAGGTTGGGGGTTTCCGGCGAGACCGGGGCCAGCAGGATCAGGACGGCCACGGCGATGATGGCGACGAGGGTCTGGATCAGCAGCTTCATGCGGCCGGAGACGCCGGCGGTCGTTTGTTTGGTGACCTTGGCATAGTCGTCGAGGAAGCCGAGGACGCCGAAGGAGCCGGTGACGAACAGCACCACCCAGACATAGATGTTGGTCAGGTCGGCCCACAGCAGCGTGCCGACCGTCAGCCCGGCGAGGATCATGAAGCCGCCCATGGTCGGGGTGCCGGCTTTCTCCAGAACGTGGCGTTCGATGCCGTCGGTGCGGATCGGCTGACCCTTGCCCTGCTTGGCCTTCATCCAGCGAATGAAGCGGCTGCCCATGGCGACGGCGACGATGAAGCCGGTGACCAGGGCCATGCCTGAGCGGAAGCTGAGGTATTTGAACAGGTTGAGGGCCGGGAAGGTGTCCCGGTGATCGGTCAGGAACTGGTAGAGAAGATAAAGCATCAGGCGCCCCCCTCAGCGCTTTCGAGCGCGGCCAGAGCCGCGGCGATCTGTGAGGCGCGTGAGCCGTTCGAACCTTTGACCATCACCACATCGCCGGCCTCGACGGACATGGCGATGAGCGGCGCGAGTTCGGCCGCTGTCTCGGCGTAGCCGCCCCGGCGAGTCGCCGGAAGAGCCTCCCAGAGCGATTTCATCAGCGGTCCGGCGACGAACACCAGGTCGATGTCGGCCGCATCTATCGGCCCGGCAAGGGAGGCGTGCATGGCGGGGCCTTCCGGACCCAGTTCCAGCATGTCGGTCAGGGCGACAATTCGCCGCCCGTCGACGCGGCGGGCGCCAAGGGTGCGGAACCCGGCGATCATCGACAGCGGGTTGGCGTTGTAGCTCTCGTCGACCAGGGTGAAGGGCGCGCCGGGCTTGTGAACCATCCTCTCGGCGCCGCGACCGGCCAGGGGTTCGAAGGCGCCAAGGGCGGCCAGGGCCGTCGGACGATCGACGTCCATGGCTTCGAGCATCAGCAGGGCGCAGAGGCTGTTGAGGCCCCAGTGATGACCGGTCTGCAGCAGGTCGAAGGTCAGGGGTTGGCCGTGGAGAACGGCCGAGACGACGGCGCGGCCGCCGTCGACGTCGAAGCCGGTCAGGCGGGCGTCGGAGGCGGCGTCCTCGCCAAAGGACAGGACCCTGGCGCCGACTTCGCGCGCCCGGGTCGACAGCAGGTCGAACCAGCGATTGTCGCGATTGAGGACGGCGATCCCGCCGGGTTCCAGACCGTCGAAGATCTCGGCCTTGGCGCGCGCCACGCCGGTCTCGCCATCGGGGAAGTTCTCGATGTGCACCGGGCCGACGGTGGTGATGGCCACGACGTGCGGGCGCACCATGCGGCTGAGGGGGGTGATCTCGTCGGCGTGGTTCATGCCGATCTCGAACACTGCCCGCTGGGTGTCGCGGGGCATCCGCGCCAGGGTCAGCGGCACGCCGATGTGGTTGTTGTAGCTCTTGACCGAGGTGTGGGCGCGGCCGGCGAGAGCCAGGCCGGCGGCGATGGCCTGGGTGACGCTGGTCTTGCCGACGGAACCGGTGACGGCGCAGCGGCGGGCGGCGGAGCGGTCGCGGGCGGCCACGCCAAGAGCTTCCAGGGCCTTGAAGGTATCAGCGACCTGGACGGCGGGCGCCTCGACCGGTTTGTGGGCGAGAATGCCGGCGGCGCCATCGGTGATGGCCTGAACGGCGAAGTCATGGCCGTCGCGGACGCCGGCGAGGGCGACGAAGAGGTCGCCAGCCTCGATGGCGCGACTGTCGATGGAAACGCCGGCGACGTCAAAAGCCGCCGTGGCGGTTCCGCCGGTGGCGGCGGCGATGGCGTCCGCGGTCCAGAGAGGTTCGCTCATGTGGCGCCCCCTGCTTTCAGGGCGCGTTCCGCTTCGGCCACATCATCGAAGGGATGGACGACGCCGGCGATGATCTGGCCCTGCTCGTGACCCTTACCGGCGATGGCCAGAACGTCTCCGGCCTCCAGCAGGGCGACGCCGGCGGCGATGGCGGCGCGACGGTCGCCGATTTCGCGGGCGCCGGGAGCGGCGGCAAGGATGGCGGCGCGGATCGTCGCCGGGTCTTCGGAACGGGGATTGTCGTCAGTGACGATAGCGACGTCGGCGAGGCGGGCGCCGATCTCGCCCATGATCGGACGCTTGCCGGCGTCACGGTCGCCGCCGGCGCCGAAGATGGCGATCAGCTTGCCGCTGACATGGGGGCGAAGGGCCGAGAGCAGGGTCTCGAGCCCATCGGGGGTATGGGCGTAGTCGACATAGACCTCGCCGCCGCGCGGACCGGTTCCGACCCGCTGCATCCGGCCAGGCGCCCCCTGAAGCTGCTCGAGCGCGGCGAAAACGGCGGCGGGGGCCTCGCCCGCGGCGATGCACAGGCCGGCTGCGACAAGGGCGTTGTCGGCCTGGAAGGCGCCGGCCAGCGGCAGGCGGATGGTGTGATCAGCGCCATCGCAGCGCACCGTCAGGGTCTGCCCCTCTGGGGTCAGTTGGCGATCAACCAGGGTGATCCCCTGCCCGGCCGCGCCGGTGGTAATCAGGCTGTGACCGTGATCGGAGGCGGCGGCGGCGAAGGCCGGGAAGGCGTCGCTGTCGGCATTGAGCACGGCGGTGGAGCCGGTCGGCAGGAGGGTGTCGAACAGACGAAGCTTCGCCGCCCGGTAGGCGCCCATGGTGCCGTGGTAGTCGAGGTGATCCTGGGTGAAATTGGTGAAGCCGGCGGCGGTCAGGCGCACGCCGTCAAGGCGGCGCTGGTCGATGCCGTGGGAGGAGGCTTCCAGCACCAGATGGGTGACGCCCATGTCGACGAGGGTGGCCATCAACTCGGCCACGTCGGCGGCGTCCGGCGTGGTCAGGCCAGGCGGGGTGAGAACCACGTCGTCTTCGCCCGGGGCGGAGACGACCACGCCAAGGGTACCCATGCTGGCGGCGCGGCGGCCCAGCGTGGCGAACATCTGGCGGCAGAAGGTGGCGATGGAAGTCTTGCCGTTGGTCCCGGTGATGGCGACGCAGACCGGCGGCTGGCGCCCCCAGAACCGGGCGGCGGCCAGGCCGTAGGCGCGGCGAAGGTCGGAGGCGTGAACGACGGGGACTGGCAGGTCAGCGACATCATCTGGCGCGAGCACGGCTGCGGCGCCGGCCTCAAGGGCGGTCGGAATGAAACTGCGGCCGTCGGCGCGGGAGCCCGGAAGAGCGGCGAACAGAAAACCCGGGCGGACCCGGCGGCTGTCCGCCGTAACACCTGTTATCTCGGGATCGACCTCGAAGGCGCGTCCAGTGATTTCGCTAAGGCGGGTCAAAGCGCGGGCCTCCCCCGGACGGCTGCGATGTCGAACTCGGGACGCTGCATCTGGCGGGGAACGCCAAGGAAGCGGGCGCTGCGGTCGATGACCCGGCCGACGGCGGGCGCGGCGACCAGACCGCCGGTGCGGGCGCCGCCGGTGGGCTCGTCCAGCAGGATCAGCACGAAGTAGCGCGGAGTCTCCAGCGGACCGTCGGTCGGAAAGACCGCTGCGAAGGAGGCCACCTGACGGGTGTTGCTGTAGGCCTTGATGGCGGGGTCATACTTCTCGCCGGTGCCGGTCTTGCCGCCGACCGACAGGCCGATGGCGTCGGCCTTGCGACCGGTGCCCTCGACGACGTTGCCGCGCATGATCCGGAGCATGGCGCGGGAGGTGTCTTCCGACACCACACGCTGGGCCTCGCCCTGATAGCCCATCGGACGCTTGAGGATGGTCAGGGGCACCATGGTGCCGCCGTTGAGCAGGCACCCCATGGCCTGGGCCAGGGCCAGGGGCGTGACGTTGATGCCGTGACCAAAGGAGACGCTGGCCAGGGCGTCGTCGTTCCAGTCCCGGGGGGTCAGCGGGCTTGCGGTCTCGAACAGTTCCAGCCGTGGGCGGCGGGTCAGGCCAAGGGCGTCGTAGTAGCTCTTCAGTCTGTCGACGCCGATGCCCAGCGCAAGCTTGGCGGTGCCGATGTTGGAGCTGTGGTTGAACACCTCGCCGAGGGTCAGGATGCGTTTGGTGCCGTGATAGTCGTGAATGGTGCGATAGCCCATCTTCAGCGGCGTGCGGGCGTCGTAGGTGGAGTCCATGCCGGCCACACCGGTGTCCAGACCGATGGCCACGGTGAAGGCCTTGAAGGTCGAGCCCATCTCGAACAGCTGGGCGCTGGCGCGGTTCTTCCGTTCGTCCTCGCTGTATTTGCTGGCCCGGTTGGGATCGAACTCGGGCAGGCTGGCCATCGCGATGATCTCGCCGGTGTGGATGTTGGTGATCAAGCCGACCGCCGCCTTGGGGTGGAACTCGGCGACAGCGCCGGCGAGCTCTTCCTCAAGCGCGGCCTGGACCCGCACATCAATGGACAGAACAACCGGCTCATTGCTGACGTAGCCGTCGCGCAGCTGTTCCTGCAGGCCCCGCTCGGCGCCCTGGATGCCCTTGCCCCAGGGGTCGGCAAACCCGATGAGATGGGCGGCCAGCGGACCCATCGGATAGATGCGCCGGGGGGACTCCTCGAAGGTGACGCCGGGCAGGCCCAGCTCATGGATGCTCTGACGGACGTCCGGGGTCAGCCCCTCGACCAGCACCCGGCGCTTGCGGCCATCCATGACCTCATTGAACTTCGACGCCTTCAGGCCGGGGGTGCGGCTGAGCAGGGCCTTGCGGGTCTCGGACCGGTTCCAGACATCGGCGGGGTCGAGGAACAGGCTGTAGTGAACGAGGTTGACCGCCAGCAGCTCGCCGTTGCGGTCGACCAGATCGGCTTTGGCCGTGGCCGGAAGCGACATGACGCCGTGATGCTTGCCGGCGCCGGAAAAGGCGGCGGAGAACACCGCGCCACCGGCGATCAGGCCGAACAGGACCGCAAAGAAGGCGAGGACCAGAAGGATGCGGATACGGGCGTCATCCTCGGGACGGCCGGAGGCCTTGGCCCGCTCGAACGCATGCTCGACCCGCCAGAGCCAGTCGACGGCCCAGCGGACGATGCGGGGATAGCGATGCGGCGAGAGGTTCGAGACGGTCATTGGCCGGTCTCCGAGGGGCCAGGGACTGCCGGGGCGTCATTGAGATCAGCGACAACCGGAACGGCGCTGACCTCCTCAAGGGCGGTGTCGGACACCGGCGTCGGGGTCGGCACGGGGCCGGTCGGGGTCTGGCCGGCGGCGACGGCCGGAAGGGAGTTGATGTCCCCTTCACGCATCGGCGACAGCGGCCCCATGCCGAGCACGGTCTTGGCCAGACGCTGCAGACGCTCGGGCTGTTCGAGATGGGCGACTTCGGCCTTGAGCAGGCGGATGCGCTTGCCCTCTTCGTTGATCTTGCGCTCGGTGCGGGCGATCTCGCGGACCTCGCGGCCGGCATAGGCCTTGGCCAGGTTGACCACCAAGGCGATCACCACCAGCACGGCGAAGGCGAGGATGTTGATGGTGCGGAAGCCGCGGGTGCGGTGATTGAACAGGGCGGCGATCATGCGGACGCCTCCCAGACCGGCGCCTCGGTCCGGATCGCGGCCCGCAGCTTGGCCGACCGGGAACGGGGATTGACCGCGCTCTCGGCGTCGGCCGCCTGACGGGCGCCGTTGAACTGCAGCTTGAAGGACGGAGCCGCCCCCGCTTCCCGCGGCGGCGCGTGGCGCGAGCCGCCGGGGGTGCGGCCGGCGCGCTCGGACAGGAAGGCTTTTACGATGCGGTCTTCGAGGGAATGGAAGGTGACGACCGCCAGACGACCGCCCGGCTTCAGAATGCGCTCCGCAGCGAGGAGACCAGCCTCAAGCTCGGCCAGCTCTTCGTTGACGGCGATGCGAAGGGCCTGAAAGGACTTGGTGGCGGGGTGGGTCTTGGCGCCGCGGCGACCGCCCAGGGAACGCTCGATGACCTCGGCCAGATCCAGGGTGCGGGTGAAAGGCGTCTCGGCGCGGCGACGCAGGATGAAGCTGGCGACCCGGCGGCTTTCGCGCTCCTCGCCATAGACAAAGAAGATCCGGGCCAGCTCTTCCTTTTCGAGGGTGTTGACCAGATCGGCGGCGGTCGGACCGTCGGCGCCCATCCGCATGTCGAGCGGACCATCGCGCATGAAGGAAAAGCCGCGATCGGCCTCGTCCAGCTGCATTGAGGAGACACCCAGATCGAGGGTCACACCCTCGACGGAGGCGTCGCCCAGAACCGTGGCCATGGCGGAAAAGCGGTCTTCGACAAGACGAAACCGGCCACCCTGCTCCAGGGGGCCGGCGAAGCGGCGGGCGGAGGGGTCGCGGTCGAAGGCGACAACCGTGGCGCCGGTGTCCAGCAGGGCGCTGCTGTAGCCGCCCGCGCCGAAGGTGCCGTCGACCATGGTGTCGCCCGGGCCGGCGGCAAGCGCCTCCAGAACCTCGGGCAACATCACCGAGATATGGGGAATGCCGGGGGCGCTCATTCGGGCTGACCCAGCTTCTGCGCCCGCTGCGCCGCGCGCAGGGACGCCAGACCCGCGCGGGCGCCTTCGCGGGCCGCCGAACGACGAGCCTGGAAGGCTTCGCGGGACCAGATCTGGAAACGCTCGCCAAGCCCGACGATGACCACCCAGTCGGTCAGGCCGAACTGATCGCAGAGTTGGGCCGGCAGGGTGATGCGGCCCGCGTCGTCGAAGGCCATGCGGGCCAGACCGCCGTGGATGGAGAACTCCAGGTCCGACCGCAGCGGGTCGCCGAAGGGCAGCTCGTCGATCAGGGACTGGTAACGATCGAACAACGGCTTTCCGCCACCCTCGATGCAGTCGAACTCGATGGAGGGAAAGCAGAACACGCCGTCGAAAAGACCTGAGAGGGCGGCGCGAAACTCCAGCGGCACGCCAAGGCGCCGCTTTGCATCCAGCTGCTTCTCGAAGGTCGAGAAAAACACCGCAGACCCGCCCTGTTCGCCCCTGAGGACCGCCCCTCAAATCACCGTCGCGCGACCCCGCGCCCAGTGCGTTTGGGTTAACATGGGAGCAACTGGGAGACAATGGGACGCGATGCCTCACATAGAGATTCACCACAGATTCAACGGCATTGTTTGCCGCGTTGGTTAATGATTTCCATCCATCAACAGAACATACATGGAACCTGTTAAGTATTGTGGGGAAGATCGGGGAGAACATCCCGCGCCGGGATGGGGCTGTCAGGAAAGGTGGATCAGATGGCCTGTAAGCCGGGTTCTGTTCCCGTCCTTGCGAACGGGCGACGATCATTCCTCTGGACCGCCCCTTGCGGAACGGTTCTCGCGACCAACCCGGGCGCCTCGGACCGGAGACGGTCCTGCCGGAAGTATCCGTCCGAAGACGGACTTATCAGGCGCGGCGCCCCTATTCGGTCTTGCTCCAGGCGGGGCTTGCCATGCCGGACCTGTCACCAGGCCCGCGGTGGGCTCTTACCCCACCCTTTCACCCTTACCCTCGCCGAAGCGAAGGCGGTTTGCTTTCTGTGGCGCTATCCCTGGGGTCACCCCCGGCGGGCGTTACCCGCCGCCTTGTCACCGTGGAGCCCGGACTTTCCTCGACGCTTGCGCGCCGCGACCGCCCGGCCATCTGATCCGCGCGGAGGAATGGGGGTTTGTCCGAGTCCGGTCAAGCGAAAGCCCGACTGACGGACGCCAGAGCAGGGCTTTGCTGGTCGCGCGTTTGATCCGATGCCGGTTCCCACCAATCGGAACGCCCTCTAGCCGACCTGAACGCCGCGCTCCTGGAGCTTTGCCTTCAGCTTGCGAACGTCGGGAGCCATCAGGAAGCCGTAGGAGACGCAGCCGTCCTTGGTATGGACGGCGTGATGGATGCGGTGGGCCTGGATCAGCCGCTTCCAATAGGCGCTGCGGGCCTTCGGCATCGGGAAGCGGCGATGCACCAGGCCATCGTGGAAGAGGAAGTAGATGGCGCCGTAGGTGGTGATGCCCAGCCCGACCGGCAGCATCCAGGGCACGCCGTGGACGCCGAGATAGATGCCGACGATGGCCGGAGCGGCGAAGACCACGGCGAACAGGTCGTTCAGCTCAAAGGCCCCGGTGCGCGGCTCATGGTGCGAGCGATGCCAGACCCAGCCCCAGCCATGCATGACATAGCGATGGGTGACCCAGGCGAAGCCCTCCATGAAGAGGACGGAGCCGAGATAGAGGGCGATGTAGATCAGGGTCTGGATCATGGTCCTAGCGGCGCACGAGGCGGGTCGTCAGATGGGCGATCATCAGCCCGGCCAATCCGACGCCAATGAGCACGCCCCAAGCAGGATACAGCGCCTGCCACTCCGCGTCGCGCCAAAGCAGCGCCTGATAGGTCTCAATCACCCAGGCGTGAGGCGTGAACCAGCCCAGAGACTGCAGCCACGGCGGCATCAGGAAGCGCGGCACCATGCTGCCCCCGACCGCGGCGAGGATGAGGATCAGGAAGGTGGAGACCATCTGCGCCTGCTCACGCGTACGGGAGAGCGACACCACCCCCATGGCCAGACCCGCTGCGCAGGCCGAGGAGGCTAACGTGGTCAGGCCCCAGGGGATCAGATGCGCCTTGACCGGAACGTCATAGATGACCTGGGCGACCAGGAAGATGGCGGTGGCCTGGAGACCGCACTGCAGGATCAGGAACAGGAACTTGCCATTGATCACCGGCGTCATCCCGGCCGCGCCGGCGAGCAGGCGGTCGGACACGCCCGCCTGCCGCTCCTCGATCATGGTCATGGCCACATGCATGGCCGAGAACAGGGCGAAGAGGATGGTCACCGCCCCGGCGTAGTAGACGATGGTGCCCCTGCCCTTCTTCGCCCCGGCGATCTCTTCCAGGGTGAACATCTCCTGGGTCCGCATCGGTGGTTTGCCCGCCTTGGCATCGGCCTCGACCATGCCGACGATGGTCTTCGCCTGACGCTTCTGTTCGGGCGACAGGGGGGCATAGACAGGGCCGGCGAGATCAAGGGTCTTGGCCAGCATGACATCGGGCAGATGCTCGGCCAGAGCCGTCTGGACCCGGCCTTGCGTCAGGGGTGAGGCCATGGCGCGGGTCGGGTCGGTGATGACCAGATAGGGCGCGCCGGAGGCGGCCGGGTCACTGACGATGACCAGACCGGCGTCGGCCTTGCCCGCCCGCACCTGCCTGCGCACGGTTCGCGGGGTAGAGGGATTGGCCCGGCGGGCGCGCAGCTGGGGATCCTTGAGCAGGGCCTCGATCAGACGCTCGGAGGCCGGGGTGTTGGCCTGGTCGCTGATTTCCAGCCGCAGGCGGACATCCTCGCCCGAGGCGCCGGCGAAGACGGTGGCGAAGATGACGAACACCAGCGGCGGCAGCAGGAAGGTCATGGCCAGGGCGGCGCGGTCCCGCACCATGGCCAGAAACATCACCCGGAACATGGCCAGCATCATGAGGTGGGCTGCCAGTCCGCGACGAGGGTGAAGAGGTTCTGAAGAGATGGCTGACGCACGCGGATCTCGCGCGGATGCAGGCCTGACGCTCGCAGGGCCGCGTCCAGCCTGGCGGCGGCGGCGTAGCCCCCGGCGTCGAGGCGGGACCAGAGGTTGGTCGCGCCGCGGCGTTCGAGGCCGGCGCCGGAGAGGACGATCTCCTCGCCGGTGTCTGGATCCTCTGACAGCTGAACCAGAATTTCCATCTCCTCGCCGAAGGCCTGGGAGATCAGATGGCGGGGCGAGCCCTCCAGCACCTTGCGGCCCTCGCGCATGAAGCCGACGCGGTCGGCCAGCGTGCCTGCCTGATCGAGGTCATGGGTCACCAGGAGGACGGAAACGCCGGTGTCGCGCAGATCACGGATCACTCCGTCGAGGGCTTCGCGGGCGTCGATGTCGACACCGACGGTGGGCTCGTCGAGGATCAGGAGCTGGGGCTTGTGAAGGATGGCGCAGGCGATGTTGACCCGGCGCTGGTAGCCGCCCGAGAGATGGCGGATGGGCACGTGTTCGCGATCAATCACCCGGGTCAGGTTCATCGCCAGATTGACCGCGCCCTTGAGCGCCTTGCCCTTGACCCCGGCCAGCCGGCCGAAGGTCTCGAGGTTCTCGCGCACCGTCAGATGCCGATAGAGGGCGATTTCCTGGGGCACCAGGCCCAGGGAGGCGCGGCAGACCGGCGTCGACCAGGGGTCCTTGCCGTCCAGCGCCACCTCGCCCCCGGTCAGCCGCAGCCGCCCGCAGATGGCGTGGATCAGGGTCGTCTTGCCGGCGCCGTTGGGACCCAGCAGGGCGTAGATCTCACCGGGCTTGAGCACCAGATCGATGCCGCGCAGCACCTTGCGCGAGCCATAGGCGTGCTCGGCGTTCCAGACGTTGAGAATCGGTCTGTTGTCGGTCACGCGGCGGCCTTCCGGCCTTCGAACAGTCCGCGGGCGTAGCGCAGGGCGCTGTGGCCGGCCCCGGCGTCGGTCAGAGCCGCCTCGGCCGCCGCCAGATAGCCTTCCATGGTCTGGCGCGCGCCGTCGACGCCAAGGCTGGTGATCAGGGTCGGCATGCCGGCGTCCTTGCCGAGATCCTTGCCGTCACCCGCGCCGACGCCGGCGAGGGCCTCGGCGTCGATCAGGTCATCGCGGATCTGGAAGGCCAGACCGATCCGGCGGGCGAACTCGCCGATGGCGGTCAGGCGGCCGTCGTCCACGCCGGCGACGATCGCCCCGGCCTGGGCGGCGATGACCAGCAGGACGCCGGTCTTCTGATGATTGAGCAGGTCGATCTCGTCATTGCTCAGGGCGCCGCCGCGACGGTCGAGATCGCGGCACTGTCCGGCGACCAGACCGCGAAAGCCGACGGCCTCGGAGAGACGAGCGGACAGCTCGACGCGCGCGGCGGGCGGCAGGGCCGTGTCCTCGGCGATCACCCCGAAGGCGCGGTTGAGCAGGCCGACGGCCGCGAGAATGGCGGTGGCCTCGTCAAAGGCCCGGTGGGTGGTGACCTTGCCGCGGCGCAGACCTGCGTCGTCCATCGACGGCAGATCATCGAGAATCAGCGAGGCCGCATGGATCATCTCGCAGGCGCAGGCGACATCGAGCGCGGCGTTGTCGGCGGCGCCGAAGTCGCGGGCGGTCAGCAGGGTCAGGGTCGGGCGGAAGCGCTTGCCGGGGGCCAGCAGGGCGTAGCGAACCGCTCCGGTCAGGCCGGCGGGGCCCTGCCCTTCCGCCGGAACAAGCTGGGACAGCCGACGCTCAACCGAAGCCCGGGTCTGTTCTACCAACTGGATGAAGGTCGCATCGTCCATGCGATACCCCGAAACGCCCCCGAAGCGGACCACCTCATTTGAAGGGCTGTGCGGGGGGCGTCAACCGGCAGCACCTTGAGGGCGGCGCCAGGAGGGTTCAGGCGGTGGCCTCGCCCCACTCGCTCCAGCCCGCAATGCGCGGCGTGCTGGGCAGATACATGGTCTGAAGATCAGTCACGGTGAGGCCCGCGTCCGTCAGGGTGGAAGCCACAGGACGGGTCAGATGGCAGCCGCCGGCCAGGCGCTTCCACACCGGCTCGATACGGCGCTGCCATTTGGCGACGTCGGGGTCGGGCGCAAGACCATGCTCACAGAACAGAAACCGGCCGCCCGGTTTCAGCACGCGCCGCGCCTCGGCCAGGGCGGCGGAGGGCGACTGGACCGTGCAGAGGGTGAAGGTGCAGACGATGCAGTCGAAGCTGTTGTCATCGAAAGGCAGGCTTTCGGCGGAGCCTTCCTGGATATCGACCTTGAGGCCCTCAGGGCGCGGCGCGGCCTGGGCATAGGCGCGCAGTTCAGCGGAGGGATCGACGCCGGAGACGCTGGTGACCTTTGTCGGATCATAGAAGGCCAGGTTCATGCCGCCGCCGATGCCAAGCTCCAGCACCTTGCCGGAGGCCCGGGGGACCACCTTCTTGCGCTGATAGGTGATCGGTTTGGACCCGCAGGCGCAACCGATCAGGCGGGGCATGATGTGGCGGTCGTAGAAACTGGTCATGGCGGGAAGCTGCGCTTTCAGCTTCGCGTGCGCAACCATCTCGCCACAGCCCAGGCGTGGCTTTCGTGGCGCAGCCTGACGACGGCTTCATGCGGGTCTATCCAGACCAGGGTGTGATCGTCCTCGATCTTCAGCGCCTGATCGTCGCCGGTCAGCCGGACCCGGTAAACGCCGCCTTCGTTTTCGACCGGCTCGCCGTCGCTCTTGAGGAACAGCTGGCTGGCGCGGACGATGAGGTCGCCGGGCTCGATGACCAGGCCGGTTTCCTCGCCGAACTCGCGGATCACCGCCTGATGCTCGGTCTCCACGCCGTCGACGGCCCCGCCGGGCAGGTCGTGATAGGTGCGGTCATCGGAGCGCTCCACCCGGACCAGGGCGATCAGACCGTCGCGCTCGCAGATCCCGAACGCCGCCGGACGCAGGCGATAGGCCAGCTCCGGATCGCGAACCCCGAACTCCAGCATCAGTCGGCGCCCAGCATGGCTTCCCACGGATCGGCCTTGCCCGCCTCGACATCGGCGACGCTGACCGCCGGCCAGCCGACCTTGATCGAGGCGCTGTCCCGCCAGGCGAGGATGGTCAGGTCACGCAGTTCGCTGGCCCCGGCGGCGATACGGGTGGTGGCGAAGGCGGCGCCCCGCGCATCGTCACCCTTGAAGGCGCCCTCGCTCCACAGGCTGTAGAGCGGCTCAACCTGGGTCTGGGTGGTCTGGAGATAGCCGATGGTGCGCTTCTCGATCGGGCATTTGCAGTCCTCGAAGGGCCGCATGGCGACGCGGACGCCGTCAGCCTTGACGGTCTGGAAGACGAAGGCGCCCTCGAAGGGACCGTGGATGCGGGCAGTGGTGTAGCCCTTGGGGTTGGGGTAGTCGCCCCAGCCGTTGAAATGGACGGTCGCGTGGAGCGGCTGGGAGCCGTCGCCGACGTAGTGGGCGAACTCTCCAAGGTCGCGGAGGATCAGCTGTTCGCGGCGCTGGCGGTCGGCCTTGTACCAGGCCTTCTGCTTGCCCTTTGCCCGCTTCTCGGCGGCGGAGACGACGCGCCAGTAGCCGAAGTCCTTCACCAGCTGCTGATAGCCGTCGATGATCGAATATTGCAGATAGCCGGCCTGCCAGCTGTCGGTCCCGGCGGCGGCGAGGGCCTTTTCATACTCGGCGCGGGTCGGCTGCAGATCGGTCAGCAGCGGGCCGCCGAGGATCTTGCCGTCATCGCCGATGTCGACAAAGTGGGCCGGGTCGCGGTCGGAGTCGTGGATCTTGCCGGCGCCCTTCCAGCGGTCAGGCTCGCGGGCCAGCTCGCCCATGGCGGCGATCGTCTTCTTGTTGCGCAGGAAGGCCGGCAGCTCGGCCGGCAGGGCCTCGACGGCCAGCATGCCGATCATCCGGTGGCCTGTGTTGCCCCAGGCCACGGCCTGGGTGACGGCCAGTCCGCCAATGCAGAGGGCGACGGCGGCGAGGGAGACGCGCTTGAGAGTGATCATGTTCAGAGCCAGGTGGTGATGGAGTCGAGGGGCTTTCTAAGCCTTGCGAAGCGCGGAGTCTTGGCGCCTTCGGCCGGGTAGCCGGTTACAACGATCAGATAGGGCTTTTCGGTGGCGGGACGTCCGCAGATCTCATTGAGAAACCCCATCGGCGCGGGGGTGTGGGTCAGGGTGGCCAGGCCGGCCTGCTGCAGGGACGCGAGAAGCAGCCCGGTGGCGATGCCGACAGATTCGTTGAAGTAGTAGGCCTTGCGGTCCTCGCCCGGCAGAGCGCCGGCGCGGCGCTGGGCGAAGATGACGATCAGCCATGGGGCGATCTCGAGAAACGGCTTGTCGGGATCGGTGCCCAGGGGCGCCAGCGCCTCCAGCCAGGCCTCCCCGGCCTTGCCGGCGTAGAAGGCCTTTTCCTCGTCCTCGGCGGCCTCGCGGATGCGGGTCTTGATCGCCGGGGAGCCGACAACCGCAAAATGCCACGGCTGAAGATTGGCGCCGCTGGGGGCGGAGGCGGCGGTCAGCAGGCAGGTCTCGATCAGATCGCGCGGGACCGGACGATCAGAGAAGTCGCGGACGGTGCGACGACGGCTCATCACCTGGCGAAAGGCCTCGGCCCGGGCCTGCATGGCGGCCGGCGGCGTCTCCTCAAGGTCGAGAGGATCGAGGACAAAGGCTCTCGGATCGTCGGTCGTCATGTGATGCCCAGGGCTGACTCCACGCGCCCGATCCAGGCCTGGATCGCCGGATAGTCCGACAGATCAAAGCCGCCTTCGTGCGCCACCCGGGTGTAGGCGACGAGGGCCACGTCCGCCAGTGTGACGCTGGTCCCGACGAGGAAGCCGCCGGACTTGAGCGCCATCTCCATCCGCGACAGGGCGCTCCTTCCCCGCTCGACGATCCGGGGCTCAAGGTCGCTGGCCGGCTGGCCGAGATAGGCCATCTGGAACCGGGCCACGGCGACATAGGGCTCGTGGCTGTACTGCTCCCAGAACAGCCATTCCAGCATCTTGGCCCGGTCGTAGGCGTCGGCGGGAATCAGGGATGAGCCTTCAGCAAGATAGAGGATAATGGCGTTGGACTGGGCCAGCGCCCGACCATCCTCCAGCACCACCAGAGGAACCTGTCCGGCAGGATTGCGGGCCAGAAAATCAGGCGTCCGGCTGCCACCCTTGAGGACGTCGGTCTCGACCCAACGATACGGCAATTCAAGGTGTTCGGCGGTCCACTTCACCTTCAGGCAGTTACCCGAGATGCTGTCGCCGTAGATGGTGATACTCATCAAATCTCTCCATCGAAATCCGGGACGGGTTGCCAATGCCCCCGTCCCTCTATAGCAACCGCGCCCACGACCTCGAGAAACGACACGGGAGGGTGGCTCATGAAGCGCACCTCGTTATGCCTCGCGGCGCTGGCCTTCGGGCTGGTTGCAAGCCACACCTCGGCCCAGACTCCGGTCCGCGCCACCGCTGATCCCATCGCCGATCTGATCGCCCGCTCGACCCTTGAGGCCGGGGCGGCCAAGGACGGACGCGACTTCGGAACGATGGCCCCGATCGCCGATGACCAGGTCCAGATCACGACACCGGGCATCGACGAAACCAACGCCGACTGGACGATGAAGGTCACCCTTTATCACGCCGGCGGCGGTGGCGCGGGCGCGCGCGACTCGCTGGGCTGCGCGGTTGTTCCGATGCGCACGGCGGCGGTCGACCCCCGGGTGGCGCCGCGCCGCAGCCTGCTGTTCATTCCGGCAACGGTCGGTCTGGAAATGCCCGACGGCAGCAGCCACGACGGCTACTGGTACGCCTCCGACACCGGCGGCTCGGTCAAGGGCGCGATCATCGACCTGTTCACCGGTCATGGCCGGGGCTCGATGAAGCCGCTGATGAAGTTCAACACCCGCAAGGTCGCGGTGATCAAGGCCGGCACCTTCACCGGCTGCCCGAAGGCCGGCAGCCGGGTGGCCAGCCGCTAGAGCAGGCGCTCGCCTTCTCTCCAACAGCCGTATCCCGCAGATCGGGATGTATCGCCGATCAGACACGGACAAGCCGTTCGCGCGCTTTCGCCAGGCTCTTCGAATTGGAACGGATCATCAGGAACCGGCCCGACCATTCGCCGGGAACCGTCCAGCGTCCCTCGATCTCGGTCCGGTCGTTCGACAGTTCCCCCTGATAGCGGACCAGATGGTTCCAGCCGCCGGTCCCGTCATAGGTCTTGTCGAAGTAGACGGTCGAGCCCTCGCGCTCGCCGTCAATCATGGCGAACAGGGTTCCGGTTGAACCGTCGTAGAACAGACCCTCTTCATGGGTGGTCCCGCTCAGAAACGGGCCGGCCTCCAGCAAGGTCGCAACGAACGCGCCCGGCTCCTCAAAGCCCGGGTAGGTGAACAGACCGTGCCAGACGCCAGTCAGATTCTCCTTGCCGCTCGCATTGTCCGACATGCCTGTCCCCGAGAGTTCGCAGGGCCGATTAGCACGCAGGGCGTGCATCGTCATCACCGCGGCAGACGCCGACCGGCAGCCTAGATGCCGCCGCCGACGTTGGTCGGGGAGACGTTGGCGCGGGCGACGTGGATGCCGCACTCGGTCTTGTCCTGACCGGCCCAACGACCGGCGCGGACGTCCTGGCCCTCCTCCACCGGGCTGGTGCAGGGCCAGCAGCCGATCGAGGGGAAGCCCTGGGCGACCAGCGGATGGGCCGGCAGGTTGTGTTGCGCGACATAGGCGTCGAGGTCGGCCTTGGCCCAGTTGGCCAGGGGATTGAACTTCACCTGATGGTCAGCCTGCTCGACGACCGCCAGACGCAGGCGATCACCGCCGTGGAAGCGCTTGCGGCCGGTCAGCCAGCCATCGAAGCCCTGAAGGGCGTTATCCAGCGGAATGACCTTGCGGATGTTGCAGCAGGCGTCGGTATCGGTCTTCCACAGGTTGGCGTCCGGGTCGGTGACGGCCAGATCCTGAAAGCGCGGACGCAGGTCGCGGACATCGGTCAGGCCCAGATCGCGGGTCAGTTGCTTGCGGTAATCAAGGGTCTGGCCAAACAGCATGCCGGTGTCGAGGAAGAGAACAGGGATGTCCTTCTTCACCTGGGCGGCCAGATGCAGCAGCACAGCGGACTCGGCCCCGAAGGACGAGACCAGGGCCAGCCGGTCGCCATAGGCGGCCACCGCGGCTTCAATGATTTCAGTCGGATGGGCGTCGCGCAGCGCCGCATCCAGGGACGCGGCGTCGGTCGGGCGCTCGAGTTGGTCAAAGGCCATCAGCCTCTCTCCTCGAAAGCCGGCGCACGGCCATCAGCCGCGCGCTGGTAAACATGCCGGAAACGGCCGGCAGCCCGGGCCCAGTCCTCAACCGTCGCGCCATCGGACGGCGCGAACGCGTCGAAGCCGCAGCGGACCATGAACATCGCCTGCTCGCGCAGGACATCACCGACGGCGCGCACCTCGCCGCCAAAGGCCAGACGCTGGCGCAGGAGGCTGGCGGTGGTGAAGGCGCGGCCATCACGGAATTTCGGGAAGACCACCGCGACAAGGGCCAGGCGCGGGAGGTCATAGGCCAGATCCTCGACCGCCTCATCGGCGGCGATCCGCACCCCGACCGACCGGCCGGCGGTGACCAGGGCGTCGCCCTCGGCCTGGAAGCGGGTCAAGGACAGGATGACCGGACCGTCCGGAATGGCGTCCTCGTCGGCGACGTCGATGAACAGGTCTTCGGCGGCCTGGAAACCGGCGTCGGTCAGCTTAATGAGCGTCGACATAGACGGCCTCCTTGAACGGGGTCATTCCGGTGCGGCGGAAGGTGTCGAGGAAGCGCTCGCCGTCCTGGCGGATGGCGAGATAGGCCTCGACCATGCGGTCAACGGCGTCGGCGACCTTGTCGGCGGGCAGGGCCGGGCCAAGGATCGAGGCCAGGCTGGCGTCTTCGGCGCCCGAGCCGCCAAGGCTGAGCTGGTAGAATTCCTCGCCCTTCTTGTCGACGCCGAGCACGCCGATGTGGCCGACGTGGTGGTGGCCGCAGGCGTTGATGCATCCGCTGATCTTGACCTTCAGCTCGCCAACGTTCTCGGCCCGGTCGGGATCGGCGAAGCGTTCGGCGATCGACTGGGCGACCGGGATGGCGCGGGCGTTGGCCAGGGCGCAGTAGTCGAGACCCGGGCAGGCGATGATGTCGCTGATCAGGCTGATGTTGGGGGTGGCCAGACCGACGGCGTCCAGCCCGCGCCAGACCGCCTCGATATCGTTGAGCGCGACATGCGGCAGCACGAGGTTCTGCTCGTGGGTGACGCGGATGTCCGACAGGCCGTAGCGCTCGGCCAGATCGGCGACGACATCCATCTGCTCGGCGCTGGCATCGCCCGGGGTTGCCCCCGGCGCCTTCAGCGAGATCTCGACGATGGCGTAGCCCGGCTGCTTATGCGCCTTGACGTTGTTGCGGACGAACCGGGCGAAGGCAGGATGGCCGGTCTTCGCCGCCTCGAAGGCGTCGGATCGCGGCGGCAGGGTATCGAAGTTGACCGCCGTGAAGCTGCCGCGGATGCGGGCCAGCTCGGTGTCCGGCAGGTCCGCCGCCGTCCCGATCTTCAGCCACTCTTCCTCGACCTGGCGGGCGAACTCTTCGGCGCCAAGGCTGGCGACCAGGATCTTGATCCGGGCCTTGTAGATGTTGTCGCGGCGGCCGTGGCGATTGTAGACGCGCAAGACCGCTTCCAGATAGCTGATCAGCCGGGAGGCGGGCAGATGAGGCTTGATGGTGGGAGCGAGATAGGGCGTGCGCCCCTGCCCTCCGCCAACCATCACCTCGAAACCCAGATCGCCGTCAGGCCCGCGCTGGACCTTCAGCCCGACGTCATGGGCCCGGGCGGCGGTGCGGTCGGCGTCAGCGGCGGTCACCGCGAACTTGAACTTGCGCGGCAGGAAGCTGAATTCCGGATGCAGGGTCGACCACTGGCGGATGACCTCGGACCAGACGCGCGGGTCATCAACCTCCTGGGCCGTGGCCCCGGCGTAGGGGTCGGAGGTGACATTGCGGATGCAGTTGCCGCTGGTCTGGATGGCGTGGAGGTCGACGCCGGCCAGATGGTCGAGAATATCGGGCGTATCGCCCAGCCTGACCCAGTTGAACTGGATGTTCTGACGCGTGGTGAAGTGGCCATAGCCCTTGTCCCAGGTGCGGGCGATGTGGGCGAAGGCGCGGAACTGGTCGGGCTTCAGCGACCCATAGGGGACGGCGACCCGCAGCATGTAGGCGTGAAGCTGCAGATACAGGCCGTTCATCAGCCGCAGGGGCTTGAACTGGTCTTCGGTCAGCTCGCCGGCCAGGCGGCGGGCGACCTGGCCGCGAAACTCGGCGGCCCGGTCAGCGAGGAATTCGCGGTCGATCTGATCGTAAAGGTACATGGCGTTACTTCCTGCGGATCAGGTCGACGCGGCCCGTCGAGCGGGCGGCGCCGGTGGCGGCCTGCAGGGCGGCGATGGCGTCGCCGCCTTCGGCCTGCTTGCCGTGGTCCGGTTCATTGGTCGGGCCAAGCGCCCGGATGCGTTCGCGGTAGCTGACCGGGGCCGGGCCGGCGGGGCCCTGGTCGACATCGATCAGATAGGCGTCAACGACGATGGTCGTCTGGGTCTTGCCGGCGGCGGCGGCGTCTTCGGCGGCGGCGTCGTCAGCCTCGAACAGGTCGGCGTCGGAGAAGCGCTCGACCCACTGGCCGGCGCGCCAGAAGACGACCTCGCCATCGATCAGACGGTTGGCGGTCAAGGCTTTCATCAGAGGCTCCCCAAACGGACGGAGGCGGAGACCGACAGGTCGGCGCCCTGCGCAACCGGCAGGTCCCTCGCCGTCGCCAGCGCCATGGCCTCACCGACCATCAGCAGGGCCGGGCCGGACAGGCCTTCGACCGCGACAGCCAGGTCGCCCAGGGTGGTGGGGATGCGTTGCTCGTCGGACCGGCTGGCGTTGACCACGACCAGGGCCGGGGTGGCGGCGCTGCGTCCGGCGGCGGTCAGACGGTCGGAAATCACCGGGGCGGTGCTGAGCCCCATGTAGATGACCACGGTCTGGTTGGCCCGAGCCAGGGCCGTCCAGTCCAGGTCAGGCTCGCCATGGGCGGCGTGGCCGGTGACGAAGGTGACGGCCTGGGCCGACCCCCGGTGGGTCAGGGGCGCGCCGGCCGAGGCGCTGGCGGCCAGGGCGGCGGTGACGCCGGGAACGACATGGCACTCAAGCCCGGCCTCGCGGCAGGCGGCAAGCTCCTCGCCGCCACGACCGAAGATGAAGGGATCGCCGCCCTTGAGCCGGACGACGGTCAGCCCCTGAGTCGCCAGGGCGACCAGCAGCTGGTTGATGTCGTCCTGCGGCAGGGTGTGGCGGCTCTTGCGCTTGGCCACATCGATCAGCCGGGCCGAGGCGGGGGCCAGGGCGAGAATATCTGACGACACCAGACCATCATGGACGATGACATCGGCCTTACCGATCACCCGCGCCGCCTTCAGGGTCAGAAGGTCGGGGTCGCCGGGGCCGGCGCCGACCAGCCAGACCTCACCCGGACGGACGGCGGACTGGTCCAGCAGAACCAGGCGGCGGGTCGGGGGCGGGATGCGGGTAGGCCGGGACATGTGGCGTTAGCTTCTCTATAAGGGCAAATCGCGGACAGGACGGGCTACGGAGCGCCCGCCCTGTCCGGCATCCACTGGCGAAAAGGGCCATTGCGCCACCGGACGCTTGCAAACTGGGGTTGGCGAGGCCACTTCGCAAACTAGGACTTCTGCCGGGGCGTTCAGGAAAACTAGGATGGAAAAACCCGCTGATCACCGGCGCCGATTGCCGCCTCTGAACGCGCTGCGCGCCTTCGAGGCCGCGGCCCGTCATCTCAATTTCAGTCGCGCTTCCGAAGAGCTTTCGGTGACGCCGGGAGCCGTCTCCCAGCAGATCCAGAACCTGGAGGATTATGTCGGCGCGGCGCTGTTCAAACGCACCCCCAAGGGCCTGCTGCTGACCGATGCGGCCCAGACCGCCCTGCCCGCCCTGCGCGAGGCCTTTGACCGGCTGGCCGAGGCCGCCAGCCTGCTGACCGCCGCCGTCGACGGCCGGCGACTGACCCTGACCGCCGCCCCGAGTTTCGCCGCCAAATGGCTGGTGCCGCGCCTGGGCAAGTTCGAGGCGAAACATCCGCAGGTCGATGTCTGGCTGTCGGCCGGGATGGAGGTCGTCGACTTCGCCAGCAACGAGGTTGATCTGGCCATCCGCTATGGCGGCGGACGCTATCCCGGGCTGGAGGTCATCCGGTTGATGAGCGAGACGGTGATCCCGGTGATCAGCCCCAGCCTGCTGGCGGAAAACCCGCTGGCCGATCTGTCGGACCTCAAGCACCACATCCTGCTGCACGACGGCTCGCCGGACGCCGATGACAGTTGTCCCGACTGGGCGATGTGGCTGGCGGCGCGGGGCATCAAGGATGTCGACGGCGCGCGGGGCCCGCGCTTCAACCAGTCCAGCCTGGTGATCGAGGCGGCGGTCGGCGGTCGCGGCGTGGCCCTGGCCAAGCGCACCCTCGCCCAGGCCGACCTCGATGCGGGGCGTCTGGTGACGCCAATTCAGATCGCCACGGCGGTGGACTTCGCCTATTACGTCGTCCATCCCAAGACCAAGGGACGACTGCCGCAGGTCAAGGCTTTCGTCTCCTGGCTTATGGAAGAGGCGGCCGCTCACGAAGCCGCCCTCCAGACCCTCGACAACGGCGCAGGTATCTAGAGTTCTTCATGCCCAAAGATGTTTCCGTTCAGGTCGACGAGCGCGTCGCCCCTCTCGACTGCACGACGATGGCGGAGGTCCGGGTCGGCGTTGATGCGCTGGACCGGGCGCTGGTCCAGCTGCTGGCCGAGCGTCAGGGCTATATGGACGCCGCCGCCCGCATCAAGCCGCATCGCGGCGTGGTTCGCGATGTGCCGCGAATCGAGGACGTGGTCGCCAAGGTCAAGGCCGCCGCCACGGACGCCGGCCTGTCGCACGCCATCGCCGAGCCGGTGTGGCGGACCCTGGTCGACCGCTGCATCGCCTATGAGTTCAATGTCTGGGATCAGACCCGCGACAAGGACTGACCGGGTCTAGCCCTTGAGCGACTTCAGCACCTGTTCGTGCTGATAGGCGGCGACATCCATCAGCGCCGCATCGATGGCGGCGTGGAGCGCCGGCAGCACCCCCGCCCCGTCCCGCTCCGCCCGCTCGCAGACATCACCCAGCGCATGGGCGCCGATTCCCCGGGCCGCGCCCTTGATGGTGTGGACGGCGTCGCGCCAGCCGGGGTTATCCGGCGCCAGCATCCGCGACCAGATGGCCGCCTGTTCCCGGAACAGATTCAGCACCTCTTCGATGACCCCCGCATCCCCGGCCGCGAAGCCTTCGAGATAGGGAAAATCGACCGCGCCGGTAATGTCTCGTTTCGCCACGAATACCGCCTTGCGTCCTGATAATTTTCGACTATGTTCCGCGCCCTTGCCGCCGGGCATACTTTAGGTCCGGCAGAGCGGGCGCATAGCTCAGTTGGTAGAGCAGCTGACTCTTAATCAGCGGGTCGTAGGTTCGAATCCTACTGCGCCCACCATCATTAGACGATTGATTTCATTGCCCTTTTAGGGCCAAGAGGGTTAACCCTTGGTTTATATTGGGTTCCAGCTATGGGTTCCAGTTGGCTCGCCCGGGCTATTAGAAACTCAATAAGTCCCTTCCGGCCTGACAGTGCGGCGTAAAGCGGGATCGATTCGGGTGACATTCCTCTGTCAAAGTCGGTCCAGAATATTCGCAGCGAGCCTGAAACCGCTGAATCGGCGCGGTGCCTGTCACGAAAGTCGACAGTGTGGAATGACGCGACAATCTCGCCGTCGACAGGAAGCATGACAGCTCCCGAGTAAAATCCAGGATTTTATTGGAATATTTTCGACCCCTACAGGTTGTGAGCGGGAAAAATAGGCCAGGAATTTATTTCAGGGGCCTGGCCTGGCGCCAGGTCGCACCCCGGACGGTCGTCGTTGACCTGCCGTATTGACACGATTGCGTTGGTCGACCGGCGCTGCCGGAATTATTGCGTCCTCAATTTGCGAAAGCGTCGGCGGAGGACCCGCCTGTCCCGGCGCGACGGGTGAACCGTAGTCGTACACCACGACCAGCACCGGCCTGTGGCCATCGCCGTTCGACCTCTTAGTCATTCGCGCGCCCCGCTTTCTTCACCAAGCGGTGAGTGGCGGACGTCGGGCCGCTCCTTACATGGACATCTTCGGCTAACGGGGACCGACGCGTTTCTTCCAGAAGTTCAGCCCACAGGTCCAGCGCCTCCTTCCGCTGGTCAAACATCTCGTTGCGTCCGTAGACCCGGGAGATCGTTGAAGTGGTCGAGGCGCCAACGTGATTGAGGCACCGATCGGCGACGGCGGGGTCAATGTTCAGCGTGTCACAGGCGGCGGTCGCGAAGGCTCTGCGCAGATCATGCAGACGCCATGGCTCCATTGGCGTTGGGCGCCCTGCCCTCTTTCGCTCGACGGCAATGACCAAATCGACTCGCCGCTTGGCTCTGGACCAGCCAGATACGGACGACAAGCCTGTGGTCGTAAAGAGGTAGGGGCCGGCAGCCGTGCGAGCGTTCAAAGCCCGCTCAACCACTTGGCGGGCCCCTGCACTAAGCGGAACCCTGATCACTCGTCCGTTCTTCGAGCGACTTGCCGGCAGCGTCCAGCAGCCCCCCAGAGAGCCGGCCGGCAGGTCCAGTTCGCCTAAGGAGATGGACCCAACCTCATCGCGTCGCGCGGCGGTCAGCATCAACAGCTGGATCGCATGGCCGAAGGGGTAGCCGATTACGTCGGCAGCCCTCCAGATTTCTACAAGCTCGGTCACGCTTGGTGTCCGCTCGCGCGACACTTCACAAACGACCTTGGGCACCCCGATGGCCGGGTTGCTTTCAAGATATCCTCGGCCAAGGCTCCAGGAAAAGAAGGCCTTGGCATAAGCGAGCATCCGGTTTGCGTGAACTGGCGCGGTCTCGGCCACTTTATCGATGGCCAGCACAATGTCCCGGCGGGTGAGGGTCTCCGCATCGCGGTGTCTCAGATCCTTGAACAATGCGGTCAGAGCCAGCTTGACGCCATGCCCGCGCTTGAGCTGCGAGAGGCGTCTTCGGCTGTACTGCTCAAGCAATGTGCCCAAGGTTATCGGACCGATCTGCTCTGGATCGGAGCCGGCCAGCTGCGCTCGAAGCGCCCTCGCACTGGCTCTCGCCGCGGCTATTCCCACCGTTGGCCACTCCCCCAGCGGCACTCGGAGGCGAACGGATGGTGTCTTTCTGATGAGAACAGACCATCTCGCCGAGCGGGAAGTGACCCGCAATCTCAGCCCAGGTTCGGGACCATCAGTCAGCTCCACCCGCAGCGTGCTCTTGGCGGCGTCCATGGCCGCCTGGATGTGGTCTTCTGTAATAGGCGCGATCAATCGCTACTCCTTCTTGGTTGAAAGGAGCGAACTAAGCGGTACCCGCCGGGCCCGCTTAGTGTTCAGGAATTTGCTCGGCGATCGCCGAAGGGCCGCAAGGCCTGTTCTCAGCCTCGACTAGCGTTGGCTAAGAATTCTAGCTTGTTTGGAATTTTGTCTGCTCCGCGCTCAGTGAACGCTTGGCATCGACAGTTCTGTATGTAGCGATTTCTTATAATCATGCAAGGCGTCGCGAAGCAAAACGTTCCACGCCCTCAAGAGATTCGATTTTTCCCAGGCTATTTCCTTCAATGGACCTTGCATCAGGTCCATCGCGGTCTCCTTGCGATTGAGACTGGCCTGGATGATCCCTTCATCGACGTCCAACCCAACATCGTAGACGATGCGGCCAAATGACGAGGATATGTCTCGCAAGGCCCAATGGGCCATCGGCTCAATACCTCGCTCCTGCCTGGCGTAGGCGATCGCGAGATCAAGCTCCGCTTTCGCATGCGGCCAGGCCGAGCGTTGGTCGCGGCCAGTGGATGAGAAAACGCGCTGTGATGGACACCTTCGCTTGGCGGCCAAGGCCAGGCAAACCTGCTCCTCCGCGAGGCTATGCAAGCTGACATGGAATGGCATGCCCGTTGATTTGCAAGCGGATGGAGCTCTCCAGACTGGTGTGGGTTCGCCTAAATCCAGCTCCTCTTCCATCATCGCTGAAATGGCTTGCATTGGCGCCATTGTGGCGATCAGGAATCGCGTCGCCATACCAAACGGGAAGCCCAACCGGCCAGCTGAGTGGTAGATTTCAGCCACTTCCTCGATTGAGAGAGTTCGACGGTCCGATCGGCCGTGACGCCAGGCCGGTTTGGTCTGGAGATATTGGCCCCAGTCGTCGTCTGCGTAGCCGACTTCCTGCGCCCACCGGAACATCTGTCGAATCGCTACCAGGGCTCGTTCCGCAATTGCCGGCGCCGACTCCCGCAGCTCTTCCAATATTTCGTCCAGGTCGAAGGGCGCGAACTCGTCAATTCGCTGATCCATCAACGGCCCAAGGCATTTACGGATTTGCGCGCCAGTCAAGGCACCGGAGACCAGCCGGTCTAGCCTCTCTCTTTCATGAGCGTCCACCAATTGGGCTATCGTAACCACCCTATTGGAGGATCGCTCCCAGAAGACCGCGTTGGCCCTTTCGCAGGCCTCACAGGCCGCGTGGAGATCCAGGCTCGACAAGGGTCCCAGTGTCTCGCCGGCGGCGGAACCTCGCTCGATCCGCCAAACCGCGTCGGCAGATGCAAAGTCGGCGACCAGGCCGTCGTTTCCCACGGAAAGCGGTCCACGCCGCACTCCCATGGCACGCTGGCGAATGATTTCTTCCAGGAGAGTGTCGGTTGTCGGCGAATAATGCCGGGAAGCAGGCACGGGTCATCTCCGATTGATGATCCCAGTACCGATGACGATCCTTAATACTTTTCCACTCCCCTAGCGAAACGCCTGCGACGTAAATCCCGCGGTCGCACGATCAGACATTAGTTCATCGCTCTGAGGCCGCCAGAAAAAACAGTCAGCGCCGAGCCTCGCGACCTCGATCGCGAACCGTCGGGCTAGCGGCCGGCGTCGTTCAGCCGCGGCAGGTGCTCGGCATGCCAGGCCCACGCCGTCTTGACGATATCCTCGAGGTTAAACTGCGGCTCCCAGCCCAACACCGTCCGCGCCTTCTTGTTGTCCGCCACCAGCACCGCCGCGTCACCAGCCCGGCGCTCGGTGGTCTTCACAGGAAAGGGCTTGCCGCTGACCGCCTCAATGGCGCGGATCAGTTCGCGCACCGAAGTCCCTGTCCCGGTCCCCAGGTTGATCGCCTCGCTCTTGCCGCCGTCCAGCAGGTAACGCAGCGCCCGGACATGGGCGTCGGCCAAGTCAAGCACATGCACATAATCGCGCACGGCCGTGCCGTCGCGGGTGTCATAGTCTGTCCCGAACAGGGTGAACCCCGCCCGCCGCCCCAGCGCCGCATCAATGGCCAGCGGGATGGCATGCGTCTCCGGCTCATGCCGCTCGCCGATCCGCCCTTCCGGATCGGCCCCGGCGGCGTTGAAATACCGCAGGCAGACTGACCGGAACCCCATCCAGCGGTCGTATTCCGCCAGCGCCTGCTCGACCATCAGCTTGCTGCGCCCGTAGGGGTTTACGGGTTCCTGCGGATGGGTCTCGTCCAGAGGCAGCCGGGCGGGCTCGCCATACGTGGCGCAGGTCGAGGAGAAAACGAAAGCCTGCACGCCATGCTTTTGGGCCATATCGATCAGACCGAGCGAGCCGGCCACATTGGTACGGAAAAAGGCCCCCGGCCGCAGGACCGATTCTCCGACCTCGATCAGCGCCGCGAAATGGATGACCGCCGCCGGCCTGTGTTGCTCGAACACCTCGCTCAAGCGATGCAGATCACAGATGTCCCCGTCCTCGAACGGTCCCCAACGTACCGACGAGCCCCACCCGTTGGACAGGTTGTCATAGACGACCGGCTCGAACCCGGCCTCGAATAAGCGAAGACAGGTGTGAGCGCCGACATAGCCCGCCCCGCCGCAAACGAGAACTTTCATACGCCACCCCCCAGATATGTTTGAATTTCCTTAGTCCTCACCGAACGGACAACACCTCTATAGACGGCGCTGAATTATCGATCATCAAGACTATTTCCAAAATTGCTCGCAAATCGGCTCTGTTCGTTCCACTTCTAGAGCGCTAACGACCATTGTCGTTAGGGGGGAACGGGATGCGCATCGCAATTATCGCTGCCAGCAACAGGATTGGGCGGACCACCCGCGGGGGCGGTGCAGACCTGCTTCGCGATGACGCGCCTGCCTCCCGGGGCACGCGCGCCGCCATCGACGTCAGATTCTCAGCCCGATTGGGTGCATCCGGGGCGAATCAGGCATGAGTGCTAGGGCGTTACTCGACAGTATGAAGAGCGTTGCCACGCCCGGCTCAGCTGCGGTTGCGCCACTGCGAATCCTGATCGTCGCTTTGAACTACGCTCCAGAGATCGTCGGTTGCGGCAAATACACCAGCGAGTTGGCCGAAGATTTGGCTCGGCGCGGCCATCGGGTCGAGGTGGTCACCGCACCTCCTTACTATCCGGACTGGAAGATTCCCGAGGGCTATTCCGGAGCCCGCTGGTCGACGGAGCCGCGTGCCGGGGTCTTGGTGCACCGCACCCCGCTCTACGTGCCCGGTCGACCATCGGGGATGCGGCGCGTTGTACATTTAGCCTCCTTCGGCCTTTTTGCCTTGCCGACTGCGGTCAACGTGGCGCGCCGACTGCGGCCGGATCTTGTGTTTGCCGTGGAACCAACCCTGGCGGCTTCCGTTGCGGCACTGGCGGCCGGAAAGGCGATGGGCGCACGGACCTGGCTGCACGTTCAGGATTTTGAGGTCGACGCCGCTTTCGATTTGGGGGTACTGAAAAATCCGCTGGGCCGCCGACTGGCTTTATCGCTCGAACGGCTCTTGCTGGGTGGCTTTCACCAAGTGTCCGCAATTTCCAACGCGATGGTGAAGCGGCTGCTTAGCAAGGGCGTCCCCCAGTACAGCGTGACCGAGTTGCGAAACTGGGTCGATGTCAGCGCTACACCGGTCTATCCCAGCTCCGACACCGGCCTTCGAAAGTCACTGGGCATCCCGGCAAATCGCATTGTTGCGCTCTATTCGGGCAACATGGCGGGAAAACAGGGATTGGAGATGATCTCGGAGGTCGCCAGGACCTTTGACAGGCGCTGCGCCCCGATTACCTTCGTCCTTTGCGGCAGCGGGCCGGGACGCGCCAATCTCGAAGCAGCCTGCGCCGACCTCGGCAACGTGGTTTTCCTGCCTTTGCAGCCCGCGGATCGACTGGGCGAACTCTTGGGATCCGCCGACATCCATTTGCTGCCCCAGAGGCCAGAGGCAGCCGACCTAGTTTTGCCGTCAAAGTTGACGGGCATCCTAGCTTCAGGACGCCCCGTCGTCGCGATGGCCGCGAGCGGTACGGCGCTTTCCGAGGAAGTTGAAGGCTGCGGAATCGCGGTCGAGGCCTCTGCGGCCTCGATGAGTGAAGCCCTCAGCACCCTGATAGAGGATTCCGCCTTGCGGAAGCGCTATGGACTGGCGGCGCGGCGCCGGGCAGAGTCGCGCTGGTGTAAAGACAGGATCATCGGCGAATTTGAGCTTCAGGCGGCACTGTTGATCACCAACGCCAGCGCCAGCCATGCTGGCAAGACGGCAAGGCAAGCACGCGAACAGTCCTAAACCCGGCACGTAGAATATCTCAGGCGACCAGGCCGCTATCGAATCTCGGAGGCGAGAAGTCGCAGACCGAAAACAGCGTCACCACCTTGCTGATCGAAACAGGCTCAAGTGCCCTCCAGCCAAGGGCTATCTTCCAGTCGCACTGCCTAATTTCGAGTCCGGCGGAGCCCCAGCCGAATATATGCATAAAGGGTGCGGATATCCGGACGCTGGATCGGAGGCCGTTGGTCGCCAGGAACCCGCTGGGGTTCGATCGCAGAACCGGTTCACACTGGGAAAGCCATTGCGCAGGATCGTCAGTCCGATCTTTCAGGGGCTCAACTTCGCCGACCAGATGCAAAGCAAATCTTCTCCATCAGCAGCATTGGCGATCGCGACTGTCTTCCGCCGTATCCCTCGCCAAGCTGTTTGTTCGTGCCGTCCAAGCGGGTTCGCCATTGATATCGCGCGCTCTGCCAGCCTCGTAGCGTCAACCACGATCCAGATCCGGCCACAAGTCAAACCGTTCAGGACCGATCGGACTTCCTGAAGTCGATCTGGCTGATATTGCGCCAGTTTTCCGTCAATGACAGGGACCTTGGGAAGTCGTGGCGATTTCGCTACCCGAACCGTTGATTTTTCAATCGGACGACGGTCTAAGCTCCCAAGACTTTGGCGGCCGCCGATAAGATGCATTCGGTGGCGTCATCAGGCTTCCTGGACGCAGATGCGACATCAATGACTCAGAAGCTGAAGATCGGCCTGCTCTCTGCCTGGACCTCCCGTTCTGGCGGCGGGGTCTTTGAGGCGGTGGTGGCGCATTGCGCTATCGTCCGTAAGGCTGGGTTCGAACCGATCGTATTGGGGCCGCAAGATCAGTTCACGCGAGAGGACAGACACCGGTATGGCGACGTTGAGGTCCACGCCGTTCCGATGCATGGTCCGGCCAACTTCTCCTATGCACCGCAACTCCAGGCGGCGGTTGAACGGGTAACGCCCGACATCCTGCATCTGCACGGAATCTGGGCGTATCCTTCGGTCGTCGCAGCCAGCAGCGCGAGCCGGCTGCAGTGCCCCTATGTGATCTCTCCTCACGGCATGCTGGACCCCTGGATTCTCGGCCGTGGGAGGGCTAGGAAGCACCTCGCGAGACTGACCTACGAAGGGCTTAGCTGGAGCCGCGCAAACATCTTTCATGCCCTGACCGGCAAAGAGGCAAAGGAAATCGAACAGGCTACCGGACGTGACGAGATCGTTGTGACCCCGAACGCCGTTGGCGCCTCGACGCCGCCGTCGTCCGTTGGGCGCCCGGCTCGCGTTCTTTATTTGGGCAGAATTCATCCGAAGAAAAACCTGCGGAACCTTGTCGAGGCCTGGCGGATCGCGGCCAAGCTTCCTCAGGCACCTCCGTTCGAACTGCGAATTGTCGGCTGGGGCGCAGAGGCCGACGTCAAGGCGCTGCGGGATCAGATCGACGCATCGGGCTGCGAGTCCATCAAGTTTCTGGGTCCTAGATTCGGTAGGGAAAAGGAGGAGGAACTGGCCATGGCCCGCTACCTTCTTCTTCCTTCGCTCGGAGAAGGCCTGCCTATGGCGATCCTAGAAGCCTGGGGCGCCGGTACGCCGACGTTGATGTCCCGTTTCTGTAATCTGGACATCGGCTTCGAGCGACAGGCGGCGCTGGATACCGGCATCGACGTAGCGACGATCTCGGCCGCTCTGGGGCGGGCCTTCGGCTTGGATTTGCCCGCCTGGCACCTAATGTCGACGGCCGCAGTCGCCTTAGTCGAACAATCCTTTTCCATCAGTGGTGTCGCCGGACAGTGGCGGAACACCTACGAAACTCTGTTGTCGGGGCAAAGCCGCCATGAAGCCGCTTGAGGCCAAGAAGAGCCGAGCCCTGACCGGCGGACCCAGCTTTTCCTTGGGAAATAGACTCTATAGAGCCCTGTGGCAGGTCGCCTGGCTGGTCCTAGCGCGCTGGACACCACCTCCCCTTCACCCATGGCGCCGCATGGTGCTGATCGCCTTCGGCGCCCGTATCGGCAAGGGAACCCGTGTCTACTCCAGCGCCACTGTCTGGTATCCTCCACATCTCCGGATCGGGTCGTTCACTACCCTGGGTCCGGGGGTGAGCTGCTATGATCAGAACCTAATCACCATCGGCGATTTCGCGACCGTGTCGCAAGGCGCGCACTTGTGCACCGGCAGCCACGACATCGCCGATCCGGACTTCCAGCTGGTAACGCGGCCGATCCATATAGGCGACCGCGCATGGATCGCGGCCGAGGCCTTTGTCGGTCCAGGCTGCGTTGTGGGCGAGGGTGGCGTCATCAGTGCCCGGGCCGTGGCGTTTGGCCATGTCGAGGCCTGGACGGTGGTCTCAGGCAATCCCGCCAGGTTCCTGAAGAACCGCCATTTTAGATCGCCGGCATGATCACTCAACGGTTCGAAAGGTATCTCAGATGCAGGATCCTCTGCTCGCTAGACAGCCGACCATCAACCCCTATCGAACGGCGGCCAAGCTGGTGCTCGACAGGATGGCCTGGGATCTCAATCCCGAGTCCTGGCGGTCGCGCGCCAAGCTGAGGGCCTGGCGAAACCGGTTCGCCGGCGAGAAGGCAGTGATCCTGTGCAACGGACCCAGTCTCAACCGCGTGGACTTCGACGCCCTCAAGGGTGTTCACACCTTCGGGCTCAACAAGATCAACCTGCTCTTTGAGCGCTCGACTTTCCGACCCAGCTTCATTGCCTGCGTCAATCAGCTGGTCATCGAGCAGAACGCGGCGTTCTTCAACACCACCGACCTACCGCTATTCATTTCGTCGTTCGGGACCGGCGAGGTAAGGTCGCGGGCCAACGTCGCCTTCGTCAATCCTGCCAACCTCCAGAAGTTCGCTCAGGACGTTTCAGTCTGCATCTTCGAGGGCTATACAGTCACCTTCGTCGCGCTGCAGCTGGCCTTCCATATGGGGTTCAAGGAGGTGGCGCTGGTCGGTGCGGATCACTCCTTCAACGCCGCCGGACCGGCCAATGCGACCGCTGTGTCCGGGGAGAAGGACGAGAACCACTTCGATCCCCGATACTTTTCCGGCGGCGCCAAATGGCAGCTGCCTGACCTATTTCAGAGCGAGGTCGCCTACACCCTGGCGCGCGATATGTTCGCTGCGCATGGACGGCGCGTGGTCAACGCGACCGATGGCGGACAGCTGAATGTCTTTGAGCGACAGCCGCTTCAGCAGTTTCTGGCGGCGTCCTGACCCGACTTTTGATCAGAACCAAGGTGAACCCGCGCTTTCGCTGCCAAGCTTGAACTGCAGCATGTCCTTGGTTGCCGTCCGTAGCGGCTCCCGCGTGAACAGAAGATCGGCGCCCGTGTAGACCGGGTTGACGATGGTGACATGGGTGAACCCGTAGTGCTCCGCCGCTGGCAGGATGCGCTGCACGCCCTCGACGTCCAGCCATGTCGTCTCGAGAAACAGCATCGAGACGCCGGGCAGGAGATTGCGGGCACCCCGGAGCACCGGTCCCTCGAAGCCCTGCACATCGATCTTGAGCACATCAACCCTGGAAATTCCTTCGGCGCGGGCGAACGCGTCCAGCGTCGTGCACGGCACTTGGACCTCGATAAGCGCCTCGCCTTGGGAGAAGGCCTCGACGGCGCTGCGTTCGATGCTGTTGGTCTGCTGGGAGTGGGGGTTGATGAAGAAGGTCACTTCGCCGGAGGTCTCGCCCACCGCCGTGCTGTGGATACTTACGCCGAGGCCTTCGCAGTTGGCGCGCAGGACGGGCAGCAGATCGCTTGACGGTTCAAAGGCATGGATGTCGCTGCCGGGAAATCGCATCGCGCAAAGGCCGGAAAAGAGGCCGCAGTTGGCACCGACGTCAAGAATGCAGCCTGCGCTTTCGATGACATCGACCATCCGTACAAGTTTTCCGGTCGAGTTACTTGCGTGATAGACCGCGTTGCGCTCGGCGTTCAGGTAAAACACCCGGCCATTGATCTTGATCTTCAAGGGCCGCCCCATCCGGACACCGACCCTCCGGCCAAGGTCCCGGAACGAGTCTAGAAGCTGTGCAATCGGGTTCATCTGGCCCTCGCCCTATGGTCTTGCGACGTGGTGAAAGGTCAGCCAGGCGCCGAGGCCCAACAGCAGGATGGCGGTCGGAGCAAACACCGTGCGGCCGTCGAACGTCAACCGGCTGACCGACATACTCTTCAACGACAGATGCGAGGCATAACCTGCGTAGAAAGCGAGATAACCGACAATCATGGCCGTCGGCACGCCGACGGGGCCGATCAGCGGAACCAGAACCAGCATCAGCACGATCATCAGCAGTCCGGTGATCCCGGCCGCCAGATGCCAGACGATATGGTTGGTGGTCGAATAGATTTGCAGGTGGGTTGCGCTGTACCGCTCGATGTACTGCGACAGCACCAGCAGGATGGTCAGGTCGGCCGGCGGCATCGGCACCGAACTTTTGATCATCGCCAACAGCGGCGGACCCAGCCAGACTAGTGACAGCGCCCCGACGACGTAGGTCCAGGCCGTCAGTCTAAAGCCTTTGGCCGCGAGCGTCCGGACCGCGGCAGTGTCTCCCTTTGCCCGCAGGACAGAGAGTCGAGGCAGCTTTGTGTAAAACGGGGCGTTGGCGAGTTGACCAAGGACGGACACCAGCCTCAGGACAATCAGATAGCTAGCTGACGCGGCCGGAGACGCCAGCTGGGCAAACAGCAACCCGCTGGCCTGTACCGTGCCCGACGCCATCAGGATGCCGACGCCGCTTCTCCAGGCGCCCGGCCACACCGCCTGGAAAACCCGCATCTCGAAGCGTTGGGCCAGATGGCGGGTATGCCGGCGAGCAAGCCATGCGCTGAGGCAAAACATCGCCAGGTTAGCGGCTAAGTAGCAGACGATCAGGGCGACCAGCCCCAGGCCAGAGGCGATGATCAAAGACGCCACCAGCAGCTGAAAGGCGCCGACGACAATCTCCACCCTGCGCAACTCGACAATTCGGTCGAAACCAATGACGATACTGGAGTAGAGCGTTGTTAACAGCGCTAGTACAGCCGAGGCGAGCGTCAATCCCCAGGCGACCCAACCCTCCGCCGGATTGTCCAGCAGGGCGATCGGGCACCAGAGGGCCGCCGTGCCGGCGACGGCCGCGATGGCGGTCGCCGCCAGGGCCAGGGAGCAGTAGACGACCCGCTGGGTGCCAAGAATAGCGGCGAGATCGAGGGACTGGCTTGATGCGTCGTCGCTCGGTTCAGCCCTCGGAGCCTTTGGCTGCTGGATCCCTGCCATGGTCCCGCCGCCCCGACCAAAGGCGACCAGCCGGGTGAAGGTCGGTCCGAAGCCAAAGTCGATATAGGAGACCATCAGGGTCAGGGACGACAGCATCTGCCAGATGAGGACTTCCTCGACCGAGAAGCGGACGATCACCAAGGGCAGGAGCACAGCCAAGCCGCCGATCCTGACCAGCAGACTGACCCAGCTGACAAGGGTCGAGGACCGCCATACGGCCGTCGCGGTCGCGGCCAGAGCCGATTGGACCCTCGCTACCGGCATTTATTCCGGACCCCGGCGTCACCCTCCACGGAGAGCCTCCTCAAGGATCGAGATGGCCCGGTCGCTGGCCCGCAAAACTGCATCGACGGTGTTGGAGCCGTTATGAGAACCAAAGACGCAGCGGTCCACCGCCCGGAGGCCGGACTCCATCGGCAACGGCTCGACCTCGAAAACATCGAGTGCGGCTGAGTGAACTTTGCCGGCCGTCAACGCGGTCAGTAGCGCGCGCTCGTCGATGAGCGGGCCTCGCGCCACATTGATAACCCGTACCCCGTCCTTCGCTGTCGCCAGGGTCTCGGCGTTGAGCATATGGCGGTTGGCCGACGTCAAGGCGCAGGTGAAAGCGAGAAAATCAGCCTCCTCCAGCTTCTTCGGCCACCGCTCGAGCTGCACGGCGTCGAGGTCTGGAGGAGAAGCGTTGAATCCCGGGTCCCAGGCTATAACCCGCATGTCACAGGCGAGGACCCGGCGCGCCAGGCTCTGTCCGATGTCTCCTAAACCAATGATGCCGATGGTCCGCCCGGCAAGGGAAATGCCGGCCGGCTTTGGCCAAGTCCCGGCCCGGATCCCCCGATCGACGCCAAAGGTCTCCCGGGCCAGCGCCAGCACATAGGAGAGGGCCAGATCAGCCACCTCGCCTCCAAACATCTTCGGCGTGTTGATCACGAAGAGATCGAGAGACTTCGCCGCCGCAAAGTCGACGTTGTCGATCCCGATCCCCCACTTGACCATGGCGCGCAACCGCCCCGCCTTCCCGGCCGCCATGACCTCGGCGGTCGCCGGATCGTCGCCGATGATCCAGCCGTCGTGGAGCGGCACGATCTGGCAGAGTTCCTCGACCGAGAGGGTCTGGACTACATCCGGGGCCGTAACCTCCCAGCCAATCGCCGCGAACCGCTCCTGGAAGCTGTGGATTTGCCGCAGCATCGGCGGGCACGTCACCAAGACACGGGGCATCACGAAGCTCTCGACCGGTAAAGCGCCAGCGCCTCAGCCATGGCCCAGCTCTCGACGTCGTCAATGTCCACCGCTTCATTCTTCGGCATTTCTAGCATCGCCGGCTTGAGGCCAATTCTGGCCCGGGTGGCGGCGAAGCTGTCACGCGAAAAGATGTAGAGGTTCGAGTTCTCTTCGTACCAAGGCTCAAGGTCTTGGGTGCGAATGAGATTGTCCGGGTCGTGGTTCACGGCACTGCCGTTCGCACGATAGAACCGGGTCTGGACCTTCTGGACGGCGAACACCGAGTCACTGGCGCCTTCGGCGAGGCCGCGCCGGTGCAGCGCAATGCCCCTCCGGATCGTTTCCACGGTCAACAGCGGATTGGTCGTGTGGGTCATGCAGTAGGTATCGGCCTCGATGTTGGCGACGTCGTCGGCCAGAACAAGATTCATGCTGACTAGGTCACCACAGATTTCCGGCCTGCGATCCCGGACCAGAACCCGATCCGAATTTACCAAGCCGGCTTCATTCAGGATCTCCCGTGCATCTGTGTTGATCACCACCAGATCGATTTCGGGCACGCTCAGCAGGGTGTCGAGAATCCAGGCGTAGAGCGGCTTTCCCGCAAACAGGCGAAAGTTCTTTCCCTTCACCCGCTCGCTGTTCGCCTTCATCGGCAACAACGCAACTATCTTTGCGGCCATACGATTTCCTCAGTATTGCGCTTCAACGCGGATAGAAATATGCCTCTTTACGTCGCCGCGAGATGTCTCGATGAAGATGATTTCCACGGTATGAACCCCAGAACTGCATCAACCTATACATGATCACATCGTTCAGCACGGCGAACAATTTCTTCTGCCGAACCGCTCGCCAAGCATCGATAGCAACCGCACTGAAAAAATACCTTACTGCATCCAACATCGTTACATGCACTTCTGGCATAATGTACTGTAATGCCAAAGCTTCGCGCTCGAACCGGCGACGAACCTGCGGCCAGGTCTCGTCGTGCAGATGGTAGACGGACGCCTTCGCGGCATAGGCGATCTTGCCGCCTGCCTGCACCAGGCGTTTGCCCAGATGCATATCCTCCAGGCCCGTCAGCTCCTCGTCGAACAGGTGGTCGCGCCACACGCTCTTGAGCAGGGCGGCGTTGGCATTGTTGCAGAAGAAGCCGTCCTGCGGCGTCAGGCTGGCGTCCGGAAAGTACTTTCCGAAAATCTGGACCTCACTGAATTGGCTATCCCGGCCTCCGATCTGCCGACCGTAACTATATCCGGCCACCCCGTCGCGAAGGGGCCGCACCAGTTCCTCGATCCATTGATCCGATGCGGGCACACAGTGACCGCTGACGATGACCAGCGCCTCACCGGAGGCTGCTGCGCATCCCATGTTGAGCGACCGGCCAAACGAGAAGTCTTGCTTGTCGATATGCAGAACGCGGCTCTGGAAGGACTCGGCGATCGCGAGAGTCTGGTCGGTTGAGCCGGAGTCGACCACGACAATTTCGACGCGACCGGCGTCATAAACCTGACGGGTCACGCCCGCGAGCAGCGCAGGCAGATGGCGCGCCTCGTTCAACGTGCGAATGACGACACTGACGTCCATCAGCCCTGGACCCGAATGACCCCTGACGACGACGCGCGGGCGGCACTCGCCGTTGGGCCGGCCCCTTTCAGGGTAAGAGGTTGGCTCACCGGGATATCATGAGCGGGTGATTGGACTTGGTGAGACCATCACTGAACGTGTTCATATGGTCATAGATGCCCTGCGCCGGGCGCTTCTCGCGCGAGGCGGCGATCAATCGACGGGTCTGGCTGACCAGTCGGCCCGGCCGCCCCAAAGCTCCAGCGAGAGCAATGATTTCGGGCGCGAGCGGGGCCAGACGCTCCGAGTGGATCGTATGGTCCTGGTTGAACATGACGCTGTCCTCGGGGGCCGGTGGGTACGCTGACTCCAGTTCATTGCCGGGATCGTGGACCAGAATGTTGATCCCGTTCCACCAGCCATCGCGGGCTTCCGTCTGCTGCGAATCCGTCATGTTCTTCGGGTGACAGTGCGTATAGCCCTCGAACAAGAGCTTGAACTCGGGGTTTGAGCGCAGGAAATCGGCATTCGCCTGGCGCACATGGGGATAGTTGCTATCGTCGATGACGATGACCGCGCCATCTGCGAGGTACTTCTTGGCCAACAGGATGCACATCAACTGGCTGCGGTAGTCGTGCGGTCCATCCACAAGGTAGACAGATACCTTCTTCCCGCCGGTGTGGCTGAACAGGTCAAGGAAGGCGTCTTCAAAGCCCATATTGATTATGTGGGCGTTGTTCGCCTTCAGGGCCTCTCGCCGCTTTTCGACCAGTCCCAGGTTTTCGCTGCGGGGATCGAAGAAGGCGAAATTGTCGATACCGAAGCACTGGATGCCGGGGTTGGCGCTGGCGGTCGCCAGAAGCGTCAGACCCTGGAAGACTCCCACCTCAAGATAGCAGGTTTCTTCTGTCGCACAGGCCCGAACCAAGCCCTGCAGCGCACCAATGAACTTCTTTCCACTGAACCCGGTCAGGACATCTCCGAAAGAGTTGTCAACCAAGCCCTTGCGTTCCGCTTTCAGAACCGCTTCACGCGCCGCCGCTATCACGCCAATTTCCTCCGCACCTCGATCTCCTATTAGAGTTCGCGTTTTCCTAATATCAAAATCATTCAATCAAATGACAACCATGAAAAAAAAGTGCCTAAATTTTGCACGACCACCACTTGGTCGTTAAGTCTGACTGATCGCCCCCCCCTCGCGGGCCCGAAAAGTAATTCACCGGCTCGATGAATTGATTGACGCTCGCGCCGATCGGCTCCATCTGCCGGTCTGAAGAGGCCCTTACCGATGACGCTTCCCGTCCTGAGCATTGTTGTTCCGACTTACAATCAAGCTGGGTTCATCGCGGAAACCCTGGCGGAGCCGATTCGGCTCAAGGCGCGGGGCGTTGAAACCATCGTCATTGATGGTGGATCGACCGACGGAACGCAGGACATACTCCAGGCGCGGAGCGACGAACTAGCCTATTGGGTCAGCGAGAAGGATCGCGGGCAGGCCCATGCGATCAACAAGGGTTTCGAAATGGCCCTAGGTCGATGGATCGCCTTCCAAAACAGCGATGACTACTATCTGCCCGGAGCGCTGGAGACCGTGCTTAAAACGATTGCCCGCAACCCGAATGCGGAAGTCATTGTCGGGGGCACCTGCTTTGTCGACGTCGATGGCAGGCTTATCCGCCAGACCCTACCCAAACCACTGCTCTACCCTTGTTTTTCGCAGATGAATTTTGTTCAGAATCAGTCCCTTTTCGTCAGATCCGACCTGCTGAAGCGCATTGGGCACCTTACAGAGGAGGCAGCCTTCTGCCTCGACTATGAGTGGTTCCTGCGGATATTCAAGGATCGGCCAAGGGTCGCGCTCATCTACAATTATGTCGGGGCCCAGCGGCTTCATGAGGACACCAAAACCTTCAACAATCAGTCGGTACACGACATTGAGTTCGCAAAGTATGCGGCGGCGCATTTCACCGACAGCGAGCGCCTGTTCGGGAAACTGGTCCTGCCGTTCTACCGGGCCTTCCGCCGCGCTTACCGCCTAGCCAGACCGATCCCCGCCGCGCAATGACAGAAGTTGCTTCACCAACCGCCGGGACCCAGCTGGGCTATGACGTCGTAGCGATCGGCATGCGCGACTACTATCAGGTTGCCCTCGCTTTGCAGGAGGCTGGCCGGCTAGGAAAACTGATCACGGACTTCTACACTCCGGACCAACTGCGCTCAAAAGTCGGCAAACGGTGGACGGAGGCCCTTTCGTCGAAGGCGACCCGTTCGATCTGGCCAACGGCCCTGTTGTCGAAACTTTTGACCGCTACCAAATTCAATCGCGCTCGAATGACCTTTGTCGACGACTTGTTTGGGTTCGTCGCTGGGGCCTTTACTTACTTAGGCTGCAATCGGGCCGTGGTTTACTCCTATTTCCTGCACGGCTTCGTGTCGTTCTACCGGCTCATCGGCAAGCGCCCGACCGATCTTGTCTGCTTTCAGGTTCACCCCTCACCATGGTTCATCAATCGTCTGATGAGCCAAGACGCCGAAGCGTTTGAGCCGATCGCCCGGGTCTCCTTCCTGGAAGACATCGAAGCTGCATTCACTGAAAAGGACATGACCAACTACCGTCGCGCGCTGAGCTACTGCCGGAAGGTGGTATGTGCGAGCAGCGTTTCCCGACGCAGCATTGCGGACGCAACCGACATCGATATTGATGTCGTGCCCTACGGCAGCAAGATCGAGTCCTTTTCCACTGGCGCCAGTTGCGATGAATGGGCCAACGATGGCCGGATTCGTCTGTTGTCGGTTTGCCAGCTGGTCCAGCGCAAGGGCATGCACTGGGCATTCGCGGCGATGGCGCAACTGGACCCGGCCCTGCAGTCGAAATTCGAATGGATCGTGGTCGCCAACTTCGTCGATCCGCAGATCGCTGCGCTCGCGCCCCACAACGTCCGGTTCCTGACCGGCTTGTCCGACGAGATGCTCAGCGCCCTGATGGGCTCTGCGGACCTGTTCCTCATGCCCTCCATTTTGGAGGGCTTTGGACTGGTCTATATCGAAGCGCTCTCAGCGGGGACGCCGGTCGTCTACACCGACAATACAGGTCCGGCCGACTTCTGTACGGAGGGCCAGCACGGGATGTGCGTGGCGTACTCCTCGATCGACGGCCCGACGACCCTGTTCCAGTCCGTCCTAGCGAACCCGGACGCGCTCGCGGCGATGCGCCCTGCCTGCACGAGTAAGGCCCGCGAGCTGACCTGGCCCGCCTTCAGGGCCGCGATCCGTTCGTCCATTCTCGGCGTGGCCTGAGACCGGAGTAGCCGTTTCCCGATCCCGCAGGCGGTGTTGGCGACCGTTGCGGCTGCCTTCGCCTGCCACGGGCGGGCGACTTCATCCGCATGCAGAAAAAGAGATACGGCAGCATCACGAACAGCAGAGCTTTCAGAACTTGCGGGCTATAGCCACGGGAGTACGCGTAGTAGCCGAACAATGCGGCGACAAGGCCCCAACCGATCCGCCGCACATTCGCCGGTTGTCCCGACGATTCTATCACGTGCAGCGCAAGGAATGCCGAGGTGGCGAACAAGATGCAGCCGAGGACGACGCCGGGATATCCAGCCATCATCGCGTACTCTCCGACGAAGGGATATGTTGTTCCGGAGTGAAAACCTTCCCCAGATCCAAGTCCATAGCGCATCTCATTGAGATATTCGCCGGTTCGGCGGCCCGGCAGGAGAACTCGTGGTATCAACTCAAGGAAGGCATCAATGACGGGCTGGAAGTAGATGAACTCACCCTGGTCAACGTGGCGGCTCGTGATGGATCGAAGGCCAAAGATGATGTTGGTTTCGGCGAAAAACCCGTCAAGCAAGCCGGTCGTGGTCAACTGTTTCGCACCGGAGAGATCGATCGACTCGAATTTTCGCCGGTAGTTTGTCATGACGGATGCAAAGAAAAGCAGGCCGGAGAAAAGGCCCGCCACCGTCGCGCCCCTGGTGATCGTCATTCGCCTCGAAAGAACAAAATGGACCGCGAGGGGTATGGCGATCAGCGCCAGCTTGTAACGAAGGCCCGTGAACACGGCATAGGCCGCGAACAGGAGTAACAGCCCGAGCACCCAAGGCTTGTAGCCCTTCAACCCAACCAGAAAAATCAGGACCGGAATCACTAGGTCAGAGAACTGGAAAGCTATCAGGAAGAGCCCATCCTGGCGCTGCACCCCCCCGCCCAGCGATAGCGCTTTCCACAGAACGTAAAGGCAGCCGAGCGCACCGATCAAGCCGGCCGCCGACACATAGGCCAGGCTCTGGCTTGCACGTGTATATGGAACGACGCCGACCGTTTTGGGTGGTCCTTTGTACGGCATGAATATCCACAGCAGCATGACCGAAAAGGCCACGATGCTGGTGCCGATGGACAGCAATGTCGCTGCCGAAAGGATTGCCTCCGCCCCCCACGAATACCCAATGAACCGGGCATCCTTTATCAAAATCCAATAGTACGGACCAATAATACAAAAGTAAAACTGAGAGGCCATCAACATAACAAGTAACGGTTTGAATCGTTGTGGGCTGATGAAAGCAATACCGCCGTTGATGATAAAACTGGCAGCCAAGACGCAAATCAGCAACATAGTCATGTCGACCACACAGTCCGACGGCCGGGCCGCCAAAGGCGCTGCAAGAACACGAGACCGCGTAGCGAGAAATTAAAGCGCGCCTCAATCATCGCGGTCTCCACCCTGCAACGCGTCCCACGCATAGGCGACATACCGGTCGGCAGGGCGACCAATCGTATCAAGTCCGTCGATAACAAGAAGCGCTCCGTCGGGACCCGCGCCGTCTTCACCGCCGAATGCGGAAGTGACGAACAATCGATCTAGGCCTGCGCCTCCAAATGCGCAACTGGTCGGTCTGCGTATAGGCAGATCGATCCGCCTTATTGTGCCGCCCGTCGCCGGATCGAGTTGCCGAACACATCCCCCGTCCCAGAACGCGACCCAAAGCAGCCCGTCACGGTCAAGCGCCATACCATCCGGCGCGCCCTCTGCTTCCGTAAAGCATCGATAGAGTTTGGCATTCTCGAACGCCGCAACCGTCCACGCCTCGGCGCGGTAAATTGTGCGGGTCCTGGAGTCGGTGAGGAAGGCGTGTCCCTTTTCGTTATCGAATACTGGGCCGTTGGTGACGCCGACTTCGGTAGCCGTCCATTCCAGAACTCCGTCCCGTCCCAGGCGGCACCACCTCCCAAGGCTCTGAACCTCATGGTCATCCATTGTCCCGGCCCAGAATGCCCCGTCCGGCGCGACAGCGCCGTCGTTGAATCGAACATTCGACGCCAAGTTCGCGTCGGCAAAAATCGCCACTACCTCGACCGCCCCACCCGGCGTGAGGGTCAGCCGAGCAATGCTTGCGCCATGGGTTCCGACCAACCGTCCCGCCTTGTCGAGAGCGATTGCGGTTACCGGCTCCCTAGCCTTCCAACTGGCGCAGTCGCCAGTACGGTCCCGTCGATGAACCAGCAGCTGTCGGATGTCGAGCCAGTAAATTGCCTCCTCAGTCGGATGCCAAAGAGGGGATTCACCGAGTGCGCTTTTGGGGCCCGGGAGAACGCGGATTTGCATGCCGCCCCCTTCAGAACGGATCGTGGAGTTGCGTGAGCACTCCACCATCAATTGTCAGGGTTACACCGGTCATGAAAGATACGGCAGGCGACGCAAGCCAGACCACCGCCTCAGCGATCTCTTCCGGCCGGGCGATGCGCTGCATGGGGTGGTGCGCGGCGAGTGTCTCCGACGCGGTCGCCCAGTCGGGAAAGCCAGCCTTCAGCATTGGCGTATCCACCGCTGCGGGCGCAACTGTCAAAACCCGGATTCCCGGTGCTAGGTCAAGCGCCAGGCTGCGCCCCATCGCATGAAGGGCGGCCTTCGAAGTCGCGTAGACGGCGAAGTTTCGCTTGGTCGCCGAGGCATGAACGCTGCCGATATTGACGATCACGCCGCCCGATGTCGCACGAAGGTCAGCGGCCAGGAGGCGGGAAAGTTGGAACGGGGCGAACAGGTTGACGTTGAACGTGCGGCGCCAGTCCTCAAGGGTCAGCTTTTCGACCTCCGCGACGATTTGAAGCGCTGCGTTGTTGACCAGCAACTGGATTGGCTGGCCTGCCGCAAGACCCTTGATCTGAACCACCAGCGCCCGTCCGACCGCTTCGTCAGCGCCCAAGGCATCGAGGTCGATGGGCAGAAAGTCGGAAACGACGCCGTCCTCGGGCGGGCGCAGGTCAATGCCTATGACCTGGTAGCCGGCCCGACCGAGGCGATGGGCGATGGCCGAGCCAATCCCACCGGCCACACCCGTCACCACGGCGATCCGGGAGGCCGGGAGTTGAATTTCGCCGGGCATGCTTGTCTCCTTAACCATCATACGCCGGCATGGGGTGCCGCGCGCACCATTCCCTTGGTCTTCAGAAGGGCGTTCAGTCTCTCGGCGACCTTCGCGGAGTGACGTTTCTGGGTCTTGCTTCGCAGATGGTAGGGGCTATCAAAGAAGTCCGCCCTCGGGTATTGGCTGAGGTTCGGAAGGCTGACGAAGCTACCTCCGTTGCGCTCGAATATTGCCCGCCAACTGGCGCTGTCCGCTGGCCTGAAACGGACGTCATCAAAGGTTGTCGGGAGGCCGCCGACGACCAGCACGCCCCTGCTCGTCAGTTCGCGAACCAAGCGACCGTATGTGTCGCGGGTCGTATTGCTGACGGTCATCACCGGTTTGCGCCATCCCATGGAGCTCATGGATTGGCGGTATGGCCCGGCCGCCTGGTCATCATGTCCCACGGCGTCGCCGTGTTCATTGATGTCAGCTGACGTCACCCCGACCCTCCGGGAGTAGCCCAACTTCGAGAGAGCCATTTCGCCAACAGACTCTATGAAATACCGGATGTCGAAACCAAAGGCACCATGGACGTACCGATCCCATCCCAGCCGCCAAAGGCGGGGACGATCATAGCGATAAAGAAGCAGGCCCATCTCGTCTGAAAGGTAGGCCGCCCGGGTCGATCCCCACCGCTCGTATTCGAGCGGTACGTAAAGAATGTCGCCGCGTTTCAGATAGCCCGCCGCCCAGCTAACCAGGAAGTCGCTCTCTAGCGACGCCGCCACGCCAAGGTTGACGCAGTCGCGCGCCATAACGGTGGCGATGGTTTCACAACTGTGGCTGAAACGACCATTGCTTCCGGCCAGGACCAGCACCTTGGGGGACCGGGCGTGAACCGCCATCCCGGACTTGCGGTCAACCATCCTGAAGAGGTCGTCCGAGGTCAGGGGTTTGTGGAGGACGTGGGCGGTCAGAAGCACATAGAAAAATAGCGCCAGTCCGGTCGCCGATGCGAACAGACTTGCAACATACCAGGAAACGCCCTCTCGACTTCTCATCTGATCTGTCCCTAGAATTGGAAATAGAGGAACTCACTTGGTTGCCGCGCAAAGATGACGGCCTGAATGCAGAACGGCATCAACAAACCGGCCGTCAGAATTCTCCGGCGAACGGACTGCTGGTAGAGATTCTTGAAGAAGAACGCCAAGATCATGCCAACACCGATCAGCACGGCCATCGTGAACAACCCCATTAAGGTTTGATCCGCCAACATTGGCACCTTCCCCGCCGTTCCAACGTATTTCTGCAAAGCCGGCGAAAAGGACGTCACCGCCGAGGGAAGATCAAAGCCCTGAAGCCCGAACATGCCCCGGTAGAGGTTGACGGCCGTGGCGACATTGCTGGCACGGAACATCACCCAGCCCAGCACCACTGCGAAGAATGTCAGCGTCCAAGCGACGGCGCCATAGACCCGGCCTCGTGGCGCAAAGCCGACCCGTTCGCAGGCGGAACGGTACAGATGGTTTCCCACGAGAAGCGCACCGTGGAATGCGCCCCAGATAACGAAGGTCCAAGCTCCGCCATGCCACAGGCCACCGACCAGCATAGTGAGGAACAGATTTCGCAGTTTCATCCATTGCGGAACCCGGCCGCCGCCCAGCGGGATGTAGACGTAGTCGCGCAGGAAATTGGACAGGGTGATGTGCCAGCGCCGCCAGAAATCAATGATGTTTCCGGCGCGATAGGGCGAGTTGAAATTGATCGGCAAGTCGACGCGCATCATCCGGGACATGCCAACCGCCATGTCCGAATAGCCGGAAAAATCGAAGTAGAGTTGCAACGTGTAGCAAAGTGCGCCGCCCCAGGCGGCGAAGAAGGTTATCTCCTGCGAGGCTGCTCCATTGAACGACATGGATGCAAAGTAGGCGAGGGAGTCCGCAAGGATGACCTTCTTACTCAGTCCGAGGATCACGAGACTCAAACCATCCAAGAAAGCGTAGGACGAGAAGCGATAGACGTAGCCGCGCTCGAACTGCGGAATGATCTGGCTATGATGGAGGATCGGACCAGAGATCAGATGAGGGAAGAAGGTGACAAAGAGAACGTAGTTTAGAAACTTCTCTCGACTCGCGAGCCGCCTGTAGCAGTCCACGAGATAGGTGATCTGCGTAAAAGTGAAGAACGAAATCCCCAGGGGGATATGCGACGTTGGGCTGTCGACGGGGGGCGAGCCCGGATAGACAATCGAAGCGACCAGCGAGAAGTACTTGAAGTAGCCGAGGATCAACAGATTGGCGACGATCGCCACAATCAGAATCGCTTTGGCCGCGCCCCCCCTGCCGGAACGGGCGAGCAGCGCAATCCTCTGTGAGACCACAAAGTTGAGGCCGACGGACGGGAGAAGGATCAGAAGATCTTTCCATTCCCAGTTTCCGTAGAATATCAGAGCCGCGCCAATCAGCGTTGCAACCGCCGCGTTGCGTCCCCAGTATCGCGCCGCGAGGAAGAAGCCGCACAGGGTCAGCGGCAGGAACAGAAACAGAAAGGCGGGCGAGTTAAACAGCATGGACCGCTCGACAGTTCCTGACGGGCGTTGGCCTCAGCGGGGACATGGGGGTAGTCCTAGCCAGCCGTTGCGGAGGCCGCGACGAATGTTTTACTCCCGTGCACGGACGTGAAATAGCAATAGGTCTCTTCTATCCCGCGGGTCAGCTGAACGCTCGGAGACCAGCCAAGCTCATTCAAAACCCGCGAAGACATGAGCTTTCGTGGGGTGCCATCGGGCTTCGTGCTGTCGAACTGAAGGGCACCCTTCAGGCCGACCACCGTCAGAATGATGCCCGCGAGGTCTCGTATTGATATGTCCTCGCCCGCACCCACATTGACATGCCCCTCCCCGGAATAGCGTTTCATGAGGAACACGCAGGCATCGGCGCAATCATCGGCGTGGAGGAACTCGCGCCTTGGCATTCCAGAGCCCCAGATGGTAATGTGATCAGCGCCCGACAGCTTCGCCTCGTGAGCCTTCCTCATGAGGGCCGGCAGTACGTGGCTGGTCTGCAGATCGAAATTGTCTCCCGGTCCGTAAAGGTTCGTCGGCATGGCGCTGATGAAGTCGCAGCCGTGCTGCTTTCGGTAGGCCTGGGCCAGCTTGATGCCGGCGATCTTGGCGATGGCGTACCACTCGTTGGTCGGCTCCAAGGGCCCGGTCAGCAGGGCGTCTTCGGTGATCGGCTGAGCTGCCAGCTTTGGGTAGATGCAGCTCGAGCCGAGGAACAGAAGCTTGGCGACGTCATGCCGATAAGCCGCCTCGATGATGTTCGCCTCGATCATCAGATTTTCGTAGAGAAAGTCAGCCGGGTAGAGGTCATTGGCCAGGATGCCGCCGACCTTTGCCGCCGCCAGGAAGATGGCGTCGGGCTTGTTGGCCGTCATCCAGGCGTCGACCTGGTCAGGACGTCGCAGGTCCACCGCTTCGCGACCAACCGTCAGGATTTCGCAATCCTCCCGTTCGAGCCGGCGCACGATTGCCGAGCCGACCATGCCGCGGTGGCCGGCGACCCAGACCCGCTTGCCGGCCAGGGGGAAGATCACCTCACTCGGCATTGCGCCGCTGCTCCTTGGCCACTTCAATCAGGTCGGCAGCCACCATCTCGGCGCAGAGTTCGCTCCAGGATGTGGTGTGAACCCAACCCAGCTTCTCGCGGGCTTTGGTCGGGTCGCCAATCAGCAACTCGACTTCTGTCGGACGGAAGTAGCGGGGATCGATCTCGACGATCACCCTGCCGGTGTCGGCGCAGAGGGCCCGCTCATCAACGCCCTCTCCCTCCCACATCAGTTTAACGCCGGTCTCGGCGAAGGCATGCGTGACGAAATCCCGAACCAAGGTGGTGTCGCCGGTGGCCAGGACATAGTCGTCCGGCTCGTCCTGCTGCAGCATGCGCCACATGCCCTCGACATACTCGCGGGCATGGCCCCAGTCGCGCTTGGCGTCGACATTGCCGAGATAGAGCTTGTCTTGGAAGCCCAGCTTGATGGCCGCAGCCGCCCGGGTGATCTTGCGCGTGACGAAGGTCTCGCCACGCAGCGGGCTTTCATGATTGAACAGGATGCCGTTGGAGGCATGGAGGCCATAGGCCTCGCGATAGTTCACCACGATCCAGTAGGCATAGAGCTTGGCGGCCGCATAGGGACTGCGCGGATAGAAGGGCGTCTTCTCTGACTGCGGGACTTCCTGGACCTTGCCGTAAAGTTCGGACGTCGAGGCCTGGTAGAAGCGGGTCTTCTTTTCCAGGCCGAGAATACGTATGGCCTCAAGCAGGCGGAGCGTGCCTACGGCGTCAGCATTGGCCGTGTATTCCGGCGTTTCAAACGACACGGCCACATGGCTCTGGGCAGCCAGATTATAGATCTCGTCGGGCTGAACCTGCTGGACGATCCGGATCAGGTTGGTGCTATCGGTCAGGTCGCCGTAGTGCAGGAAAAACCGGGGGTCGACCTCATGCGGATCTTCATAGATGTGCTCGATGCGGCCGGTGTTGAAGGACGACGACCGGCGCTTGATGCCGTGAACCGTATACCCCTTGGACAGCAGGAGTTCTGACAGATAGGCGCCATCCTGACCGGTTACCCCGGTTATCAGCGCAACGCGCCCCTCGGTATTCACCACGCCATCCCCCAGTCAGTACAAAACGCCAAGGACCTGAAACGACGCGAACGGGCGATCGCCTCGGCCCCTCAAAGAGCAAATATGAGCGCTGTCGTCTTCGTTGATAACGATAAACACCGCTAGACGTTTGCCCTTATGCGTTTTGATCAAAAAAGACGCAACTGGCAAACCTATTTCAATTTTAGGGGGCCCGAGAGAGCGGCCGAGCCGCCCACAATCATCGGCAGATTTTAAAGATGTTAAAAGTACAAACCGCCCCCGGCCGCCGACCCGCCATTAAAATAGATAATGATAATTAACCACATTGAGTTACAACGGGTTATCACTACCAAGTTAGAGCTATGGAGCACAGATTAGAGAATGGTCCATGCTTCGGAAGTCACAGCGAGATTCAACAAACACGCGACGGCCCCCTCAGCCACAGCGCTTTCCGTTCAGACTCAAGCGCCGCCCCGAAGAGCGGATCATCCTGCTTGGGCAGGAGATGGATCTCGTAAAGCCGCAGGAAGTTTTGCACTTCATCTCGACATGCGTTGAGCGTGGCCAGCAGGCCGTTGTCGCCAATCACAACGCCCACAGCCTGCATCTCCTGAAAGCCCGGCCGGAACTTCAAGCCTTCTATGAGCAGGCCGATCTTGTTGAAATTGATTCCACCCCCTTGCTGATCTGGGCCCAGATCAGCGGTCGGAGAAAGAGTCGCCGATTTCACCGGTGCACATACCTGGACTGGCGGGATGACTTCTGGACGATGGCGGCCTCCGGCTCATGGAGGGTTTTCTATCTGGGTGCGGCTCCGGGCGTCGCGCAAAAAGCTGCCGACCGGCTACTGAGCGAATTTCCAAAGGTTAGGCTGCAGGTCCGCGACGGCTATTTTGACGCCAGCCGTGGCTCGCGTGAAAACCAGGCCGTTCTCAGTGACATCCTTCATTTCCGGCCGGATGTCCTCCTGGTGGGGATGGGCATGCCTCGCCAGGAAGAATGGATTGCAGCCAACAGGGCCGCCTTGCCAGATTGCGTTATTCTGCCGGTTGGCGCGGCATTTGACTATGAAGCCGGCGTGCAAGCCGCGGCGCCCAGGTGGCTCGGCCGGGTCGGCATGGAGTGGCTATATCGCCTGGCAAGAGACCCGCGCCGCCTGTTCAGGCGCTACTGCATCGAGCCCTGGACGCTGCTGACCCTTCTCGCCGCGGATCTGCGGGCTGCGCGTCAGGAAAAGTCTGAAACCAGACATCAGGAGCGGCGGAGCCAGTCAGGCCCAAGCGTCGCGTCCCCAAAACGCAGAGCTTCCGACCGGCGGGGATCTATCTCAGCCAGCGCCTACCCTGCCGTTCTACTAGATCGGCCGGTATCCGACGAGGGTCCGCGACCATAGCGAGGCAATGACCCTGGTCCTGTAGCGGAATGACGAGACAGCGACCCGGCGGCGCTATCAGCAATCGAAAGATAAGGCCATGGAGCGCCGGCGAGCCGCCGGCGCTCCATGGCCCCTTCATGTCAGAGCAACCAGCCGCCGCTGTCGGCAGTCACGTCGCCATTGATCTTCATCTGGTAGTCGGCCTGCCCATCGCCGTTGACGTCCAACTTGAGAACCGTTTGGCCGCCAACGAACGACAAGGTCATTTCGCCGGCCGTATTGGAGAATGAGCCGACCAGAACAAATGCCTGGTCGCCGCCCTGACCGCTATCGGCGTCGATGGCTGACAAGTCGATGACGTCGCCCTCTGCAGTCGAGAAATCGAAGACTGTGTCTGTCTCCAGACCCATACCGCCTACGCTCTCCTGCAGAATGGCAAAGGTGTCGGCGCCCGATCCGCCGCGAAGCAGGTCGCCGCCAGTCCCCCCGATGATGATATCGGTGCCGTCGCCACCATTGATGTTGTCGTTGCCGGCGCCGCCGGAAAGCGTGTTGGAGCCACTGTTGCCCTGAATGTTGTTGGCCAAGCCATTGCCGGCGCCATTCAGGTCAGCCGCACCCTGCAGCTGAAGGCCTTCGAGGTTGTCTGCCAAGGCCCAACTCAAGCTTGCTCGAACAATGTCATACCCCTCGCCCACGGCCTCGATCGTCAGGTCATTGAGGCTGTCGACATAGTAGACGTCATTTCCGAGGCCCCCAGACATGGAGTCATTGCCGTCTCCACCGTCCAAACTATCGTTTCCGTCTCCGCCAACCAGGGTGTCGTTGCCGATGCCACCTTCCATCAGGTCGGCGCCATCGCCGCCATTGAGGGTGTCGTTGTCAGCGCCACCGTAGAGCTTGTCGTTGCCCTCGTCGCCGCTGAGGTTGTCGGCGCCATCGCCACCGTCAACGACGTCATTGCCGAGACCACCGTTAAGAATGTCTCCGCCCGCCTCGCCGTAGAGGTAGTCGTTGCCATCCTGGCCATTCATCGTGTCGTTGCCGTCGCCCCCATAGAGGAAATTCCGGCCAGAATTGCCCTGAATGTTGTTGGCGAGCGCATTCCCGGTCCCATCAATATTCGCTGGGCCTTGAAGTTGCAGGCCTTCGAAGTTGGCGCCGAGTGCCCAGCTCACGTCCGAGCGGACAATATCGTACCCTTCATTGGCCGCTTCGACGACGACATCGAAGCCGTTGTCCACATAGTAGACATCATTGCCGGCGCCGCCGACCATTGTGTCGTTGCCCTCGCCCCCATCAAGGCTGTCGTTGTCGTCACCCCCTTCAAGAGTGTCGTTTCCAGCGCCGCCTTGCATGTTGTCAGCGCCCGCGCCCCCGTAGAGCTTGTCGTTGCCATCGCCACCGTAGAGCTTGTCGTTACCGTCATCGCCGCGGAGCGTGTCGTTCCCGACATCCCCGTCGAGGATGTCATTGCCAGAGCCGCCGTTGAGAATGTCTCCACCGTCTTCACCGTAGAGCGTATCGTTCCCGTCATTGCCGTTCATGGTGTCAACGCCACCGCCACCACGCAGAACGTTCTTGCCGGCATTGCCTTGAATGTTGTTGGCCAGCGCGTTTCCTGTGCCATCAATATCGGCGGCGCCCTGCAACTGAAGACCTTCGATATTATCGGCTAGCGTCCAGGTCAGCGTACTGCGGACAATGTCATATCCCTCGCCCACCAATTCGGTGGTGATGTCCCCGATATCATCAACGATGTAGACGTCGTTGTCCGCACCACCTGCCATGGTGTCAGCGCCAGCACCACCGTCGAGATAGTCGTTGCCCGCACCGCCGGTGAGACTGTCATCCCCCTCACCGCCTTCAATCCGGTCTGCCCCGTCACCACCATCAATCGTATCTACACCAGCGAGGCCGTAGAGCTTGTCGGCCCCAGCCAGACCATTGATGACATCGTCACCCGCAGTGCCCGTAAGTACGTCGTTGCCCGGCGTCCCATCAATTGACATAGCGTGTCTCCCCGATCAGTCACTTATCTTTTGAATGTCTATCAATCGGGCTATCCCGATCAATGCCATCTGGGAGTGATGACACGAGTTAAATGTTTCTTAAACACAATTCTCCTGTGAGACATCCCTACATCATACTTTTGGAATGCATGCACAAACCCAACAACTTTTCCGTGAATCTTCGCGTCGCAATATTTCCAGCCGTGCATCACTCTACGCTATGTAGATTTGACTCCGTTCTGGCGGCTTGCGCTCACCTCATTTTCCGATCCGCAGCGCCGTATCGCACCTTGCGCCGCAAGGTCATCCCTCTCGGAGGAGCGGAGGGCCTTCGACCACTTAATTTCTGATGCGGATGCGCGAGCCCTTGTCACAACGCATTCACTCCGTACTACTTACCAATGAGCGCATGCTGGGGAGCGGAGCAATCTTCGTTGATTTTGGTGAAACCTACTTCTCTTCATTCCAGTGAACCTGGCGCAATCACGGCGCTAGCCAACACACTCCAGTGTTTCGCTAAAATCAACGATGGCATGACGTTGCTGCAGCTCATGATATTTTTGAAAATCGCCAAGGCTGGCGGAGATATTGGCATCTCGAACGTCGAAATTGCGACCGCGTTGGAAATCGGGCCCGTTCGGATTTCGCGGAACTTGAGAATTCTGACCGAACTCGGCCTAATTCGACAACAAATCCACCCGCTAAACTACCGCTCAAACCTCAACGCCCTCTCGGCTCAGGGGAAACGACTATTCATGGAAATTGGTTTCGTTTGAGAGGTAGCGCTCCGCCCCTCTGGGCATCTGCAACTCGGTGTATCGCGGCAGCTCCAACGGGACACCAAGCTGGATCTAATGGGCCCGGGCGACCCTGGCTGTTACAAAGCGCCAGCTCAGAACCACCAGAACGCCTCCACCAATCCCCGCCAAATCAGCCAGAAAGTCCATCAAGTCGCCGGTACGACCGGTAGGCATCAGTCTTTGCAGAACTTCAATTGTCAGCCCGAGAAGCACAGCGGCGGACACTATTCTGGCCAGTGCTCCCCGCAGCGCCCAATCTGCCAGAATGACAAGAGCTGAAAAGGTCACCGCGTGTTCAATTTTGTCGACGCCTGGCGGGCTCTCCAACCAGGGTCCCAGCGTACCCAAAAGCACAAGACAGACCGCCAGAGCCAGTACGGAAAGACGAAATGCCTTCGACGTATCAGTTTGAACGGAGCCAGTCATCGGCCGACCTCTCGCCGCCAAAAGCAACCAGCGAATGCACCTTTCATAAAGCCACCGAAATCAGCCCAGAGTGATGCAAATGCCTGTCCACAATTAACAGGCCTCTGGCGACCTTCGACCACCAGAGGCCCGACCGCCCCGTCTATCCTGAGGGGGGTTCTAGGGCGGCAAGCAATCTTAGACGCCAAACTCACCGTTACAATACCGCTTGATTATCATTGATATTACAAACGCCGATGCATGCCGATGAGTTAGGCTTATATTATAATGCCAGCTTCAAAAAACAGCATCAATTCCTCGTCGGCTTCGCCGTCGTGACGCGCTCCTGTTCCCCGCCCTCGAACCGGGAACAGGTTAAGCCAGGATGGCTGGATGACCCGGGAGCCAACCGCAATTCACGTCCGCGGCGATGCTGGCCAAACAACGCTCTCAAGGACCGCCTCATTGAGCGATCCTGTTCACACCAATCCCGCAACGTAACCTCCACAGCAACAGCCAGTGCGCCAGCACATGGATTGCGATGCAGCAGGAATATCAAGTGGATAATTTTTGAATTTCATGAGGCCAACGCCCCCACCCAGTCAATCAAGCTGGCGGGTCCGCTACGGTCAGCTCTGTTCGAGCAGGATCCGGGCCAAGAAGACGACTATCGATAACCACAAAAGAATATCAGTTGTTAGAAATGCCAACCAGGGCGCGACTCTCCAGTTTGTCTTCATTTTTCGCCGCGCCTCCCGCCGGAGTTGCCTCCCGGCTTGATTCCGGATCGTTTCATATCGTCCGGTCTTTTTAAAGCAGTTTCACGACCCACAATCCGTTCCTGCGACCCCATGGCTGTGTGGCGCCCCTCATTGCGTTGCGTCATCAGGATTGGATAACCGCCTCTCTATCGAGCTGATCAGTCTGATTTTCGATCATCTTTCAACGAGACTTCACCGCCGGTTGCCTCCACGCGATAAGTATCGTTGGATATCCGCCGATTGTGGGGAGGCTGCTTTGAACGTTCATGTACCGACTGCAGGAGCGGAGGGGGCAGATTCGATAAAGTCGCGCGCCCCGACCAATCACGCAAAACTCAAGGCCTGGGTCAGCGATATCGCTGCGTTGACCAAGCCGGACGCCGTCTACTGGTGTGACGGCTCCGAGGCGGAGTTCAAGCTGCTGACCGACCGACTGGTCGAAAGCGGCACGATGAAGCGCCTTAACCCCGAGCTTCGGCCCAACAGCTTCTATGCCGCCTCCGATCCCCGCGACGTCGCCCGGGTCGAGAGCCGCACCTTCATCTGCTCGGAAAAAGAGGCCGACGCCGGCCCGACCAACAACTGGGCCGCGCCCGCGGAAATGCGCGAGCGGCTGAACGGCCTGTTCGATAGCTGCATGAAGGGCCGCACGATGTATGTCGTGCCGTTCTGCATGGGGCCCATCGGCTCGCCGATCAGCGCCCTGGGCGTCGAGATCACCGACAGCGCCTATGTCGCCGTCTCCATGCGGGTGATGACCCGGATGGGCAAGCAGGCCCTGGAGATGATGGGCGATGACGGCTTCTTCGTTCCGGCGGTCCACACGTTGGGCGCCCCGCTGGCCGAAGGCGAGGCCGATGTGCCGTGGCCCTGCAACGAGGACAAGTGGATCGTCCACTATCCCGAGAGCCGCGAGATCTGGTCCTACGGCTCGGGCTACGGCGGCAACGCCCTGCTGGGCAAGAAGTGCTACGCGCTTCGGATCGCCAGCGTCATGGCCCGCGATGAGGGCTGGCTGGCCGAGCATATGCTGATCCTCAAGCTGACCAGCCCCAAGGGCGCGGTGAAGTTTGTCGCCGCCGCCTTCCCCAGCGCCTGCGGCAAGACCAACCTGGCCATGCTGCAGCCGACCATCCCCGGCTGGAAGGCCGAGACGGTGGGCGACGACATCTGCTGGATGCGCTTTGGCGACGATGGCCAGCTGCGCGCCATCAATCCCGAGGCCGGCTTCTTCGGCGTGGCGCCGGGCACCGGCATCGGCACCAACAAGAACGCCATCGAGGCCCTGAACCGCGACTGCGTGTTCACCAATGTGGCCATGACGCCTGACGGCGATGTGTGGTGGGAAGGCCTGACCGATGAGGCCCCGCCGCATCTGACCGACTGGCAGGGCAAGCCCTGGACACCGGCCTCGACGACGCCGGCCGCTCACCCGAACGCCCGCTTCACCGTCGCCGCCGACCAGTGCCCGGTGATCGCCGATGAGTGGGCCGATCCGGCCGGCGTGCCGATCAGCGCCATCCTGTTCGGCGGCCGCCGCGCCAGCGCCGTGCCGCTGGTCACCGAGGCCTTCGACTGGGAGCACGGCGTGTTCCTGGCCTCCAACACCGCCTCTGAAGGCACCGCCGCCGCCGAGAACAAGGTCGGCGAGCTGCGCCGCGACCCCTTCGCCATGCTGCCCTTCTGCGGCTACAACATGGGCGACTACTTCGCCCACTGGCTCAGCGTCGGGGCAGCGGCCAAAGATCCGGCCAAGCTGCCGCGCATCTATTTCGTCAACTGGTTCCGCAAGGACGGCGGCAAGTTCGTCTGGCCGGGCTATGGCGAGAACAGCCGCGTGCTGAAGTGGATCGTCGACCGTCTGGAAGGCGACGCCGAAGCCGTCGACACGCCGATCGGCCGTCTGCCGGCCGAGGGCTCGCTCGATGTCTCGGGTCTGGATCTGTCAGCCGACAAGCTGAACCTGCTGCTGACCGTCGACGCCGACGTCTGGCGCGAGGAAGCCTCACTCATTCCGGCCTTCTACGAGCGTTTCGGCGACCATATGCCGGCAGCGCTCTGGAGCCAGTATGAAGCGCTTCAAAGGAGACTCTGCCCAAGTGACGGAGACCAAATTTCGACTGAAGCCAATCAACCGGTCAATGCTGCCCTCTAGCGCGATCGCTTTTTCGACCTCCTGAGGCGTTTGGTTTTGGGCAGCTTCGTCGGTTTGGATCCGCTGCGCTTGGCCCGCTCCAGGAGCCATCCCCAAGCAAACAGCGCGATCACAAACAGGATCATGCACGTTAGTCCGACGGCGGCCAGCCAATCAACAAATGACATAAGACGCCCCCTTCCATAAAGACGCGACCGCCTCTTTTCTCCCGCGTATGATATTGCGAAAGCTAATTGGCCGCGCGTTTTCTATACCTTTAACTGTACGCCATACCGCATATCAACCCTCCATCATGTTGGACTGCCGTGACCCGCGAGAACACTCTTTCAAGGAATATGAGTGCACGCCTCTTACAAGCCAGATATTTGCCCTTGTTCATTCTACTCTCCTTCGGAGGGGCGCTGGGGCAATCTGGGTGCGCTGCGGTTCCGACGGAGCTGGCCTTTCCCGCCGCGAGTCCGGCCGAGATCAGCGATGAAATCGAGTTTGAACAGGAAGCTGCGCTGGAGCGCCTTCGCTCACAGGACGCCAGGGTCGCAACAATCGCCTTCCGGCTCCTATCGGCGAATACCGAGCTATGCCCTAAGGCCGATTGGCTGACCGGAATGGTTATGCACTCATCCAGCCAATTTGGCCCAGAGGTTCGACCCGTAGCGGTTCGCCTCTACGGCCTCGGCGATACACCATCGATTCAGGTGGTAGCGCCGGGTAGCCCGGCCGATATTGCTGGCATGTTGGCCGACGACCAGCTCATCGCGGTCAATGGCAAGACCTTCGCTGCCATCACGCCTGCACAATCATCTGCTGGCAACTACGCGTCCATCGACGCAGCATGGGCGCTGATCACGTCCGAGATAAGGGATGGCGAGGCGCTAACCTTTGATATCCATCGGAAGGGCAAGGCGCTAACCCTTCAACTGCAGCCAAGGCTCGGGTGTGGATACGGCTTTTCACTGCTGACCGACGACGAATTCAACGCCTGGGCAGATGGCAAGACGGCCTTCGTGACCACAAGCATCACACGCTATGCTCAGACGGAGGACGAACTTGCCACGATCATGGCGCATGAGCTTGCGCACAACATTCTCGGTCATCAGGACCGCATATCAAAGTCTGGGCCTGCGGGCGCCCTGCTCGGCAATATGGGCACTCAACGCTCGAGCCTGGTCGCTCTTGAAAAGGAGGCAGATTATCTTGGGCTCTACCTCATGGCGCGCGCAGGATTCGACATAAACAAGGCTGGATCATTCTGGCGGCAGTTCGGCGCCGACTTCCCGCGATCTCGCTACGCAGGCTGGAGCCATCCAGGATCTCGAGAGCGGGCGATCAACATGATTTCGACGGCCGCGGAGATTGAGCGCAAGAGGGCCTCAGGCGACCCGATCCTTCCGGAACGCCGCTCGAATTGAACCTCGGCCGTTCAGATCACCGCCCGTCGAGGACATTCATCCTCTGGCCGTCTGCGAGCTCCATATCCCCTGGCCTCATGCCAGACGGGCATTCTCCGATCCATTCGGCATCGATGGTAATGATCTTCTCGCCATTGAAGGCTGGATCAGGCGCGTTGTTTGTGACGACGCGGTACTGGGCCTGGTAGCGTGAGGAAAAGTCGCCCACGACCGACCCTTGGGTCGACACTTTAACGCCATCGCCAGGCTCGCACACCGAGTTAAAGGTCCAGCGGCCATCGGGACGCTGGGAAACCTCATTTACTGAGCACTTACCCCGGCTACCGCCCTGCCCCCAGAGCGAGAGAATTTTCTCCGCTTCCTTGTCGAGACATATCTTGACGCCCTGAACGCCACCCGCCCCCTCTGCCAGCACCGAATTCTTCCAAAGACCGGGCTTGCGGACCGGAGCCGGCCTCGCTTCAGCTGCCGATACAGCTGCCTCTGGCGCCTTGGGGCCTTCACATCCTGCTACGCCGATCACAGCCATTGCCAAGCCTACGGCTATCCAGGCGATCGAGGTTTTAGGGCTGGTCCGCAGAAGTGTCATGATCCGCTCGGCGCTCCTTGATGCAGGATTTCTGAAGCATGGCCGAAAACCTAGCGAGACTTTGACTTGGAAGCCTTGGTGATAACGGTTGCTGCGAGACCCAGAACAGAAAGTGGAATGAACAGGACCGCCCAAACACCGGCGATCCCAACCAGAGATAGACCCGCCAAGGCCCTTGAGGCTACCGACGGCGCTTTTGAGCCTGCATTCCGCTCACGACGCAGATTGTGGCCTTCAGGCAGGAACTCATTTGAATTAGCCACAAGCGCGCCTCTCTGACAAATATCCAATTCATAGTTCTGCGGGTCATAGGTAAACATGAGCCAAACAGCACCGTAGATTCTGGCAAATATCAGATTTCCTGGTTGTACTTGCCGACCTGCGGATGCTGCGCCAGGCGCGGCTTCACTTCCTTGTGGAACAGGGCCCGCATGTCGTCGGCCGAGCGGGTGCTTTCCACCACGACCACGATCTCCGGCTTGTTGGAACTGGCCCGGACCAGAACCCAGCTGCCGTCGTCCAGAGCGACGCGGACGCCGTTGACGGTGATGACCTCGGTGATCTTGCGGCCGAGGATCTCGCCGCCCTTTGCGGCCAGCGCCTCGTACTCACCGACGATGTTTTGTACGACTTGGTATTTTTCCTCGTCGGCGCAGTGGGGGCTCATGGTCAGGGAGGTGTAGGCCACCGGCAGGGCGTCCTTCAGCTCGCTGAGTTTCTTGCCGGGATTGCGATCCAGCATCGCCAGGATGGCGGCGGCGGCGGTCAGGCCGCAGTCGTAACCCCTGCCCAGCGGCTCATTGAGGAAGAAGTGGCCGCTCTTCTCGAACCCGGCCAGGGCGCCCAGTTCTGCGGACTTGCGTTTGATGTAGCTGTGGCCGGTCTTCCAGTAGACGGTGGTGGCGCCATTGGCCTCGAGGATGGGATCAGTGGCGAACAGGCCGGTCGACTTCACATCGACGACGAAGGTTGCGCCCGGGTTCAGCGGGGCCAGATCGCGGGCCAGCATCAGGCCGATCTTGTCGGCGAAAATTTCCTCGCCGGTATCGTCGACCACGCCGCAGCGGTCGCCGTCGCCGTCGAAGCCCAGAGCCAGATCGGCGCCGAATTTGCGCACCGCCTTGCTCATCTCCTGGAGCATCTCGTGGTCTTCGGGGTTGGGATTGTACTTGGGGAAGGTCCAGTCGAGCTCGCAATCCATTTCATAGACCACGGCCACCCCCATGCGGCGCAGGGCGTCTGGCACAAAAGCGCCGGCCGTGCCGTTGCCGCAGGCGGCCACGACCTTCAGCGGCCGGGTCAGGGAAACGCGGCGCGAGACGTCGGCGATGAAGCGCTCGTGCATGCCCTCGATGCGGGTCACCTTGCCGCCGTCGCGCGGCTGGAACTTCGCGTTCAGCACGATGTCCTTCAGGGCGCCCATTTCGTCGGGGCCAAAGGTCAGGGGCCGTGCGGCGCCCATCTTCACCCCGGTCCAGCCGTTCTCGTTGTGGCTGGCGGTGACCATGGCCACGCAAGGAGCGTCGAGGTCGAACTGGGCGTAGTAGGCGGTCGGCGACAGAGCCAGGCCGATGTCCAGCACCTCGCAGCCGGCTTCGATCAGGCCGAGAGTCAGGGCCTGTTTGATGGTCAGGCTATAGCTGCGGAAGTCATGGCCGACGACGATGCGGCTGTGGCCCAGTGACTGGATATAGGTCCCCAGCCCCAGCCCGAGGGTCTGGATACCCAGCAGGTTGATGTCCGGCCCGAACAGCCAGCGGGCGTCGTATTCGCGAAAGCCGGTCGCCTTGACCAGCGGCTCGGTCTCATAGGCGACGGTGTTGGGGACGAGGTCGGAACGGGGAATGAAGGACATGGGCTCAGCGAGTTCCTTAGGCGTCTGACTGGAGATTCCGCTGGCCGGTCACAGATTCAAGCGGCAGCAAAATTATTATACAATCCATTGCATTTGTTTGGCCGTATTTGGCAGATAGGGGCGTGTGTGCGAACCCAAAATCCAATTGGATTTTCGAAAGAGCCATTAGCTTGAATTTTGTAGATCGACTGATCCGGCGAAGGGCCCCTCGCCCCCCCGTTGCGCTCGAAGGACGCCGAGTATTCGCTATTGGCGACATCCATGGCTGCGATGATCTGCTGCAGTCGCTGATTGACACCCTGATCGACCATTCCAGATCAGATCCCGAGCCGCCATTATTCGTTTTTCTGGGCGACTATGTCGACCGCGGACCTGCAACGAGACAGGTCATTGAGCGGCTTATCCGGCTGACCGAAGGCGGACATCGAGCCAGATTTCTATGCGGCAATCATGAAGAGGCCATGCTGAAATTTCTCACCGACGTTGAGAGCGGTCTTGCTTGGCCGGGCTATGGTGGGGTGGCCACCTTGCGGTCCTACGGCGTAACTCCCCCCAAAGATGAAACCAGTCTGGACGGTTGGCGAAAGGCACAGAAGCAGTTCAAGGACGCGCTCCCCGCCTCCCATCGACGTTTCTTCTGGAGTCTCGAGGATAGCGTCGTTCTTGGCGACTATGTGTTTGTTCATGCGGGCGTTGATCCAGACATGCCTCTCGCCAGGCAGGCGGTCCGAGACCTCCGTTGGATGCGGGAGCCCTTCCTGTCCGACACCCGACGCCTTGAGAAGGTCGTCGTGCATGGTCACACGCCCACGTCCCATCCGCACCGTGACCACCGGAGGATCGGGGTCGATAGTTGGGCCTACAAGAATGGCGTCCTTACGGCCGTCGAGCTGAGCGGCGAGAACCAGAGTTTCTGGCAAGCTCGACGTGGCCCCGACGGCATTGCTTGCGCGCCCCATCAGGGAGATGAGGAAGCACAACAACAAACCGCCGGGTGAAGTTCGCTGCCCTTGGACCGAGATCCACTGGTTAGTTCATATAAAAGCTTCGATCTGATAGCTGGTGGCGGGATAATGCGCTGCCTATGATCCATGCTGGTTTGGCACGGCATCGCCGGCTCAGACGGGGGGCCTCTCCTTTGACCGACCAAATCCCGTGCCAGTTCCTTAAGGGCCAACGCCAAATCGGCTATCGCCACAGCAGACCGTAGGATCGGCTCCCCCATTTTGCGTGCCCACGACGCGTCATGGATCACAGCCATCACAAATGACCGCGCTCAGGATCGCCTGGGTGGCGGCATAACGAGGCAACCACACAACAGCGCAAACACGACGGCCAACGACTGAGTCCGCAGTGGATAGTCGACCACAGAATGTAAGAGCAGCACGGTAATACCGCTCAGCGCGGCAAAGCCGAGAGCCTGCGACGCTCCGGGGCCATGTCTGAAAACGCGAAAGCCTGACCAGAAAACCCACACCAGAAACAGACCGAAAAGAATGGGAAAAAATAAGCCCAACTCCATCCAGAGTTGGAGATATTCATTGTGGGCTTCATTTACGTAGTTTGGCCCGAGGTTTTCGGTTCTTTCAACAGACCGAAAAACCGCATCAAACGAGCCGGTGCCGCTGCCAAACGGTTGCTGGTGTTCAGCCTCGGCCAGGATGGCGGGCCAGAACTTGAAGCGCCCCTCCGTTTCCGCAAAATTATCGAAGCGGCTCAGTACCGCTCCAAGGCCGAGCTGCGCCACCACCACAACGACACCGACAGCGATCAGAACAGCGACTCGCCGTCGACCTGCCCCTGCTACGCTGACGGTTGGAGCGGCGAAGATCATCAGGCTCAACACCAGGGCCACGCTTCCCAGGACCGATCCGGCCCGGGACAAGGTTGCGAGCATGCCAACGGCAATGAGGCCGGTAGCACCGATCCATATCATCCGAGCCAGGTCCTGCCGGCCAGGCGCCCTTTCGCTCCAAAGGCGCGTCAAGGCTCCCAACAGGGGAAGGCATACCGCCAAGGCGATGGCCTGGTGATTACGGTTGGCGAAGAAGCCAATCGGTAGTCCGGGATGAAAATAGTCGAACTGGCTCCACACCTTCTGGATATCGGTGGTGACCTGCAGCGCCCCGAGCGCCAGGCCGGCGCCCATAAGCGTCAGGAACACAGTGCACATTCGAATCCGTGCCGGAGCCGAGAGGATCGCAGTCCCCAGAAAGAAAATGACCGGGGGAATCAGCCAAAACAACGCATCCACTGTCTTGTCCGGAGTCAGGCTGAGCGGTCTTGCGCCGGGCGGAGCTGAGATGAGCTCCAGCGATCCTGCCACGATCTCCCGGCCCGGTAGCTTGATCCACATGCTGAAGGGAATTGGGACCAACTGCAGAAGCAGAACCAACACCGTCAAAAGCAAAATTGTCGTCGGCCAGATCAGAGATCGATGGCCTTTGCCAGCCGCCTTCCATGCGATCAGCGGAAGGATCGACAACCCGACGGCCTGAAGTGCAAAGAGCGCCAGTTCCCGGTGGCGGGTTACACCAGCCATGGTCACAGCGATGATCAGCATCACGGCCAATCCAAGCGTGACCAAATGCTCCCCAGGCTCCGCAAGGATTTGCCATGTGGAGCGGGGACGCGATCCCTTTGGGGAGCTCGTTCTTGCAATTCGGTGTCGGCCCCGACTGTTCATAGCAACTCATCAGTCAGCGGCAGCGCGGGAACTCCCTGCCTCAACACAGCAATATCGATTTGCTGAACGCGAAGTTCGACGTCCTCTCGATACTCACGGGGAACGGGCAGAATGGTCAGCCATTGAGCCTCGCAACCGCTGTCAGGAACAGTGAATATGATTGCTCTGTGGGAAGCCGCATCAGCGCCGCTTCGGATCAGATATCTGAGGAGGATATTGGCGCCTATGCAACGCACCTCGACACGAAACGCCCCCTCTGCGGCTGGTGTAGCCACAGTCGAGCGAATGCCCAAGCGATAGGCGCCGGGTTTCAACAGGGTCATCTGGCGAAGTATAGGAGCGACCGAACTATAGAGATCATGCCGAAGCACAATTCCGCCAGCTTGGTCCTGATCAGACAGCCACTCCACCTCGGCTCCTCGTGCCCGCGGCGCCTGCCAATCAAACGGTGTTTCGCCAGGGCCACCTGAGAAATCGGCATCGTGAACCAACGCCGCGTCCATGCTGCCCCGGTGCGCGGTCTTCCAGACTTTGAGCGCCTCCGAGAAGTTTTGATTGGAGATCAGCCGTTGGACCAAGGGCGCTAGATCCTTCATCTCAGCCGGGCTTGGTGAAGCCGCCAGATCGGAGATCAACTGAACCGCAGCCGCCGGCGCAGCCCGACGCCCAGCGGCGCTGAGATACTCAGAACGCCAGGGCGGATCAGAGACCAAGAGCAAGGCCAGTTGCTTTCGCGCGACGTCACGGTCCAACAACGAGTTGAAAATATCAAAAATGTTGGCGCGAGGCCACGCTCTGCGGCGCAACAGGACATCCGCATGATCGAACGCCAGTGCGTAGTCTCCCCGCTGGACTGCGTCATTCATTAGCCAGAGCTGGGTCAGATTCTCCCGACGGCTAAGGCGGGAGGCATGCTGGTAGATCGATCGTGCTCGCACAGTCTGGCCCGGTCCCTGAGCCCTTGCCAGGAGTTCTGCCGCCTTCGCATTCATCGGGCTCTCCGAGAACGCCAATGTTGCAAGACGCTGCGCCTCCGGAATGTCGCCTTGCTCGAGCTTGGCTTTGGCAAGCATAAGCAGCGCGTCCGCAAACTGTGGCCGCACACTCAAGGCCTGGGCCGGTCGCGAAGCCCGAACCATGGCTTCGCTCACGGCTCGCCTGCCTGCCTCAATCAGGAACAGGAGGCTGACAACAGCCACAAGGGCTACAAAGCCCAACCGCCAGCTGAGCCAGGGACTTGATTGCGATTCAAAGTGCGACACCTGACGACTTTCCATTTGCCGCGTCAGGCGGCTGCGTCCTTAATTTTCTTCTGACCGTAGTTATAGTCGTAGGAGTAGCCGTAGCCGTAACCGTAGCCATAGCTATATCCTGCTGTCTTGGCGTTGAATTTCGTCAGTACAGATCCGATCAGATTGGCTCGGGCAAGCTGAAGTCTTTTGAGCGCCATCCGCACAACACTCCGCCGTGCACTCCCTGACTCGATGACCAGGACGGTGGATGCGGCTCGAGACGAGAGGATCGGCGCATCCGCCAGGCCGATTACGGGCGGTCCGTCGATGATGACAATATCAAAATGCGTCTTTGCAAACTGGAGGAGATTCGGGAGTCTCTGACTCGCCAATAGCTCGGCGGGGTTGGGCGGCAGCGGCCCACTGGGCACGGCCACGAGGCCCGACTGATCGGTGACGCAGACGCATTCCTCCAAGGGCGTGCCCGTCAGAACGTTTGAAAGGCCGACCGCATTATCCAGCCCCAGCAATCGATGGATCGAGGGGTTTCTAAGATCCGCATCAATCAGCAAAACCCTCTGCCCAAGGTGGGCAAAGCTCCTGGCAAGCGCGAGCGACGTGGTGCTCTTTCCCTCAGACGGTCGGCTGCTGGTCACCAGAATATTCTCCGGCGCCCCACGAGGGGTTGCGAACTGAACAGCGGTTCTTGCAGAAGAGTACGCCTCGGAAATGCCGGACTTTGGGTCATCCAGCGCCTGGATCGGCCGGACACCTTTGTCGAGTTCCGGGATAACGCCCAGGACCGTCATGTTCATTTTGGTCTGCACATCGTCCGGAGTCCGAACAGATTCGTCGAGAAGCTCGAGGAGAAGGGTCGCTGCACCGGCAATGGCCATCCCCAAGACCAAGGCAATTGCGAGATTGAGCGGCAGCTTCGGCGACGAAGGCGCAGCGGGAGGCCGAGCGCGATCGACAATCGCGATATTGTTGGAGCTGACGCCGCCCGCGACACCAACCTCCTTGTACCTCTGCAGCAATCCATCATAGAGGGTTCGGTTCGTATCCACCTCGCGCTGCAAGATGGTGTTGCGAATATTCCTCTCACGCAGGTCGATAAAGGACCCCTTCTGGCGTTCAACCTGTTGCGAAAGCGATTGTTCCTGACGAAGCGCCACATTGTACTTGGATCTGATCGCGTTCTTAAGGCCTTGGGCGGTTGACGCAAGTTGACGGTCAACCTCGTCCATCTGGGCCTTCAGCTGCTGCATTTCGGGCATGCCCGGCGCGAAAACTTTCAGTTTCTCTTGATAGTTGGCGGCAAGGGTCGCGCGTCGCTGAAGCAGGCTTTGGACCGTGGGGTCGCTCAAGGCTTCGGGCAACGAAAGCGGGTCAGCGTTAGCTGCTTCCCTCCAACGCTGCTCAGACTTGATCCGCTCGCCCTGGGCCTGGGTCAGCATGCTGCTCAAAGCTGACAGGTTGGCGGCCGTCAGAGACTGGCTGGCTCCGTCCGAGCTCCCGCCCTCCATCGAGGGGGATACATTGATAATCTGCTGGTTAGCGCCGTAGGCCACCAGTTCCTTTTCAGAGTCCTCGAGGCGCTGCTTCACCTGCGCCAATCGCTCTTCAAGAAACTTGCGCGCGTAGGCCGATGATTCGAAGCGCCGCTCCATAGCCAAGACCTGGAAATCCTGAGAGAGAGCATTGGCGACGCGCGCTGATAGTCCCGGGTCCCGGCTCGTAAAAGCAACTTTCACCAACCGCGACAGGCCCTGCTGACGGACCTCGGTACCCTGCATGACGAATCCAGTTAGCCTGTCTTCAATCTTGGTATCCGACGGCGGATTGGCGCCTGCTTTGACAGGTTCAAGTCCTGCGAACTCACGCGCTGTGGGATCCCTGGCCAAGTCGAGCGTTTGAACGACGCGCCTCGCCAAGGATTCGCTCTTCAGCAACCCGACTTGAGTGTCGAGAAACTCATTGCCAGTCAGGGCTTCTGTCGGTGTCAGCCCCTCGACATCCAGCACCTTGCTCGCTTCCCTGTCGATCTGCAGGGTGGCTTCAGCGGTGTAGAGACGCTTCATCATGAGCGTCGCGCCGAGGCCCAACATCAGACTTGCAACGACGATCCCAACAATCAGCCAACGATGTTTGAGGATCGCGCCCCAGATGGCGGCGACCTGCATCCGCTGACGATCATCGAACTGACCCGCATCGTAGTCGTCGTAGTAGTCGAGCGCCTGCTGAGGCCGAACTATGATCGGGCGGTTGTCTCTGGAAGATGACACTGAATACCCTTCAGGCTCATCCTCGTACGCATCACGATCACCCAACGCCATTCGAAATCGTCCTGTCTTCGCGCCCCTGCGCGATTAGAAAACTCTGAAGATCGCCAGACCGGGGAGAGCCCCCAGCACTTCTCGCCAGGCGCCTTTGACCTGGGATCCATCAACGACGATGACGTCGTTGCCCAGGATCACAGGATCAGGCTCTTTTCCCTGACGAATTTTCTTGAGGTCAAACACGGCTGCGTTTCGCTTGCCGTCGATCTGACGAAACACCACCACCCGGCGGAGGTTGGCGTATTTGTTGTCGGGGCCTTGGGCCATCGCCACAGCTTCGATGAGCGTTGTCGGGCCTGACAGTGCGTAGACGCCAGGTTTAATCACAGCGCCATCCACTGTGACCTTCTGGCTGAGAGACTCGGCGACCCAGACGGCAACCTGGGGCGACTGGAGAAACTCGCCACGAAGCCTGTCGGCAATTTCAATCGAGAGTTCGGGGGCCGTCTTACCGGCCGCGACCACACTGCCAATCAGAGGGAGAAGGAGCCGGCCGCTAGAATCGACCTGAACGCCCTCCATGGTCAGGTCCTTGACCTGATAGACCGTAATATTCAGCTTATCCAACGGGCCAATGCGGTAATCTTGAATTACCGGGTCAGCGGCCGATGTGGCGGCGGGGAACTGAGCGTATGCTGGCCCCGCAGACATGTACCCAAGCCCAACGACGATCGCGAGAAGCGGAACAAGAAAGAGGGCCTTAACTAGGCTCATCTGGTAACTCCTGTAGGGCGACACGCTCGCCCAAAAGCTCCCCAATCACCCCGCCTTTGACAAGGTGGTGACAACCTTTCTGAACGGAACGATCTTATCAACTGGATATTCGCACGCGCTCCTTTGGAGCGCTATTTCAGTCGGAACATCCCTCATTCCACCGTTAGTGTGCTTTGTACCACAGCAGGTGCGGGAGCGTCATCAGAATGATCCTCAAATCTTCTGCATAGCTCCAATTTGAAATGTACTGGCAATCCAGCTCAGCCCGTCGGCATATATCGGCAATTTCGCCTCCGCCGCGAGATCCGCTAATCTGCGCCAGCCCGGTCAAACCGGGCCGAGCGGCGAAGCGATCCGCGTAACCTGGAACCTCTTTGATATAGACCATGTCATGCTCAACAGCATGAGGGCGCGGCCCCACAAGCGACATCTCACCGCGGAGCACGTTAAATAGCTGGGGCAGTTCATCGATGCTTGACCGACGAATGAGGGAGCCCAACCCGGTGATCCGATCGTCACCGACAACCGCAGGAGCCGTTGCTGCCGCTTCCCGGCGCATGCTCCTGAACTTGTAGACAACAAACCGCCGGCCACCCAAGCCGGTCCGCCACTGCTTGAAAATTGCAGGACCAGGGCTTTCAACCTTGATCAACAAGGCAAGTAGAAGCAGCGCCGGCAACAGGGCACCAAGAGCCACGGCCGACAAAATTACGTCGGTGACCCTTTTGAAGGCGCTGGATGCGACACGGGATGGCGACGGGTAGAAGTAATTGCTGTCCAAGCCACCGAGTTGGGGGGCCGGTTGAGACACATCAGCCATTCTATCCCCTCCCCCCAATGCACGCACAGTGAACCGCCCCGCAAATCGCTGGCTTAGAGACCGGCGACGCGCCGGCACTTTTCTGAAATCAGACTCATCCGGCTGACGGAGCGCGAGACAGACCCCGCGCCCCCGCGCCCTACGGGCTGGACGGCGAGTCGTCCCGGGTCGCTTCATAGACAGCACCACCCACGACGATCCCGCCAAACACCGCGAAACCGATTAGCTCCGGCGTCCAAATAAAGGGCTCGATGGGCCCGACATTGGGCTCGACAAACCCGTTCTTCCGACCAGTCGACTTGGGGCCGGCGCGCTTGATGCCCTGCTGAACACTAGCCCGCTTGGCGTCGATGGTGGACGACGCCTGGACCCGCTCAACCTTGGCTGAACTAACGTTGGGGGTTTGCGCCAAAGCCTGACCGGAGAGCAGTCCCCCGGCCACAGCGGCAACAGCAATCCATCTGGCTTTCATATCTCGGACCTTTCTGAATGAACCACAGCGACAACGATCTGAGGAGATTTTGGATAACGGCAATTTGCCGCACATACAATATCCATCTCTACTTTTTGGTGCGCCGACAACGCCTTCGGAGGCGATCGCAAAACGACTTCGTTGACTCTCGCTCCGTACGATCAACCATATCGAAAGCTGAAAGCCGATCACAGATGGCCGCAGAGGCGTAGATGGTAAATTACATGTCACATAGCTTGTTTGATGTTGATTTATTAAATGATCATGGCGATTTATTTGAGATTTGCTTATATAACATTTATATTGTGTTTGAACATTAGCATGGAAAATACCCCTTCATATTGGTATGCTTTACATTCTAGTGCTGATGGTTACTGGACATGGAAAGTCATGGATGGCTCATCCGACCTCGAAATTACTGGAAGCGCCTCTGATGAAAATTCCGCCCGGGAAATGGCTCTCTCGACCATTTCGCAGCTGAACAACCAGCTGGGCGGCGCCGATTTGACCAATATTTCTTGATTATATGGCGGTTTTTGGCGCCGACAAATTGGTCACACTGTTCTTTTTTTGGGCACACGCGGTTATCGCGTTGACTCTCAGTCCCCACCCTTGCTTACGCTAAGTCCACTTCCTTTTACGCTTGGAACTTTCGGGAGGGGCTTTGATTTATCCGGTTATCATGTGCGGCGGATCTGGCACCCGACTGTGGCCTGCGTCTCGCCCGAACCTCCCCAAACCCTTCCTCGCTCTGGGCGGCGGTCGGTCAACGTTTTCCATGACCGTCAGCAGGCTCGCAGCGCTTTCGGGATGCGCTGCGCCGATTGTTGTCGCTGGCAGTCTGCACGCCCGCCCAATCGGTGATCAGTGCCAGGAACTCGGTGTCGAACCTGTCGTGCTCATTGAGCCAGAAGGGCGCGACAGTGCGCCCGCCATGGCCGCCGCTGCGGCCTTTGTATTTGAGAACGACCCCAACGGCATCTGCCTGTTTCTAGCCGCTGACCACCACATTCCAGATGCAAAGGCTTTTGCGCGGGTCGTCGAAGTCGCCGCCGAGGCGGCAAGGCTGGGCCATATCTCAACGCTGGGCGTAACCCCGACATCGCCTTCCCCTGCTTATGGGTACATCCAACCTGGAGCCTTCATAGGGAAGGATGGGGCCGTACGCGCTGTGGCAGCCTTCCTTGAGAAGCCGGACTCCGCTTTGGCTGGCAGGCTGATCGAGCAGGGATGTCTGTGGAACAGCGGAATGTTTGTCGCGTCTGCGGCCACCTTGCTGGGCGAGCTTGAAGCCTTTGCTCCAGAGATCGCAGCCGGCGCCCGCCAGTCGGTAGAAAACCGCCTGACAGAGTCAGGGTTCTTTGTGCTTGGCGACGCCTTCCGAAGCTGCCCCAAGATCTCCATTGACTATGCCGTCATGGAGCGCACGCAAAGGGCCGTAGTGGTGCCTGCGACCTTTGAATGGTCCGATCTTGGCTCGTGGGACGCCATTCTGGCGACGGCCAAAAAGGATCAGGACGGAAACAACGTCAGCGGGACAGCCATTCTCAAGGCGAGTTCGGGATGCCTGGTCCACGCCGGGCAGGGCATTCGTGTTGCCGTCGCAGGAGCTCGCAACCTCGCCATTGTCGCCGACGCGGGCGGGGTCATGGTTTGCGACATAGACGACACTGGGAACCTGAAAGCTCTGGTCGAAGAAATCTTCAAGCAAGGAGATGGCTCTGAAGAAGGATCCATTGGCGCCGTTGCGTCGCGGTTCAACAAATGGCTTCGAACCAACGCCCTGCCACTATGGTGGTCACTGGGAGCAGACCACGTCCAGGGAGGCTTTCACGAATCCCTGACCCATGAAGGAAGGCCCACCAGAGCGGTTCGGCGCGTTCGGGTACAGGCACGACAGACGCATGTCTTTGCAAGGGCAGGAATCAGCGGGTGGCAGGGCCCGTGGCGACAGGCGGTTCAGCACGGACTGAAGGTGCTGTCGTCAGACTTCAAGCGAAGTGATGGGCTGTACAGAACGACGGTGGGTGAGGACCGGGAGATTTTTGACGTCTCGGCTCGCCTCTATGACCAAGCCTTTGTTCTGCTGGCGCTTGCGTCTGCAGCTAACGCTGCGGTCACACCCGAAGCATGCGAAGCCGAAGCGCTGGCCCTTCTGCGGTGCATCCATCGCGAATACAGACATGCATCTGGAGCCTGGCGCGAAAATGATCAGCGGCCATTCCAGTCAAACCCATTGATGCACCTTTTCGAGGCGGCGCTTGCCTGGCTTGAGGCGGGTTCCTCCCAGGAGTGGCGCAACCTCGCGACTGAACTGGCAGACCACGCCCTGCTTAGGATGATTGAGCGCCATCCTGTACGGATTGGCGAATACTTCGACGCATCCTGGGCGCCCATCATCGATGGCCCGGACGCGGTAATCGAGCCAGGTCACCAGTTTGAATGGTCATGGCTGTTGGCGCGTTGGTCCAAGCATTCAGGAAGCAAGGACGCCCTGACGGTGGCGATCGAGCTGTTTGGGGGAGGCCAAAAGGGCATTGATCAAGGCCGTGGCGTCGCTATTGATGCCTTGGACGGCCATGGAAAGCCTGCCCGTCTCTCCGCACGGCTTTGGCCTCAGGCCGAGCGCGCCAAGGCCGCAGCGCTTCTGGCTGAACTGGCCCCTCGACATAGCAACGGGTTCCATACGGTCGCCCAGGAAGCTGGCGCAAGCCTCTGGAAGTACCTGGATAGCCCGACTTCCGGTCTCTATCGCGATCGCCTGACTATCGCCCATGAGTTCGTGGAAGAGCCCTGTCCTGCCAGTTCACTCTATCATATCGCCGGCGCCATCGAGAGTCTGGCGCGCCTAGACGCCTTGGGTGTGGACAGTTCGATGAAGCCCCCAACACCCGTCCCCGGCCTCTCGCCTTTAAGGCTGTAACAGGCCGCTCGGCGCCTGCCCCTTTCGGAAATTCTTACCTATTTGCTGTGGTGTACAAATGACGCCGATCTGGCGATCTTCGATATCCGCTAACCTTGTTCGGATTCCAGGCAGCCGACGCCGGCTGAACCTGTGGTTAGCCCGATGCCGAGGATAACTTTTCAGATCGAATTGGAAGTGGAGATCGGGGGCTATCTGCGTCAGCAGCGCTTGGCGATGGGGCTTACCCAAAAGGAACTCGCCCAGCTTCTGGATCTTACAGCCCAGCAAGTTCAACGGTATGAGACCGGTTCGAACAGGATCCCAGCCTCGACCTTGCTGTTGGCGGCTCGGAAACTAAATGTCCCGGCGTGCAGCTTTCTGGGTGTGCTGCATGTAGCAGCGCCTGCGCCGATGCCGCGCCCCAAGCCAGCCAAATCAGTAGCGATAACGACGAGGCGACGGAGAAGAAAATCCAAGCTCTCCTGAATTTTCACCATGTCAGTATAGGCTATCGTATCTTCCTGCGGCATTTTGAAGCGACCCACCCAAGACTGCGCTTTAATGAGACGGGAAACCGGTATCATGTACAGAGCGCGACGGCGCATCCATTCCTGAGACCACCCACAACAAGAATCTAAGCAAGCCCGCCAATTGCTATAAGAAATGACAACTTGACATTTCCACTACGTTAATTTTTCAGACCCATAACTCTGACTCTTCACGATTGCTCGCCATATTCTCCACCATCACACTTTCAAATACTACGTTCTATCGAATATTATGCATGCCCCACCCACCCTCCGATCTCGCCCGTCGTAGGACAACATGTTGACAACCTACGAATGCGCATTGAAGAAGGCTTTTCGGCATTCTCCCTTCTGCTTGAAATCTCGCTTAGCGTGAGTGACAGAAACGCTAAAACTTTCGAGGCGTTGAGTGATTGTCGGCATCGCTGTACGCAAGCGTCATCAAAGAGCGCGATCTGGAGATTTGAGACTGAAATGGAAAATAAAGAAGAAAAACTGAGAGAACTGGTGGCGGAGGTAGCTGCCGCCTACTTTACCAACTCTCACGTCGGCGTTTCAGAAATTCAGGTTGTAATTCAGGAAATTGCGTCAAGCCTCGGCAGTGTCGTCGACACCGCTTCGTCCGCCCCGACCAAGACAGAGATACCCGTAGAGGCCTATCCGCTGGATCTCCCTAGCGCCGCGCAAATTCGCAAGTCAATCACGCCAGACGCATTGATAAGCTTTGAGGACGGGCGCGGTTACAAGACCCTGAAAAGACACCTCTCCCTCCGCGGACTGACGCCGGATCAGTATCGCGACAAATGGGGCCTGCCGCGTGACTATCCGATGGTGTCCCCAAACTACAGCATCGCCAGATCCACCATGGCCAAGAGCCTCGGGCTTGGACGTAAGCCGGGGACGAAAATCAAAAAAACGCGGTCCTTAAAGGCTTAGTCGACCGGCAGCCAAGCCTGCACGACTGAGTTCTGAACGAGCAAAATAAAATAGCCCGATCTATATCGGGGGCCAGCGGTTTGCTTTGGTTGGCCCCCATTAGCACCGGGCGGCTGCACGTGACTGTGGTCCCGTGCGTCCGGCCCCGGGACAAATCGTCATCTTGAAATGCAAGTCGTTGATCCGACGCTATTGGCTTCGCTGACTAAGACCAATAGCGCAAAGCGGCCGTTGCCAAGATAACAAGGCCCCACCACATCAAAACGGCGACTGCTGATAGCGCCAGGCACCCAATTGGACGCCAGAAATCTATGCGCTTTTCGCCTCCATCGGACCCAGCGCCGCTGTCCTGAACAGGTAAATCATCCACCTTGGTCAGAATGATCAATTGTAGAATCCGCGCAAAGTCGCCGCACAACACTGTTGGATGGGCTCTGTCGACACATTAGCGGTCATAGGTGAAGAACGGGTCAATCGTTCAGCCGATTTGGACCGCCTCCTATGCAGAAGCGACAACGAAGGGAACTGGCGAAGACACGGCGCCTGACAGCGCCCCCGTCAGCGCGCGTTAAGGCCCCTTGTAGGTAGCTTGAGCCCATAACTGCCGTAAGCAGCCAGCTAATGCCGGATCAGATTGACACTGTCGCCAGATAGGGCGCCTGAGCCAAAGAGCGACGCTGCAAATTGAACTGCCTGGTCACACGGCAGCGAAATTCTTTGAGACTGATCGTCCACTGACGTCAAAACCACGTCAACATAGCCAGGTTTCGATGGAACGATGACAAATGATCTGATCGAAGCGCTGGCCAATGGATAGCGCACCCGGTGCGATTTCCTTTCTACCGTCACTTTTCGAGCAGCGATCACGAGCGCCGCGGCTACCGCGTCCGCAGCCTCTCCGTCCAACCCAACCCTTGCCGGCCCCGATTCATGTCCAATTTCCAGCTCGACATGACCATCCCCCGTAACAAACACGCGTACCGCGCCCTTCGACATCCTCAGCCGACCGCTCATGTCACCCCCACGATACCATAAATACAGCGCTACCGCTGACTGTCAGAAACCCAATTCAATTAGACAATTCAAAATTGTCTAAGCCCGGGAGCAGCTAATTTCAACACCTATTAATTGTACGATCTTGCGGGGGGGATGCAGTCTGCAGAAATGATATGTTTTTTGTCAGACAGTGAGCGCGAGATACATTCTTATGAGTAAAATTTAACCAATCCAACCTTGGGGTGAAAGATCAATTTTCAAGACATTTTCGATCATAAATATACCCCCAAAAAGGGGGGCTTGCTTTCCGCGCCAACCGAAGCTCATCGGGCACGGGGCGAGGCTGGCGCCTAGATTTTCCGTCCGATCGGAGTCTTCGTTCGGGGAGTGATAGCGGGGACAGTCCAGACCGAATTTGACCTAACCGTGCAGTCATCGGTTGCTGGTTTGCGTTGTAGTAGAGAGGCGTTCGCCCCGCCGCTGCTACTGGTGCCGCCGGCTCTGCTAGACGTCGGTGAATTGGCTGCGTCGGTCCTTATTGATTGGAAACGGTCAGCTTCCCTCCAGCGAAGTTTTGGTCGGGCAGCGCCTCTACCGCCGCCGCCCGACCGCCAGGCCGACAATCGTCAGCCCCGCGACGACGATCATCGCATCTTCCAGAAGTCCGCTCGGCGTCTGGCCGATATCGTCCATGGCCCGCTTGCGGCCGGCCAGGGTGAGGTAGGCCAGAGGCACGGCGACGGCGACCGAGATGGCGGCGCCTGTCCGCTCCCGGCCTTTGGGCGCAAGGGCGGCGCCGGCGATGCCCGCGCTCATCACCCGGGCCAGTAAGCCGAGCGGGACGGTCCGGTCTGGCGCGGATTTCATCTTGTCGCCGAACAGCTCTCCCACACCCATTGCCAGAGCGCCAAGTTTGAACAGCGGCCTGTCGAGCAGGATCAGGTGTCCCGGTGTGCGGCCTCCGACGAGACGGGCCGAGGCCAGGGCCGCCATGGGCGTCATCGAACGGGCGCTGGCGACGGCGCCGATCAGGGCGGAGGGGAGAAAGGCTGAAAGTCTCATGCCCCGATAACACCGCAAGGGCCTGGAGGTTCAGCGGCCCGTCCAGCCAGGCCGGCGAGGCCCTGAGGCAACCCGAGCGGCCTCAGTCCGTTTCACGACTTCCTTGAACTCCAGGCCGACAGATTGATGAACCCGAGACCCGCCGCATGACTGACGAGACCAAACCCCAAACGGACAATGACTCCCGGTTTATGCGCCGGGTATTGTTGATTGCCGGTCTGGCGGCTGTCCTCGCCTTGTTGCTGAAACTGATCCCGGTCCTGCTGCTGGCGTTCGCCGCGGTGATCATTGCGGTTCTGGTTCGAAGCCTGGCGGATCCTATTCGCGCGGTCACCAGGCTGCCGACCGGCGTCAGCATCGCCGCCGCGACGATCGCCATTCTGGCCGGCCTCGGCGGGGCCGGCTGGCTGTTTGGCTCCACTGTATCGGCCCAGGTGGAAGCCTTGGCCAATCGCCTTCCAGGGTCTCTGACCGAGTTGAAGGCGCTGATCGAGACCCTGCCGTTCGGATCGCAGATCGCCGATCAGCTGAACGGCGGCGGCGGCCTGCCCGACATCCAGGGCATGGTGGGTCAGGTCGGGGGCTATGTCATGGCGGTGATCGGCGCCGGCGCGAACCTGCTGCTGGTGGTGTTCGCGGGGCTGTTCTTCGCCGCAGGCCCCGAACGGATGAGAGACGGGCTGCTTATGCTCGTGCCGCGGCCTTCCCGCGATCCGCTGCGGGAGGCGGCCAACGAAAGCGCCCGGGCGCTGAGGTTGTGGCTGCTGGGAACGCTTGCCGACATGGTGGTTGTGGGGGTGCTGACCGGCATCGGCACGGCGCTGATCGGCCTGCCCTCTCCCGTCGCTCTGGGTCTATTCGCCGGCCTGGCGGCCTTTGTGCCGATTGTGGGCCCTATTGTATCGGTCGTCCCTGGGGTTCTGCTGGCGCTGGAGCAGGGTCCGGAGATGATCCTGTGGACGGTCGCGGTCTACTTCATTGTCCAGCAGATCGAGAGCAACCTTTTCTATCCGTTTATCCAGAAGCGGGCGGTCGACCTGCCCCCCGTGCTCACCCTGTTCGGCGTCCTCGCCCTGGGCACGCTTCTGGGCCCGCTGGGCGTGGTTTTCGCCTCCCCTCTGCTCGTTGTCGCCCTGGTGTGGATCAAGCTGCTCTACCTGCGGAACACGCTGGGCGAAGACATCCAGCTGCCTGGACGGACGGACTAAACGAGGGCTTCAGGCTCCAATTCAATGCCGGATGCCTCGATCCCCCAATACTCAATTTGCGCATATCTTCGACCGCAACCCTGAATATCTATCAAGATAGTAAGCATACCGCCGTTATTCAAAGGCCTGCGTCACGTCGCCACACTGGCGATAGCAGTAAGTCGAGCGGCAGGTTAGACTGTCAATAGCGGCCTCTCCACTTAACTCGATCTTAAGTGCGCAGCACCATAGATGACCCCAACATACGGGGCATCCAATGAAAAATTACTACACCTTAATACTTGCCGGCGTTGCGTTGGCCGCAACAGCAACCGCCAGCCAAGCGGCCGAGCCGCTTAAGGTGCAGGTCGGCGCGGCCAGCGAGTACACGGGCAAAGGCCTTGGCAAGAGCGATGGCAACACAGCAGCCTTCGGCTCGGTCCGCTGGAATGTCGGCAAGGGCTTCTATCTGAACGCCTTCGCGTCCGAAGCGGCCTCCTCCAAGGGCGCTGACGCCGAGGTCATCCTGTCCGGCGGCTACGAGCGCGAATTCGGCGACACCTCAATCGACGTCATGGTCATGCACCGTAAGCTGACCGGCGAGACTAACGGCGTCGACAGCGCCTACTGGGAATACCAGGCGGATGTCTCGCGCGACTTCGGCAAGCGCTTCAGCGGCCGCCTGCGGGTCAATTACTCCAGTGAGGCTTACGGCTCCGCCGACGAAGCCTGGTGGGTGGAGGCGCAGGGCTCCTTCAAGATCACCTCCGCCGACAAGCTGACCGTCGCCTACGCTCAGCGCCGTCTCGACCGTGGCGTCGAGTACGACGCATGGAACATCGGCGTGAAGCACAAGTTCAGCAAGGCCGTCTCCGGCGACCTGCGCTGGTACGACACCGACGGACACGAGTTCGGCGAACGCTACGAAGGTCGTCTCGTCGCTCAACTCGCCGTCAACTTCTGATCTTAACGCCGGCCTGCCGCGCCGTCTTTATCGAGGATCCACAGTGCAGTTTTCAAACTGGAAGATATCCCGAAAGCTATCGGCGGGCTTTGGCCTTGTCGTCCTGATCATCGCAATCGTCGGCGCCGTGGGCGTCGTTGAGCTGCAGATGGTCGAAAGACACCGCATCACCCTGGAGCAGGCCACGGACCGGCTTGCCGAGTTGCGAGAGGCGAAGTTCGCCCTGGCGCGTCAGGAAAACAGCTTCCGGGGCTGGGTCATCTCCCAGGATCCCTACTATGTCGGCCGCGCGGAAAAGCATCGCGGGACCTTTCTGGATCGCCTGAACAAGATCTCTGAACTCTCCGAAGGCGATCAGGCCTCGCTGGCCCAGATCCAGACGGTCCGGGGGCTGTCCAAGAAGTGGTACGACACCATTGTCGTCGGAGGCCAGAAAATGGTCGCGGACGGCAGCGGGATGCCCGCCGTGGCGGCCCTTGTCGGAAACGACGGCCTGTCCGACCGTATGATGGGTCCGACGGAAGACGCCCTGGAAGTTATGGTCGAAAAGGCCATCGCGGGCCGTCAGACCACGCATGAGGAGCTTCAGGCGACCGTTGCGACCGCGACCTCGGTCCTGATCATCGGCGTGCTCGGCGCGGCCCTGGTGGCCGGCTTCCTGGGCTGGCTGCTCACCCGCCTGATCGCCCGACCGATCGTCGACGCCACGGCCGGCATGAACCGGCTCGCCGCCGGCGACCTGACGGTCGAGGTCAAGGGTCGTGACCGTCTCGACGAAGTCGGCATGATGGCCAAATCGGTTCAGGTATTCAAAGACAACGGCATCGAGAAGATCCGGATCGAGGCGGAAGCGGAAACCACCCGGACCACCGCCGACGCCGACCGCCGTCGCAACGAGAGCCTGCAGTCCCACGCCGCCGAACAGCAGGCGCAGGTTGTCAACGAACTGGCCGGCGGCCTGTCGCGGCTGTCGTCGGGTGAACTGACCTTCCGGCTCAACAACCCCTTCGCGCCTGACTATGAGAAGCTTCGCAACGACTTCAACAGTGCGATGGAGAACCTGCAGGACGCGATGAAGGTCATCACGACCAACGTCGCCGGCATCACCGCCGGGGCCGGCGAAATCAGCCAGGCCTCCGACGACCTGTCGCGTCGCACCGAGCAGCAGGCGGCCAGCCTGGAAGAAACCGCCGCGGCTCTGGACCAGATCACCGCCACGGTGAAGCGGACCGCGTCCGGCGCCCGCCAGGCCAGCGAGACCGTCACCGCCGCCAAGGGCGAGGCTGAACATTCCGGCGTCATCGTCAAAGACGCGGTGACCGCCATGGGCGAAATCGAAACCTCGTCGCAGCAGATCAGCCAGATCATCGGCGTGATCGACGAGATCGCCTTCCAGACCAACCTGCTGGCGCTGAACGCCGGGGTCGAAGCGGCCCGGGCCGGTGACGCCGGACGCGGCTTCGCCGTCGTCGCCCAGGAAGTCCGGGCTCTGGCCCAACGGTCGGCCGAGGCCGCCAAGGAAATCAAGGCGCTGATCTCGACCTCGTCCAAGCAGGTCGCTCAAGGGGTGGATCTCGTCGGCCAGACCGGCGCCGCGCTTCAGTCCATCGTCACCAAGGTGGCCGAGATCGACGCGCTGGTCTCGGAAATCTCCTCCTCCGCCCAGGAGCAGGCCACCGGCCTCAATGAGGTCAATACCGCCGTTAACCAGATGGACCAGGTCGTTCAGCAGAACGCCGCCATGGTTGAGGAATCGACCGCCGCCAGCCACTCCCTGGCCCAGGAAGCCCAGGAGATGTCCCGGCTGGTCATGCGCTTCCAGGTCGGAGACACCCCGGTGCACCACGGCGCGCCCAAGCGGGCCACTCGCCAGTCGACCCCGGTCCCCTCTCCTGCCCGTGAACTGCACCAGAAGGTCGCGGCCAGCTTCGGCGGCAGGGCGCCGGCCCGTCCGCAGGAAGATGGCTGGGAGGAATTCTGACCATGAGCGACGCCTTGCTGCTTGAGCCTGTGCTCGACCTGAAAGCCGCCACGCCCCTCCAGTCGGCCTTGCTAGGCCGTCGGGGACAGGCCCTGGAAATTGACGCCTCCGCGGTTGAGCGACTGGGCGGCCTCTGCCTCCAGGTCCTGATCTCCGCTCACAAGACCTGGGGGGACGACGGTGTTCCCCTGCACGTAGCGCCCCGCTCCGAGGCGTTCACGGAAGCCCTGCGCCTGTTCGGCGCCACAACCCGACTCGACGAGTCGCAACTGGAAGAGATGGACGCGAAATGAATATCCTTACGGTTGATGACTCCCGGACGATGCGCGACATGCTTCGCATGGCCCTGGTGAAGGCCGGCTTCAACGTCGTTGCGGCGGTCGATGGCGAACATGGCCTGGAAGTGCTCAGCGAGAATGGCGCCGACGTCATTATCACCGACATCAACATGCCCAAGCTTGACGGTTTCGGCTTCATCGAGCGGGTCCGCGAAGACCACAATCACCGCGCGACGCCCATCCTGGTGCTGACGACTGAAAGTGATCCGAGCAAGAAGGACCGCGCCCGCCGGGCCGGCGCCACCGGCTGGATCGTCAAGCCGTTCCATCCGGACAAGCTGATCGAAGCTATCCGTCGCGTGGCGGCCTGACCCCATGGACGAGCTCGAGGAAATCAAGGTCACCTTCTTTCAGGAGTGCGACGAACTTCTGGGAGATCTGGAAGCCGGACTGCTGATCCTGCAGGACGGAACCGGCGATGCCGAGACCGTCAACTCGGTGTTCCGCGCCGTGCATTCGGTCAAGGGTGGCGCCGGCGCCTTCGGGCTCGACGCCCTCGTTCGTTATGCTCACGTCTTCGAAACCCTGATGGACGCCGTCAGGGCCGGCCGCATGTCGGCCGAACAGGAGCTTGTCCGCGTCCTTCTCAGAGCCGCCGACGTCCTCGCCGATCAGGTGGCCGCCGCACGCGCCGGCAGTCTGCCCGACGAGGCGGCGACGGCGAGCATGGTCGCCGAACTGGAGACCTGGATCTCCGGCGGTGGACCCGCGACTTCTGTTGAAGTGGCGGCGCCTGCCCCTGTCGTTGCGCCCGCGGCGATTGACGACACCGAAGGTGACGACGTCGACTTCGGGTTTACGCCGATGAAAATCGAGATGATCAGCCTCGAGCCCGAGCCCGAGCCTGAAACCGCCGGCGCCAAGCGCTGGACCGTCGTTTTCAAACCCTCCCCCTCGCTCTACGCCAAGGCCAATGAAGCGGGTCTGCTCTTGCGTGAGCTGGCCCGGCTGGGCCCGGTTGAAACCACGGTTGACGATTCCGCCATCCCCAATCTGGACGTCCTCGACCCTGAGGGCGGCTATCTGACCTGGACGGTTCACGTGACCACCGACCAGGGCGAGGACGCCATTCGCGAAGCCTTCGAATTTGTCGATGGCGACTGCGAACTGTCGGTGACCGCCGCGCCTGACGACGACGCCACGTCGGCCGAAGACGACGGCTTTGATATCGCCCGGCTCCTGGCCATGGCGACGGCCGAGCCGGAAGCGCCCGCCCCCATCCCGCTGTCCCTTGATCCGTTGCCGACGCCTCAGGCTGCGACAGCCGATGTCGCTCCGGCCGCCCCGGCCGTCGCCGCGCAGCGTCAACCGGCCCCCGCGGCCGAGCATGCGCCGGTCCAGGCGACCATCCGGGTTGATCCCGAACGTATCGACCGCCTGATCGATCTGGTCGGCGAACTGGTCATCAACCAATCCATGCTGGCCCAGCGGGTCTCCGCCCACGGCTTTGCCCCGTCATCCGACGTGGCCATGGGGCTGGACGAGCTCGAGCAGCTGACGCGCGCCATCCAGGACAGCGTCATGGCCATCCGCGCCCAGCCCGTGAAGTCGGTGTTCCAGCGCATGCCCCGCCTGCTGCGCGAGGTCGCCAGCCAGACGCGCAAACAGGCCCGCCTGGTCATGGAAGGCGAGAACACCGAGGTCGACAAGACGGTCATCGAACGTCTCGCCGAGCCGATCACCCACATGCTGCGCAACGCCATCGACCACGGTCTGGAGTCGCCGGAGGAGCGCATCGCCGCCGGAAAGCCCGCTGAAGGCACCGTGCGTCTGGCGGCCCTGCATCGCGGCGGCCGGATCGTTATCGAGGTCCAGGACGACGGCAAGGGCATCAACCGTCCCCGGGTCCGCCAGATCGCTATCGACAAGGGCCTGCTGGCCGCGGACGCCCAGCTGACTGACGAGGAAACCGACAACCTGATCTTCCTGCCCGGCTTCTCCACCGCCGGCGTGGTGTCGGATATTTCGGGGCGCGGCGTCGGGATGGATGTGGTTCGTCGGAGCGTTCAGGCGCTGGGCGGCCGTATCTCCATTGCCTCGACGCCCGGCGCCGGCTCGGTGTTCACGCTGAGCCTGCCCCTGACGCTCGCGGTGCTCGACGGCATGGTCGTCGATGTCGCCGGACAGACCCTGGTCATTCCGCTGACCGCCATCATCGAAAGCCTGCGTCCCAAACCTGAGGAAATTCACGCCCTTGGGTCACAGGGCTCTGTTCTGGCTGTTCGCGAAACCTATGTGCGCCTCGTCGATATCGGCAAGGTTCTCGGCTTCCGGGAGACGCCGACGCCGCCGAGCGACGGCGTCGTCCTTCTGGTCGAAGGCGAGGACGGCAGCCGTTCGGCCCTGGTCGCCGACGCCATCCATGGCCAGCGCCAGGTCGTCATCAAGTCTCTGGAAGCCAACTATCGTCAGGTCGAGGGCATCGCCGCCGCCACCATCCTCGGAGATGGCCGCGTCGCTTTGATTGTCGATGTCGACGCCTTGGTGGCCGTTCGTCGCGAACCCTCGCGTCCCACCGAACCAGTACTCATCGCCGCGGAGTAAATTATGACCCAATCCCCTTCCCTGGCGACCTCTGATCGCCGCGAGATGATCTCCTTCTGCATCGGCGAGCAGGAGTTTGCCGTCGACATCATGTCGGTTCGCGAGATTCGCGGATGGAGCCCGGCCACCCCGCTGCCCCAG